>Ga0209415_10005065_pt1 | contig 23850 bp, 16 predicted proteins | sample PeaSoiSIISIP2007_FD_187696 | JGI IMG/M metagenome (GOLD analysis project Ga0209415, IMG submission 187696) | Peat soil microbial communities from Weissenstadt, Germany - SII-SIP-2007 (SPAdes) (version 2) | ecosystem: Environmental > Terrestrial > Soil > Wetlands > Peat | place: Germany... | reverse complement strand
TTTGCCCCATCCCGCCATCCACGTTGATTTCCACGCCCGTGATGTAGGAAGCATCTTGCGAAGCCAGGAAAGCTACCGTGCTGGCTACCTCTTCTGGCTGTCCAAATCGCTTCATCGGGACTTTTGTCAGCACGCTCTTTGCGAAATCATCGACCGCTTCTTGCGGCAGTCCGGTCCGTCCAAAGATAGGAGTAACGATCGGACCCGGGGCTACGGTGTTCACGCGGATACCGCGGTCCACCAACTCTGCGGCAGCCGTGCGTGCAAAGGAACGTAACGCTGCTTTGGTAGCGGCATAGGCGCTGGTATTGGGGCTGCCTTGCGCATCGACCACGCTGGTATTCAGGATGATCGAGGCGCCGTCGTTCAGGAATGGAATTGCCTTCTGAATGGTGAAGTAAGCGCCTTTTGTGTTGATGTCAAATTGTTCGTCGTACACGCTCTCCGGCGTAATTGCCAGTGGCGCGAATTTCGCAACACCGGCATTCACAAAGAGCACATCGATCTTTCCGAGCTTCTTTGCAACTTCGACAAACAGCTTATCGACGTCCGGCAATTTTGAAACGTCTGCTTGCACTGCCAGCACGTCGTTGCCAATCGTCTTTACAGCCTCATCCAGGGTCTTTTTGCTGCGGCCGGCAATGGCCACACGCGCACCTTCTTCCTGCAAACGCTTCGCCGTAGCCAGCCCGATGCCGCTGTTGCCGCCCGTTACCACCGCTACTTTTCCTTCGAGTCTCTTCATGGTCGTCTCGTCAATCTCTTGTGCCCTTTTAGATTTTTCGTTCCAGGAGCCGGGCCGTTGCCCTCTTGCGCTCTCCCGGTATTTCGATACTTAGATGACTATCGAAGTAAAAGGTTGTAAAATGGCTTGGCTCTCGCAGAGTGGTCGATTCTCCATGGCCGGAAGCATCTAGTATTCGTTACACTTAGGGCGAACTATGGACCGTTCTCAGATTGAGAAAATATCGAAGGCGCTTGCCGATGCGACGCGCCTCATAATCTTCGAGGCCATCTCCGCCAAAGACCAGATGAATTGCGGGGAAATCGTTTCGATGCGCGGCGTAACTCCCGCGACCGTTTCGCATCATTTGAAAATTCTGAGCGAAGCTGGACTGATCGCCTGCCGTCGCGAAGGCCAGTTTGTCTATAGCGAAGCCATTCCTGAAACTGTCGAATCTTACGCTCGATCTGTTGCAAGAATGGTTGGCGGGAAGAAAACCGCGCGCCGCCGGTGATTGACTGAGAATTAGTTGGTGGGATTTCTCGGAAACTTGAAGTAGGGAAGCCGAACGCCCTGGTCCATGATTTGATCAGCGCGGATGTTTGTGGGTGCCTCGAATCCGGCAGTGCCGCCGTTGGTAACGTAATCGTCCTGATCCACGCCGTCGCCGCTCACACCCAATCCACCTACCAATGTTCCATTGCGATACAAACCTGCGCTCCCCGGGAAGAAGACAATTCCACTCTTGTTCGCATTTGCTGCGCCGGCCTGAAATCCTTGTGTGCAGGGATTTGCCAAGTCCATCGTGTACAGATTGAAAAATGGCCCCGGGCTTGAACCATCGATTCCCGGAGGATAGAACGGCTGCGCGCCAAAACTAATCGTGCGGTTGGTTACCGCGGTTCCCATGGGCACGCCGTTCAAGTCCGCGGTCGTTCGCGCGGCGCTGTTGAAGTACACCATGTTGCGCGCCTTGGAAGCCGCGACATCAATGCTGAACACGGTGGAATCCTGCATCCGCCGCAATCCGACGATGGTTCCATCCAGGTCCGCCACCGCGATTACCATCTTTGCTTTCGAGCCTAGCGGGAGCCGGATTGCAGCGCGCGTGGTGTTCGCTGTTGCTTCCGCATTGTCCAAGATTTGCGTTACGTCTGACGAACTGAGCCCACCGAGCGGTCCCGCCGCCGGCGTAATCAAATCGCCCTCGGGTGGTTGACCCTGACTGTTTGTGGCTGCCACGAAATAGGTGCCTGTACCCGTGACGGGTCCTGCGGAGAATCCCGCCGGGCGCGAAGTCTGACTTACGAAGGGCAAGGCGATGCCTCCGATAAAAACAACTCCCGGGGCCGCCGGTGTCGGGCCAAATGTATCCGTGGGACTGCTGCGCGTCGTCGTCGATCCGGCGAACGCCGCGTACTCCGCAACATTCAGGTTGCTCGACGTTGTGACCACGCCGATTCCGCCAACCACGACGTTTTTGTAAAAAATCGGCACGCCGCCGGGATTCACCGTGGTTGCATCCGAATCGTCCATGTCGGCTTTGCCGGTAAGCACTCCAAGCCCGAATCCTCCGCCGAGCGCCAGCGAGCGAGGGATCTTGCTCTGAAATGCGGGGTCATTGACCAGCGTGCAGCCACGATTGGTGTTCTCGATCCCATACAAATCCGCGGGTGGTTGGTTCATGACGCCTGGGGGAAAATGGATCCCGCTGATGAACCGAACGGTTCGCGAAGAAAGCGGCGCCTGGTCATTGCTGAAAAACGCGCCGGTCCGGGCCAGCGCTACAGCGACTTCGTTGGCATCCTGCACTTGTCCAAAGTTTCCGGTGGCCGTGGCAGGCGCATTTTGCGTTCGAAACACACCCAGCACGAAGCCGGCGCGGTCCACCACGGCCACTACCATGTCGGCATTCACGGAATTCACCGCTGCTTGGGCGATATTCTGGACGTCGGCAATTTGCAGGGCTTGGACAGCCGTAACCGGAGGCGGCACAACGGGTGGGTTCGTTCCACCCCCGCACCCGCCGATTAGCATCGCAAGCGCCAGCGCGATTCCCAAAGCCAGAAACGCACCCAGCGCAAGAGTTTTCTTGCGCTGCTGCAGCGCACGGCGCGATTCCACGGATTTCCGCAGTGTGTGGGTCGTTTCCATTTTGCGAGTACTCTCGTTGGTACCACACTCGTTTCAGGACCCTCAACGGATTTGCCTGGGTGGGGAGGCGTACTGGTGAATGGCAGGGAAAGTTCAGCGTGTTATCGAATGTCTCCATCGGTGCGGGAAAAGTGTTGCTCGCTGCTCGTCGATATTGTTAGCTAGTACGCGATTCCTGTTTCTTTCATCGAGCCGTGCTGGCCGAACGCATGATCTTTCTCTCTCCGCGGAAACATCGACGCGCGTTCTGCGCGGTTTGCTGCATTTCGGTTCTTTCCGCCGCTGCCATCACCGGCGCAGCCCGGCAGGGTCAATCGCCGCCCAATCCACAGGACTCCGCAAAGAAATCCGTTGAGCAAGGCGCGCCGCTGCGCATTCCGAGACAGCAAGCGCAGACCAGTGCCGCGCTGGATGGCGTGGTGCGCGATTCAAGCGGTCCAGGCGCCACACGCCCGGTTGCAGCCGCCGTGCTTACACTGCGCAATCTGCAATCCGGGCAAACCTTCAGCGGCGCGACTTCCGATGAGGGCGTCTTCCGGGTTTTTCCTTTGCCGCCCGGCCACTATCAGCTTCGAGTCGAAGCCAAGGAGTACGCGCCGTTCGTTCTTGCGGATCTGGCGCTGGAACCAAATGAAGTTGTGACACTGGAAATTTCTCTGGTCGGCGCTGCGGCGATGGAAGCGCGCTCGCGTTTGCCACGGCTGCCGGAATTGGGTCCCGCTCTTTCCGCCGAAGCGCCATCTTTCGGAAGCTATCGGGAATTTCGCCATCGCCTCGATTCCGATCCCAACTACATTGAAAATATTTCGCCGGACACGCTTCCACCAGTCGCCGATGTCTACAATACTGTCCCGAATCGCTGGGCGCTTGAGCAGCCTGATTACCGGCGCTATCCGCAAAAAGGCGAGTATGCTTATACAAAGTCTCGCTGGTACGACCCTTTCAATCACAATCGTTTGAAGGGTGACGAGCCCATCTGGCCGGAGTTGCTCGGCCAGCAAGTCTTTCTGAATCTCGCTGCTTCCTCCGATTCTTTTTTTGATGGACGACGCGTTCCATCACCAAGTAATGTGAGCAGCGCGCGCCCCGGCAGTTCCGGGTTTTTCGGAAAAGGCGAACAAGCGTTCTTCGATCAAGCCCTGCGATTCACCTTCGATTTATTTCACGGCGATGCGGCTTTCAAGCCGGTGGACTGGCGCATCCGCATCACGCCGGAGTTCAGCCTGAATGATCTGGATGTCCGCGAACTCGGGATCGTCGACCCGAATCCTCGGAGCGGCACCAACCGCTTCGACGATCATTTGGGGCTTCAGGAAGCATTCGTCGAGGTGAAACTCCACGAGCTTGGTCCCAACTATGATTTCATTTCCGCGAGGGCAGGCATCCAGCAGTTCAATGCCGACTTTCGCGGGTTTCTTTTTGTTGACGAGCAGCCGGCGCTGCGCGTTTTCGGCAACCTGCACAGCGATCGCATCGAATACAATCTTGCCTATGTTCATTTGCTCGAAAAGAACACCAACAGCGATCTCAACACCTTCGATCGGCGGCACCAGCAAGTGTTTCTCGGCAACGTCTATCTCCAGGATTTCTTTTTCCCCGGGTACACTGCGGAGTTTGTCGGCGCCTGGAACAAAGACGATCCGAGCCTGCACTACGATGACAACGGCTTCCTGGTTCGCCCCGCGCCGGCTGGCACGGTTATCAACCAGAATCCCGGCGGCGGCCCGATCCTTCACGGCATTCGCGCGGGTTATCTTGGCTGGCTCGGCAGCGGCCACATCCACCACCTCAATCTAACGCACGCTTTCTATCAAGCCCTCGGCGAGGACACGTTCAATCCCATCGCCGGACGCCGCGTCACCATCAACGCGCAGATGGCGGCCGCTGAACTTTCTTATGATAAAGACTGGATTCGCTACCGCGTCTCGACGTTTTACACTTCGGGTGACGCCAATCCTCGCGACGGGCGGGCGCGCGGATTCGATGCCATCGATGACCTGCCGAATTTTGCCGGTGGGCTGTTTAGTTTCTGGAACCGCGAAGGCATTCGACTGCTCGGCTCCGGCCTGCTCCTCACCACGCCCGGCAGCTTGATCCCTTCGCTGCGTTCCAGCAAAGAAGAAGGCCAGGCTAATTTTGTAAATCCGGGGATTTTCCTTGCCAATGCCGGCGCGGACTTTGGGATCACGCCAAAACTGCGAGGCTTCGCCAATTTCAACTTTCTCCGTTTCGAACGCACCGAGCCGCTGGAATTTCTGCTTTTTCAATCGCCGATTCATCACACCATCGGCGAAGATTTCGGCGCTGGCGTCGAATACCGCCCGCCGCTGACCGAGAATATTGTTCTCACCGGCGGCGCTTCCGCACTGCAGCCCGGGCAAGGTTTTAAAGATATTTACACCAGCCGAACACTCTTCTCGCTTTTCGGCTCGGTGAAGTTTACTTTCTGAAATGCGAACGCGATGAACAGAGAACGTCAATCCGCCTCGTCCTCTCTGCGAACCCTCAGCGTTCTCTGCGTCTCCGCGTTATCTTTTGTCCTTGCGCTCCATGCAAGTTCGAAGCCAGCCGCACGTGCCGCGCAAGAGTCAGCCTCATTTCGGGGCCAATCGCAGGACGAGGCAGATCGCAAATCAGCCGGCTGCATCTCCTGCCACACCTCCACTGATGAACCCACGATGCATCCGACGAAAACTGTCCATCTCGGTTGCACGGATTGTCATGGTGGCAATGCGGCCGTTTCGACAGCCTCCGGCACCTCACCGAATTCCGCCGAATACAATTCTGTGAAGGAAAAAGCCCACGTTCAGCCGCGCGATGCGAGCTTCCGCAACCGTTCGAATCTTCCTGAACGCACTTTTACGAGGTGGCTCAAAGAATCCGCCGAGTACATTAAATTTGTAAATCCCGGCGATCTGCGCGTCGCGCCTGAAACGTGCGGCACGCTTGGCTGTCACGCCGCTGAGACGCGTGCCGTTTCGACCAGCATGATGACGCACTCAGGGATGCTTTGGGGCGCGGCGCTTTACAACAACGGCGGCTATCCGACGAAAACCACGCGGTTCGGCGAAAGCTACAACCGCGACGGCCTGCCGCAATCGATAAAAACTTCCCCAAAGCCCACGCCGGAAGAGACCCGCAACAAAGGGGTGATACCCGAACTCGACCCTCTTTTCCGATGGGAAAGTTCACAGCCCGGCAATGTCCTGCGCGTCTTTGAACGCGGGGGCAGCAAGAAAGCGGAAATCGGCAATCCCAATCGCGAAGAAGATCCCGGCAAGCCAGATGACAAACTCAGCGACCGTGGATTTGGCACTGAACTTCGTACCGATCCCGTTTTTCTCGGTTTGCAGAAAACGCGTTTGCTCGACCCGATCATGTCGCTGCCGGGGACGAACGATCATCCTGGTGACTATCGTGAAAGTGGATGTACCGCGTGCCACGTCATTTATGCCAACGACCAGGATCCGTCGCACTCGGCCGCGTATGCGCCGTTCGGCCATTCAGGCTTTAGCGCTTCTTCCGATCCGACGATTCCAAAGAACAAGTCCGGACACCCCATCAAGCACTTGTTCACGCGCTCCATTCCTTCGAGCCAGTGCATGATCTGCCATATTCATCCTGGCACGAACATGGTCACGACATATTTCGGGCTCACCTGGTGGGACAACGAAATCGATGGCGACAAGATGTATCCGAAGGAACAGCGCAATCCCACCGAGGAGCAACGCTACCAATCTTTCGAACGCAATCCCGAGGGAGCCGCAGTTCACGGCCTTTGGAGCGACGAGAAATTTTTGGAGAACGTGGGTAGTCCCGAGTTCAACAAACAGTTGAAGACCACGCAGTTTGCCGATTTTCACGGTCATGGGTGGGTCTTCCGCTCGGTGTTCAATCACGACCGCAAAGGGAATTGGCTGGACCAGGACGGCAAGCAGATCGCCTTCGATGATCCCGAGCGCTTCGGCAAGGCGGTGCACCTTGCCGACATTCATCTGGAAAAAGGGATGCAGTGCAACGATTGCCATTTTGCTCAGGACAATCATGGCAACGGGAAAATTTATGGCGAACCACGCGCCGCGGTTGAGATCGACTGCATCGACTGCCACGGAACGATTTGGAAGAAAGCCACGCTGATAACTTCCGGCCCGGCAGCGCCGGAAGGAGGCCGCCATCTCGACGCGCTACGCACACCCTGGGGGCTGCGCCGCTTCGAATCCCGTGGCGATAAAGTGTTCCAACGCTCCATGTCGGATGAAAACAAGGAATGGGAAATCGTTCAGACCATCGATAGCATTACGCCGGGCAACGTGCACTTCAGCGAGAAATCTTTTCGTGCCAAGCTGATGAACAAAGACGGGAACGTATCTTCGCCATTGCCGGCCAACGATGCCTCGCTCGCTCACGCGAATAGCAGCATGACCTGCTACTCCTGCCACACTTCCTGGACGCCCACCTGTTTCGGTTGTCACCTGCAGATGACCGCTAACGCGCGCAAGCCGATGCTGCACAACGAAGGCCTGCTTACGAAGAATTACACCAGCTACAACTTTCAAGTCCTGCGGGACGACATTTACATGCTCGCTGTGGATGGCACGGTTACTGGCCATCGCATCGCCCCCGCGCGTTCTTCCTGCGCCGTACTGGTGAGTTCGCAGAATGCCAATCGCGATTGGCTCTACTACACGCAGCAAACTATTTCTGCTCCAGGCTTCTCGGGACAAGCGTTCTCCACGTTTGTTCCCCACACGGTGCGCGCCAAAGAAACCAAACAGTGCAGCGATTGCCACGTTTCCGCAAACAATGACAACAACGCCTGGATGGCGCAGCTCTTGCTGCAAGGTACCAACTTCATGAACTTCATGGGCCGCTACGTTTACGTCGCAACTGGGAAGAAGGGCTTCGAAGCCATCGCCGTTGCCGAACACGATGAGCCGGAAGCCATTTATGGCAGCGACCTGCAGCGCATCGCCTATCCCGACAATTACAAAAAGTTTGTAGAACGCAAGCGCGAACTCAGCCCCGCCGCCGATCATTCCGGCAACGTACTCGACATCCAAGCCCGCGGCGAATATGCCTATGCTGCTCTCGGGCCGGGCGGCCTGCGCGTCTATGACATCGCCAACATCGACAACAAGAGTTTTTCCGAGAAAATCACCACCGCCCCGGTCTCGCCGATCGGACAGCGTTTCTTCGTTCCCACGAAAAACGCGCTTGCCGTTGCTTCGCCCACCACGCTTGGTGTCGATCCCTTGCGCCGTCAATTGCCAGAAAACGAGGAGCAGCCCATCCACCTTCTCTACGGCTTTCTTTACGTGGCGGACAAAGAAGAAGGCCTTGTCATCATTGGCGACCCGAATCTGAAATCCAAGAGCCCCGGCGTTGGCACGCTTCTCGACGGCAATCCCGCCAACAATTTCCTGAAGCGCGCGCTGGCGTTCAATCCAGGCCGCGTCCTCAGTGGCGCGCGACACATCACCATTGCCGGAACGTTTGCCTACATCCTTACTGACAAAGCACTCGTGGTCGTCGACCTCGACAATCCCCTCACGCCGCGCATCACCGCGACGATCGGCGCTCCGCAGCTCAATGATCCCCGCGGCATCGCTATCCAGTTTCGCTACGCGTTCGTCGTTGATCGCGATGGTTTGAAAATTCTAGACGTTACCGACCTCGCGCAGCCAAAGCCAATCAGCAACGCGCCGCTGCCGCTCGAGGATGCCCGCAATATCTATGTCGCTCGCACCTATGCTTATGTCTCTGCCGGGAAGCAGGGTCTTGCGATTGTGGATGTCGAAAAGCCTGACGCACCCAAGATCGACCAATTCTTTACCGCCGAAGGCCAGCTGAACGACGTCAACGACGTGAAAATCGGCATGGTCGCTGCCAGCACCTTCGCGTTCGTCGCAGACGGCAAGAACGGCCTGCGCGTGCTGCAGATTCTATCGCCCTGGGATGATCCTGCGCACTTCTCCGGCTTCAGCCCGCGCCCGACTCCCAAACTCATCGCTACAGCCCGCACGCGCGGGCCTGCGCTAGCTATTTCGAAAGGGATTGACCGCGACCGCGCCGTCGACGAATCCGGTAATCAACTCGCGGTCTTCGGCCGGCGTGGCGCCCGGCCGCTCAATCGCGCCGAAATGCGCAGCTTGTACATCCACTCGAAGACGGGGCAGCCTTACGCCGTTACGGATGATGCTGCTCGGCAGTTTCGATCCGCTCTACCGTCCGCCTCTACAACGGCTCTCGCCTCCTTGCTTTCGCGGGCGCGTGCATGGATGAATTCTTTTCCATGAGGTGCTTGTCATGAAACGCCGCAGATTCCTCTCCCAAGCAATAAAAACCGCCTCGGTCGTGATGTGCTCTCAGTTCCTTCCACGCGGCTTGCAAGCCATGCAAGGCCCACAAGGCGCTGTTCCTGGAATGCCTGCCAACGCTTCCTCGCGGCCCCAGGTTGCGCTTACGCTCGACGATCCGACCCTCTCTTTCGGATCTATCCTAAGATGGCAGGAAGCCAACAGCCGTATTCTGAAGGCGGTTTCCGACAAGAGCGTGCGTACCGCGTTGTTCGTTTGCGGGATGCGCGTGGATGAGACTGACGGTGCCAAGCTGCTCTCCGCGTGGGACCAGGTGGGGCACCTCATCTGCAATCATTCCTATTCGCACAAATTCTATGGCGAACAAACGAGCTACGCCGACTTCGCCGTGGATTTCCTGAAGAACGAAAAAGTCATCGCGCCCTATCACAACCGCACCGCACTTTTCCGTTATCCCTTCCTGAAGGAAGGCGACACGGCGGATAAGCGCGATCTTTTCCGCGCTTTGCTCAAGGAGCGCGGCTACCGCGTCGGCCATGTCACCATTGATGCTTCCGACTGGTATGTCAGCCAGCGCTTCGTCGACCGGCTCGCCAAGCAGGCCAAAACTCCTATCGCTCCCTATCGCGACTACCTAATCGCACATCTCCTGGATCGCGCTGGGTTCTATCGTCAACTCGCCCTCGACGTTTTGGGCCGCGACATTCGCCACACGCTGCTGATGCATTTCAACCCGCTAAATGCTTTTGTGCTTCCCGAGGTCATGAACGCCTTCGAAACCGCCGGGTGGCAATGGATTGATGCCTCGCTCGCCTTCGAAGACCCGGTCTTCCGCAGCCAGCCGCGGACTGTGCCCGCCGGGGAAAGCCTGGTTTGGGCCCTTGCGAAGGAGACCGGTCGTTTCGAGAATCGACTCAGGTACCCTGGGGAGGACGACATCTACGAGAAGCCTAAGATAGACGCCCTAGGCCTGTAACTCGTCCTTAGACCTGAGAATCTTGCGCTGGGACCTTTTTCCCTTTTTATTCGTCTTCGCTATCCCCTTCAGAGCACTGAATTTGCGGGATTCTGTTGCAATCTGGTACATCCATCTCCTTTCTTTTGTGCCCTTTACCCCTTCGCAGCATCTAACTGAGGTATAATGAATTGTTCACATCTTTAACGCATAGCACCCATCAAAATAATTCGTGGGGCAGTGTGAAGAGAACGCGGTTAAGGTATATCCAGAGAGGGTGAGGAGGCTTTCCAGAGCAGGCCCACCGAGAAAGGCAGCATAGGAGTACCAGTACATGACCAAACAATTTCTGTTGGCCAGTGATTTTGACCAGACGCTCAGTTTCAACGACTCAGGTGTCGCTCTTAGCGAGTTGATTGGCTTTCATGGTTTCCACGACAAGGTGAAAGGCCTATCGGAGATGAACCTCGTCCAGCAGGGCGCGGAACTCAGCTATCTGATTCTGCATGACCCGGACTTTCGCAAGGTGCGCCGGGAGCACCTGGTGGAAACCGGCAAGCGCATCCGCTTGAAGCACGACGTCGCGTTGTTTGCGCGCGCGCTCGATAATCTCGCGGATGGCTACAGGTTCCACTTCAACGTTATCTCCGCCGCACCGCAGGAGATCATCCAGTCAGCGCTGGAAGGCATCGTGCCGCCCGAGCGCATCTATGGCACGCGCTTCCGCTACAACGAAGCCACTGGCGAAGTCGATTCCATCATTCGCGCTTCGGCCGGATGGGGGAAGATTACCGTGCTCGAAGAGCTGCGGGCGAAACTCGGCATCAGCCACGACAGCATCATTTACATGGGCGACGGCAGCTCGGATATTCCTGTGATGATGCACGTCAATCAATACGATGGACTCACCATTGCGGTGAGCGAAGCCAAGTTCATCACGCGCGTTGCCAAGCGCACTGTTCTTAGCGACAACGCCATGAGCGTGCTTGTCCCTGTGCTTGAAAAAGTTCTGCGCTGGGACTCCGCTCGTATCCGCCGGCTGTTCGCGTCCTATGGTCTGACGTTGCTCGAGTGGGACAAAATGCGCACCGACCGGCTGACCATCCAGGATGCTACCGAGCACGTGTCGGTGGCTTCTGCGTCGCCTGTCAGCGCTCACTAAGCACTTTAAGCTGTTTTTCCATCGAAAGGGCGGAGTGGTCCGCCCTTTCTTTGTTTGCTCTTTCGGAGCAAAATCCTCCTTCGCTCGTTTGGTCAGAATGAGAGAGGAGAGTCTATGCGCCGCACTTGTTTGAAATTCTTTTTTGCCGCAGTTTTCTGCTTCTGTCCGGGACTTTTGTTTGCGCAGACACCGTGGTCGCCAAAGGTCGATCTTACGCAGCCGCAGGACTATGTCCTCAAACGTGTTTCGAGCGCAGACCCCACGGGAGGAAATGCGGATTTTCGCGAGATCCAGCCTGGCGGCACACTTACGCTGATGGATGCAAACGGACCGGGCTTGCTCACGCATACTTGGATCACGGTTGCGAGTGACGAGGGTTACCATCTCAAGAAACTCGTGCTGCGAATTTACTGGGATAACGAAACGGCGCCGAGCGTTGAGGCTCCCCTTGGAGATTTCTTCGGCCTCGGTTTGGGCGAATACCATAAGTGGGAGTCCGAGCTTCTCTCCGTCGGTAGCGACAAAGCTCTTAATTCATTTTTCCCCATGCCCTTTCAGAAGCACGCGCGCATCACGGTTTCCAACGAAGGCCAGCAAAAGGTGGATGCCTTCTATTTCAATCTTGATTACCGGGCGCTCTTACAGCCTCTCTCATCGGGGACCCTCTACTTCCACGCGCAGTTCCGGCAGGGCCAGCCTAACCATGGCTGGACGTCCGACTGGAAAAGCAATGGCGATCCCAAGGTCGACGGGAAGAGCAACCTCGACGGCAAGGACAATTATGTCTGGCTGGATGCCGCGGGGCGCGGACATTTCGTAGGAGTTACCATGTCGGTCTTTCAGAATCAGGACGGCTGGTGGGGTGAAGGCGACGATATGTTTTTTGTTGACGGGGAATCCCGGCCATCCATTAACGGCACGGGCTCCGAAGACTACTTCTCAGGGGCTTGGGACTTTGGGGGCCATCCGTTTTCTTATCGTCTTTACGGCGCGCCCGTCGTCGGTGAGGAACGCGCTGGGGGAAAATCTTCCGTCTATCGCTTCCATTTGGATTCGCCGATCACTTTTACAAAGTCGCTACGCGCCACCATCGAGCATGGACACGCCAATCACCGCTCCGATAACTATTATTCCGTGGCTTATTGGTATCAGACGGAACCGCACGCCACCTTTCCGACTCTTCCTTCCGTTGACCAGAGGATCCCGCGTCTACAGCAAGTCGGGGGGCCTGGCAATCCGGTTGTGACTCATCCCTGAGCGGCAGCCAAGCCCCGGACTAAAGCAAATTGATATAGCCCTGGGGTTTTCACTGAGCATCCTATTTCTTTGCTACACTACTGCGTTTCCGGAGGTCGCACATGTCCAAGAAATCCATTTTGATGATCATCGGCGATTACGTAGAAGACTACGAAGTGATGGTGCCCTTTGAGGCGCTTCAGATGGTCGGGCATACCGTCCATGCTGTTTGCCCTGGCAAGAAATCCGGCGAGTTCGTCCCTACCTGCATCCACGATTTTGAAGGGGATCAGACCTACACCGAAAAGCGCGGCCACAATTTTGCTCTCAATGCCACCTTCGACCAGATCAAGCCCGAGGAATACGATGCATTAATGATCCCTGGAGGCCGCGCGCCGGAATACATTCGAACAATTCCGCGCGTCATCGAGATTGTCCACCACTTTTCAAAGGCGAATAAGCCAATCGCGGCCATCTGCCACGCGCCGCAAGTTCTTGCTGCGGCGGGAGTCTTGCAAGGGAAGAAGTGCAGCGCCTACCCGGCCACCGGGCCAGACGTCACGCTCGCCGGCGGCACCTACGTCAATCTCCCCATGAACGAGGCACTGGTGGATGGCAACCTCGTCACCGGCCCGGCCTGGCCGGCGCTCCACGCGTGGCTGGCCAAGTTTCTGGGTGTTCTCGGCTCTCGCATCGAAGCCTAACGGCAGCTTTTATTGTTATTGTTGGTGCTGCTGATCAAAATCAGGATTGGCAGGCCCACTCGGCGGCTTGAAACGGGTTACTCGTGCGGCTGGTAAATCCGCAGGTTCGGGCGCATCGACCGGCGAAACTGAAACCGTCACGCTCAATTCGCTTCCCGCTTCGCCTTTGTGCACTCCGCGCGTTGGCGGCACGTCGGCGTAATCCCGACCAATGGCGACACGAACGTGTCGCTCGCAACCCAGCAAGTTATTCGTGGGATCAAACGCCACCCATCCCAATTCTCCCAAATACGCTTCCACCCAGGCGTGGGTCGCTCCCGCCGGCGATCTGTCTTTGGCGCTGTCCTCATGAAATAGATAACCGCTCACATAGCGGCAGGGAATCTTCAATTGTCGCACCAGCGCGATCATGATGTGCGCAAAATCCTGACAAACACCTCGGCGCGATTCCAGCGCTTCATCGATCGGCGAATCCACTTTCGTGGTATTAGGCGCATATTCGAAAAATTCGTACATCTCCATATTCAATTCCATGAGCAATTCCAGCGGATTTCCCCGTCTTCTCAAGTCCAAATGCACCCGCAGTTTTTCCAGTAACTCTGTCGGCCGCGCGTACTGGCTGGGGAGCATCATCTCCCAGTAGTCCCCCAGCGCTACTCGCGCGTCGAGCTCTTCCCAGCCGCCTACAGCGCTGGCTTGGGCCGCGAGGGGAGGCAGAACCTCCACGACCGCCTGTGCTGCGACTTCAATCAATTCATGTTGTCCCGGAATGTCGAAGTGGTGCACCGCGTTTCCAAAAAAATCGCGGTACATCATCATGGTGGCGCGGGGAGTCACGTCCAATGAGAAGGAAAGACAGCGCTGCCGCGCGTCGGTTCGCGGCTGCATGCGCACCTCCATCACGCTTTCCCGCACCGCCGGTTCATACTTGAATCGCGTGATGTGCCGCACCGAATACGCCATATCCCTCCGCTCGCCGGATTACGAGGCCAGCTCCGTCTCAATCGGGTAGTCAAAATAGATTTCGTGGATCGCGCTGTGAATTGCGGCGGATTCTCCGCGCACGTTTTCGAGGTACGCATGCGCGCCTTCCGCCATGATCTCTTCGATCTGACTGAAACTCAGCTGTGCCCGTAATCTTCCCGCGATGCGCGTCGGCGACTTGGCACGGCGCTCGGTCAAGTCCCCGATCACATGCAAAGCCGCGTTGATGCGGTCGACAGAAAAACGCACCGAGTGCGGAAACTCCGGATTCAGAATCAGGAACTCCGCAACGCGCAGCGGCCGGATTTCCGCCGTGTGCGCCTTGCAATACGCTTCAAACGCCATGCAGCTTCGCAGCAAGGCCACCCATTCGAGATATTCCGCGCTCTCCACGGCTTGATCCACCGGCTGTGCCGTCCTCCGGAAGTGTGCCTCCATCAACGAGGCCAAGGTGTCGGTGCGTTCGACGTACCGCCCCAATTGGATGTACTGCCAGCCCTCGCCATGACTCATCGTCGCGTCGGTGATGCCCTGAAACAGGTGAGCGCCTTCCTGCACCGCCCGGAAAAAACCGTGGGACTTCAGCATCCACGCCTCGTCCGGCCTGGTTTGCATGACGTCCAGATACAGGCGGTTTAGCTGCTCCCACATTTCCGAGCTGCACTGCTCTCGGACGTGCCGCAAATTCTCTCTGGCCGTCGCGATGCAAGAAACAATCGAAGACGCATTCGAGCGGCTGAACACCAGCGTATTCATTAACTTCGTCGCATCCACGGCGCCCTGCGCTCCGGGCGCGTGCAATCCTTCCAGCAAAAATCTCCAGCGTCCCGCGCCGGTCTCCGGCGATTGATCGAGCCAAAGCTGCAACTCCACATCCACCAGCCGCGCCGTATGTTCCGCCCGCTCCAGATACCGGCTCATCCAGTACAAACTGTCGGCCACGCGCGAAAGCATCCCGGCCTCCCGCCGGAATGTTTTCACGAAATAGTTTCTTGGAGGTCTCATCTTTGTTTTGCTGTCTTAACCTTCACGTTTATCGCACAACCGCCGGAATTTTCGCAACGCGATCCTCGCCGTTGCCTTCCCGCAATACCCAGGTGTCCTTGCTGCCCCCACCTTGCGAGGAATTTACGACCAGCGATCCTTTGCGCAGCGCCACGCGCGTCAATCCGCCCGGAACAAGCGTCACTTTCTCGCCCATCAAAATGTACGGCCGCAGATCAATGTGCCGCGACTCCACCCCGCCATCAATCACACAAGGCGCCCGCGAAAGTGACAGTGTCGGTTGCGCAATGTAGTTCCTCGGTTCCGCCAGAATCCGTGACTTGAACTCCTCCCGCTGTTGCGCCGTGCTCTGCGGCCCAATCAACATTCCGTATCCGCCCGATTCTCCCACTGCCTTCACCACCAGCTTGTCAAGATTCTCCAGAGCATATTTGCGTTGCGAATCGTCGCTCATCAAGTACGTGGGCACATTCGGCAGGATGGCCTCTTCGCTCAAATAAAATTTGATGATCTCCGGCACGTACGCATATACGGCTTTATCATCAGCCACGCCCGTCCCAATCGCATTGGCGAGCGTCACATTTCCCGCTCGATAGGCGTTGAAGAGCCCCGGGACGCCCAAAATCGTATCCGGCCGAAAGCATAACGGGTCCAGAAAGTCGTCGTCCACCCGGCGGTAAATTACGTCTACGCGCCGCAGCCCTGCCGTCGTGCGCATATAGACGATGTTGTCGTGCACCAGCAGGTCGCGTCCTTCCACCAGCTCGATGCCCATCTGTTGCGCCAGGAAGGTGTGCTCGAAATACGCCGAGTTCGAAACTCCTGGCGTCAAAAGAATCGTTGTGGGATCCTGCCGGTAATTGCAATTTTCCGGCGCCAGGCTGCGCAACGTCGCCAGCAGTGCCTGCGGGTAATGATCCACCGGCCACACGCCGTAATCCCGGAACATCGTCGGAAAAACGCGTTTCAGCACCTTGCGGTTCGCCAGCATGTAGGAAACGCCGCTGGGCACCCGCAGATTGTCTTCCAGGACGGCGAAGCTCCCGTCCGGCACGCGCACCAGGTCCGTCCCGCAAATGCTCACGTAAATGTCCCGCGGCACATTCAGCCCACGCATCTCCCTGCGGAAATGCTTGCAGCTGTAAACCAACTCCCTCGGCACCAGCCCTTCCGAAAGAATTCGCCCCTCGTGATAAATATCCCGCAGGAACATGTTCAGCGCCGTTAGCCGCTGCGTCAGTCCCTTTTCGATCTTCGTCCATTCATTTGACGGGATGATCCGCGGCACCAGGTCGTTTGGGAAAATCTTCTCCGTCCCCTCCTTGCTCCCATAAACGGTGAAAGTGATGCCCTCGTGCAGAAAGGTCAGGTCCGCCGCCTGCTGCCTCTTGCGTAATTCTTCCGGCGGCAGTCCCAGCAAAGTCTTGTGCAGCGCCTGGTAATGCTCCCGCGGCACACCCCGAGCTTCAAACATTTCGTCATACGCCGCGTCGAACTGGTAGCTTGCTTTCGAGGAGGGAACGCGAAATTGCTGAGGTAAAGCCGTGGCAGTCATCGAACTTTCCGCAGTCTGGCAGGTGGCCCGCCACAGGCAAGCCGCTTACTCGGACCTGCACTCCCACTGCTGCTATCTGCGGGTAACAGGCAATCCAATCTAGGGGTGGCCCGTCCCCCTGTCCAATGCAAATTCTCGATTCAGCAGATGATTTTTTCAACTGCAATCGTTTCGTCACCCAAATCTGGTTCTCCCCTTCCTTAAAAGTCCTCCAAGAGAGATAATTTCTAGTTCAACATCTCCTAAGGGGCGACTTTAGAGTCATGGCTAACATCAACTCCAAGAAAGGCGTCATCGGCATCCTCACCGGAGGCGGTGACGTTCCCGGTCTCAATCCTGCTATTCGCGCCGTCACGCTTCGCGCCATCCGCGAAGGCTACCAGGTCGTTGGCTTTCGCCACGGCTGGGCCGGCCTCGTGGACATGGTCCGCGAGAAGGACTACGACAACTCCGATAATTTCTACCTCCTCAACGAAGAAGTTGTCGATCGCGCTGGCCGTACTGGCGGCACCTTTCTCCATTCTTCCCGCACCAATCCCGGCCGCGTCGGCAAATCCAGCGTCCCCGCCCATCTCAAGGACAAATTCACCGCCGAAAAGAACGACCTCACTCCAGAAGTTCTGAAGAATTTAGCCTGGTTAGGCATCGATACGCTCATCCCCATTGGCGGTGATGACACTTTGAGTTATGGCGTCCGCCTCCACAAGGAAGGCTTCAAGGTCATCGGCATTCCGAAAACGATGGACAACGACGTCCCGGGTACGGACTACTGCATCGGCCTCAGCACCTGCGTCACCCGCACCATCCAGATGGTCAACAGCTTGCGTACGTCGGCTGGTTCCCACGAACGATTTCTCGTGCTGGAGGTATTTGGCCGCTATGCCGGCTTCACCGCCATGCTTCCCACCATGGCCGGAGCTGCCAATCGCTGCGTCATCCCGGAATATAAATTCAATATCGAGCGGCTCACCGAGTTGCTCGTGGCCGACCGCCGCAAGAATCCCAGCCGTTACTCCATCGTGCTTATCTCGGAAGGCGCCATGTTCGAGGGCGGCGAAATGGTTTTTGAAGGAGAAGCCACTGATGCCTACGGTCACAAAAAGCTGGGAGGCATAGGCGACATCGTCGGTGAAAAAATTAAGGACCTCTCGGCCCAATTCAATAATGGCAAGAAGATCGACGTGATCATCCAGAAGCTCGGCTACCTCGTTCGTTGCGGGGATCCCGATGCCATTGATTCCATCGCTCCCATGGCCTATGGCAATCTTGCGCTCGACTTGCTGCTGAAAAATATCAGCGGGCGGCTGGTGAATTTGAGGAATGGCCACTATGGCAACGTTCCACTGGATGTAGTGACCGCGTCGAAGAAGATCGTCAACGTCAAGGAGCACTACAATACCGAGCGGCTCCGCCCGCAGTTTACGAGCATCGAGGGCAACCCGCTCTTCATCATGTCCGGCGAAACCGCTTAGTCGCAGCAGCGGCGGCCACTAACGCGCGAGGACTCCGGCAAGCTCCATCAGCTTGGGATCAAGCGGCTTGTGCTTCCCGACGATTTCCTTCAGCGGGACTCCGGTGATTTCGCCTCGGTTCATTTCCATCAGCAGGCCGAATTCGTTACGCTCCAAGTGTTCGACCGCTGCCGCGCCCATGCGTGTTCCCAGAATGCGGTCGAAGGCTCCCGGCGTGCCGCCGCGCTGCACGTGGCCGAGTCTTACGGCGCGCAGCTCAAACCCCAAACGTTGCCGGTGCTCGTCGAAATATTTCGTCAGCGCCGTCGCGTTGAACTTTGCGCCTTCCGCCACCACCGCGATCGCGTGCGACTTGCCTCGTTCATAAGCGGATCGCAGCTCCATCGCTATGCTTTCTGGCTCCGTCTCGATTTCCGGCAGCGCCACGCATTCCGCTCCTCCTGCTACTCCTGCCGCCAGTGCCAGGTATCCGCAATTCCGTCCCATCACTTCCACCAGAAAAGCTCTTTGGTGTGAGGATGCCGTGACTTTGATCCGATCGATGGCCTCCAGCGCCACATTCAGCGCGGTGTCTACGCCTAACGTGATTTCCGCGCCGCATAAGTCGTTGTCAATCGTTGAAGCGATGCCCACAACCGGAAAGCCCTTCTCCAGCAAGCGCAGCGCCCCGGTTTGCGAGCCGTCTCCGCCAACAATGACCAGTGCGTCCACTCCCCGTGCACGCAGCAGGTGAATAGCCTCAAGTTGCGCCTCGTCCTTCTTAAACTCTTCGCATCGCGCCGTGCCCAGCATCGTCCCGCCGTGTTGGATGATCCCGCTCACGCTGCGCGGTCCTAGCGGCACGAAATTATCACTGATGAGTCCGGCGTAGCCGCGGCGTACACCCAGCACATCCCATCCGCGGTCGATCGCCGTGCGCGCCACGGCGCGTATCGCCGCATTCATTCCGGAGGCGTCGCCCCCGCTGGTCACCACCGCAATCCGTTTAGTCATGCCTTCTCCCACAGCAACATCGACGGCTATTCGCCCCGAGTCTGCTACGCCCATCGGTAGACTGCAATCGCAACTTTTTCTTCACTCGAGCACGGGTAGCGCCAGTATCCTTGCCGGCTCTTTTGTGTTTCCGTCCATGCATATATGATGTTCGGCAAGCTCAAGTTCTGTTTCGTCGAGGAGGCTCTATCTACGTTCTCGGAGTTGATGTCGGTACCGGAGGAACTCGCGCCCTCATCATTGACGGCCAGGGCCGCATCGTCTCCTCCGCCACGGAAGAGCATCAGCCTTTCGCTTCGCCGCAAATCGGTTGGGCCGAGCAGCATCCTGAAGACTGGTGGCGCGCCTCCTGCATCGCGGTTCGCAAAGCCATCGCCATCGCCAATTTGAGTGCTGAAGAGATAGCCTGCGTCGGCTTCTCTGGCCAGATGCACGGCGCCGTCATGCTCGACGGGCCGGGAAGCGTCGTCCGTCCCGCATTGATCTGGTGCGACGTCCGCACCGAAAAGCAGTGCCGCGACCTCACCGCCAAAATCGGCCAGGAGCGCCTTATCCAGCTCACCTGCAATCCGGCCTTGGCCAATTTCACTCTTACAAAACTGCTCTGGGTCCGCGAAAACGAACCCGAAAACTGGAAACGTGTTCGCTCGGTGATGCTTCCGAAGGACTACGTGCGATTCCGCCTCACGGGTGAACGCGCCACCGACATGTCCGACGCTTCCGGCACCTTGCTACTCGACGTCGCCCATCGTCGCTGGTCGATGGAGATGTTGCAGGCCGCTGAACTCGATGAGCGCCTTCTTCCGTCCCTCCACGAATCTCTCGCTGTTTGTGGAAAGACTTCTGAGAAGGGGGCTGAGGAATCGGGTTTACGCCCGGGCACGCCCGTTGTCGCCGGAGCCGGAGATCAAGCCGCCGGCGCCACCGGCATGGGCATCGTGGCCTCCGGAACGGTTAGCGCCACCATCGGCACTTCGGGCGTCGTCTTTGCCGCGACGGATCGTCCCTCTCTCGATCCTCGCGGCCGCGTTCACACTTTCTGCCATGCCATCCCAGGACGCTGGCACGTCATGGGAGTCACGCAGGCCGCCGGACTTTCCTTACGCTGGTTTCGCGATACATTTGCCACAAACTCCCGCGGCGCCCGCGAGTCCTACGACCAACTCACCGGCGAAGCCGCCAAAGTCCCCGCCGGTTCGGATGGCCTGCTGTGGACGCCTTATCTAATGGGCGAGCGTACTCCGCATCTCGATTCGAGCGCCCGCGGCGCCCTGGTCGGCCTCACCGCCTCGCACACGCGCGCCCATGTTGTTCGTGCCATTCTCGAAGGCGTCGCCTTCAGCCTCCGCGACACGTTCACCCTGTTCCGCGAAATGAACGTGCCCATTACCAGCATCCGCCTCGGCGGCGGCGGTGCACGCTCCCCGCTCTGGCGCCAGATCCAGGCCGATGTCTATGGCCACGGTGTCGAAATCGTCGAAGCCGAAGAAGGCGCCGCCTATGGTGCCGCTCTGCTCGCTGGCGTTGGCGCTGGCGTGTGGTCCACGGTCGATGCCGCTTGCGCCGCCACCGTGCGCGTCGCCTCCCGCGTCAATCCCCAAACCGCCGCCGTGACCACCCTCAACGCATCCTATGCAGCTTTCCGCCGCGTCTACCCTGCCACTCGCGAAATATTCGCTCACGCCTAGGCCAGCGACCCGGCTATTCCCATCTCGTTAATTTGATCCTTATCTGCGGGAGTGGCACGATCGTGGTGCCCTATTCACGCTGCGTGTCGCGGGTGCGTGCGCTCCAGCACTTGCTCGCTCAGCGTGTTCAGGCTGTTCACGATGCGGTCGGCTTCCACATTGACCAGCGCGTACCGCTCGATTTTCTGGTCGCCCGACTGCACCAATACATGATGATCTTCGCGCAGATCCGGAAACTCCTTCATCTTCACGCGCTGGCCGCGAAGCGCTGCGGACAGCAAGTCGAGCGTCTTCTCCACATGCGCCGCAAACGTATGAAACGCCTCGCGAGGCCGAACGGCCGCTGTGTGCAGCCAACCCGCGTCCAGCGCCATCAAGGCATGTACAAAACGATGCGAACTGGCGAGCAGCGCGTTCAGTTGAGTGATCTCCTCCGCCGAGGTCCCCGGTTCCGCGCGCAGCCGTTCAATAGATGCTTCCAGGTTCGTGCGTGCCAGGCGTGCGTCCAGCCTCACGCTTTCGAGCTTGCCTTCACTGTCGGTTTCGTTCCGCGTGTAGCTCTCCGCGAGGTTGCGAAAATATACCCGGTAAGCATCCAGCAGTTCCGCGATCCTCTCGGATACTTGCGTTCGTTCCCAGGTCGGCCAGATCCAATACGCAAGAAGCGCCAGGGCGCCCCCCGCCGCCGTATTGAGTCCTCTCGCCAAAATCACTTCCTTTGGCGAGACTCCCGTGAGGGCGATCAGAAAAACAACGAGCGCGCTGATGGCTACTGCGAAGATTCCGTAGTTCGCAGGCCCAACCCAGCGCAGCAAGAGGGTGAACACAAAGATCAAAATAATCTGGATAGCGATCGTTCCCGGAACAAAATAAAAAAACGCGGTAGCCAGAAAAAGTCCCACAATCGTTCCGCCAATCCGCAAAACGCCACGGGTGAACGTGGTCGTGAATTCCGGCTTCAGCACCAGGACAATCGTCATCGGCAGCCAGTAGGAACGGTGCCAGTAGAAGGCGCGCTCCAAACTATTGCCGAACGCGACCATCGTTGCCAGGCGAATGGCGTGACGGAATGCGGAAGATCGCAGATTCAGGTTTGCTCGCAAGGTTGCCAGCACGCTGCCGAACCGCAGCCACCACGGTTGTTGCGCTTGTTGCTTCGCAAACTCTGCTTGTCCCGTGGGCGTGGCATTGGCAGCCAGGTCCAGGGCGGCGCGCAGTTGGCCGTTGAGCGCGTCCATCTGAAAACGCGCGTCTTTTGCCACCGCCGCGAGGAAAGAGGGTGGCAGGCTATCCGTCTCTTGCCGAAAGAGGAGCGTGCAGCTTTCACTCGCCGCAAGGATTTCTTTACTCACTTCGGGCGACATTCCGGAAGTTAGGGAGTCTCCGATCGCCTGCAGCGCCCGCCCGGCTTTTTTCAGATAGTCTGCGAGAATCTGTACGCCAGAATATTGCGAGCGCTCCCGTTGCATGCGCAAATGCAAGCGCGAAAGTATCAGCAGGGTGAGTCGCACGCGCTCTGCCTGGCTTAATAAGGCGCGATAACGCACTGCTTCGACGCCCGTTTCGCGGTCGAGGCCGGAAAGAGCCTCTTGCGCCTGCGAGCTATGAACCGTCGCGGGCGGCGCCGAAGTCGCGCTCAACGGCTGTTCGGCTGCGCGTGCAAGTTCGAGAAATAATGTCGCGAGCGCTCGCCGCTCCGGTTCGTAGCGCTGTACTGGCCACAGCGCAACCGACAGCGCCGTTTGCAGAAGCCCGCCGCCAAGAGCGAGTCCGGATGAGATCAACGCTTGTTTAGAGGTTAACGGCTGCGCCGCATAAATCATCAGCGTGACCAGGCTGATCACTCCCAGATCGGCCGCGGTCGTGCCGGCGGCAACGAACATTCCTGCCGCAAAAGCCCACAGCGTGGCGATCACGACCGCCGCGGCATTGTGACTGCCCGAGAGTGCTCCCAGCAGGACACCCAGCGCGCACAGTATGCTCGAAGACAGCATGCGCTTGGCGCGCTGCGCGTAAGGATCGCTCCGGTCGGAATAGGCCACGTTAAGCGCACCGCTGGCCACTACTACTCCGCCTCGCGGCATGTTCAGTGCAAATCCAGCGACCAGTGGCAGAAGCACGCCAATTGAGTTGCGAAGGGCCAAGTAGGGAGCGAGTTTTGAAGAATCGAACCGCGTCAGCACGCGCCAGAACGCACGTGCCGTCCCCTCATGAGGAGGAGACGCCGACGAACTCGGCGGAACAAATAGCACAGAAACATCTTTGGATTGGGAAGCCATCAAGAAGTCGGATTAGGCCCGAGCCAGTCACCTAAGCCCATTTTCATTGTAGCGAAGGCTGGGCAATTGTGCTGGTGACATGATGTGTACCCAAACTTGTCAGCTATTCATCCAACTGCTTGAACCTCAAAAAGGGGAGTTTCATGCCACAACGTCAACTTGGAAAGAATGGTCCTCAGGTTTCCGCACTGGGACTCGGCTGCATGGGCATGTCCTTTGCCTACGGGCCGGCGGATGAAGCGGAATCGCTCCGCGCTCTTCGCCGTTATATGGAACTTGGCGGGAACTTTCTGGATACCGCCGAGATCTATGGGCCCTACACCAACGAAGAATTACTGGGCCGTTTTCTGCGCACGGTACCCCGGAATAGTGTCGTCATAGCTACCAAGTTCGGATTTCGTATCGATGCCAACGGTCTTCGAGAGGTTGACAGTTCGCCTGAAAACATCCGGCGCGCTTGCGATGCCAGCCTCAAAAGGCTCGGCATCGAAACGATTGATCTCTTCTACCAGCACCGTGTCGATCCGAAAGTTCCGATTGAGGAAACCGTCGGCGCCATGGCCGAACTTGTTTCTGCCGGAAAAGTGCGAGCGCTGGGTCTTTCCGAAGCCGGTCCCGAAAC
>Ga0209415_10005062_pt1 | contig 23855 bp, 15 predicted proteins | sample PeaSoiSIISIP2007_FD_187696 | JGI IMG/M metagenome (GOLD analysis project Ga0209415, IMG submission 187696) | Peat soil microbial communities from Weissenstadt, Germany - SII-SIP-2007 (SPAdes) (version 2) | ecosystem: Environmental > Terrestrial > Soil > Wetlands > Peat | place: Germany... | reverse complement strand
CGCCCGCCGTGTCGTGAACCGGCGGGAATCCTAAAATCCCGACACCGGCCCTTAAATACTGACGAACGTCTTTCAACGCAGGTTACAGGGCCGTGAATGGGCGGCTGGTTCGTTGGTACGCCAAGACTTTCGCAGAGAGCGTGTTGCAAACGGGCGGCACAACACAGTATGGGAGTATACGATTCGAGGCGAGACCCTCATCAAAGCCGTTGCCATTCTCGCCTTTGTTTTCCCCGCCTCCGCCCAATCCTATTACTCCTAGAGCGGCTGGAGCTTTACCGATGCGGCGCGGATCGGCGGCTCGCGCCCGGCGGCGCATGGCTGCGGTGCATCACAATAGAGTGATGCGGATTGTCTCCCTGTTCCTATTCGCGTTGACGCTGGCGGCGGAGACAGCGCCGCATCCGCTGACACCGCTCACGGCGGGCGAGATTCGCGCCGCGGCCCGGCTGGTGCGCGAATCGGGGAAATTTCCGCATCACATCCGCTTCGTCACGGTCACGCTCGACGAGCCGCCCAAAGAGGCCGTGCTGCGCCACTCGGCGGTGCCACGCCGCGCATTCATGGTGCTCTACGACGGGCCGGCCAACCGCACCTTCGAAGCCATCGCGGATCTCAGCGCCGGGCGTCTGGCCTCCTGGCGCGCGATCCCCGGCGCGCAGCCACCGATTACGGAGCAGGACTCCGTCGAGGCCGACCGTCTGGTCCGCTCCGATCCGCGCTTCCGCCAGGCGCTGGCGGAGCGTGGCATCTCGGACTGGCAGAACGTGGTGATCTCATCGTGGTCGGCCGGCTACTTCGGCCTTGCCGGCACGGATCGCGACCGAATCGTGCGCGCCGTGCCCTACTACAACGGCGCCGGCCAGAACTATTACGCGCATCCCATCGAGGGCGTCTCCGCGCACGTCGATCTGACGACACGCAAGATCCTCGATTTCCTGGATACCGACCGCAACGCGCCGGTGTCGCGCGAGAACTTCGATTTCACAGCGCGCGCCAACGCGCCATTGCGGCCGCCGCCCGCGCCGCTTCACATCACGCAGCCGGATGGGCCGGGGTTTCACATCGAGGACGGAGAGGTCCGCTGGGAAAAGTGGCGCTTCCGATTTGCCCTGCGCCCGCGCGAAGGATTGGTCCTGTATACGGTTGGAATGGAAGACGGCACGAACGTCCGCTCCATCCTCTACCGCGCCTCGCTTTCGGAAATGGTGGTGCCCTACGGAGATCCGGGCGCGGGATGGTTTTTCCGCAACAGCTTCGACGCCGGCGAACTGGGGCTCGGCTCGGCGGCCAGCTCGCAGCGCCCGGGAGTGGATTGCCCGGAAAACTGCACCGTGTTCGAAGCCGTGATGGCGGATGAAAACGGCGCGCCCGAATCCATCCCCGGCGCGGTGGCCCTCTATGAACGCGATGCCGGCATTGCCTGGAAGCACGGCAGCGAGACGCGGCGGGCACGCGAGCTGGTGCTCTCGTTCCTTACCGAGGTCGGCAATTACGAATACGGTTTCGACTGGGTTTTCCACCAGGATGGAACGCTCGCGGTGCGCGTGGCGCTGAGCGGCGTGATGGCGGTGAAGGGGGTGGCGGATGGCGCACACGACGCGTACAGCCATCCGGTGGCGCGCAACCTGGTAGCGCCGCACCACCAGCACTTCTTCACGTTTCGTCTGGATTTCGATGTCGATGGAACTTCGAATCGCGTGATGGAAATGAACAGCCAGCCGGCGGGGCCGCCGAACCCGTACGGAAACGCATTCGTGATGAAGGAAACGCCGCTCGAGACCGAGCGGGATGCCCAGCGCAACCTCAACCCGGCCAGCGCGCGCCGCTGGGTCGTGGTGAATCCGTCGGTGGCGAACGCGCTCGGCCATCCGACCGGCTACGCGTTGTTGCCCGGCGATAACACGGTGCCGTTCGCCCAGCCGGAAGCGTGGGTACGCAAGCGCGCCGGCTTCCTGAACTTCCATTTCTGGGCCACGCCCTACCGCGCCGAGGAACTGTGGGCGGGCGGCGACTATCCGAACCAAAGCCACGGCGGCGACGGCCTCGTTCAGTGGACCGCGGCCAACCGCTCGCTCGATCGCCAGGATGTCGTCGTCTGGTACACCTGCGGCATCACCCACAATCCGCGGCCGGAGGATTGGCCGGTCATGCCGGTGCAGACGGTCGGATTCGAGATGGTGCCCTGGGGGTTCTTCTCGCGCAACCCGGTACTGAATCTGCCGCCGCCGCGTTAGCGCGGGCCGCGGGGCGGACACCCGGCGAAAGCGTCCGCCCCACGAAGAGCACTATTTCCCAACCACCAGCACGTGGAATGTGTCCGGCAGAATCGGCGGGCGGACTCTTTTGCCCTCTTTGGCTTCGGGCGCCGGGCCGAACTCCGCGGTAAGCAGGTAGACTTTGTGGGTCTTGGTGTCGACGGCCATGGTGCGCGCGCCAGGCTCAGTGGTCACGGTATCGACAGGCTGCCACTTGCCGCCGACCAGTTTGACCAGGGTCAGGGTGCCGTCGCGGCCGTTGGAGCTGAAGGCCAGGCCCGCGCCGGGATCGTAGCCCGCCGCATCCGGCCCCTGCCCAATCTCGGGAGTGGCGATCACTTTCATCTGTTTGATATCGGTCACCGCCATCATTTTGTTGCCGCAGACGGAAAAGAGCACGCCGTCCTTGGCGTCAATCGCCAGGCCGGAAGGCCCATCGCAAGGGTCGAGCTTGGCGGTGCGGGTGACTTCCGGCTTGGCGGCATCGATTTCCACCAGTTCCGAGGTGTCTTCCAGATTGGCGTAGATCTTGCCATCGCCCGCGGCGGCGCAGAACTCCGGCTTCTTGCCGACCGGGAAGGTCGCCACCACAGCGTTGGACCTGGCGTCAATCGCGGTGGAGTCATTGGAGCGGCCGTTGAAGGTGAACACGCGCTCGGTCTTCGGCTCATAGCAGATGGCATCCGGATTCGTCCCCGTCTGAACTTCGGCGGTCTTGGCGAACGTGGAAAGATCGAAAACGGTCACGGTGTTGGACTGCCCGTTGCTGATGAAGCCCTTGTTGAGTTTGGCCGCGACCGCGATACCGTGCACGCCGTGCAGGTCGGCGACCGTTCCGACAACGCTGCCGGTGTCGGTGTCCACGATCGCGATGCTGGTTCCGTGGGAAACGTAAAGCCGGTGATTGGCGCCATCCGCGGTGACATAGTCCCAGCCGCCGGCGCCGCCGATCTTGATCTTGTTGAGTACGTGGTAGCCTTCCGCGGCGAATGCCGCCGCCGCTACCAGAACGAGTGCGAAAACCTTCTTCATTGCTTTGCTCCTTCAAAGTTATTGGTTCCGGCCTCCAGGTAATACCTCACGGCAGGGGTCACCACCAGCGAAAGAACCATGGAAGCGAGGATGCCGCCGATGACCGCGATGGCCAAGGGCTGCAACATCTGCGAGCCGGCGCCCCAGGCGAGCGCCAGCGGAATCATGCCGGCCACGGTGGCCAGCGCGGTCATCAGGATGGGACGCAGGCGGCGCTCACCGGCGCGCAGCATGCTTTCCTCGGCCGCCATTCCGGCAGCGCGGAATTTCTGGTCAGCATCCAGCAGCAGAATGCCGTTCTTGGCTACGATGCCGATCACCATGATCAGTCCCATGAACGACGAGAGATTGAACGTGGTGCCGGTTACCAGCAGCGCCAGGAACACGCCCGAAGTGGAAAGGACGGCCGAGGCCAGCACCGCCGTGGGCGCGGCGAAACTGCCGAACTCGAACAGCAGCACCATAAATACCAGCACGATGGCCAGAATCAACACCACTACCAGCTCGCGGAAGGATTTTTGCTGCTCTTCAAACTGGCCGCCATAGGCGACGCGGATATTGGGCGGGATGTGCAGGTCGCGTACCGCCTGCTGCACCTTATCCATACCTTCGCCCAGGTTCAGACCTTCGAAGCGGGCGGTCACCTGCACGTCGCGCTGCAAGTTCTCGCGGCGGATTTCGGTCTGGCCCGGAATTTGCACCATGGCGGCCAGCGCGCCGATGCTGGCGGTCTTGCCGGTGCCGCTTACCAGCACAGTGTTGCGGATAGCATCGAGCGTGGCGCGCGTTCGTTCGGGGAAACGAATGCGAATCGTGTAGGCGCGGTCGTTCACCACCAGCGGTGTCGCGGCCGGCTCGCCTTGCAGAATGGCGCTGGCATCGACCTCCACTTCCTGCGGCGAAAACCCGGCGCGGGCCGCCACCACCGGATCCACGTTGAAAACCGTGGCGGGACCGCTGATGGTGTTCTGAATCCCGTCCAGGACGTCCACCACACCGTGAATTTTCCCGATGGCGCTGGCCGTTTCCGGCGCCCATCGTCGCAGCGCGTCAGGATCGTTCGAAAACAGCTTGATGATGCAGGGTTCGGGGGCGCTGGTCAGGTCGCCGATCATGTCCTGCAATACCTGGGTGAACTCGATATCGAGCACCGGCTCCGCATGGCGTACACGCGCGCGGACGTCGGCAACCACTTCCTCCACGCCGCGGTCGCGCTGCTTCTTCAGCTTCACCAGGATGTCGCCGTAGGTCGCTTCGGTCACGGCGGCCAGGCCGAGCTGCAGCCCGGTGCGCCGGGAAGTGCTTTCCACTTCCGGCGTCGCGCGCAACAGTTGCTCCACGTGTGTGACCACGCGGTTGGTGGTCTCGAGCGACGAACCGGCGGGCATGATGTAGTCCAGCACGAAGCCGCCCTCGTCCATCTCCGGCAGGAGGTCCGAACCCAGCCGGCTGTAACAGAAATACGATCCTCCGATCAGTGCCACGGTGAACAGGGCCAACGCCAGACGGTGCTCGAGGGCGAAGCGCAGCACGTTCCCGTAAACGCGCATGCCGCGCGACGGGGTTTTGTCAACCTCCTCCGGAGGCCGGCGGCCGCGGCTGCGGATGAAGTAGTGGCTGAGCGTGGGCGTCCAGGTGAGCGCCAGGGCGAGCGAAGTTACCAGCGCGACACTGACGGTGATGGCCAGGGCGCGAAAAAAAACACCCTCGACCCCGGTGATGGAAATCAGCGGCAGGAAAACCACGATGGGGGTGACGGTGGAGCCGACCAGCGGGACGCGGATTTCCCGGAGGGCGCTGCGGATCGCCTCGGCGCGCGTCTGGCCGAGGTCGCGGTGCATGACGATGTTCTCCACCACGACGATGGCGTCGTCGATGACCAGACCCACCGCGGCCGCCAGGCCCCCCAGCGTCATCAGGTTGAAGCTCTCATTCAGGATGCGCAGCGCGATAAACGTGATCGCGATGGTGGCGGGAATCACCAGGCCGGCCACCAGCGAGGTGCCCCAATCGCGCAGGAACAGCACCATGATCAACGACGCCAGCACCAGCCCCACCAGGATGGCGTCGCGCACGCTGCGGATGGAGTCGTTGACGAGCTCCGATTGATCGTAGAACGGCCGCAGCTCGACGCCTTTGGGCAGCGCCCGCCGGATGCCTTCGATCTCATGGTGGACGGCATTGGCCACGGTCACCGTGTTGCTGTCGGGCTGCCGGTAGACGTTCAGCAGGACAGCAGGCTTGGCGTTGGCGGTGACGATGGTGTAGACCGGCATCACGGAGGGCGCGACGTTGCCCAGGTCGCCGATGTGGATGGGCGCGCCGGCGGGAGTGGTCTTCACCACGACGTTGCCGATTTCGGCCGACGTCCGGGTCTGTCCGCTCACCAGGCTGAGCACGAGCTGATGGTTGGTTTCGATCAGCCCCGGCGAATCGACCATGTTGCTGCGGGCGAGGGCATCCAGAATGTTGGGCACCGTGGCGCCAGTCTCCACCAGCTTGGCGGGATCCGCTTCGATCTGGAACTCCGGCACCTGCCCGCCTTGCACCACCACGCTCGAAACGCCGGTGGTACGGTTCAATCGCGGTTTCAAATCGTAGGTCGCCATTTCCCAGATGCTCGTCTGCGGCACCGTGTCAGAGGTGAGGCTGTAGCCCATGATGGGAAACGCCGCGAAGGTGAGCCGGTTGGCGGTGATCTTCGCGGTAGGCGGGAGGGTGGATTGGACGCGGGCCAGGGCGGCGTTCACCAGCTCCAGCGTGCGGTACATGTCGACCTTCCAGCCGAAGAACAGATCGACTTCAGCCGTGCCGCGGCTGGTGACGGACCAGATGTGGTCCAGGCCGGGGACCGTATTGACGGCGTCTTCGATGGGCCGGGTGACGGTGACCAGCATCTGGTCGATGGGGAAAACGCCGTTATCCACACCAACCACGATGCGCGGAAAATTGGTCTCCGGGAAGACCGCGACCGGTATGGTCAGCGCCAGGTAAGCGCCCACCACCACCAGCGTGAGGATGACGAAGATGATGGGCTGGCCGTGGCTCGCGGTCCAGTGACTGGGGCCGGCCGCATCCGCGCCGGGCGGTGGCGTGAGGCTGCTGCTCATTCCTTCTTTTCGCCCTTGCCGCCGGTTTCGCCGGCTTCATCCTTTGCGCCAGGTTTGACGATCCGCACCTTGGAATTGTCGTCCAGGCCCACGCCGCCGGCCGTGACCACCTGTTCACCTGGCGAAACGCCGCTGAGGATCTGCACTTTGTCGCCATCGCGCGCGCCGGTCTCGATCTTCTTTTGATGAACCGTAGAATCGGCGGTGACCACCAGCACCGCGGCGCCGCCCTCTTCGCCGGGCAAAATGGCGGTGGCAGGGATCACCGTCGCACGTGGGATGGTTTCGGTGACGATGCTCAGCCGCACGCTGGCTCCCGGCTTGAGCCGTTCGCCGGGGTTGGCCGCTTCCGCCCAAACCTGCACCGTGGTGCTGGCGGGATCGGTGGCCGGGCTGACCACCGTTACCCGCGCCGGCACGTCGGTCTGGCCGTCCGAGAGGCGGATGGCGGCGGTGTTGCCGATTCGGATGGTCGCGGTCAGCGCTTGAGGGATGTTGGCGCGCGCCACCACGCGGGAGGTATCCATCACCGTCAGCAGCGGGCCGCCGGGGGCTGCCATTTCGCCGGCGTAGAGCGGACGGTCGGCAATCACGCCCGCAATGGGGCTGGCGATCTGCGAATAGCTCACCTGCGCGGCGGCGGAGCGGTATTGCGCCTGCGCGGCGGCCACCTGCGCCTGCGCAGTCTTGATTTGCTCCTGCTTGCCCACGCTCTCGAAAGCGCGCAGGTGCTCGCGCGCGGTTTCAAACTGCGCCTTCGCCTGCGCGTATGTCACCGCAGCATCGTCCACCGACTTGCGCGCCAGGGCGCCATCCTGGAAAAGCTTCTGCCGGCTTTCCAGCGCACGGCGGGAGGCGTCCAGTTGTTCCTGGCAGGAGGCAACGTCGGTCTGCGCCTTCATCGCGGCTTCGGGAACAGTGGCCGATTCGGTGCTGCGCAGGTTGGCCTCGGCCTGATCCACCTGGCTCTTGGCGGCGTTTTCAGCGGCTACCAGATCGCGATTTTCCAGCACCGCCAACAGTTGTCCCGCCCGCACATGGTCGCCCCGATTGACGAGAAACTTTTGCACCGGCGCGCTGATTTTCGGCATCACGGAAGCCTGGTCGATGGGGTACAGTACGGCGTCGGCTTCCACCACGCGGCGAATCGAATCCTGCGCCACCGCGGCCACCTCCACCGGCGCCACGCTTTCGACCTCCGCCGCTTCCTTCCTGGCGCAGCCGGAAGCCAACCAGCAGAGAATGAGGAGTGCCGCGACGCCGCCGTGGCGCACGCACTCGTGCGTGCCGCGTCGAGTCTCTACTCGACGCCTGCCCGCGATGGGCCCGCTGGCGCTCTCTCCGAGCCCGAAGGCCGAAAGAAAATAGCCCACGGCGCAAGCCGTGGGAATCGCATGATCTGCCGCCAAGCCCCGGAACGGGGCGAAAGGCTTTCTCGCTAACGGGACTCTTACGCCCCGTTCCGGGGCTGTGTTCGGCGTCGCGAAGACCCACGGCTCACGCCGTGGGCTATTTTCTTTCGCCCTCCGGGCTGGCCTGGTCGGGATGAACCCAGCGCCTGCGGCGCTGACCCACCGGTCCGCACGGGGACCTTTGGCCGCACTGTCTTGTTGAGGAATCACTAGCGAGCCATTCGGGAAGAGCCGGCCGGGGGGCCGGCTGCAGACGAGGGCGTCTGCCCCACAATTCACACAGGCGCCCGGAAACAATTCCTGTTGCTGCATTTCCTAAAACGCTCCCGTCAGAGTCTGCAGGTTTGCCAGCGCCAGGCGGTAGCGCGCCAGGCCGTCGGCTCTGGCGTTGCGCGCCTGCGTCAGCGTGGTTTGTGCATCCACGACTTCGAGCACCGTCACCTCGCCCGCCTGGTAGCGCAGCAGCGTGAGCCGCAGGCTATCGGCCGAGAGATCCACCGAATGCTTCAGCGATTCCACTTGCGAGCCGGCCACCTGCGCCTCCTGGTAGAAGGCCTGGAGCGTGGAAAGCAACTGGCGCTGGGTGAAGCTCAAATCGTTTCTGGCCTGCTGCAAGCCGATCTGGGCCTGGCGAATCTTGCTGCGGGCCGCCCCCCACGTCCACAGCGGCACTGTCAATTGCGCCTGCGCCGCCGAGCCCAGGTTGTTCACGTTATCCGGGCCATGCACCGCGAACTGGTTGGCATTGATGCCGAAGAAATAATCGAAGGAGAGCGTAGGCAACAGCGCCGCTCGCGCCGATTCGACCGCGTGGGTTTGCTGTTCCACCGTGGCCTGCGCCGCGCGCATGTCCGGATTGTTGCGCCCCGCCATTTCCTCCACCTGCGGCAGCGGCGGCAGAGCGGCCACGCTGTCCAGGTCGTCCTCAACGGTGAAATCCTGGCGGAAATCCGGAAACAGCAGAACGGCGAACGCGAGGCGGGCCTTATCCAGCGCCAGACGGCCATCTTCGGCGTCGCGCTGGCGCTGCTCCACCTGAATCTGCGCCTTGACGACATCGGAGTGCGCCGCCTCGCCGCCCCGCTCCTGCTGTTCCGTGACGTCCAGGAAACGCCGGGCTTCGCCGAGCGCCTGCCGGGCATTCTCAAGCTTGCGTTCGCCTACTGCCATTGCGTAATAATCCTGCACCACAACGGCCACCAGGCCGCGCGCGGCGACGTCGGCCTTGGCGCGCGCCACGGCTTCAGCGGCCAGCGCGCGATGATACTCGGCGCGTTTTCCCGGCGCAAAGATGTCGCCATGCACCAGCGCCTGCTGGTTGTAAACGTGTGTCCCGTCGTTCGACACAAAAACGCCGGTGGGGGTGCCGTTCGCTTGCGTGTAGATGAACTGGCTGAGTCCGCTGGCACTGGGAAGCAGCGCCGCCTTGGCCTGCACGGCATCTTCGTGCGCGCTGGCGGCCGCGAGATTGGCGGCCAGAAAACTCGGGCCGTATTGCCTGGCGCGGTCGATAGCCTGCTGCAGGGTCAGCGTCAGCGGCTGCGCCACCGGCTGCGCGAGGCCGGCCGAAGCCAGTGCGAGCCCGAGCGCCACCTGTAGCGGCGAATGCGGCATGGAGGGCATTTTGAACAGTGCGTCGCGGAGTGGGCCCGCAACTCGTAACGGTGTCCTCTGCAGTATAGACCGCGCCAGATGAATGGACAGTGAATCGACGGACCGTCAGTAAAGGCGCAAGCGCGCAGTGCTTCGATCCGTCGGCCGTAATTGAACCGGCGACCCGGCCGGGCGAGGAGTCACTAAGTGTGGTGGCATTCCGCGATCGGTCGGGGTGCGCCTTGGTACTACTTGGCGGCCGATGGCTGAAAAGCGAGATTGGGCTCTTTGCCGACGAGCTCCTCCATGGTCATGCCACCGAACAGAAGTTGGAACTGATGCGCCGGGAACTCCCGGTGCTCCCACGTGCCACCTCGCTCGCGAAAGATATAAGCGATTGTCCGCCGCTGGACTTGTTTTTCCGCAGCGTCGCCAAAGCCGGCGGCATCGAATTGCGCCTCGAACCCGAAGACCCTGGCGGACTCATTCACCGCCACGTTGCCTTCTTGATCGGCGTCGAAGTTGTCCGGATCGCACTGCGCGGTGTACTCGCGGCACCACTTCTCCGAGATCAGCGGCGCGATCGAGCGGGAGAACTGGCGGCGCTCCGGATCGTCCTCAAACGGGTACACCTCTGCCGAGCGATTCCGTTTCAGGTCAAAAACCGCGACGTGCAAGGGATGGACAGACATGAAGTGAATCTCGCTGCGACGCAGTATTGCATAGTCGGCTCCCATCAGGCCGAGCAGCCAGCCCGAGAGCGCGGCCTTGAATTCCAGCCCCGAAGAGAGGACGATGACGCAACCCGCGGATGGGTTGAGGTGCGTGTCGATGTAGATCAGGCCCCGATATTCTCGAATGGACAGGGCAGACCCAAGGCAATCCATCGGAATCTCGCCTTGGAAGAGCGCATGTATGTCTCTAAGGTCTGCATGCCGCAGACCGTCCTTGCCACGGTCATATCGGATGACGCGGAGTGGAGGCTGGAGTACTCCGGACCCGTCGTCTACGTAATAGGCGAGCAGGAAAGGATCGTCACTCGAAATGGCATAGCTCGTAATCTTTGCGGCCAGCTCCGAGGCGGGAAACTGCCCTGTTGGTACGTTCGCTGATAGAAGCGTGTCGCGGAGTGTCGCTGCGGCGAGGCTCATGCCGCACGTGAACGCCAGAACGCCCGTCACAAACGGCCTCAACATCTGGGGCAATAATAACACGGCCGAAAAACGGGTCAGCCCTGCGCGATTTCCGGCGCTCTCGCCTCACCGGCAAGCAGGCGGGCCCACTTTTCGAACGTCTTGAACTTCAAAACTCAGGCTGAACCGCGCGCTGATGCACGCGATTCGCTTGAGTAGTCGGAAATCTGCACTTACGGCGTGCGTTGGGCCGAGTCCCGATGCAGCGCATGTTCAAACTTCGCCGCGACGGCGGGAGTCTTGAAGTCGCCGGTCAGAATTTCGCGGTTCGTTGCTTCGCGGCCATAGAGCTCCTTGTTGGTTTCCTCATCCGGACGAAGCGTAGCGCCTTCGAGCGAGATGCCCGCGAACAGGCCGTGCGAACGGGAATACGACAACATCTCCGCTTGCATCATGGCGTCCGTCTGGGCGGCGGCGTCGCGGCCCACCGGGCCCGCCGCTGCGGTTGCTTCTCCGCCGATCGTGAATTTATCGGATAAGAGATGCTTCATCCCGCCGTCGTTCATCACCAGCAACAGGACATCGGTCTCCGAAGCGCCAATCTGAAACCCGACACTTCCGCCTTCCACCCGCATCGCAGCCGGAGCGCTCCAGCCCGAGCCACCGTGCCGGCGGCATACCGCGAACCCGCGCCCATACTTCGCGCCGAAGATGAATCCGGCTTTTTTCATACCTGGCACGACAACGACGCAATGCGCCTTATCGAGCAGATCCTGGGGGATACCTTTATCGGCAGCCCTCATCATATCGGTCAACGTGTCCGCCGAAGCGTCCAACCTGTCGTCAACCCTGACTTCTCTGTCCGCTGCGAAGCCGGCGGTACTCATGGAACCGGCAATCGCCAAAATGGCTACCAGTGTTTTGCTCATCCACAGTTCTCCTCTACGGATTCAGCAGAGAGCACCGCGGCCTCCAATGTACTAAAACGCACATCAACGGACCAATTCTTCAAGGTTTACGCGTCGGCGTCACAGGCGGCGCGTGCGTCGCCTAACGCCTGCTGCTGTGTTATTCGACGCCGATCGGAAGCAAATGCAGCCAGGAAGGGCAATATCTGCATGCGCCGAGCCCAACGACGAATCACCGCGGCAGGCTCACGGTGAAGGTTGTGCCCTCGCCTGGCTGGCTGGCGAAGCTCACCGCGCCGCCATGCGATTCGGCGATCCACTTGACGATCGCGAGGCCCAGGCCGGACCCGCCGCGCTCCCGCTCGCGGGCCTTGTCGGCACGGTAGAAGCGGTCGAAAACGTATGGCGCGGCATCCGGTGGAATGCCAGGACCGTTATCGGACACGACAATCCGCAAATCGGGGCCCGCGGCATCCACCGCCGCCTCGGCTTTGCCGCCCGGCTCGGTGTAACGGATGGCATTGTCGAGCAGGTTGACCACCAGTCTGCGCAGCAACTCCGGATCGCCGCGGAAAGCCGCGTCGGCCGAAGGGCGGCACTCCAGATCAATCCGGCGAGCGGCGGCCAGCGAGTGCAAGGAACGGCAGCATTCGGCGACCAGATCGTTCAAATAGAACTCATCGTTGCGCAGTTTGACGTGGCCGGCGTCGGCGCGGGCGAGTTGGAGCAAGTCGTCCACCAGCCGCGAAAGCCGTCGCGATTCGTCCAGGATGAGGCCCAGCGAAGCCTGATACTCGGCCGGCGTACGATCCAGGGAAAGCGCCACCTCGGCTTCTCCACGAACTACCGCGATCGGCGTGCGCATTTCGTGCGAAGCGTCGGCCACGAAGCGGCGCATCGAATCGAACGATTGGTCGATGCGCGCCAGCAGCTCGTTAAAGGATGCGGCCAGCACGGTGAGCTCTCTTGCAGCGCGGCCGATTTCCAGACGCTTGTCGAGGTTGCTGCCGCTGATGGCACTGGCCTGCTCGGCCATCCAGCCCAGCGGCGCCACATTGCGCGAGGCTACCCACCAGCCGCCCAGCGCGGCCAGCGCCACCAGCGGCGGCAACGCGAACCACAGGATGCGCCGCACGGCCGCCAGGTCCGCCGCCAGGGTATCGAGCGGAGCCGTCACAACCAATAAAAAGTGGTGTCCATCGCGTTCCAGCCCGCTCGAAACGGCCCGGGAACCATGCCGTCCCAGATGGGGCAGAGCGATCACAGTGGCCGAAGGAGGCGGCATTCCGGCTCGCTCGGCCGCGGAAAGAGGTGCGGAGGAGGCTACCAGCCCCCGGTCCGCGTATATCGCCAGATGGCCCGCCGCCAGGCGGACCTCCGTGATGGTTATGCGGGCCGCCTCGGCCGCGTCGCCGTGCGCTTCTTCCAGCTCGTCTCCGAACACGGTCGCCAGGGTAGCGCTCTCCGAGCGCAGCGTTTCGTCCAGCCGGCTCAGCGCCGAACGAGCCAGCACCTGGTACAGAAAAACCGCGAATGCCACGAATAGCAGCGAAAAAAATGCCGTGTACCACGCTGTGATGCGGAACCGCAGGCTGCTAAACATGGCGTGTCACCCATGGCCGCATCACCGGCCGGGCGCTGCCCGGCTGCGCCGATTGACAATCGGCACGCCACTCAGTTCTCCCGAAACCATGCACCGGCATAAATCGTGGGGCAGGCCCCCTGGTCTGCGGCCGGCCCCCTGGCCGGCCTACCCGGCTCTCAAGCCGGTCGACTCTCCTCGCGAAACAGCGGGTCCAGGGGGACCCGCGCAGACCAGGGGGTCTGCCCCACGATTCGAGAAGAATCCCGCCGGTGGGAAAAGTTAGTGGCATTGGGCGATCAACCCGCCCCAGAACCCGCCTCAAGAGTCCCTTAATCATCGCCCGCCCCCGGCGTAGCGCTTAGCATATAGCCTTCGCCGCGGCGGGTGTGAATCAGCGGCCGGGAGAAACCCGCGTCCAGCTTGCCGCGCAAACGCTTCACGTACACATCGATGATGTTGGATAGCGGATCGAAGCTTTCATCCCACACGTGCTGCCCGATCCGGTCGCGGCCCACCACCTGGTTTTCGTTCAGCGCCAGGAATTCGAGCAGCGCGTATTCCTTGGCGGTCAGGCTGATGGTCTTGCCGCCGCGGCGCGCAGCGTGGCTGCCGGTATCGAGCGTCAGATCGGCGATTTGAATCACGCGCGGCCGCACTTCCACCGGCCGCCGCAGCAGGGCGCGGATTCGCGCCAGCAGTTCCTTGAAGTCGAAAGGTTTGGTGAGGTAGTCGTCGGCGCCGCAGTCGAGCCCTTCCACCCGGTCGTCCACTGTGCCGAGCGCCGTCAGCATCAGGATCGGCGTGCGCGCGCCGCCGGCCCGCAGTTCGCGGCACACCGCCCGGCCATCCTTGCGCGGCAGCAGCACGTCCAGGATCAGGACGTCATAGGCGTTGACCGCGGCCTGGTAGAGAGCTTCCTCGCCGTCGCGCGCCACATCCACCGCGTAGGCTTGTTCGCGCAGCCCTTTGCCGATCACGCCGGCCATTCGCGCATCGTCTTCCACTAGCAGGATTCGCAATTCCCGAACCTCTCAATCCAACTGCCGCCATCCGTCCGCTCCCTGTGGTCGCGGCTCCGATACGCCTTCAGAGCCGCGACCATAGGGAGCGCTTGCCAGCCGGGCATTCGCAACTCCACCTACTGTTTCTCCGTGCCCCGCTCCGCCTGAGACGGTTTGCAGGGCTCCAGTTTCACTGTGAACGCCGCAATCGAGCTCCAGCGTTCGCCCTGCCGGTGCTCGACGTGATAGGAGCGCGAAGCCGCGTCCGCCCGTACCCGCCAGTCGGTCGCGGGCACGGTTTGTGGCAGTCGCAATGGCTTGGCGCTCTCCTGGCGGACGGTCCAGCTTTGACCGCCGTTTTCCGATTGAAACAGCGCGTACCGTTGCACCCCGCTTCCCTGGCCCCGGTCCAGAATCAGGCTGCCTGTGCTCTTCGAACTGAAGAAGAACTGCAGCACCGCGCCGAAACGGTTCTCCGTGGACTCATGCAGCACGGCCCGCTCGGTCCATGTCTTGCCGCCATCCTCGGTGAGCAGCAGAAAAGGGTTCTGCGGGATGGGGAACAGTTCCTCGCCGCTGATCCAGCCGGTCGCCGAATCCAGGTACTGGATGTGATCGATCCCCGAGCCGCGGATGCGTTCGTGGACTTCACTCCAGCTTTGTCCCGCGTTCTCGCTCTCCAGCAGCACCGAATAGAGGGTGACGGATTCGCTGTGAATATTGCCGGAGACTACGGTGCGTTCCCCGGAGTGCGCGGCCGCGGAAAGTTCCAAAAAAATCGGGCAGGGTTCTTCTTCGCTGCAGCTCAATCCCGCCCAATGGATATCTTCGGACGTGCAGCGAAAGGGCAGCTGGATCGGTTTTCCCTGGTTCTCCAATACGGGAGGCGCTGCGCCTGGGTGTTCCGCCGGCTGGTCCTGCGCCTGCGATGCCTGCACAAAGGCTGCGGCCAAGGCCATGATCACAGCTCCGAATCGCATCGTCGCCCAATTGTAGCTCAGGCCCGTCGACCGGACTGGAGCCCGCGAGTTGCCGTAACAAGTCCGAAGCCGTGCTGCGCCTCACTGGCCCTTAAGAGCTATTCCACAACTTGTACCCCCGCGGCCGGGTTGAAGCGTCTAGAAGATAAATCCCCGTTACGACAGCGGGCGCACTCACCCCTATCACCCAAATGCGCCCGCTTTCTTTTTGCCTTGCAGTTCGGGCGCTTTCTCTACTGCGCCGCCACCTGGTAGGTATGCGTCACGGTGGTCTGGTTGCCGGCCACATCGGTCGCGGTCACCGCGAAGCTGAATGTCCCCGGTGTGTTCAGTGTGACCACTGTGCCATTGGCCACCGGACCGGCACACGAGGCGACACCCGATCCGCCATCCGAGCACGCGTAGTTGGCTGCGATCACCGCCCCCAGCGGATATGTAAACCCGTCGAGCGGCGAGATCAGTTGCACCAGCGGCGGCGTGGTATCGATGTTAATACCGGCGTGCGTATTCGATGAAGAGTTCCCGGCCAGGTCCGTGCACGTGCCGGTTGCGGAGAGATTCGTCCCGTTGCCCGAAACAATGCGGGTGACGATAGGGGCGGCCGGCCCCGAGACCGAGTCGGTGCACTGCCAGCTCACCGTCACCGGCTGATTGCTCCAGCCCGCAGCGTTCACCGGAACGGCGCTGAGGAACTGAATCGCCGGCGGAGTGCGGTCGATGTCGATTCCGGTGAAGGAAGCCGTCACCGAATTGCCGGAGGAATCGCCGCACGGCAGGCTGACGGACTGATTGGATCCCTCCGTTGAAACCGTCATCACGGTGGAAGTGCTCATGCGGAAGGGCGGCGAACAAGTAAACGTCACCACCACATTCTGAGTCGTCCAGGTGCCCCCTGTGTACGCAACTCCCCCCGCGGTAGCGGTTGCGGTCTCCACCGGCGCCGGCACAGTTACCGTAATCGAGCCTGAGATGCCCCCGGTGATCGAGACTTTCGTGCCAGTGGCATCGTCGACGGCGTTTCCCTGTACCACGAACGCCAATGGGCCGTGGCCCATCAGAGGGCCGCAGTTAAACACGAACGTCTGGCTGCCGCCGGCCGGAATCGACACCGTGCCCGGATTGGGCGCTCCGCAACTCGCTCCCGCTGCGCCGCTGAATTGCGGGTCGGCGACCACGGCCACGTTGTCCGCCACCCCTCCCAGGTTCTGCACCACCGCGGTAACGGTGACCGAGGCGCCATCCAGTTGGTTCGAACCTTCCACTCCACCGAGCGATACGCTGGCAACCGTGAGAGCGGCGGCCGGGACGACGTAGATGCTCAAGCTCTCCACAAATGGCGTCGAAGGGGGAGTCGCACTGTCAGTCACCTGCACGGTGAAGGAGTAAGTGCCCGGCTGCCCGGTGATGCTGCCGGAAATGCTGCCGTCCGAGCTCAGGGTAAGCCCGCCGGGAAGCGAGCCGGAAGCCACGGTGAAGGTGTATGGCGGCTTGCCTCCGGCTGCGGCCAGCGTAGCCGAGTATCCCGCGCCCACCATGCCGTTGGGCAGATTGCCGCTGGCCGCGAACAGATGTGTGGCGGCGAAGCTGGGCAGCGAGCCGCCCGTGTTGACGGCCTGCGATATGACGACCGTGTTCACATCCTGCAATGGATCGAGGCCCAGCGGCTGCGTCTTGTCGGAGTTGAAAAAACGCAATGTCAACTGGAAGGTCTGCCCCGGCGGCACCGTGATCGTGGTATTGTCCGCCGAGTTGTCGGTGATGTCGATGACGTCCTGCGGCCCCGCCGCAGTCCCTCGTTTGCCCCTCACCAGAGCCGCCAATTGCCGGCCCAACGCCGTCTGCGCGAGGTTTTGCTGCAATACCAGCGGCGGGTTGGGGGTGTTGGCGATCACGATGGGCGTTGGCTGCTCCGTTAATTGGCATCCGTTCGCTACCGGCGTGCGGTAAATATTCTCCACCACCAACTGCGTGCTCACGCTGGCGGCCGGCGCCTGGGCCAGCAGGAAATGCACCGTATAGGTGGCAGCCGAGTTGCCCTGGTTGGAAATCGTCACGTTGGAATCGCTGATGGCGGCGTTGGCAATGTCCGGATTGGCAATTTCCGGGTTGGCGATCTCCGGATTCGCGATCTCCGGATTCGCGATATCGGGCGTAGCCACGCCCAGGTTCGCGATGTCGGGGTTGGCAATTTCGGGATTGGCGATCTCGGGGTTGGCGATCTCCGGGTTGGCGATCTCCGGGTTGGCAATTTCGGGATTGGCAATGTCCGGGTTGGCGATATCCGGGTTGAAGATTTCGCCTTCGGTGGTGGCAGGACTGCCCGGGTTGACGGGATCGGGATTGAGCAGCACGGAGCTCTGCAGGCCGCCGGCCAGGGGACCAGCGGCCCCGGGCGCTGCAATCTCCACCACCGTCACCAGAATCTGTGCGCTCGCCGCCGGGGATGTGACGTAAACCATGCGCGAGGCGCTGGAACCCGCGTCCACACTGACATCGAGCGTGGTCAGCGGATTGGGCAGGCCGGGCACGGAGGATTGCAGGAATGAAGCCTGGCCGCCCGGCGGCTGGCTGGCAATCGTGAGCCGGAACGTTTTCAGGCTAGCCGAGGAATTCTCCACCAGCACCGGAAAGGAACGCTGGATGGCAGCCAGCACTTTGTTATTCGCCGGCGATGACGCCACCAGGCCCTGCGTGATGCGCGCCGTGTAGATGTTCTGGTTGCGCATGCCGGTCTGTCCGGTCACGCAAGCCGGCTGGGCTTGGGTAGGATCGAAGATGCTGACGCCGGTGATGGCGGCCGATTGCGGCGGCGTGTAATCGGTCCAATCGCCGTTAGCCGGCGGGCGGACGTCGCGGTTATCCGTCCAGACTCCCTGAAACGCCGCCGCCGAGGTGGGCGCGGTGTTGAATTGCCACGTGCCCGCTTGAGCGCCCGGCACGATCGAAGGCACAGCAGTGACGTCGAGGTAATCGCCGATAAACGGCACCGTACCTTGGGAGAACATGGGGAAGTTGGGAGGGTTAACCTGGAGCTGCTGGACGGTGCTCGATCCCGGCAGGCTTCCGAACTGGTACTGCGAAATGCGCAGGGCGGTGAAGCTGGGGACGTCGGCCGCCGCGGCCTGAGCCCCCCAAACATCCATCGTGTGGCGGCGCAGCAGCCCGCCCTCGTTCAGGTTGGCGGGAGCGGCATCGAGCACGTAGGGAGTGAAAACCTTTTCGGGATGCGGCGGCGTGGTGGCCAGGTCTCCGGCCGGCGCCCGCGTTTCTTTGTACAGGCCGCCGCCGATGGGAGCGAAGTTGCCGACCGTCGAGTCTTCCCGCAGATCGTAAAAGATGACCATCACCTGGCCGCCGCCGAACGTCATCGCGGGCATGAACTGGTGGCCGCGTCCGGCGAAATCGTCGACTGGCGCCGGCGCCGTCCAACTGACGCCGTCGTGCGAAGTCGTGAGCACGATGCGCGCATCGCCGCCCGAGGCAGCCTGGCCGGCGCCACGCTGCGACCAGGCCACATAAGCCCGCCCGGTGCCGTCCACCGCCATGGTGGGATAGTCGTTCGTACGGAAACTGAAATCGGTGGTGCCCTGGTCGAGCGGGTTTATGTTGGCCACCACCACCGGCGGGCTGAAAGTCTGGCCGCCATCGGTGGATTGGGTCACGAGGATGGCGTCGGTCAGGGTCCCGTTCTGGAACCGGCGCCATGCTACGTAAACCGTGCCGCTCACCGGATCGATGGCGATATTGGCGCCCTGGTTCACCGTGGCGTCGGACAGCGGAACCGGCTTGCTCCACGTCACGCCGCAATTCTGGGAACGGGAAAACTGGATTTGCGCCGGCGGCAGGCTATCGTTGGCAAATGTGGTGTAAGCAACGTAGAGGTTGCCCGAGGCGATGGAAACCGGCAGCGTGCCGCCGCCTGCCTGGGGGGCGTTGAGCTGGCAACCCCGGCTGCCGGGCCGCGGCACATCCACCGCCAGCCAGGGCTTGTCGACAAAAACGTTGCCGGAAACCGAGGCCACAGGCATCGTGTCGATGTACTGAATGGAGTTGCCGCCGTCGACATTGTTGTTGTCGATGAAGCGGGAAACGAACACCGTGCTCGCGGAATTGGCGCTGCGGATGAACGCAATGCCGCTGTAGTAGAACATCCCGTTGGCGCCAGCGCGTACCACGGGATCGGCCGCGGCCGTGAATCCCGCCAATGCCGGAGCGCCCCCGCACTGCGCTACTTTCTGCGGGCACCCGGGATGCACCGTGCTGGTCCACGTCTGGCCGCCATCGTAGGATTGGAACACGCCCAGCCACGCATCGCCGGTTTCGCCGTTCGGCAGGCCCGGAAGGTCCACCGTACGGTAATCGTTGGCGCCGGCCAGCAGGTGGCGGGGGTTGCGTGAGGAGACCGCCATGGAAGGTTCGTTCTGCCTTTGCAGGAACGGGTCGCCATTCGGCCAGCTCGTACCGGACACCATGTTGATGTTGCGATCCGCGATCTGGGCGAACCCGCAACCGCCGATCGCCAGCAGGACCGGCAAGCCCCGTCGAAGTACTCGCCCAATTCTCGACGCCATCGCGCTTAGGTACCTGCTCCCTGTAGGGTTCCCGCCATTTTAGGGTCCTACCATTATGCGACAAATCCGCCATTGCGGGATTTCGCATTAGTTCCACCCTTGGCATTAACTAAAGTAGTACCCTGCCAGTTGCCTCGACGCCAGTTCCGGGGGCTACCGTTCGCCATACAGTCACCCCTAACCAACGCCATGCTGGTACGGTTCGGGCGTTGCAGTGTATATTGCAGTGGCATGAGCCTGGAAAGCCTCGCAGCTTCGAATAACGCTAATGTCATCAGTTTTGAATCACGAGGCATCCCGATGATCGCAAACGACCAGGCCGCCGCTTTCAGGACCCGGACCGCCACCGCGCCCAGCGTGGTTGCAGTCAAGACCGAAGAGGTGAGGACCCGGCCGACGATGCCCGAAAAGATCGGCGATCTGGGCATCCCGCGTTCGCTGATCAGCGATCTGGTGCTCCGCTACCTGTGGCTCCACGGAACCGGCACGCTGGCCGGCCTCAACGAATCGTTGAAACTCTCCTTCCCGGTTCTCGAAGCCCTGTTTCACCAGTTCCGGCAGCAGCAGTTGCTGGACGTGAAGGGCATGGTCGGCAACGATTACTCGTTCACGCTCACCTCCTCCGGCCGGCACCTGGCCACGGCGCGCAGTGAGGTTTGCCAATACGTCGGACCGGCTCCGGTATCGATTCAGCAGTATCACGAGGTGGTGAGGGGACAGGATGCCAAACTGCGCCTCAGCCGCGACAGCCTGCGCCGGGCGTTTCACGACCTGGTCCTGCCGGATAACCTGCTGGATCAGTTGGGCCCCTCCCTCATCGGGCACCAGTCGCTGTTTCTGTACGGTGGAACCGGCAGTGGCAAAACCAGCATCGCCGAACGCATTCTGCGAATCTATCAGGACACGATCATCGTCCCTTACGCCGTGGAAGTGGACGGGCACATCATTGCCGTGTTCGACCCCGTGGTGCACCGGCCGGTGGAAGCGGAGGACGAGTTTCTCGATCCGCGCTGGGTGATCTGCCATCGTCCCTGCATCACGATGGGCGGCGAGCTGGCGGCTTCGATGTTGGAACTGCGCCTGGATGAGTCCACGCACGTGTTCATCGCGCCGTGCCAGATGAAGGCCAACAACGGCATTCTGGTGATCGACGATTTCGGGCGCCAGATGGTCTCCCCCCAGCAACTGCTCAACCGCTGGATCGTTCCGCTGGACCGCCGCGTCGACTACCTCACGCTGGCGTCGGGCATGAAGTTCCAGGTGCCGTTCGAACTCATGGTCGTCTTCTCCACCAACCTGGACCCGTCCGACCTGGCCGACGAGGCCTTCCTGCGCCGCATCCAAACCAAGGTGCTGGTGGAGGACGTCAGCGACGAGATCTTCGACCTGATCGTCAAGCAGGTCATCACCGTCCACAGCGTGCCGGCGGAGACCGGCTGCGCCGAGTACATGCGGGAGCGCTGCATTGCCGCCGGCGCCACTGCCTTACGCGCCTGCTACCCGATGGACATCCTCAAGCTGGTGAAGGCAATCGCCGAGTACGAGGGCCGCGCCGTCCGCCTCACGCGGGCGAACATCGATCGGGCCATCACCCTGTACTTCGCCAAGGCTCCGACCCGCAAAAAGAACCCGCAAGGCTAACGTGGGGCAGGTCCCCGACCTGCCAACCGTGAATCTCACGATCGGCGGACGAGGAATCTCCGCCGCAAAGCTACTCTCCCCCGTGCCGTGGCTTGCTTAACGCGGCTGATGCGGGTCGTTGCGCGTGTCGCCGCGTGCGTCGCCGCGCTTGATCTGCGCGCGGCGCCGGCCGGTCTCCAGATTGGCCGCGGCTTTTTGTTTTGCGGCATCGCTAATCTGGATGTGGTTGTTGACCGCCAGCGCGCCTGCGCTCTTGGCCATGCGGGTAGCGCTGCCTTTGTGCTGAATCACGCCGGTTTTGCCCTCGATGGTGGCCACGCCGCCTTGCACGTGGACCTGAAAATGGTCCTGCGATATCTTCTGCGATTTGGCCAACTTGGCGCGAATGTTGGCTTCCAGTTGTGCGTCGGAAAGACGCGGCTGCGCAGTGGGGGCCGGGGTTCTGGGACGGGTGGCACCGTTGGCCAGGGGGCGCGCGGTCTGCGCGCTGGCGGCAGCGGCGAGCACCGCGAGCGCTGCCAGGACACGGACACGAGACATAAAACCAGAGTGAAACGAACACGCGGTCTATCTCAGGTTTCTGTGCTACAGTTAGTGTTTCTCAAGGCTTAGAGCACTTTTCATGGCCGAACAAATCCTGCTCCAAGGCAAAATTCTGGGCACAGAAGAGTTTCTTTCGGCGGCTGCCGCCGAAGGACGTCCGGCGCGTTCCGCGGGCGAGGATTTGCTCGCCGGACGTTCGCAGTGGATCACCCTGCTAAGCGAAGTCTTGCCACGGGCGCTGCTGGCGGAACTCGGGTTGGCGCGCATCCTTCTGGGATCGAGCGGCGGCGGCCAGTTCCTGCTCGTACTGCCGGGCGCAGTGCGCGAGACGGCGGAAGACTTCCTGCGGGCGGCGGCGAGGCAGATGGCCGAGTTGAGCTCCGGATACGTCAAGCTGATTTGGGGCGTCACCGACAATCTGGGCGACTGGGCGGTGATCCGGCGCCGCCTCAACGAGGAACTGGACCGGCAACGCAATCGGCCGCTGGCGGACGTGGGGGTGGGGGCGTTCCAGCCTTTCACACCGCTGCCGAATACCGCGGCCGACGCCTACTTCGCCAAGGAACTGGGAGCCAGGGTTCGTGAGGCGAAGCAGGCCGGGTGGTCTCCCGAGTCGCCGGGGAAAGTGCTGGTGGAGGGCGCGAAACACACCTGGAGCCTGACCGCCAACCTTTCTCCCGATGCCATCCTCCTGGCCCGCCACGCGGCACCCAGCGATGACGGCAAGCAGGCTGCGCCGGTGCAGACGCTGGCGCGGCGTTCGCAGGGGCGCGCCATCTGGGGCGTGCTCCGCGGCGACGTCGACAACTTCGGGCTGCGCCTGCGGCGGGTGAATTCGATTGAAGAGCACGTGCCGCTTTCCGTCCTATACAAGCAGTTCTTCGCCGGCGAACTGGAAGTGCTGTGCTCCCTGCCGGAGTTTTGGCGCAAGGTCAGTATCCTTTACTGCGGCGGCGACGATTTTGCGGTCTACGGGGCCTGGGACGCGTTGATCGCCCTGGCGCGCGAAGTGCAGCGGCTGTTCCACCGTTTCACGGAAGAGAATTTGAAAGAGTATCCGGGACCGGAGGGCAAGACCATCTCGATGGCGATTGCCCTGGCGCCGGAGGCCTACTATCCGCTGGCGGCGGTCTATGAGGACGCGGGGCGCAATCTGGACCTGGCGAAATCGTCCGACAAGGACTGCATCTATCTGCTGGGGCGCATCCTCGAATGGCGCCACCTGGCGGACGCGGCGGAACTGAAGGACACGGTAACGCGCCTGGTTCACGACTTCCGCATGTCGCGCCAGTTTCTGTACCAGTTGCGCAGTTTCTACCGGCACGAAGCGTATGCCGATGGGCTGGCGGGTCAGGCGGAAACGCAGCGCACCTGGCGTTTCCAGCGGCGGTTCAACCGCATCCTGAGCGGGACGCGCGATCGCGAGTTTCAGAAGCTGCGAACCCACCTGATCAACGAAATGACCGGCCGGAAATCCGCCGAAGTGAAGCTGCGGCCCGCCGGGCTGGTGGCCCTGGAGTGGGCCAGATTGGTAACTGAGGTTTAGCACATGACACAAGAGAACGAGCAGCGGAACCGGGAAGCCCGGCCACCGCGGGAAGGGCGTCCGCCGCAAGGCGACCGCGGGCCGCGCCCCGATCGCGGAGATCGAGGCGATCGCGGCGACCGCCGGGGGCCCGACCGCGGGCGGTTCGAAATCCCGCCTGAAATCGAGCTCGAGAAGCTCATCCACGACAGCCTTTATCTGGATAACCAGGCGCACTCCGTCGTCAGCCGTATGCGCGACATGGATTCCGGCACCAAGAGCCAGTTGCGCCGCCTCTATGGCGCGGTACGCCGCGCCGTGCGCGCGCCGGAAAGCGGGCGCCAGCACGAGTTCGTGATGTTGCGCGCGCGCCTGGCGTACACCATTGCGCGGCATGGCTTGCGCAGCCTGGACCAGTTGGAGAAATTGCTGCTGCAGGTGACGCGGAAGAACGACACCAAGGGCTACGAGCGGTTCAAGGACCTTTTCGAGGCCATCGTGGCCTACAACGAGTAAAGCATGAGCGCACACACTTCCCAAACCGAGTTGAAACTCATCGGCAA
>Ga0209415_10005061_pt1 | contig 23862 bp, 17 predicted proteins | sample PeaSoiSIISIP2007_FD_187696 | JGI IMG/M metagenome (GOLD analysis project Ga0209415, IMG submission 187696) | Peat soil microbial communities from Weissenstadt, Germany - SII-SIP-2007 (SPAdes) (version 2) | ecosystem: Environmental > Terrestrial > Soil > Wetlands > Peat | place: Germany... | reverse complement strand
GCGCTGCCCGAGCTGGCCCCCGACGAGGCGTACGTGGCCGTGATGGCCTCGGCGATCAACTTCAACACGGTGTGGACCTCGATCTTCGAGCCGCTCCCGACATTCGGCTTCCTCGACCGGCTGGGGAAGGAGAGCCGCTGGGGCGCCCGCCACGCGCTCGACCACCACGTGGTCGGCTCCGACGCCTCGGGCGTCGTGCTCCGCACCGGCTCCGCAGTCCGCAACTGGTCGCCCGGCAACAAGGTCACCGTTCACTGCAACTTCGTCGACGACCAGGACCCGTCGGCCCATGACGACTCGATCCTGGCGACCAACCAACGGATCTGGGGCTTCGAGTCGAACTTCGGCGGCCTGGCCGACATCGCGGTGCTGAAGGCCAACCAGCTGATGCCCAAGCCCCGCCATCTGAGTTGGGAGGAGTCGGCGGTCAACGCGTTGTGCAACTCGACCGCGTACCGCATGTTGGTGTCACACAACGGCGCCCCGATGCGCCAGGGTGACCGCGTGCTCGTGTGGGGCGCCACCGGGGGGTTGGGCAGCTTCGCGGTGCAGTACGTGCTGAACGGCGGCGGGACCCCGATCGGCGTGGTCTCCTCGCCCGACAAGGTGGCGTTGCTCAACGAGCTCGGTGTCGAGGCGGTGATCGACCGCCGGGCGGCCGACTACTCGTTCTGGAAGGACGAGTTCCACCAAGACGAGTCGGAGTGGCGACGTTTCGGCAAGGACGTCCGGGCCCTGGTCGGCGACGACCCCGACATCGTCTTCGAGCACCCGGGCCGCTCCACCATGGGCGCGTCGGTGTTCGTGGCAAAACGTGGCGGGACCGTCGTCACCTGCGCGGCCACGTCGGGCTACATGATCGAGTACGACAACCGGCATCTCTGGATGAAGCTCAAGACCATCAAGGGCTCCCACTTCGCCAACTACCGAGAGGCGTGGGACGCCAACCGCCTGGTCTGCGAGGGCAAGATCCTGCCCCCGCTCTCGGCCGTCTACCCGCTGACCCAGGTCGGCGAGGCGGCGTACAAGGTCCACAAGAACCTCCACGAGGGGAAGATCGGCGTGCTGTGCCTGGCCCCCGAGGAGGGCTTGGGCATCGACGACCCGGAGCTTCGGGCCAGGGTCGGTGAGGACCGCATCACGCTCTTCCGCAGGCACGGCGGATGAGCGGAGCCCACCAGCCGGTTCCCGGGGGCCTGTTCACCGAGGTCGACCACGTCGCCGTCGCCGTCGCCGACCTCGACGCCGCGATGGCATGGTACGAGGAGACGTTCGGCGCCCGTGTGGTGCACCGCGAGGTCGTCGAGAGCGACGGCGTGGAGGAGGCCCTCCTCGCGGTGGCCGACTCCTACATCCAGCTCATCACCCCGACCAGTGACCAGTCGACGGTGGCCAAGTTCTTGTCCACCCGAGGCGAGGGGCTGCACCACGTCGCCTTCCGGGTCGACGACTGTGCCAAGGCGCTGCAAGCGGCCCACGATGCCGGGGTCCGGACGATCGACCAGGTGCCCCGGCCCGGGTCTCGAGGCACCACCGTCGCGTTCATCCACCCGAAGTCGGCCTTCGGGACGCTGATCGAGCTGGTCGAGCAGTAGCGCCACCCCCCATTAGGGGCGCACGCCAAGATTGGTAGCGTTGGCCGTCGTGGAGCACGACCAGCGCCTCGACGACCTCCTGGCCAGGCGGGCCGAGGCGCTCAGCGCCGGCTCGTCGGCGGCCATCGAGCGTCACCATTCCCGGGGCAAGCTGACCGCCCGCGAGCGGATCGACTACCTCTTGGACGACGGGTCCTTCCAGGAGCTCGACATGCTGGCCCGTCACCGGTCCCACGGCAAGGAACTCGAGGACAAGCGCCCCTACACCGACGGGGTGGTCACGGGGTTCGGGGCCATCGACGGCCGCCGGGTGTGTGTCTTCTCCCAGGACGCCACCGTGACCGGCGGGTCCCTCGGCGAGGTGCACGGAGAGAAGATCCACAAGGTCATGGACCTGGCCACCTCGATCGGGGTGCCGATCATCGGCATCAACGACGGGGGCGGCGCCCGGCTCCAAGAGGGGGTGGTCTCGCTCCACGCCTATGGCGGCATCTTCTTCCGAAACGCGCAGGCGTCGGGGGTCATCCCCCAGATCAGCGTCATCCTCGGCTCCTGTGCCGGCGGGGCCGTCTACTCGCCGGCTATGACCGACTTCATCTTCATGGTCCAGGGCATCTCAAACATGTTCATCACCGGTCCCGACGTGGTGAAGACGGTGACCGGCGAGGAGGTGACGGCCGAGGAGCTCGGCGGCGCGATGAGCCACGCCACCAAGTCGGGCGTGGCCACCTTCGTCGCCCCCGACGAGAAGGCGTGCCTCGACGACGTGCGCTACCTCTTGTCCTTCCTCCCGGCGAACAACCTGGAAGACCCACCGGTGATCGTCTCGGGTGACGACCCCGACCGCGAGACCCCCGAGCTCGTGGAGCTCATCCCGGCCTCGCCGAACCAGCCCTACGACATGACCAAGGTCATCCAGGCGGTGGTCGACGACGGCGAGTACTTCGAGGTCCACCAGCACTGGGCGATGTCGATCACCTGCGGCCTGGCCCGCATCGACGGCCGGGTGGTCGGCATCGTCGGCAACCAGCCGGCCATCTTGGCGGGCGTGCTCGACATCGACTCCTCGGAGAAGGCGGCCCGCTTCGTGCGCACCTGCGACGCGTTCAACATCGCCCTGGTGACCTTCGTCGACGTCCCGGGGTTCTTGCCGGGCACCGACCAGGAGTACGGGGGCATCATCCGCCATGGCGCCAAGCTCCTCTACGCCTACTGCGAGTCGACCGTGCCCCGGATCCAGATCATCACGCGGAAGGCCTACGGCGGCGCGTACGTGGTCATGAACTCCAAGTCGATCGGAGCCGACCTCGCGTACGCGTGGCCCTCGGCCGAGGTCGCCGTCATGGGGCCCCAGGGCGCGGTCGAGATCCTCTACCGTCGCGACCTCGCCGATACCCCGGACCCGGTGGTCCGGCGGGCCGAACTCGTCGACGAGTACACCGAGCGCTACGCGAACCCCTACATCGCGGCCGAGCGCGGCTACGTCGACGACGTCATCTCGCCGGCCGAGACGCGCCGCGTGCTCGTGCGCAGCCTGGCCCTCCTCTCCTCCAAGCGCGAGGAGATGCCGCGGCGCAAGCACGGCAACGTCCCGCTGTGAGCCCGATCGAACCCGACTCGCTCGGCCTTCGACCCCGCCCCGAGATCGACCCGGCGGTGCTGGCCGCCATCGCGCTGGCGGTCGAGAAGGTGTGGCCTCGTCCCGCCGAGGCGCCCGAGTGGCGGCGGGGCAACGACGGCTGGCGGTTCAGCGGGCGCTGGTGGAACCAGCCGGTGTCGCTGCGCCGGGAACGCCCCGCCGCCTCGTTCTGAGCGACCGGCTCAGCGGCGGCCCGCCCGGTGGCGCTCGACCAGCCCCACCAGGTCGTCCATGATCGTCGCGAACTGGAAGTCCTTGGGCGTGTAGACCGCCGCCACGCCCTTGCCCAAGAGGATCTCGGCGTCCTCGGGGGGGATGATGCCGCCCACCACCACCGGGGCGTCCACCCCGGCCGCAGCCATGCGGTCCAGCACCTCGGGGACCAGCTCGAGGTGGGAGCCCGAGAGGATCGAGAGCCCGACCACATCGACGTCCTCGTCGCGAGCGGCGGCGACGATCTGCTCGGGGGTGAGCCGGATGCCCTGGTAGATGACCTCGAAACCGGCGTCGCGGGCCGCCACCGCGATCTGTTCGGCACCGTTGGAGTGGCCGTCGAGGCCCGGCTTGCCCACGAGCAGGCGAGGCGGCGAGCCGGTCCGCTCGGCGAGGGCCCGGGCCCGCGACGCGGCCGAGGAGAGCTCGCCGCCGTGCGTCCCCCTGGCTCCGCCGACGCCGGTCGGGCCGCGGTACTCGCCGAAGACCTCCCGCAGGGCGGCGCCCCACTCGCCGGTGGTGCCGCCGACCTTGGCCAGCGCCAGCGTGGGCGCCATGAGATCGGCGTCCGGGTCCTCGGCGGCCCGGCGCAGGTCGTCGAGGGCCTTTACGGCCGCCCCCTGGTCGCGGTCGCGCCGCCACGCCTGGACGTCGGTCTGCAGCTCCGACTCGATGGTCGGTTCGAGCTTCAGCATCGAGTGGGCGGGGAGCGGTGAGGGTGCGCTTTCGGTGAAGCAGTTGACCCCGACCACCATCTGCTCGCCGCTCTCGATCCGGGCGACCCGCTCGGCCTGGCTCTTGACCAGCCGCCCCTTCAGTTCCTCGACCGCCGAGAACGCCCCGCCTCGGTCGAGCACGTCGTTCAGCTCGTCGGTCGCCGCCTCGATCAGCTCGTTGGTCTTGGCCTCCATCACGTGGGAGCCGTCGAAGATGTCTGCGTACTCGAGCAGGTCGGACTCGAAGGCCAGGATCTGCTGGATCCGCAGCGACCACTGCTGGTCCCACGGGCGGGGCAGGCCCAGGGCCTCGTTCCAGGCCGGGAGCTGCATCGCCCGGGCCCGGGCGTTCTTGGACAGGCTGACCCCCAGGGTCTCGAGCACGATGCGGGGGATGTTGTTCTCCGGCTGGGCCTCGGTGAGGCCGAGCGAGTTCACCTGAACGCCGTATCGGAAGCGGCGCAGCCGGTCGTCGGTGACCCCGTAGCGCTCCGTGCAGATGCGCTCCCACATCGCCGAGAACGCCCGCATCTTCGCCGTCTCCTCGACGAAGCGGACCCCCGAGTTCACGAAGAAGCTGATGCGGCCGACCACCTCGTCGATCTGGTCCTCGACCACCTTGCCCGAGTGCCGCACCCCGTCGATCACGTCGATGGCGGTCGCCAGCGCGTAGGCGACCTCCTGCACCGGGGTCGCCCCGGCCTCCTGGAGGTGGTAGCTGCACACATTGATCGGGTTCCAGCGCGGCACGTTGCGGACCGTGTAGGCGATCGTGTCGACGGTCAGCCGGAGGCTCGGGCCGGGCGGGAAGATGTAGGTGCCCCGGCTCAGGTACTCCTTGACGATGTCGTTCTGGGTGGTGCCCTGGAGCACCGCCGGGTCCACCCCATGATCCTGCGCATTGGCGACGTAGAGCGCCAGCAGCCATGCCGCGGTCGCGTTGATGGTCATCGAGGTGTTCATCTCGGCGACCGGGATCCCTTCGAGCAGCTGGCGCATGTGGCCGAGGTGCGCGACGGGGACCCCCACCTTGCCCACCTCGCCGACCGCCTCGGGGGCGTCGGGGTCGTACCCGGTCTGGGTCGGCAGGTCGAACGCGATCGACAGCCCGGTCTGGCCGCGCGAGAGGTTGGTCCGGTAGAGCTGGTTGGAGGCCCGCGGGTTGGAGTGGCCCGAGTAGGTGCGCATCACCCACGGCTGGCTGCGGGGGGCTCCCGCGTTCTCGTCGCTCATGTCGCCACCTTCCCTGCGCTCGCGGTGGTCCGGCATCATTCTGGCCGACGGCGGGTTTGCCACCCCGCCACGGTGCGCTCAGCGGCGCTTGTACTCGTAGAACCCTTGGGACGACTTCCGCCCGAGGTGCTGGGCCGCCATCATGCGCCGCAGCAGGGGCGCCGCCGCGTACTGCGGCTCCCGGTGCTCCTCGTAGAGGGTGTCCAAGATAGCGACCGACGTGTCGATGCCAACCAGATCGAGGAGCGCAAACGGCCCCATCGGGAACCCGCAGCCGCCGACCATGGCCGCGTCGATGCCCTCCTTGGACGCGACGCCGCGCTCGAGCAACTTCACCGCGTTGTTCAGATACGGGAACAAGAGCGCGTTGACGACGAAGCCGGCCCGATCCTCGACCTCGACGATCTCCTTTCCGCACGCCTTGGCGAATTCGGTGACCGCTGTGATCGTCTCCTCGGACGCCGTGATCGGGCGGACGATCTCGACCAGGCCCATGGCGGTGGCCGGATTGAAGAAGTGGATGCCGCACACCTTCGTCGGACGGCCACTGGCCATGGCGAGGTCGACGACGGGGAGCGTGGAGGTGTTGGTGGCAAGCACGGTGGCCTCGGCACACACCCCGTGCAGATCCTCGAAAAGTTCGAGCTTCACCGCGAGGTTTTCGATCACCGACTCGATCACGAGGTCGACCTCGGCCAGGTCCTTCAGCTCGGTGGTGACCGAGATGCGCGAAAGGATCTCGTCGCGCTCCTCCTCGGTGCGGGCGCCCCGCTCGATCTGGCGGTCGAGCGATCGTTTCACCCCGGCCAGGACCGAATCGGCCGCCGACCGGGTGCGACTCCGGACGATCACCGCGTGGCCGCTCGCGGCGGCCACCTCGGCGATGCCGGTGCCCATGATCCCGGTCCCGACGATGCCCACCCTCGTGATCGACATGCGGCGATGGTACTCGTCGGGTCGAGACCATCACCCATGTGGATGACCGGCCAGCCGATATCGCGTGCCAGAGTGAGGGGATGGCCGCCTCGCCCGGGACCCTCGCCTTGGTCGGCGGGGCCGAGTGGACCGACGGGTGCAGCTTCGACGAGGAGCTGCTCGCCGCGTCGGCCGGGACAGAGGTCCTGGTGCTGCCGACCGCGGCCGCCTACGAGAAGCCAGAGCGGGTCGTGGTGGCCGCCGGGGAGTGGTTCTCCCGGCTCGGGGCCGAGGTCGAGGGCCTCATGGTCCTCTCTCGATCAGACGCCGAGGACCCCGGGGCGGCCGAGGTGGTGCGCCGGGCCAAGTTCATCTACCTGTCCGGCGGGTCCTCGCTGCACCTGCGCTCGGTGCTCAAGAGCTCGGCGGTCTTCGGCGCGCTCCGGGATGCCTGGGACAGGGGCGCGGTCGTGGCCGGGGCGGGGGCCGGGGCGATGGCCCTAACCGACCCGATGGTCGACCCGCGGGGCGGGGCGCTCACCGTCGGCCTGGGTTTGATCGAGGGAGTGGCCGTGTTCACCCACTACGGCGACGTCGGGGAGGACGCTCACGGCGAGAAGCTCCACCGCTCGGTCACCCTTGCTCCCGAGGGTCTCCCGGTCATCGGGCTTCCCGAGCGCACGGCGCTGATCCGCGACCCCTCGGGCGTTTGGCGCAGCGCGGGGGTTGGGACGCCGTCGGTGTTCGTGAACGGCGCGCCGGCTCCGGCCGGGCTCGACCTCGTCTCGGCCTGAAGTGAGTCAGGACACGAGTGGTCGCTCAGTCAGCCTCGTCGATCGTCACCGATGTGATGATCACCCGTTCGGTGGGGTCGCCCGAGCGGGTTCCCACCGCGTCGATCGCCTGAACCACGTCACCACCGGAGACCACCGCACCGAACAGCGAGTAATGGGGCGGCAGTGACGCGCCGTCGGCCCCCGTGATGATGAAGAACTGGCTGCCGTTGGTGTCGGGCCCGGCGTTGGCCATGGCCAGCGACCCAACCTGGTAGCGGCCCGGCTTGGGCAGCTCGTCGGCGAACCGGTAGCCGGGCCCGCCCATGCCGGCGCCCTCGGGGTCACCGCCCTGGATCACGAACCCCGGGATGATCCGGTGGAACACGATGCCGTCGAAGTAGTGATAGCGGGCCAGGTACACGAAGTTGTTTACGGTCCGCGGCGCTGCGATCGGGTCGAGTGCCATGACCATGGTCCCCTTCGACGTGACCATCTTTGCCGTGTACCGCTTTTCCACGTCGATGACCATCGGCGGCTCGGCGTCGAAGTGCTGCAGCTTCTCGCTGGAACCGTCGGGCGCCGGTGGATCGACCGGGCTCATCGGCCCTCAGGCCTCCTTGATCTTGACGGAAAGGATGCGGTGAGTCAGCTTGGGCGTCCCGGCAGAGGTCCCGTCTGTGTTGATCTTCTGGACGACATTCATCCCCGAGGTGACCTGCCCGAACAGGACGTAGTCGGGCTGGAGCGACTCTCCCTGGGACCCGGTCACGACGAACCATTGGCTGCCGTTGGTCGTGGGCTTAGTGGTCGCGGGCTGATTCGAATTGGCCATGGCCACCGATCCGATCGGGTACTGGGGGGAGGCCGTGGGCGGTCCGGCCTCGGTGAACTGGTAGCCGGGCCCCCCGGTCCCCGTCCCGGTCGGGTCCCCGGTCTGGTCGACGAACCCGGGGATGACCCGGTGGAAGATCACGCAGTTGAAGAAGCCCTGGTTGGCCAGGAACACGAAGCTGTTCACCGCCGTCGGGGCTTCCTTGGGGTCGAGGCTGATGACGAAGCTGCCCACGTCGGTCTTGACGGTGGCGTGGTAGGTGGCGGTCGTCGAGATGGAGAGCTTCGGTGCCGTGGCGAAACTGAGGTTGTTAGCCCGGGTGGAGGTGCTGGCCGGGCAGCCGGCCTTGACCGCGATGGCGTCGAGCTTGCCCTGGGGCGTGGCCGGGACCGTCGGCGTCGGGCTGTGGCGCGTGATCAGGTACACCGATCCGACCACGACCACCGCGACGATCGCCACCACGATCGAGCTGCGGATCTGACGCCGGCGCTTCTTCTGGCGGGCCATCGCCTCCCTGCGGGCCTGCGCCCCGGCGCGTTGGCGCGCTCGTTTGTCGGTGGGCACGGGTCGACACCCTACCGGGCGTCACGCTCCGGTCGGAATCGGCGCGGCCCGGTGGGGCGATCAGACCCCCCGGGGCTACTAGCTTCGGCCCGGTGACGCTCCTGATCCAAAAGTACGGAGGGACATCGGTCGGCGACACCGACCGGATCCGTGCCGTGGCCGAGCACATCGCCCGGACCCAACGCGACGGGAACGATGTCGTGGTCGTGGTCAGCGCCATGGGGAAGACGACCGACGACCTGATCCGGCTGGCCGGGGAGGTGAGCTCGTCCCCGCCGCCTCGCGAGTACGACATGCTGGTCAGCGCGGGCGAGCGTGTCTCGGCGCCGTTGCTGTGCATGGCACTGGCCGACTTCGGCGTCTCGGCGGTCTCGTTCACCGGGAGCCAGGCCGGCATCATCACCACGACCGAGCATTCGCGGGCCAAGATCATCGAGGTCAAGGGGGATCGCCTGCGCGAGGCACTCGCCGAGGGCAAGGTGCCGGTGGTGGCCGGTTTCCAGGGCGTGTCCACCGACCGGGACGTCACCACCCTTGGACGCGGGGGCTCGGACACGACCGCCGTCGCCCTGGCGGCGGCCCTCGGTGCGTCGATGTGCGAGATCTACACGGACGTGACCGGGGTGTTCAGCGCCGATCCCCGGGTGGTGCCCACGGCGCGCCGGCTGCCCCGGGTCAGCTTCGAGGAGATGCTCGAGATAGCCGCCACCGGTGGCAGGGTGCTGATGCTGCGCTCGGTCGAGTTCGCCCGGCGCCACCACGTGACCCTGCACGTCCGGTCCAGCTTCACCTGGGAACCCGGAACCATCGTGACCGAGGAGGATCCGACCATGGAACAGGCCGTCGTGACCGCTGTCACCCACGACACGTCCGAGGCCAAGGTCACGGTGATCGAGGTGCCGGACCGACCCGGGGTCGCCGGGCGACTCTTCCGGGCCCTGGCCGAGCGGTCCATCAACGTCGACATGATCGTGCAGAACATCTCCTCGCAGGGGACGACCGACATCTCCTTCACCGTGCCCAAGCTCGACCTGGCCACGTCGGTCGAGGTCTGCAGCGGGCTGCGCGACGAGCTTGGCGCCACCGGGGTCACCTCCGACGACGGCATCGCCCGGGTCTCGCTCATCGGCGCGGGAATGAAGACCCATCCGGGCGTCACCGCCACCATGTTCGAGACGTTGGCCGCCGACGGCATCAACATCGAGATGATCTCGACCTCTACGATCCGCATCTCGTGTGTGGTGAGGGCCGAGGACGTCGAGCGGGCGGTCCGTTCGCTGCACTCCGCCTTCGAGCTCGAATAACCCGTCGTCGGTCGCCCGGAGGCGTGCCGTAGGATTGGACCGTGCGCGTGGGCGTCTTCGGTGCAACGGGGCAGGTCGGGACGGTGATGCTGTCGATCCTGGCCGAACGGGCCTTCCCGGTCGACGACATCCGCTTCTTCGCGTCGGGTCGCTCAGCCGGCCGGCTGCTCCCCTGGGCGGGCGGCGAGGTCGCCGTCGAGAACGCGGCGACGGCCGATTTTGCCGGGATCGACATCGCGCTGTGCTCGACCGGGGCGACCGCGTCGCGCCGGATCGCGCCGCGCCTGGCCGCCGCCGGTGCCATCGTCATCGACAACACGTCTGCGTGGCGCATGGACCCCGAGGTCCCACTGGTGGTCTCCGAGGTGAACCCGGAGGTGCTCATGTCGATCCCCAAGGGGATCGTCGCGAATCCGAACTGCACGGCGATGATCGCGATGCCGGCCGTCAAGCCGCTGCACGACGAGGCCGGCCTGCGCCGGCTGGTGGTCTCTTCCTACCAAGCGGTGTCGGGGGCGGGCCGGGCCGGGGTGTCCGAACTTGCCGAGCAGCTGGCCAAGACCGCCCAGGCCACCGAGGACCTGGTGTTCAATCCGCGCAAGGTCGACTTCCCCGAGCCGGCCGTCTTCGCAGCCCCCATCGCGCACAGCGTGTTGCCAATGGCGGGCGAGCTGGTCCACGACGGCCGCAACGAGACCGGCGAGGAACAGAAGTTCCGCCACGAGAGCCGCAAGATCCTCGACATCCCCGGCCTGTCGGTCACCTGCACCTGCGTGCGCGTGCCGGTGTTCACCGGCCACTCGGTGTCGATAGTCGCCGAGTTCGCCCGGGACATCTCGCCGGCGCGGGCGGTCGAGGTGCTGTCGGAGGCCCCGGGCGTGCAACTCTGCGAGGTCCCCTCACCGCTCTTGGCGACCGGTGGCGACGTCTCGCTGGTCGGCCGGATCCGCCGGGCCGACGACGCCCCCGACGCGCTGGCGCTGTTCGTGTCCGGCGACAACCTGCGCAAGGGGGCGGCCCTGAACGCCATCCAGATTGCCGAGGCGCTGCTCGAACTACGCTTCTGATCGCCCGGTCGGACGTTCAGTCGGGGGCGACCGTCCCGGGGTCCGGGCCGCCGCCGACCAACGCCGCCATCCGGCGGGCCAGGCTCACCGCGTGGTCGCCAAAGCGCTCGTAGAAGCGGGCCACCATCGCCAGTTCGATGGCCACCGGGAGCGACATGGTGCCCGCGACGATCTCTGCGGTCAGCGTGACATGGAGGTCGTCCATCTCGTCGTCGAGGTCATCGACGAGGACGGCCCCCTCGACGGACCGCTCCGCGAACACCTCGGCGGTGCTCCGCCAAAGGAGCGTGGCGACCTCACCCATGCGCTCGACCAGGCCACGGCTGCGGGCGGACATCTCGGCACCGAGGCCGCGCGCGGCGCGCCGAGCGATGTGCTCAGCGAGGTCGCCGTTGCGTTCCAGGTCGGTCAGCATGCGGAGCACCGCGATGAGTTCCCGCCGTTCCTCCACCGATCCGTGCCCGGATACGAGGCGCCCCTGCGCAAGACTGGCGATGTCGTGGGTCAGCTTGTCGACGACCTCGTCGCGCTGTACCAGCTCCTTGGCTGCCTCCCGGTCTCCGGCCAACAGCGCGTGGGTGGCCCCGGCGATCCCCTCGCCGACCAGGGCGAAGGCCTGCACGAACAGTCGATCGATCTCGGCTAGGACCGAGCTGTCGGAGTCACCGGGGGGGTCGGCACGTCCCGCCGCTGAGGAAGGCTGGTCCGACGACCGGTCCGGTCCGGATTCTCCGAACCCCCCGCTTTGGCTGCGCCGGGCCGAACCGAGGCGGAAAACCATGCTGCTACGGTACCGGCTCCGGAACCGACGAACCCCGGGCCCTCTGACGGCCGAATCGGCCGGGCCGATCGAGGCCAGAGACGGTCCCGTGTGCCGTCACACCCCCTCGGTACTGTGACTTCGTGGCATCGCAAGGCCGGTTCGAGCCGGCAAGTGTGCTCGTCGTGGGCGATCGGCGTATCGACGCCGGCTGGGAGTTGGCATGATCGTCGGATTGCTGATCGGCCTTGCCGTGGGCCTGTGTGCAGGGATCGCGATCGGGCTGGCGCTGCGGGCGCGCAACAACGACGGTGCGGCGGCCGAGGCCAAGCTCGCCCAGGGTCGCCTGATCGATTCGCAGAGCGCGCTCAGTAGGGTGAGCGCCCAGTGTGACCAGGCCACCACCGCATTGGCCCAGGTCCGGGCCGACAACGCGCGGCTCTGCGCCGAGCTCGACCAGGCCCGCCGGAGTGCGGCCGAACGAGCCCGGGCCTGGGAGGAGGACCGCGATCACCTGGTCGGCACGTTCGCCCAGCTCTCCTCCGAGGCGCTGCGCACCAACACCGAGCAGTTCCTGACCCTGGCCGACGCCAGGCTGAAGGAGACCCACGAGGCCGCCCAGGGTGAGCTCGGTCAGCGACAGGAAGCCATCTCCCAGCTGCTGCATCCCCTCAAGGATCTCTTGAGCCGCTACGAGGTCGGCCTCCGGCAGATGGAGCTCGAGCGCAAGGGGGCCTACAGCGGGCTGACCGAGCAGGTGAAGCAGATGGCCGCCTCCCAGGACCAGTTGCAGAAATCGACGCAGAACCTCGTCACTGCGCTGCGTGCGCCCCAGACCCGGGGCCGTTGGGGCGAGATGCAGCTGCGCCGCGTCGTCGAAATGGCCGGGATGGTGGCGCACTGCGACTTCGACGAGCAGGTAACGACTGCGGGCGAGGATGGGCGCTTGCGTCCCGACCTCGTCGTCCACCTTCCCGGCGGTGCGCACGTCGTGGTCGACGCCAAGGTGCCGCTCGATGCATTCCTGCGTGCGACCGAGGCCGAGGACGAGACGACCCGCCAGACCGAGCTCGCTGCCCATGCGCGCCAGCTGCGCACGCACATCGACCAGTTGTCCAAGCGCGAGTACTGGCGACAGTTCGATCCCTCGCCCGACTTCGTGGTCGCGTTCGTGCCCGGCGACCCGTTGCTCGACGCCGCGTTCGAGCAGGACGGCGACCTGATCGAGCACGCCATAGCCAGCCGGGTGCTCATCACGACGCCGACCACGCTCATCGCGCTGCTGCGCACATTCGCCCAGGGTTGGCGGGATGAGGCGATGGCCGAGAACGCCCGCCTGGTCAAGGACCTCGGTACCGACCTCTATGACCGTCTCCGGGTGCTGGGCGGGCACTTCGGCAAGATGCACCGGAGCCTGACCAGCACCGTCGAGGCGTTCAACGACGCGGTCGGCTCGCTCGAATCCCGGGTCCTCGTCACCGCCCGTCGGTTCCCCGACCTCTCGGTCGTCGGCCACGATGCCAAGGAGGTCGCCGAGCTGCACCCGGTCACGTCGACGCCGAGGATGCCCCAGGCGCCCGAGTTGGTCGTAGGGCTGGGGGAAGACGAGGGGACGGTGGGCCCGAGGCCGGTGCTCGACGTCGTACCCGGGACCGTCGAAGACGACGAGCTCCCCGGCATCAGCGACGTCGGCTGACGTCTCCTCCCGACCGGGCCACCCCCAGGACAACCGCGATCGCCGCGTCGAGGTCGGAACCTTCGAGCCACTCCTCTTCGGTCCGATCGACCCCGAGGTATGAGACCACGACCCGTTCTAGGTTTCGCCCCGTGGCCTCTCGAAGCGCGTACCCATAGATGGCCACCTGCAGCAGATACTGGCCCGAGGACGATCGACCAGCAGCGGTCTTGAAATCGATGACGACCAGCCCGTCCTGGGACTCGCCGACGAGGTCCGCGAACCCCTCGATCACCGATCCGCCGTCTTCGGCCCTGAGCGGCGCGGCGAGGGGAAGCTCCTTCCAGTGCCGGCCGGCCGCCACCGAGCGGACGAGCGGCGACGCGATCGCACTCCGCACGAGCGCAATGACAAGATCCACATCCCCTCCGTCCAGGTGCTGGGCGCGGGCGGCCGTCGAGGCGACCCTGATCGCCTCGACGGACAGGACACCGGTGGTCGGGAGATCGATCTTCGCCAGCGCGTCGTGCACCGCTCGGCCGACTCGGCGTTGGATCTCTGGGTCGGCACCGCCCGACCCGTCGGCGGCGGCCCTGCGGCCGGGGCCCCCTTCGGCACCTGGACCATCCGTGGCGGCCTTCGAGAGGGCCGTGGCCGACCACGCGGATTGCCTGGCGCCCGAGGCCAACAACTGTGCTCTCCGCTCGATCCAGCGATCCTGGCCGGGCCACCACTCGTCCGCGCCCACCTCGTCTGGGGGGAGGGGTTGGGTCGGGGTTGGCTCCCGGGCAACCGCGGGGACCATGCGCTCGAAGCCCCCGGTGATCTCCTCGCAGATGGGGTACAGGATCGCCGCCATCGCCTCCGAGCTGCTCTCTTTGTGGCTGAGGTCGACGACCAAGTGGTCGCGGGCCCTCGTGAACGCCACGTAGAGCAGGCGGAACCGCTCGGCCTTGTCGAGAGCCTTCTCGTTCCTCGCCAGCGCCGCGTGGGCGGGTGACCGAAAGTCCCCCACGAACCGGAACCGCGGCACGCCGTCGTCGTCGAAGATGAGCGGCGGAGTGGCGTTGGACGGCGGGCTGTCGAGGCCGGTGAGGACCACGACAGGGAACTCCAGGCCCTTGGCCCCATGAATCGTCATCACCCGCACGGCGTCGTCGTCCTCCTCGGGTGGGCCGAATGAGCTGCTCCAACGTTCGGCCTCCTCGCTGAGGCCCACCCAATCCAAGAAGTCGCCCAGCGTTCCTCCCTGGGTCTCATCGAACGCGCGCACCTGGTCGAGAACCCAGCGCAACCGTTGCCAGTGGTCTCGTGGACGTCGGTGGACAAGGGCCAGCTCGAAGAAGTGGAGCTCGGCGAGGATGTGCGAGACAAGGGCCGAGGGCTCCATCCACATGCGCCGCTCGTGCAGGGTGGCCAGGGTCGCCATCGCGGAAACGACCGGGTCGTCGGCTCCGAGTCCGTCGGCGGCCGGCGCGCGGGGATCCCAGGACCCGCCGCCAGCGTGGTAGCGGACGAGGTCGTCATCGCCACACGCAAGGGCAGGGGTCCGGAGCGCACCGACCACGGCGACCGGGTCGGCGGGGTCGTTCACCGCCCGGGCGATGGCTAGGAGGTCGCGGACGTCCTGGGATGCCCACACCAACGTCGCCCCCTCGAGGCGGTAGGGGATGTCGGCTTCGTCGAACGCGCGCTCAAGGACCGGGAGAGCGGTGCGGGTCGGGAGCAGGACGGCGATGTCCTGGAAGGTTGCGGTTCGCGTTCCGGTCTTGGAGTCCACCGACCAGGCGTCGTCCACGATCGCGCGGACGGTGGAAGCCACCTCGGCGGTCGACCGGAGCCGGACGTCGCGCGCACGGCCCTCGAAATGCGGTCCGCCAAACACTGCGACCGGCGGACCGACGCGCATTTCCCCCATCCCCGGCCGCACCGGGGACAGCGATCGGTGCTCGACACGGCGAGGATCGGGGGAAGCCGGGGCCAACCGTCCGAAAACTGCGTCGACGAAGGCGAGGATCTCGGGCACCGAGCGGAAGTTGGACGTCAACTCGAGGCGCTCGTCCATCTGAGCCACGGTCGTCTCGAACTGGGCGACGTCAGCCCCCCGGAACCGATAGATGGACTGTTCGGGATCGCCGACGATGAAGAGGCGGGCAACCCCGGCGTCCTCCGAGGATCGTCCGAGGTGGTGAGCCAACTCGGCCTGCAGCGGATCGGTGTCCTGGAACTCGTCGATCAAAAGGCAACGGTATCGATCGCGGACGGCCTTGCGGACCTCGTCATTGGTTCGAATGAGGTGGCAGGACTCGACGAGCAGGTCGTGGAAGGTGAATCGCCCCTCACCCCGCCGCGCTTCGGCGCACTCGACGACCCAGTTCGCCATTCGCCATGCCAGGTCGGTCGCGGCCGATTCTCGGACGGCCCTCAGGATCTCAGTCCTGCAGGCCTCCGCGTCATCGCAGGCGCCTCGAACCTCCGCGATGTCGACCATCCAGTTGTCTTTCCGTCCGTCCTGGCAGGTCAGGCTCTTCATGTTGTCCAACACGCGGATCACGGCCGCCTGGTCTTGGGAACCGACGAGCGCTAGCAGCCGGCGGAGTGCCTCGGTCACGGTGCTGAGGAGGTGCCTGCACAGCCGGTCCGAGTCGTCGGTACAGCGGGTCAGGTAGCCGACCGCTCGTCGGAGGTGACCGGCGAGCTCGGCCAGGTCCACGGTGGGGTCCGCCGTGTCCCGTCGCTCATTGGCCAGCGTCGCGAGCACGCTCGGGGTCAGGCGATCGTGGTGGTCGGCCATCGCATGGGCGACCACTGAGAGCTGGCTGAGGCGCAGGCCTGCGGCGAAGGCACGTACCAGGGTGGCCATCGCCTCGGGGTCGTCGAGAAGGCTTGCCGTGAAGCGCTGCCATCGAGTCTTGTGGTCGAAGTGCTCACCCGCCGCGTCGAGCACTTCGATGTTCGGTGGGAGTCGAGCCTCCAGCCAGTGCTCGGACAGGATCCGAAGCGCGAACGCGTGGATCGTGCAGATCGCGGCGTCGTCCACGTCCCGCGATGCGACGAGCAGCCCCGGCTCGTTTTGCGCATGCTCGGTCAATCTCCGACGCACTCGCTGGCGCAGTTCCGCTGCGGCGGCCTCGGTGAAGGTGATCGCGGCGATCGAGGCCATCGGGATCTGCCTGTCGGAAACGAGCGAGATGATTCGCCCGACCAGTGACGTGGTCTTCCCGCTGCCCGCACCGGCGTCTACGGCCAACTGACCCTCCAGGTCCGTCGCGATCTGATGGCGAGCGGCCCGGTCGACCAGGTCTGGTTCGGTCACGACAGGTTCTTCCGCGTGAGGTCGACCGCCGTGCGCGAGACGACCCCTTCGAATTCGTGGCCCGGGGACTCACCGAGCGTGACGACGGGGGCGACCTCTGGCGCGTCGCGCATGCCCGACCAACGGCGATCACGGTCCGATGGGCACAGCTTGTCGAAATCGCAGTAGAAGCAGTGCTCGAACGCCGGTCGGTCATAGCGGAACGTCTCATCTCCGGGAACGCCCGGGAACGCTCCGGCCTCGATCCCCTCGGCGATGGTCGACACGACCTGACGTAGTCGAGCGTTGAGGGTTTCGTCGAGGGTGCACAGGAGGGACTCGTCCTCCCTGTTCCACGACGTGAGCCAATACCGGGCGTGGACCGCACCGTCCCAGTCGAGGTAGGCCTTTGCCGCGAGGGCGTAGATCGGTAACTGGAGTTTGGCCCCCCCGGCCACCGGGTCGTTCCTCAACTGTTTGTAGAGAGTGGATTGTCGGCCCGTCTTGTAGTCGCTCACCACCAAAGAGCCGTTCGGTCCGCGGTCGATCCGGTCGACTGAACCCCCGAAGCGGACGGTGCGGCCGTCAGCCAGATCGAGCCGGACAGCTGCGACCGGCTCTATCCGCACGGACAGGTCGGCGGACGCCCCGAGGCGATCGTCGGCAACGTCATCCCTGGCGCCCGCTCGCCCGAAGGCGAGCTCAACCGCCACCGGCTCGAGCGTGTCCTCGTCGAAGAACCGGCGGAGCTCACTCATGAGGTTGGCCCGCTCGACCCCGGCCATCAGGCGAGAACCGCACCGGCCCTCTTCCTCGGCGATCGTGAAGCGCTGCTCGGCGATCTCGATCAAGCGATCGATGGACGCGGTCGTACCGTCGTTGATCCGCTCGCCCACGTAGGTGGCGAGGATCTCGTGCACGAGGGTTCCGCGGTCCTTGGCCTCCATCTGCTCGGTCGCCTCGGGACGGAAGGGAACTTGCAGTTGGAGCTCTCGGTCCAAGAGGTAACGACGGGGGCAGCTTGCGTACTGCTCGAGCCGGGTCGGTGAGAGCTCGTCGTCGATCCCCCGGGCGCGACCGGGGCCCACGTTGCCTTCGAAGCGGCTGAACCCCGGGAGCAGCGGGGACTGCGCCGCCGCAACGCTTTCGCGAATCGGTGGGATGTGACCGCGGGCGTTCGCGCGATCAGGGTGGACCACGGCCGGATGGCGCTCGATGGGTCGGCCGGAGGAGACGGCCCGGGCCAGCTCGCCGAGCAGGCGATCCGACGCCGACACCGGGACCGATGCCCCAGTGACTCCGGTCACGTCTGCGCTGAACGACGGCACCGTCTCCTCGGTCCACTCGGTGCTCAAACGCCCCGCGGGGTCGAGCCATCGGGAGCGGACGTGCTCACGTCCCGTTCGAGGGTCGACGCGTGGCCAACTCACCACCGCCGAGTGCTCGACGAGCGCGAGCACTGCCCGAAGGTCGTCCAACAGCTCCTCGGCGCGGCGCGCGCTGGTCGGCCAGTCCGCTTCGTCGAGCTCGGACTCTGGGACCAGGGTGCTTCGGGGGGCGGTTCCCGGGAGGAACTGGTCGGCCATGCCGACCACGTACACCCGAGCGAACATGAGCCCGCGTGCCTCGGTGGGGGAGCCGACGAACACCCCGGAGCCGACCGGTCCCGGGAGCCCGACGTGGTCCGTGGTGAGCGCGAGATCGGGGTCGTCCTGCGACGACGGTCGGGCGATCTCGGTTTCGTCGCGCACCGGGTGGGACGCAAGCTCGTCCTCCACCGCGTGACGGAAGGCGGCCAGGTCGGCCCGGTCGGCGACGTCGTCGAGTCCGCCCAGATCGGCCAGCACCTCGCGCACGGCCCGAGCCGCGACGAGCTCGGCCGGCGGCCAGTCCTCGGTCCGGTCGTCGGGTTGCAGGTACAGGTCGAGCAACCGGGCCGCCCACGCCGCCCATTCCGACCATCGGCCACACCGGGGATCCAGGGCACCGGCCAGGCGGTCCATGAACTCGGCCAAGGCCCGGGCGGACCGCGCCTCGGCACCCGAGTGGGCGACGTGCAGGTCCCTTGGTGCCCCTCCCTCGGCGAATCGGAGGAGCCGGGTTCGCCACTGTTCCAGCCCCTCGACGACTCCCGCCCGCGCCGACACGGCGTCCCAGCGGTTGACCGGCACGCGGGGACCCTGGGGTCCGTTGGTGATCGGCGCCGCCCCGAGCCATCCCATGACGTCGGCCCGGCGCCATTCGCCGCTGGCCAGCCCGAGCAGGCCGACCAGTGTCCTGCCGGTGACGGAGCGGTCCAGGGACATCGGGGAGGGCCCGGAGCTGGCCACACCGGCCGCGGCCAACTGCTGATGCACGATTCTGCGGTAGCGGTCGAGCGGAGGGTGGATGACCGCCTGGCGCCACAGGGGGACGCCCTCCTCGACGGCGGCGATCAGCCGCCGCGCGACCACTCGAACCTCTTCGTCGGGGTCGCTGCACTCGATCACGTGGCCGGTCGGCGCATCGGCGTCCGGGTCGGCCGCGATGGTGCCGACCGGCACCTTGCTCGCGTCGAGGTGTTCGAGCACCGCTCGGTCCCGCCCGCGGGCCGGGCGTGGGTGCCACAGCATGACGGCACCGACGCGGTGGCGGTCGACCGGGACGGTCGCGGCCAGGTCGAGGAGGCGCCCCGGGTCGGTGAAGCCGTGCTCGGCCAGGTGCGTCTCGACACCGGCCAGGGTCCCAACGAGCGATTCGGCCCGGCCGCCGTGCACGACCAGCCGAGACAGCAACGAGGGCCCGGCCCGCCACAGCTCGTAGAGGACGCCGACCAGCTCGGCCAGGGCGAGGGGCGAGCGAGCGAACGAGTCGAAAGGTGACGAGGTCGACATCAGGACCTGGCGGAGCGCCTCGTTGACCACTCGGGGCGTCGCAACCCGCCCCGACGGCCCGGTCCCGGACCGTCCGAGCTCGGTGGTGAGCTCGCCCCAGGTGCGGAATTCGACGTTGCAGATGCCCCGCCAGGCACCGACGGCCCGGCGCAGCTGGACCCGTGCGAAGGGGGAGGGAACGACGACCGTAACCGGGCTGAAGGGGTCGTCGGCCTGCCACCGGGCGATCGATTCACAGATCTGGTCCACTGGGTTCCCCGTTTTGGGGGTATTTGTCACGTGTGGCGACGCTACAGACCCGCTGTGACCTGCGCCGGAGTGTCATCACGGGGCGGTGGGGCGGGCCGGGGCATTCCCAGGGAATTCCCAGGTCTTTCAGGCATCATGGTTGTTGCGATTCGATTGCGAACCTCTGTCCTGCCGGCTGTCCACTCGGCTCGAGCGGGGGAGACGGCCAGGAAAAGGAGTGCACCCCAGATGAGAGTCCTCGTTCTCGGAGCTGACGGATACCTGGGCTGGCCCACCGCCCTCCACCTCTCCCACCGCGGCCACGAGGTCGGGGCCGTGGACAACTTCGTCCGACGTCAGTACGACTACGAGCTCGGGACCTCGAGCCTGGTGCCGATCAGCCACATGCAGCACCGGGTCAAGGCCTGGGAGGAGATCTCCGGCCTGACCGTCGAACCCTTCATCGGCGACCTGACCGACGCCACCTTCGTCAACGACACCCTGAGGACGTTCAGGCCCGACGCCATCGTGCACTTCGCCGAGCAGCGGTCGGCCCCCTACTCGATGATCGACCGCTCCCACGCCGTGTACACGCAGGTGAACAACGTCGTCGGCACGCTCAACCTCCTCTACGCGATCGCCGAGATCGACCCCAGCATCCACCTGGTCAAGCTGGGCACCATGGGCGAGTACGGAACCCCCAACATCGACATCGAAGAGGGGTTCATCGAGATCACCCACCGGGGCCGGACCGACACCCTGCCGTTCCCCAAGCAGCCGGGCTCCTACTACCACCTCTCCAAGGTCCACGACAGCCACAACATCATGTTCGCCTGTCGCGTCTGGGGCCTTCGTTCGACCGACCTCAACCAGGGGATCGTCTATGGGCAGGAGACCGACGAGACGATGCTGCACCCCGACCTGGCGACACGCTTCGACTACGACGGCGTGTTCGGGACCGTCCTCAATCGCTTCTGCGTCCAGGCCGTCGCCGGCCATCCGCTCACGGTCTACGGGGCCGGCGGCCAGACCCGGGGCATGCTCGACATCCGCGACACCCTGGCTTGTGTCGAGCTGGCGGTGAGCAACCCGGCCGAGGAGGGCGAGTACCGGGTGTTCAACCAGTTCACCGAGTCGTTCTCGGTCCGCGAACTGGCCGACAAGGTGGCCGAGGCGTTCAGCGGTCCCGTCGAAATCGCGACCGGCATGCCCAATCCCCGGGTGGAGAAGGAAGAGCACTACTACCGGGCCGCCCACACCAAGCTCCTCGATCTGGGGCTGGTCCCCCATCTGCTTGGCCGCCCGACGATCGCCTCGATCCTGGCCGTCGTGGAGCGCCATCGGGACAGGATCGACCCGGCGGCCATCGACGCCACCGTGAACTGGCGCAACACCGCCTCCAACACGCCGGTCGCGGCGGGCCAGAAGGCCGGTTCTCGCAGGTCCTAAGCCCGCCCCGACCCGACTCCGCCGTCTCTGCGGGGTCGAGGAGCCGTCCCGCAGTAGCGTCGAACGCCAATGTCGCCGCGTCCCCGCCGCGATCTGACCCCGTTCGTTGTCGTCCTCGCCGCGAGCGCGGTGGTCCTGTTCCTCCTTGTCGGCGGCCTCGCGTCGGTGGGGCGGTCGTCGGGCCCCTATCACGCCACCATCGACGAGTCCTTCGGCGCCCAGGCGCAGGTGCTGGTCGCCGAATCGAACTCGGTCGGCGCCCAGCTGCGCCGTGACGTCTCAGACATGCCCTCCTTCGACCGAGCCGGGCTGTCCCAGGCGCTCGATGCCGTCGTCGCCGACGCCGGATCGGTCGCGTCCAGCGCGATCGGGCTCTCCTCGCCGCCACCCGAGGGGCAGGCGGCGCGGAACTTCATCGAGGCGATGACCAACCGGGCGCTGGGAATGAGCCGGCTGCGCTCGACGGTCGACGGTCTGCTCGCCATCACCCCGAGCGCTCCCACGGGATCGACCACCGGGTCCTCGCCGTACCCACCCCGTGCGGTGAGCGTCGCCCAGGCGGTGACGAGCTTGTCTGGGATCGGACGCCTGCTCATCGCTGCCGACCAGTCCTACGCGCTGGCGCGTCGGGAGTTCCAGGCCGTCCCCGGGGGCTCGACGCTGCCCAAATCGGTGTGGGTCACCGACCCGGTCGTGTGGGGGCTCGGGGCCGTGCAGACGACGGTGAACCAGCTGTCGTCGTCGCCCACCCTGGCCCCGCTCGTCGACGTCCAACTGGTGGCGATCGACCTGACCCCGCCGGTCCTCCCGCCAGCGCCGGCCGTGGCCGGACAGCCCCAGGCGACCCCGCTGGCCCCCGGGGCGTCCCAGATCCCGCCGACCTGCAGCGTGTCGGTCACGGCGGTGGTCGACAACGAGGGATCCGTCGTGGCGACCAAGGTCGCGGTGCAGGCGGCCGTCCAGCCGGTCGCCGGAGGGGCACCGTTCGTCGTCCAGAAACCGGCCACGTTGGCTCCGGCGGCCAGCGTGGCGCTGACGCTGCCGGCGATGCCGGTCGAGCCCAACGCGACCTACACGCTCACGGTCACGATCCTGCCGCCAACTGGGCAAACGCAGTCGCCTGGCCGCGAGGGGGCGACGATCGCGGTGGCCTCGTTCGGGTCGGCCAAGGGCAACGCCCGGTGTGCCCGCACCCCGGCCGCGGCGCCGTAGGATCGGCGTGCCGGAGACACAACCGAGGTCCAGGAGGATCAGCGACGTGCCAGAGACCATCACGATCACTGACAACCGGACCGGAGATTCCATGGAGATCCCGATCGTCAACGAGGGGATCTCGGCCTCCGAGTGGTCGAAGTTGCTGCCGGGCATCTGGTTCTTCGACCCCGGCTTGATGGCGACAGCGGCGTGCGAGAGCGCGATCACCTACCTCGACGGCGAGGAGGGGGTCCTGCGCTACCGCGGCTATCCGATCGAGGAGCTGGCCGAGAGCTCCACGTTCCTCGAGGTCGCCTACCTGCTCCTTCATGGCGAGCTCCCCAACGCCAGCGAGTTCGACAGCTGGAGGCGCGACATCACGTACCACACGTTCATCCACGAGAACGTGCGGAAGCGCTTCTTGGAGGGATTCCACTACGACGCCCATCCGATGGGCATGCTCGTCTCGGCGGTCGCCGCCCTGTCGACCTTCTATCTCGACGCCAAGGAGATCTTTGATCGCGAGTCACGGCGGAAGCAGATCACCCGGCTCATCGCGAAGATGCCGACCCTGGCTGCCGCGGCACACCGTTTCAGCGTCGGCATGCCGTTTGTCTACCCGGACAACTCACTCGACTTCGCGTCCAACTTCCTGTCGATGATGTGGAAGGTCGCCGAGCCGCGGTTCGAGGCCGACCCGGTCCTTGCCCACGCGCTCGACGTGCTGTTCATCCTGCACGCCGACCACGAGCAGAACTGCTCGACGACCGCCATGCGGGTGGTCGGTTCCTCCCACGCCGATCCCTACTCGGCGACCGCCGCCGCTGCCGCCGCCCTGTACGGTCCGCGCCACGGCGGGGCCAACGAGCAGGTCATCAAGATGCTCACCGAGATTGGCCACATCGACAACGTCCCCGCGTTCATCACCGAGGTGAAGGCGGGCGGCGGGCGGCTGCAGGGCTTCGGTCACCGCGTGTACAAGAGCTACGACCCCCGGGCCAAGATCATCAAGCGCACCGCGGACGAGGTGTTCGAGGTCACCGGCAAGAACCCGTTGCTCGACATCGCGCTCAAGCTCGAGGAGATCGCGCTCAGCGACGAGTACTTCCTCTCGCGCAAGCTGTACCCCAACGTCGACTTCTACTCGGGCCTCATCTATCAGGCCATGGGCTTCCCGCTCGAAATGTTCCCGGTGCTCTTCGCGATCCCCCGCACAGTCGGGTGGCTGGCCCACTGGCAGGAGCTGCTGGACCAGGACTCCAAGATCGCCCGGCCCCGCCAGCTCTACATCGGTCCCGAGCCCCGGGACTACGTGCCGATCGCCGACCGTTAGTCGGCCTTCCTTGGGTTCGGCGGCCCGAGGAAACGGACCAGCCCCTCCTGCACCACCGACACGACGAGCCGGCCCGAGCGGTCGAAGAAGAACCCCCGGGCCAGCCCGCGCGCGCCGGTCGCGATCGGTGACTCGGTGTCGTAGAGGAGCCATTCGTCGGCCCGGAAGCTGCGGTGGAACCACATGCAGTGGTCGAGGCTC
>Ga0209415_10005060_pt1 | contig 23870 bp, 15 predicted proteins | sample PeaSoiSIISIP2007_FD_187696 | JGI IMG/M metagenome (GOLD analysis project Ga0209415, IMG submission 187696) | Peat soil microbial communities from Weissenstadt, Germany - SII-SIP-2007 (SPAdes) (version 2) | ecosystem: Environmental > Terrestrial > Soil > Wetlands > Peat | place: Germany... | reverse complement strand
GGCATCGTTTGATGTGGATGTGCGAGGGATTAGAGATTTTAAGCGGAGGATGAAAAAGATGTGGGTAATGACAAGCGCTTCGACCCCCGGCTACCTTCTTTCATCCCTCCGGGATGAATCGCCGCGCCCGCCCGCACCTCAATTTCCAGCGATAGGGCCCTTCCAGGCTCGGCTGATGAAGATGGCATCCACCCGGTAGCGGGACATGATCTCCTTTTTCACCAGGGTCATAAACTCGAGTCCTGGAAGGCCTGAAAGTCCCTTGACCAGGTAGCTCGGCGGAGATAGTCTCGCCCGAAATGCAGCATCCCACGCTTATGAAATGCGTTTGGCCTCATTGCGGCAGCCGAGCAGATACTGGCTGCGCTTCGATCGGCCAGTCATCAACCGGACTCGCCAGGCCGGGGGAATTGCAACCAGCCCAAAGGAATCAATCAATGAGAAGTCACCTGAAACATCTGTCCCTCCTGGCCGCACCGACAGCCGGTCTCGGATTGATAATGCTGGCGGGTCGGGTGACGGCGCAGACCGTTACGCCTCTGCATAGTTTCACCGGGGGCAGCGACGGAGCTAATCCGTATGGCGGATTGATTCTATCGAGCAACACCCTCTATGGGGTGGCGCAATCTGGCGGGAGTTCAGGCGGTGGCACGGTGTTCAGTGTCAACACCGACGGCACGGGATTTACAAACCTGTATAGTTTCACTGGCGGCAACGATGGAAGCGGCCCGGAAGGCACCTTGCTTTTATCGGCCAACACCCTGTATGGGACAACGCTTAATGGCGGCAGCAATGGCAATGGGGCGGTGTTCGCCGTCAACACCGATGGCACGGGCTTCACCAACCTGTATATTTTTTCGGCAACCAATAATAATGGTCAGGGAGCATACACTAACAGCGACGGCGCTCATCCAGCAGAAAGACTGATTATATCAGGTAATACGCTGTTTGGGACGACACAGCACGGCGGCAGTTCGGGCAATGGGGTGGTGTTCGCCGTCAACGCCGATGGCTCCGGCTTTACGAACTTGCACAGTTTTGCCGGCGGGACCAACGGAGCTATTCCGGAAGGGGTGGGTTTGCAGGGCGACATGCTGTTTGGGGCGACACAATCCGGCGGCACTGCGGGCGCTGGCATCGTGTTCGCCTTGAGCACCAATGGCTCGGATTTCACGAACCTGTTTAGTACCCCGGCAATTTTATCGGGCGTATCGAGTGTATCAGGCAACACGCTTTATTTGCTGACGTATAATGGCGGCAGTGCCGGCAAAGGCACAGTAATCTCTATCCAGACCGACGGCACCGGCTATACGAACTTGTATAGTTTCACGGCAACCACCGGGTCTAATCACACTAACAGCGACGGGGCCAATCCGGAGGGCCTAATGACTTTGTTGGGCAACACATTGTATGGCACGGCAAAGCACGGTGGCAGTTCGGGCAATGGCACGCTGTTCTCCGTCAACACCAACGGCACGGACTTCGCGACCCTTTACGCTTTCACGGCAACGGATATCTTCGGCGACAACAGCGAGGGAGCCAATCCACAGTCAGGTTTGGTCTTATCGGGCAACACCCTTTATGGGACGGCGCCTGAAGGCGGCGCTTCCGGCTATGGCACGGTGTTCCGTCTTACGCCGCCGGGACAGCCCCGACTGACCATCACTCGTTCCGGACGCGATGTGCTTACGACCTGGTCGACCAGTGCCACCGGCTTTGCATTGGAATCCACCACGAACTTTGCTTCACCGGCGGTCTGGACCATCGTTTCTTCGACGCCGGCCATCGTCAACGGGCGGAACACCGTGACCAATCCTGCCTTTGGCAGACAGCAGTTCTTCCGCTTAAGCCAGTAAGTCGCCGTCAAGAAATAACCTTTACAACTTGACTGGTTCTTTTGGCGGCTGGTATGTGTCACCCTTTCAGGGTTTCTGACAGCGGAAGGAGAGTGGCGGTGGCGGCCAAGAGGGTGATGATAACCGCAGAGAACGCAGAGAACGCAAGGACCAGAATTGACGGGCGTGTCCGGTTCCGGAGTCGGTCGCAACGGTTTGCGCTGGTGCTCGTAGAGGTTGCGCTGGCGAGGGAGAATTAGTTTTGGGTCGCGCTCCTTTTCGGGGCGTAGGGGCCGTTTTCCCAGGGTGTTACCGTGGGCCTGGAGTTTGGACACCTTAAGTCGCTTGGCAACAGAACGGCCGACAAGAGACACGTCCAAACTCCACGGCAGGTTCCCAACGTCGCGTAGCGCCGACTCCCAGGGAGAAGCCGGCGCTACGCCCAGGAAACGGGCGCTGGACGCGAGTGCTTACCGGGCCAGGCGGACGCGATAGAAGCGAGGGCTGGAAGGGGAGGTGTCTTGAAATATCACGTCGGCGCCGGAGCCGGAGTTAGTGGAAACGGGGATCCAATTGGGCGCGAACACGGTGAGGGAGGATTCGAGGACGTATTGTTTGCCCAGGACACTGGGCCAGCGGACGACGCACTCCGGGGCTGAGGGTGCCAGGGTGTGGATATTGGAGATGCGCAGGCAGGATTTGGGGTCAGTCGGGTCGGTACCGGCGAGGTACTCGTCCCAGTTGCTGGCCCCATCGCCATCGGCATCGGCGCTGGCTTGGGAGAGGAGGTTGCTGACGGTGCCAAAATAACGCAAGCGCCAGGAATCGGGGATGGCGTCGTTATAGGTGGAAGCGGAGCGGTCGGCGAGAGTGACCAGGCCGGTGAGCTTCCGGTTGGGGAACGAGGCCAGGCCGTTGGGAGAGGCGGAGGCGTGGTCGAAATGGATGGCATAGGCCGCCGTGGGAGCGGCGTTGGAAGGTATTTGGAAAGTCAAGGCGCCGAGGGAGGCGGTGTTGGAAAACCCGGTGATGGTGGAGTCGAGCCAGGTGGCGGCGTAACTGCTGACGCCTTGGGCGGAGGAGAGCGTCGGTTGGCCCAGGGCCGGGTTGGGAGTGAACTGGACGGGGCTCGTCAACGGGGGCGAACCATCGAGGGGGTTCACGCTCAGGCCGAGCATCAAGACGCGGAGCGGGTAAGGTCCGAAGATTTGGGCGGTGACGGGGACTTGGAGGGTTTGGCCGGGCGATGCGAGGAAATCGGCGGTGGCGAAATTGACGCTGGGGCTCTGGGCGAGGAGGTCCTTGGGAGAGGACTTCGGGGAGGATTTCTGGGAGGCCTTGAAGGGAGGCGGAGTCAGAGAATTGGGGGTGAATGCAGCGGTGCGCACACCGTTGGTCCAGAACCGTTGGAACCAGGTCAAGCTCGGGTCGAGGGACCGGCGGAAGGTGACAAAGACGTCGCAGACGTCGAGCATTCCGTCACCGAAGGCGATTTGATTGATGGTGAGATCGTTGCCGTCGAACAGGGGGTTCGTGCGGACCGGGTCGTCGAGGTCGGGCGGAGTCGGCACCAGGTAGCCGCTGGGGCCCATGGTGTAGGTGTAGCCGCAGGAATCCATGCTATCGAAAAAGTCGCTGTCTTTGGGGGGCATGTTAATGGTATAGATGGCGGACTGGAAGACCTGCATGACATCGCTGTTGTCGAGGTTGGTATCACCGAAATCGCCGGCGTTGAACCAGCGGAACGGGGAGGAGTCGCCGATGAGGTATTTGCGCTGGCCGAGTTTGAGCGTCTTGGCGGCGCCAGCGGTGGGGGTGTCGATGATGACCTCGGAGCCGGGCGCGCCGATGCCGTCCGAGGTGGCGGAGGGGAGTGAAAGCTGGAGTTGCCAGGACTGGCCGGTCGAGGCGTTGCCGGGCACCTGGAAGATGTATTCGCCGACGAGCACTTTGCCACCGGCTTGGCTGAAGACCGTATCGTGGGCCTGGGAGGTTGCGATGAGGTCCTGGCCCCCGGCGGGATAGAGATTGGTTTGGCCGACGCGTTCGAGCCAGCCCAGGCTGAGCATATTGCGGGTCACGTTGGTAATTTCGAGGCTCTCGAAGGCTCCACCGCTGGGCCAGGGGACGGGCATGCGCGGGAAGATGGGCATGTAAGCGCCCGGGTTAGCCGGGTCGGGTTTGGTGAGGGTGCTTTGGAAGTAGTATGAGCCCGGAGCCACTGGGACCGGATTGCCTGGCAGGGCATTGGTGATGGTGACGTCGAACTGGAGGCTGTAAATAGTGGCATTGGACAGGATAGTCAAGGAAACTGGGGCGTAGAAAGTCTGGCCTGGCGAGGCGACGAAATCGCTCGAGGCTTCGCCCGAGACGAAGCCGAAGGCGAGGCTGTTGGGGATGAAGTCAGTCGCCAGGAACAGGTTGCTGACGATGTCGCTGGGTTGGAAGCTGGAGAAGAAGGCGCGGCTCTTGAAGACCGTGTTGGTTGGGGTATTGAGCGAGACGGTGTCGCCGCTGCTGATGGGTCCCACGCTGGGCGCCTGATTGGTTGGATCGGAACCATCGATGGTGTAGTAGATGCCGGCGCCCGTGGTTTGATCGTCCACGGCGAAACTGGCGGCATTATTGCCAACGATCTGGGGGTTGGCAGTCTTGAACTGGAAGCGGGCCGAGACTACGGGGCTGCTGAGCCGGCCGGCCTGGAAACTGACGGCCTTGAGGGTGATATCCGGCGCGGGGCTGAGAATGGTGGGGGGAACCTCGGTTGACAAGACGCCATCCTGGTAAGGGGGGGCGGTGCTGCCCTCGGTGGAGCTAGGGTCGGGAATGGTGTCGTCGAGGGGGTTGGCCGGGGTCGGTCCCCAGGTGAAATGAGTTTGGGCGCCGGTCTCGGTTTCAATGGCTACCACGTAGGGATTAACCAGCAGGAATGGCGGCGACGTTTGCAAGGAGGAAATAAGGTCTTGATGGACGGGATCGAACACCATTTTGACCCAACCGATGACCGGCGCGGAGACGGGCGGCAAAGGCGGGCCATTCTGGATGCGGCGCAAGGCATTGTTTTTCACGTCGGCCACCAGGAAGCCGCCATTGTCCAGGTCATTGGCCAGGCCCGCGGGGGAATTGAATTGGGCGGACAAGGCGCCGCCATCCACCAAGGCGCCGTTGGGCAGGCCCGGGGTTCCCGCGAAGGTAAAGACGCTGTAGTTGGTGGGGCCCAGGATGGGGTTGTTGGTGGCGACGCGGATGGAGTTGTTGAGGGTGTCGCTGATGAGCAGGCCGACCTGGTCGACCCAGAGCAGTCCGGCGGGCGCGTTGAAGAGCGCCGTGGGTCCAAAGAGGGCATCGTTGGTGCCGGTCTTGCCCGGGGTGCCCAGATAAGTCGTGAGGATGCCGGTGGTCGGAGTGGTCAGGGTAATGAGTTTGATCGTTTCATTGGCGGTGTCCGCCACCCAGAGCTGGCCGGCGCCGGTCGGGCCAAAGGCCAGCGCCGTTGGGCGATTCAGGGTGGTCCCGCTGAGCGCGAGGTTGGTAACCCCTAGCACGGGGTCGGTGAGGTTCAGCACCCGAATGGTATTGTTTCCCCAATCCGCAATATAGACGTTGCCCAAGCCGTCCTGGGCCAAGCCGTTGGGATAGCGAAAGGTGGCACTGGTCCCGGTGGCATTGGTGGCAGGCCCGGCAGTCGTTTGGCCGGCCAGGGTGAAGACCGTGCCGTCACTAAAACGGACAAAGCGGATCAAATGGTTGCCCGAGTCGGTGACCACCAGTCCGGCCTGGCCGCCCCAGGTCGCGACCAGCAGGCCCTGGGGATTATTGAAGTGGGCCGCGTAGGAGGGGCCGTCGTTGCTGCCGGGCGGGTCGCCCGCAATCCCGGCCAAGGTGGTTTGCGCACCGGTGCTGGCATCCAGCCTGACGATACGGTTGTTCCCGCTGTCGGAGATAAAGGCGTTGTTGTTGGCGTCGACCACGACGGCGAACGGTTCTCTCAGGCCGTTGGTCGTGACGGTGCTGACGGTAGTCTGGGCGTTGCAGGTCAAGGCCAGAAACAGCGCGAAGAGGCTAAGTTGGGATTTCATGGTAAAGGGCTCTCAAGGGTTTCGTGAGGGGCGATGGCTTTGGATCATGGCAGCAAGCGCAAACGGTAATAGCATTCGGCGGTCGGGGCGTTGGTATCCGGGCAAGCGGCAATCGCGCCGTCGCCCGAAACGGTGGTCAGAACCTTCCAGGGGCCCCCGGAGGCCTGAGGGGAGCAAAGCACCTCGTAGGCCCGGCCCGGCGCGGTCAGCCAATGCAGGACGGTGCGAGTCTGGCCGTTGACGACGGCGGCCTCGGGCGGGTTGAACTCAAGTTTGGAATTGGGGTCGACCGGACTGGTGCCGGCGAGGAATTCCATCCAGTTGGGCATGCCGTCTCCGTCGGGGTCGGCGTTGTCGGCGGCGCGCGGGTCGGTGAGGCTCTCGAAGAAGTTTAATTTCCACTCATCGGAGCAAATGGAGGCCGGGATGGCGGGGCCTTGCACGGTGACGGAGGCGGAGCGGGTCTCGAGTTCGTACTGAGTTTGGAGGTCGGGAGCGCCGTCGGCATTGGCGAAACTCAAGGAATAGACGTGGCCTGGCAGGGCCGAGGCTGGGATGGTGAAGGCAACCAGGCCGAGGAAGTTGCTGCTTCGGGAAAGGAAGTCAACGGTGCCCAGCGGCCAGCCGAAGGCCATCTCACCCGGCTGGGAGCTTAGTTGGAGGGAAGGAGCCGGAATGCCGGCCGCCGCGGGGATGAACTGCGGGGTCTGGGTTGGCGGGGGGGCGCCGTTGCGCGCGGTGACCAGAGCGCGGAATTGCAGTCCCGACAGCGTGGCGCCATCGGTGGTCTCCACGTACACGGGCACCGCCACGGAGGTCCCTGGAAGGGCTTGGCCAAGGGAGACAGCGCCGACGAGCGCCTGGCGGTACCAGGGGGCAACCAACTTGGGCCGTGGAAGCCGGAGCATGGGTCCGGGCAGGAGCGCGACGGAGAAATTAGTGAGCACGCCGCCAGGGGACCAGGCGCGGGCCCAATTATCCGTTTCCAGGCGCAACGACCGCTGCAGGATGACCTGCCAGTCGAGGAATCGGATCTGGCCGTCGCCCCCGACGAATCCAGGGGCATCCGGCGGGTAAGCGTCCATGGCGTTGAAGATATCGGAGAAGGCATAAGGGACGCGCAGGCCGGCGGCGGCGGAAAAGGCATTGTTGACATCGGCGTTGTCGAGGTTAGTCGCGCCAAATTCACCGGCGTTGTACCAACCGCCGCCCGGGGAGGCGGAATTGCCGACGGTGTAAGCGATGTTGGTGACCAGGATAGTGACGGGCGGCAGCGGGCTGAGTTGGACGTTGGCATTGAGGCCGTCGGAGGTGGCGCTGGGATTGGTCACGCTCAGGGAATAGGAGTTGCCGGCGATAGCCGAAGCGGGGATAGACACGGACAACATGGTGACGACGGCAAATCGACTGAAGGAGACGCTGGTATTATTGGCGGTTGAGACGGCCAGGCCGCGGGTGCTGCCGCTCGAGTAAGGTTGGCCGGGCAGGCTCAGGGTGACGTTGCCTGCGGCGGCAGTGACCAGGGGAAGGAAATCATTTCCGCTGACGGCCAGCGTTTGGAACCCGCCGTCAATGGGCGGGGAGGCCGGGTCGTTCGGTGAGATCTCAACGCGGAACTGATAGGACTTGACCTGGGCATTAGTCCCCAGGTCGACCACCACCGGCAGCACGATGGTCGAGCCAATGCCGGCAGGGACGATGCCGCCGGGCGTGGGAATGGGAATGCTGATGGTGTTGGCGGCGGCGGGTTGGCCGCTGGCAGTCAGGCTGGAGTTGGTGCCTACGAAGGCCTTGACTCGCAGTCCGCTCACGTCGTTGGTCGGGTTGAACCAGTGGATGACGCCGGTGTTGCCGTCCATCGCCAACTGCGCGCTCTGGGGAGTCGGGTCGGTGCCATCCGTGGTATAAAACACATTAGAGCTGGTGCTCGAGACGGTGATGAACCGGCCCATCGGATAGTAGCCCGAGACCGAGGCAGGGTCGATTACGGGCGGCAGGACGAGGGCGTTGGTGCCGGTGCCCCCGCCGCCGGGGCCGGGGTTGGCCAAGCCGGTCCCGACGAGTTCGCGCAAGGCGTGGCCGGTGGGTTCGGAGTCAAAGACCCCGCCGCCATTACCGACCACGACGCCGACCGGTAAACGCATGGGCACAAAGAGCGGGTCGGCCGCCGGATGGGGGTCGCCAGGCCGGCCATACCAAACCAACGAATTGGTGGAAACCAGAACGTTGGTGATGGAGCCGGAGCGATCGACCACGACCAGGCGGTTGTTGCCGCCGTCGGCCACGACCAAGAGGTTGCCCACGGCTCGAGCCAACCGCTGGGGTTGGTTGAGCCTGGCAAAAGCGGCGCCCCCCAAGGTGCTGCCCGGCACGCCCAGGGCTCCGCTCAGGAGGGTGGCGGCGCCCGTCCCGGGGTCGACTTGCCAAAGGACATGATTTGCCGAGTCGCTCACGGCAATGCCGCCGTCATCGAACAAGGCAATGCCGCGGAGTTGCACTCCCGCGCCGCCGGTGATGGTAGCAAGGGTAGTGGGCGGGTTCGTGGAACTGAACTTTTGAATCGTGCCGCCCAGAGAGGCGACATAGAGATTGCCGGAACTATCCAGGGAGAAAGCCGAAGGTGAAGCCAGGCCGCTGGCCTTGGTAGCGAGCAGGTTTCCGAACGCATCGAATTGGAGGACGGAGCCGTTAGCGCCGCTGCCCTGGTTGAGCACATAAAGGTTATTGCCGGCGTCCAAGAGCACATCCACCGGTTGGGCAATGCCCTGGGCGGCCCCGAGGAAGGTGGTGGTCTGATTGAGGGTCAAGTCCAGGAGCTGCACCGCGTCATTGGCGGTATCAGCGATGAACAGGCGCGTCAACGAGGGGTCCAGGGCGATCCCGCTCGGGGCGTTGAACAGGGGCAAGCTGCCCGGCACTGGCCCGGTGAAACCGGACGCGGTCGTGTACCGGATGAGGTGGTAATAGACCTCGGTGGTATAGACTGAGCCGTCGGCGGCAACCGCCACGGCCTGGGGCTCGCGGGCCTCGGGACAGCCGAACGCGTCCAGGGAACAAACCGTGCCGTCGAACCAGCCCGGGAAAATGCCTTGGCTCTCGCTGCCCTGGACCCAGTAGTTGGAACTGACTCCGTAGAGGCGGGCCACAGCGCCCTGAGAATCGATGGATTTCACTTTGTTGTTGCCGCGGTCGGCAACGATCAACAGGTTGCCGGCGGCCTGGGCGATTCCTTCGGGGTCGTTGAAGGCGGCCAGGACGGACGGGCCGATGAGGTCGCCCGCGCCGTGAAAGCCGGTGAGTGGGGAGGCGGCGCCGGTGGCCGGATTGAGCAGCCAGATGCCATTGTTGCCGGCATCGGTGAGGGCCAGCAAGCCGTTGTCCATAACGGTGATGCCGCGAAGCGAAACCCCGGGGCTGTGGATCACGCCCACGACGCTCGAAAGGCCGGCGGGAGTGAGGCGCAGGACCGTGTTGTTGCTGACCGTCACGTACAGGTTGGTAAGCGCGTCCAGCGCCAGGGCCGTGGGATTGACCAGACCCGACGCGTTGGTGGCCACGAGGAAGGCAAAACCGTAGGCACTGTAATAGGCGCCGTTGAATTGGAGCAGGGTGCCGTTGGCGCCACTGCCGCGGTTCAAGACGTACACGTTGGTCGCCCCGTCCACCGCCACGGCCACCGGTCGGTCGACGCCGCTATTGGTGTCGGCAAAGGTGGACGTCAGGCTGGCAGAGAGAGCGCCGAGGCTCGAGATCATGCGGACTGCGTTGTTGGTGCAGTCGGCGATGAAGAGAGACGAGCCGGACGGATCCAGCGCCAGGCCGCAGGGGAAATTGAACTGCGCAAACGTGGTGGTGGGGCCATCGACGTCCCCGTAAAAGCGGGGGTTAAGCTGGGAGGGGCCGCCGGCCACGGTCGTCAGGACAGGGTTGGCCAGGAGCGGTCCGCAGAGCAGGAGACAAAGCGAGACAAGAATGGCTTTCATAAGTGAGAGGTTCCGATTGGGGTTCAGTTCAGGGCACCTGGGGCCTCGGGCTCGGTGGGGGCACGGAGTTTTCATCGAATTGGTGTGTTGGGGATTCTGTCTTGGGCTTGGTCACGGGTTTGGGTTCGGCGTTGTCATCGGATTCGGAGGTTGCGGGTTCTGGCTTGGGCTTGGTCCAGCGTTTGGGTGCGCCGCTGTTCCAGGCGGACCAATCCCCCTCGAGGGTGTCCTTGGTGGGGACGGGTGTCTTGAGATAGCGCGATTTAGTTGGCTGGAAATCCTGATCCTCGATGATGGTTGGCGTGAGGAACATGATGAGATTGGATTTCGTGCGGTTCTTGGTGTCGCTGCGGAACAGCAGTCCCAAACCGGGGATGTCACCGAGGATGGGCACTTTGGTGTTGCCCTTCTGGATTTCGTCTTCCACCAGGCCGCCCATGACGAGGGTGTTCCCGCTGGGGATCATGACGCTGGTGTTTATCTCGCGCTTGTTGAATTCATAAACCACGTTGACCGCATCGCCGACGGTGGTCTTGACGGAGTCGCCCAACCTGAGGATTTGCGGCTTGACCTTGAGTTGCACGTAATGATTGGCCGAGATTCGGGGTGTGACCTCGAGGCGCACCGTCAGGTTTGAGTAGGTGATTTGAGAGCCGCCGGCCGTTTGGACGGTGCCGGCAGTGACGTTGACGATAGGGAACATGGTGCCGACCTCGATGATGGCGGTGTTATTGTCCAGGGTGACCGTCCGCGGGCAGTCCAGGAGTTTGGTCTCGGTGTAGGTGTTGAGAAAGGAGAGCACGGCGTGGACGCCGTCGGCGTTGAGGAACCCCGTGGCGGGGGTGAAACCGCCCATGGTGTTCCAGGCCATGCCGCCGGTGCCCAGCAAGGAATCCAGGACGGTGGTCGTGCTCGAGCCGCCAGACGAGTTGAGCACGCGTCCGCCTGGCAGGATCGTGCTGGAGGAGCCGGGCGAGGTCTGGATGCTGCTGCTGGGGCCGCCGGCCCCGCCCATGCTCCCGTTGCCGAAGTAGATGTTCTGGCCCTGGAGGGTGCCGGTCCAGTCGACGCCTTTGCTCGTGCTGGGGTTCATCGAGGTTTCCATCAGCCGCGCCTCGATCAGCACTTGCTTGGTGGGAGAATCCAGGCTTTCGATCAGGCGGGTGGCGTCTTCCATGTCCGCGTCCGTGGCAATGACGACCAACTGGCTGGTCCGCACGTCCGGCAGGACCCGGCCGCGTTTGTCGTTCAAGGCGGCCTGCACGTTGACCAGTATGTTCGTGGGGCTGGCGTAGCGGAGTTGAATGATCCGGGTGGTGAGCGGGGGCAGGGCCGCCGGGTCTCGGTTCGTGACCCGCGCGATTCGGCTCCTGGCATCTTCCACGATTTGCAGATTGTGGTTGGCGAGCAGGGCATAAAGCGCCTGCTCGGCCGTGATATTCTCCCAGCGGATCGTGACGCTAGGCTGCGGCACCACGCGGCCGTCGGCACCAGGCTGGCCGAAACCGACCTTCGGATCCATCAGGTAGTTCAGGCCGGCCTGCCGGGCGAGATTCTCGATGGCGTCCGTAAGGGGTACTTCGTCCATTATGATCAAGGGGATGATCGGCCCGCGCTGGGCGAGGGCATTGGAGGCCGTGAAGGCGGGGGCGCCGGTGGCGGGGCCGTTGGTCGCCGCCAAGGCCGGGCCGTTGGTCGCCCCCAGGGCGGGGCCGTTCGTGGCCGCCAAGGCTGGGCCGGAGGTCTCAGCCTCCGCTGCCGGGGGATTCGTTTGGGCCAACCCGGCCGGACCGAGGGCGGCTAGCCCAAACATGGCGAGGATTCTGACTGGCACTTTCATTGGACGACTTTCGTGCTCTTCAACGGGCCACACCCGGGGCGGTGTTCCATGTCGAGGCAATGAGCACGCCTCGTGCCAACGGCCATCCACCGTCATTTTCCTGGCCCTCAAGCCAGGAACCTGACCATTGCCCACAGACGATGTCCATCCATAGGACAAGGGCGGGCGGAGGGGCCAAGTTCATGGGGCAATTAATGCAGGGACCGCAGGTGCTATGAGCCTGTCTCAAAGGAAGACTTCGTCCCAATGTTAGCCGCGACCTTTGTCGAATGCTTCGACGAAGCTGGCGACGAAGGATGCGACCGAGGCCTGGGAGCAATTCGTTCGAGGACTAGCGGGCGTGGCGCAGGCGCAATTCCCGGCGTTCGGCGCCGATAATGGCCACCACGGCGTCGGGCCTGATTTCCACGCACTGGACGTGGACTTTGACGCCATTGGGGAGTTTGATTTGGCCGCTCTCGCCCGGTTCGAAGGTGCGTCCGTTGATCATGGCGCTGACGCGCGGAGGACTGGTGAGGCCATTGAGCACGATCGCTGAGGTATCGACGGGCTGGGGCTTGGGTTCAGTGGCCGGGCCGTGGAAAACCGAGCGGGGGAAGAAAGGGTTGCGGCCTTGCTTTGGGCTGCTGGGGACGATGAAGACGGATCGGGGCACGCCCACCGTGAGTGCGGCCGCGGGGCTGGCATTCGCTGAGACGGGCGCGGGCGGGGGAGGGGATGCGGCAGCCCGAGCGGTCAGGGTGGGGCCAAGCAACACCAGGGCCACGGCCAATGACCCGTGAATGGATGGATAGGAGTCAGGCATCGGAGGGTTTGACCAGGAACACAACCTCCATCTTGAAGGCGAGCTTGTCCTGATCCACAGGCTCCTTGGAGGGGATGGGTTCGAGGCTCAGGTTGAGGATTCGAATGTAGGGAGACTGGTTTTCGAGGTCGGCGAGGAATTGGCCCAAGTCGTTGAAAAAGGCGCTGCCCCCGATGGTCATGCTGGCTTGCTTGTAAGGGAATTGCGGGAGCAAGGGCACGTCGCGCGGTCCGTCCACCTGGCTAAACTGAGGGATCTCGACGCGGTAGGAGAGTTTGAATTCTTTAATGGTGTTGATGGCCCAAGCGTAGAGATCCCCGGAGGCCATGCCGGACTCGACGTTTGCCAGCACCGCCCTGGCCTCGGCCAACTCGGCGGTCACACGGTCGGCATTCTTGATGGCGAGCCTCACCTCGTCTAGCTTGTGCGTGACCGAGGCCCTGCGGCCGGCAATTTCATACAGGTGGTGTCTCAGGGGCGCGATCAGGACGGTCCACAGGGCACCCAAGCCCAGGAGCGTGAGGCCGACCACCATGATGAGCTGGTTGCGTTTCTCGTTGGTGAGCTTGTTCATCGGGTCTTGTCCGGAAAACGGCATTCCAAGGCAAACGAGACAACCGGCTTGCCGTCGGCGGTGGTCCTGGGGGGAGAAAGGCTCACGAGGCGGGGCTCGTTGGTTTTGCCCAGAACGTTTTGAAAATAGGGACACTCGATAAGGGCTTTCTTGAATTGATTGACCTGATCGCCCGGGTTGGGGCCGCTGGTGTCCCAGGCTTCGAGGGAAAGGACGATCTTCTCGGTGGCGGCGGCGGACCGTCCGGCGGTACCGGGGCCCGCTTTGACGTCGCCGTTCTGCACATAGGTCTGCTCGCAGTGGAAGCGGGTGAGTTGGACGTCCGCCAGAGCGGCCTGCTGCAAGGCGTTCAAGAGGCTGCCGTGGAGGAAACGGTTGGTGGCGAATTGGTGCAAGGCGATCAGCTTCTGGTTCGCCTCGGCCAGGCTCTTTTGGTTGTCGAGCACCAGGTGGAAGGCCTTGGCGTGGGAGGCGAGGCGGGTTTCCATGCGGCCCAGGTTCACTTTGGCCATCATGGCCTCGAATTGCAGAGAGCCGGCCCAGGCCAGGAGCAGCAAGCCGAGGCAGGCGGCGCCCTGAATGGCGCGCTTGACCGGGTCGCGCCGGCGCAAGTCTTCGAGCGCCTGGGCTTCGGCCAGCAGATTGAGGCGAATAGGCATAAGCTACAATGAAGGGATGGCGGCCCCGATGGCTACGGTCAACTGCGGCCCCGCCTGGTCGAGTTCCGCAGCTTGTTTGGCCGGCAACTCCGGCCGGAGAAAGCTGACCGGGTTCCAAGGCTTGCACTCCACCAGGAGCTCCGTCTGAAGGGTCCGAACCACGAATTCGGAGCGCGCCGAGGCGCCCGTGAAGAAAACCCGAGCCACCGGCTTGTCCTGCTGGTGCTCGAAAAAGTCGAGAGAGGCCCGCAGTTCCCGGCCCAGCGGCAAAAGGAGCGACTCCAGGAGCGCGTGGACTTCGGTCGGCATCCCCACTTTGATTCCATCGGCCTCCGCATAACCGATGCCCAGGGCCTCGGCCACGCCGCAGGTCAGCTTGTCTCCGCCGATCGCCACCACCCGGCTCATGACCAACTGGCCTTGCTGCAAGAGACAGATGCTGGTGTTCTTGAACCCGATGTCGACCAGCGCAACCACTTCCCCCGAGAAGACCTCCGGCATCGCCATCTCGAAGGCGTTCACCGGACCAATCAATCCGGGCACGATTTCATCCGCCACCAGACCGGCACTCTTGACGGCTGCCTGGATGTCCTCGAGGAGCTGGGTTCTGGCGCCAGCCACCAGCACGCGGTGTTTGGCGCCCGCCGCGCCGGGTTTGCCTCCTTCGGGACTTTGGCCCTTCGAGGCCGGGGCAATGAACGTGCAGTCGAAGACGTGCCCGGGCAAATCCTGTTGCAGATAGTTCTTGCTGTTGTTCTTGAGCACCAGCCGCAGGTCGGCCATCGGCAGCCCCGGAAGATCCGCGTGTCGCACCAGGGATTCGCTCACCCCAACCGAGAGGATGACCGAACGCCTGCCGGTGCCCAGCACGTGAATCACGTTCTTCAAATGCTCGGCCAGGAGATCCGGAGAAAGGCCCTTCTGATAAATCGGCGCGTCCAGCAAGACAAAACTTGACAGCACCAGACCCTTGCCGTTGCGGTGCAACTCCACCGCCTTGGTTGTTCGCCCCCCCAAGTCGATGGACACCCAACGGTCCCGTTTGGTTGCCGTCCGCTTATATAATGTCAGTCCCATGATCGGTTCCTGAACCTGTCTCTCCGCAAACCACGTGCCATCCTTGCCCGCCGCCGCCCCAAGCAGTGCTGGGGCCGTTTCCCGGCTCATTTCCCTTCCCCCGACTCCGCCCCTGCCCCGGCGCCTGTCCCGAAACACGACAAACGTTGTCCCGCTATCCTGGGCTGGGGAAAGCCCCGCTCGGATTCAGAACTTGTTCGAGAAGCGGGGCAAATCGAGCTTGCCTTGGGCGTCGCTGGCGCGGAAAGTGAGCAGGAGGAAATTGAGGTCGTATCGGGCTTTCTCAAACGCGTCGGCAGTGCATACCAGGTTGAACTCGAGGGTTCCGGCCAGCGCGGGGATGAAGGCGACGCGCTGGCTGCGCCGCTCACCGCGGGGGGCGACCCATGCGGCATCGAAGGCGGGGCCGGTGCGATTGGCGGCGGTGAGGGTGAACTGCTGGAGGATCTTGGCGCCGGGATGTTGCTGGAGCACGGCTTCGCGCCAGAGCGCCGGAGGAGGTTCCTCCCCTGCTGGAGCCCCCGGGGCGGCGATGTGGAAGGTCAGCAGGGAGCGATAGTCAGTGCTGGCCAGCGAGACCGAATCCGGGTCTGAAGCCACGAGACGGAATCCTTCGGGAACGCTGAAGGCGAACCGGTTGGTGCCGGCGGTCACTAATACACGGCGCGCCGGCATCGAGCCCGCCTCAATGTCCGTCCTCGCCTCGGCGTGGAGGGGAAAGGGTCGAGCCGCGGAGCCGGCTGACGGGTCCGCGGCGCCGGCGGCAAGGGCCCCTGCGTGAAGCAGGGCGAGGCAGAGGGCGTAGCGAGCCCGCGCCCGCCCGGCGGATGGAACGGGTCTCGCAAGGGTCTGAGAGTGCGCGCCAGAGCCAGGCTCGGGAGCAATCCGACCTCCCGGCGTCGAGGGTCGCGTGTGTGTTCTAGAACCCCGCATATGACCCGGTAAAAAAGTTGGTAGTGTTAGGAGGAGGGACAGTCCAAGCCTGGCGATAGATGTAATTCACCATCGGCGTGCCGGGGGGCAGACCGCCCTGGCTCAAGAAATTGGAATTAAAATTGAAGCTGCGAGTGGGCGCATAGTAATAGACGCCGGGGGTCTGCCAGGGACCGGTGGCAACGACGCTGTTATAGAGGTTGACGATGGACGTGTTGAGGGTCAGGGTCACGGCACCGCCGTTGCCCCAGTCTTCCAGGAGGCGCGGCAGATTGACGACTCCCCCGCTGAACGGGGAGTCGCCGGTCGAGCCGCCGGTATAGACCACGCCGGTCAGGATGGCGGCATTGAGCGTCGTGCTGGTGGCGACCCGAACTCCAGTCCCGAAGGAAGCGCTGCTCGCGGAGTCTTTCCAACTGGGCGAGAGGACGGTCAGGGCGTCGGAGATCAGCGCGGCGGGCACGGTGGCGGTGGTGTTGGTCGTGTTAAGGTAGGCCGAGTTGGTGCAGTTGTAATTACCCCAGACGTAGAGTGGGTTCGGGGTGGCGACTGTGAAGCCGCTCGGGACCCCGCTGGCTTCCGGAGCCGGAGGGAGGACGGCGCCGTTGGTGAGGCGGACGGCGGCCAGTTGGCTGCCGGTCACGGTGCGGTTGTCGGCGACGTAAAGGATGTTGAAAGGGTCGGAGGTAGGGTGCTTGGCGGCGATCCAGGAATTGGTGCCGACCCAGGTGGTCAGGCCGCCCATATCGACCTGGGTAGCCAGCACGGTCTTGCCTTCGCGCTGGTCAGTGAAGGTGTTGGCGACCGAGAGGAAGGGCAAATTGGTGCTTAGGCTGACGCTGTTGGTGCCGTAGTTGGTCACCACCAGGGTGATGGGGGAGGGATCGGTCGAGGAGTTTTTGATGATCGCCGTTACGGTGGAGTTGCTCACCAGCAGGTCCATCCCCGCCATGTTGTAGTAGCGCAATTGGCCCATCGCCGAGGTCGGGCTTTCGCCCGCGGGAGGCATATCTATGACTTGACGCACCGCGTCCGGGGTGTTGTTGGTCCCAATCGGCAGGGTCAGGACAGGGAAGTTCGTCGCATATCCGCCATTGATGTTGGTCGCAAAAGTGATCGTGCCGGTGAATTGGCTCATCGTATAGCCTCCCCAATTCGTCTTGGTCATGATGCCGCTACTCGAGACGAACGCCCCAAAGATCAGAGGCGTAGAGGAGCCGAGGAAAATGTTGGTGTTGGCGTGAGTCGAGCCGCGGACAGTCAGGGGCGCGGCCCAGGTGAACTCGAGCAGGCTGTTGTAGAAAATGGCGAACTGGAACATGGGCACGACGTCGCATTGCAAATCTACCTGCACGGCGTTGGTGATATTATTGTAGCCGGAGTTGGGCTGGGTGACGTTGGAGAGGACCCGGTACACGGTACACCAGCCGTTGAGGCCGGCGTAGGGCCCGGAGAGGACAGTGTAAGTCGCATTGGACAGGCACTGGACATAGGTGCTGTTCGCGTTGCCCTGGCTGTCGGAGAATCGGAAATTGCCCCAATAAGGGTCTTCGGCGGCCGTCGGCACCAGGCCCTGGTAAATGGAGAGATTGTTGCTGATCGCGACGCCGCTGGCATAATCGCTGCGCATGCGGGCCATGACTTTCTCGACGGCGGCTTCAGCGGCGTAGAGCCCGGTGGTGTACACGCGATTTTGGTCGTTAATCAAGGCGTTGGTCGAGGTTCGGAGCATGGTCGAGCCCATTACCAGGAGCAGGCAGGCGGCCGCGGACAGGACCATCAGAAGGGCGTAGCCGGCCGACGAGCGATGCGTGGCGAGTTTCGTTTTCACAGGCAGTCATTGGTTATGGGAAGCCACCCGGAACTCCATCTTGTAATCATCATAGTAGTAGCCCGGCCCGATGATGGTGAGGGGGTACTGGAATTGGCAGAACTCGAGCGTGACATGAATCACGTATTTGTAGCGCACGGTGGTCTGCATATTGCCCAGGTAATCCTCCGCCACAAACATGTTCGTGTAGTAGTTATTCGTCAGGTTTTGGGCGATAACCTTGTAGGAGGCCATGCCATTGGTCATGCGGCAGAGCATGAAGTTCGTCTCCGTCGCGGTGACGTTGGTAAAGAAAAAGTAGCGGACGTAGTTGTTGGTATTCCAACTGGCGCTGATCTGCAGCGCGTTGCCTTCCTGGGGGGTGCTGTTGGGGACCGGGGTGAAGTTCGTCAGATTGCCGGTGCCCACGGCCCAGACCGTGGAGCTGCGGATGTCACTGATCAGGTCGTTGAAACTCATGCGCGACATTTCGGTCGCGCCGAGCTGGCTCGAGGTCAGTTGGTCGTATCTCATGATGAACATCTGCATGTAAACCAACCCCAGAACGAGGAAGGAGAAGATGCCTGTTGCAACCATGATTTCGAGCAGAGTCATGCCTCCGTCCCGACAGGTGGAGGACGGGTCCAGGATACGGGGCTGGGGCGGAAAGGGCTTCATGGCTCAGTAGTCCGTGGTGTAGTAGCAGGCGGCAGTGTTGCTGAAGTACTGCGTTTGGCCGCCCCGCTTGAGGGGCCAAACGGTATCCACCCGAACCATGTAAACGGTGACCAGGGGACTAACAGAATTGGTTACCAGCTTGACGCCGACATAGTTGGTGGCCCATACGTAATTGGTGGTGGCTGGGACGGGGAGATCCAGCGTGGCTGCGGTGGTCGTCACGCCACTGGGGGCGATGTTGGTAATCTCGCATACCCAGCCGTTGGGGTCCAAGGCCGCCGCTCGCGCCTGTTCGAGTTGTTGGACCGCCAGACCCTGCGCGGCCAGCGCGTAGCTGGTCCACAGCGCGCGTTGGCAGGCCTGGATGTAACAGAAAATGACGCCGCTCACCACTAAACCCAGTATGGCAAGGGAAATCACCGCTTCCACCAGGGTGAAGCCCCGGGCGGAGACCCGGGCTCCGCGGACGAAGGCTGGTGTTGACAGACGCATGGCGGCCTTTCTCTCACGACCGCCGCTGCATCCTCACTGAGGGCGTTGGCGGCCGAACGCTCCCCGGTGAGCATTTTCATTGCCACCAAGCCTTCGCGCGCCGCTTCGAGCCATTGGCCGTTCGCCAGCAACCGGGCCGGAACGTCATGCCTGGAAGTCTGGCGAGGCCCCGTGTCTTGAATTGAGGCAAGCCCGTCCCGACATGAGTCAAGACAGATTCGGGATTGGTGGCGGCCCTGCGTGAATAACTCCCCTTGCGAATAGTCTAATAGTCATTGCAGTTAACGCTTCACGCTTCATACTCCGCACATGAAAACCATATCGAACGAGACCACCCTCACGCGCCGCCAGTTCTTGAGCCGCGCTGCCTTGTCCACTGCCACGTTCATGATCGTGCCCGGCTCGGTGTTGGGGCTGCGCGGAGCAACTTCCCCCAGTGAAAAGCTCAATGTGGCCGGCATCGGCATCGGCGGCCAGGGCGGGGACGACCTTGCCCACATGGAAAGCGAGAACATCGTGGCGTTGTGCGACGTGGACAAAAATTACGCCGCGCATACGTTCAAGCGGTATCCCAAGGCCAAGCAGTTTACCGATTATCGGGTCATGCTCGAGGAGATGAAGGACATCGACGGCGTCGTGGTGGCCACGCCGGATCATCATCACGCGTTCGCCTCGATGGCGGCCATCCATCACGGCAAGCATGTCTATTGTGAAAAGCCGCTGACCCATTCGGTTTGGGAAGCGCGCCAGTTGGCGCGGGCTGCCCGCGCGGCAAAAGTGGCCACGCAGATGGGCAACGGGGGCCAGGCCTCGCCGCAAACCCGCCGGCTTTGTGAATACGTCTGGGCGGGGGCCATCGGCAAGGTGCATCAGGCCCATATCTGGACCGACCGCCCCTCGAATGGCCTGTTCAACGAATACTGGCCGCAGGGAGTCGCGCGCCCCAAGGACACTCCCGCCGTCCCGTCGACCCTCGACTGGGATCTGTGGCTCGGACCGGCGCCATCGCGTCCGTATAATCCGGCCTACCTGCCTTTCAAATGGCGCGGTTGGTGGGACTTCGGGACCGGCGCCCTGGGCGACATCGGCTGCCATTCCATGGACCCGGTCTTCCGCGCCCTCAAGCTCAGTGCCCCGCTCAGTGTCCAGGCCTCCTCCACGCGCGTCAACGAGGAGACCTTCCCGCTCGGCTCCATCATCACTTATCAGTTCCCGGCGCGCTACGCCAACCCGCAGGCCAACAACTATCATGTCCACGAACTGACCGGCGCCGCCGCCGGCGCGGTCGAGATGCCACCCTGCAAACTGATATGGTACGACGGCGGGTTGCGCCCGCCCCGGCCCGAGGGCCTGCCCGAAGGAGTCAAAATGGGCGACAATGGGCGGCTCTTGGTCGGGGAAAAAGGTTTCATCCTCAACGATAAGATCTACCCCGAATCGTGCGCGAAAGATTTCCGGGATTTGCCGCGCACCATCCCGCTTTCCGTGGGACATCACCAGGAATGGATCCTGGCCGCCAAGGGCGGCAAGCCTGCCGGGGCGAATTTCGATTGGGCCGGTCCGCTGGCCGAATCGGTGCTCCTGGGCAACGTGGCCTTGCGGGTCCAACTGCGGGAAGAACTCACCCTCCACCGGCTTCTCTGGGACTCGGAGAACCTCAAGTTCACCAACCTCGAGGACGCCAATAAGTCCGTCCGCGGCGACTACCGCGCCGGGTGGAGCTTGTAAGATCTGAAAGTAAGGTTGGTGCTCGGAGGCGACTATGCCGAAAAATGGGGTCTCGGCGGAACTCAGGGCAGACCGAAGGGCAAGCTCCGTAGGAGCGCCATATTTATAGCACGTAACCTCAAAAGAACGATCCCAAGCCCCGTAGGGGCGGCACGTTGTCGGGCGATGCAAGTTGTGCCGCCCCTACGGGGCTTGGAAAAGTTATAGAAGGGCGTCGTTGCTGTAAATATGGCGCTCCTCCGGAGCTTGGCGTCGCGATCAAACCCGTCGGTAGCGCTCGAGCTCGGCGGCGCGGGTCTCGGGTGGCCAGGCGAGCGGCCCGCTCATCCAGTCGGCCACCCGCTCGGCCACCTTGGGGGCCTCGGTCGAGTAGTAATGCCAGCTTGTCCGGCGCAGCATGACATCGTCGAGGTGCAAGGCCCATTCGTTATTGATATAGTGTTCCACCGCGCGGCGGCTGGGTTCGGGTGGCAGGATGCTGCTCAGACCGGCGGTTTGCGCCGGCGGCAGGAGCGGTTCCTCGGCCGTACGGCACCGCCCGGGAATTCCATTTGCCCGGCCTCGCTCGCCGGCCCGGTTTGACTTGTCCAACCACTTAACGATGCGGTCGACCGTCTGCTCGGCCATGAGGCGGTAAGTGGTGAGCTTGCCTCCCGCCACGTCCCACCACCCCGGCTCGGGGCTGCGGATCTCGTGCGAGCGGGAGACATCCGAAGGCGCGCCGCCGGGACGGGCTATGAGCGGCCGAAGCCCGGCCCAGACGCTCAGGACGTCCGCGTCGCGGAGGCCGGCCTTGGGGAAGAAGCGGTTGGCGACGCCGAGGACGTACGAGATGTCCGAGGCCTCGGCGCGGACGTCCTCGACGGGTCCGGAGTAATCGGTGTCGGTGGTGCCGAGGATGGTGCGTTGGCCCCAGGGGATGGCAAAGAGGATGCGCTTGCCTTCCGTCATGACGATGCTGTCCGGCACCGGCAGGCGCTCGCGCAGGACGACCAGATGGATGCCCTTGGTCGCGCGCAGTTTGACCCGGCTGTGAGGCAGGGCGTCGGCCCAGGGGCCGGTGGCGTTGACCACACTTCGGGCCTGCACGGTGCGCTTTTGGCCGGTGGGCGCGTCCTGGACCTCGCATTCCCAAAGGTCTTTGCGCGCGGCTTGGTTGAACCGGCAATAACTGAGCACCACGGCGCCGCTCGCGGCGGCCGAACGCAGGGTATCCAGCGTGAGCCGCGCGTCGTTGGTAAAGCCGTCATAGTAGCGCACCGCCCCCGCCAGGCCGTCCCCGGTCAAGGCCGGCGCCCGCTCGAGCACCTCATCCCGGCTCAGCCAGGACGACTTGCCCAGGTTGTGCCCGCCGCAGAGCAAGTCATAGAGCTTGACTCCGAGCTTGAGTTGCCAGAGCGCCCAATGAGGGTTGTCACGGTAGGTTGGGAAAATGAAAGCCAACGGCTCGGCCAGGTGCGGCGCGATATGGTGAAGGATTCGCTTTTCGAGGCTGGCCTCGCGGACGAGCCCGATGCGGCCCTGGGCCAGGTAGCGGAGCCCGCCGTGGAGCAAGCGGCTCGAGCGGCTGCTGGTGCCGAAGGCAAAATCGTGCTGCTCGACCAGGCCCGCGCGCAGGCCCCGCAACGCCGCATCCCGCGCCACGCCGGAGCCGACAATGCCCCCGCCCACCACCAGCATGTCCAGTGGCGCCTGCGTCAGTTCCGCCAGGGCTCGAGCGCGCCGCCCGAGCGGGCTCAGGGGCTGGCTGGTTGCAGGGGGAGAATTCATCTCACGCGCCGTTCCGCCGCGCGGCGCGCAACTGGACGCCGAACTCGGCCAGCGAAGGGAAAACAAAATCGGGCGCCGGTTGCTCGCTCCGGGCTTGGGCCGCCGTGGTTTCTCCGGTCAGCACGAGCACCCCAACGGCCCCCGCGCGCCGTGCCATCGCCATATCGGTGTAGAGGCGGTCGCCCGCCATGGCCAGCCGTTCCGGGGGCAAGTGATGGCGGCGCAAGATCCCTTCCAGCATGGCCGGGTCCGGTTTGCCCAGCACCGCCTTTGGCGCGCAGCCGGTCGCCTTCTCGAGCGCCGCCGTGATCGAGCCGCAGTCCACCAGCACGGTAGGTTGGTCGGTGGGGCACACCCGGTCCGGATTCGTGGCGAAGTAGGGTTTGCCCTGCGTGATCCACCAGGCCGCCCGGCAGAGTCGCGCGTACGTCAAAGTCTGGTCGAAGCCCACGAGCACGGCATCGGGACGGGCGGCCGGATCGTCAGGCAGCAGTGTAAAGCCAGCGGCCTCGAGGTCCCGGCACAGGCCGGGGGTGCCCAAAACAAACAACCGGCGCGTCTCCGGCCAATGCCGGCGCAGGTGCTCGATGGTCGCCTGGGTGGAGGTGTAAAGCTGGCTCGGCGCGGCCGCGATGCCTATCTGGCGCAGGTGCTCGAGGTAATCCGCCGTGCTCTTCGAAGGATTGTTGGTCAGGAACGTGTAACCAATCCCCAATTCCTCCAGCAACGCCAGAAAAGGCATCGTGGTCGCAAGCAACGTGCCGCCCAGGTAAACCGTCCCATCGAGATCCAGGGCGACATGCTGAACGTTGGCGAGTCGGGAGCTCATCTATCGCACTCAGACCCCAGGTAACCAACTCCCGCCCCTCGTGTCAATCTTGCGCTCCGCGGGCACATTTCGTTAACCTAGAGCTGATGCCAAACGCTCCGATTCCGAACCTTTGTCGGCAACCTTTGTCGGCAACTTTGTCGGCAACTTTGTCGAAGAATGGCCAATTCGACAAAGGTTCCCGACAAAGGTCCTGACGAAGGTTTGCGCTTGCCGGGCTTTCGGGACAGGCTCTAACTTGGGCATCTATGAAAGTGACCTATTACGGACACGCTTGTTTCGGCGTGGAGGTGGGGACAAAAACGCTGCTCTTCGACCCGTTCATTGCCGACAACGAACTGGCCAAGGCAGTGGATAAGCGCACGGTGCCGGCCGACTACATTCTCATCTCGCACGCGCATTACGATCACCTGGCCGATGCGGCGGATATTGCCCGGCGGACCGGCGCGACGCTGATCTCGAATTACGAAATCACCGTTTGGTTCGGCAAACAGGGGTTCGAGAAGGTCCATCCGCTCAATCATGGCGGCGGCCACGCCTTCGATTTCGGGCGCGTGAAGCTGGTCAACGCCATCCATTCCAGCAGCCTGCCCGACGGCACTTACGGGGGCAATCCCGGAGGTTTTGTGGTCGAGAGCGCCGAAGGCAACTTCTATTACTCCGGCGACACGGCCTTGACGATGGACATGAAGCTGATCGGGGAATCGTGCCGGTTGAAGTTCGCGGCGCTGCCGATCGGGGATAATTTCACGATGGGCATTGACGATGCCATCAAGGC
>Ga0209415_10005058_pt1 | contig 23877 bp, 15 predicted proteins | sample PeaSoiSIISIP2007_FD_187696 | JGI IMG/M metagenome (GOLD analysis project Ga0209415, IMG submission 187696) | Peat soil microbial communities from Weissenstadt, Germany - SII-SIP-2007 (SPAdes) (version 2) | ecosystem: Environmental > Terrestrial > Soil > Wetlands > Peat | place: Germany... | reverse complement strand
GATCGCCGTCGATCAGGATCTTAAGTCCGGATTTGAACTCATTCGTGCTGTAGTTCGCCATCGCAGGCCTCGGTTTGAAGGGCGCGTATGATAGCCGCAACGCCCCGCCGAAGCCAATTTCAGCGATAATCCTCTCTGACGCAAGACGCGGATCCCAGAATCGCCAAACACCTGATGTTACACTTTGCACCCGTTTTGCGAGGAATTTGACCAGTGGCTGAGCAGAGCGCCGTTCCGATGATCGTCATGTCGCGGTCGCAAGACCACGTCGAGGCAATCAACAGCACGTTGCGCAAGGCGGGCCATCCGGTGCACTGCACCTGGCTGCCGGACGCGCGCGATCTCGGGGATGCCCTGACGCAACTCAATCCCGAGATGCTCATCGCGTTCATCGAGGAACTCGGCGTCGAACTGGCGGCAATCATGAAGGTGAGGCAGCAGTACGCTCCGGAGATGCCGGTGCTGATCGTGCGAGAGCAAGTCGACGAGGCCGCGATCGCGGAGGCCATGCGCCTGGGCGCGCAAGATGTGGTCACCCTCGCCAACCGCAGCCGCCTGCAGTCGGTCGCCGCGCGGGAGCTGCGAGCTTATCGGCTGGAACGGGCCCTATCCAATACGCTGTCGTCGGCGCGCGAATATCGGGAGCAGCTGCAGAATTTTCTCGAGGGTTCGGCCGACGCAATCACCCATGTGCAGGAAGGCATCATCGTGGACGCCAACCGTGCCTGGCTGGAGCTGTTCGGCTACTCAGGCGATGACGCCCTGAAGGGCATGCCCCTGATGGATTTGTTCGAACAGGAGACGCATCCCGCGCTCAAAGGCGCGCTGGTTGCCTGCCTGCAAGGCAAGTGGACGGACCACGGACTGAACGTGCGAGCCCTGCTTTCGGATGGCTCCACCCTGCCGCTGGTACTGACACTGACCAGGGCCGACTACGAGGGTGAGCCGGCTACGCGCATCAGCATTCCGGCACGCAACAAAAAGGATCACGATCTCGAGGTACAGCTCGCCGAAGCCGTCAAGAACGATGCCTCGACACGCTTTCTCCAGCAGCGCTACCTGATCGACGCGATCCGCGAGCGTTGTGCCCATCCGATGAAGGGCGGCGTTCGGCAATTCGCGTACATCAAGCCCGACCGCTTCCTCGAGATCCAAAATATGATCGGAGTCCTTGCGAGCGAGGATTTCATGGCGCAGCTCGCGGAGCTGCTGCGCTCGCAGCTGACGGCGACCGATCTGTGCGGCAGATTCGGGGGCAACGGGATCCTGGTGATGCTCGAGCGCGGTACTGCGCGGGACGTGGAGACCTGGGCGGAGAACATCGTCAAGCGCGTCAACGACCATAACTTCGTGTTCGAGGTCAAGAACCTTACCGCGACCGTGACCGTCGGCCTGGGGCTATTGCCTCCCGGCAACCCCGACGTCGATGCCGCCATCGGCGATGCGATCAGTGCCGCACGCCGCGGACGCGAACTCGGCGGCAATCAAATGTACGCGGTCGACAAGGCCGACACCGACACGCGCGTACAGGCCTACGACAAGATTTGGGTCAAACACATCAAGAGCGCCTTGATGGAGAATCGGTTCCGGCTGGTGCAGCAGCCGATCGCGAGCCTGCTCGGCGAGGACAAGGGCATGTTCGACGTGCTGGTGCGAATGCTGGACGAACAGGGGAACGAGGTGCTTCCTACGGAGTTCATCGCCGCGGCGGAGCGCAACGATTTGATGAAGAACATCGACCGCTGGGTGATCGGCGCCTCGATGTCGTTTGCCGCCAACCGCAAGGCCTCGTGCATTTTCGTGCGCGTATCGAAGGATACGATACTGGACAAGAGCCTGATCGGCTGGCTCGCCACCCAATTGAAATCGCTCAAGATCGAATCGAAGCGCCTGTGCATTCAGGTGACCGAGGAAGTCGCGATGCAGTACGTCCGGCAAACCAACGAACTGGCCGACAGTTTGCGCAAACTCGGCTTTCGCTTCGCGCTGGAGCATTTCGGCACCGGCCGTGATCCGCTGAAATTGCTCACCGGCGTCGGCATGAACTTCATCAAGATCGACGGTTCCCTGATGCAGGGGCTCGCGACCAACCAGCTGCAGCAGCAGCGCGTCAAGGGGCTGGTCGAAGCCGCCAAGCGCAAGGGGGTGGAGACCATTGCCGAACGAGTGGAAGACGCGAATACCATGGCCGTGCTCTGGCAGCTCGGCATCGAATTCATCCAGGGATATTTCGTGAATGCACCCGAGGATGTCACCATGTCGTCGGGCGACCGATAAGCGCCGGATCGGGATTCCCGATCCGGCGTGTTATGGCGGGGCGACCTCCAGCCGATCAACCTGTTTGTAGGCCCTAGAGAATCTCTGCCGGCGCTGACCCTTTTTGTCCTGGAACTGCTTCAGGTCCTCGAATTTGAGCTTCATCGGCGCGCTGTTGCCGCTGTATACAGTGAGGATCTCGCCCGGCGCGACCACCGCCATTGCCGCCAGGTACTCGCTGCGATCAGCGGACTTCTTGCCTGGGATCCCGTAAAGATTCTGGCCTTTGCCGGCGCTCATTTCCGCGATCTGCGCCGCTGGCAACGCCAGCACCTCGCCGTCGTTGTTAACGAACACGGCGATCGCCTCCGGATTCGTGATCGGCTGCGCCGGTAGAACGAGCGAGCGCTCCGGTACCTTGAGAACGGATTTGCCCTTCTTGTTGCGTGAGTACAGATCGCGCAATCTCGCCGAAAACCCGTAGCCCGCATCGCTCGCCAGCAACCACAGATCGTCCGGTTCACCGATGAGAACCGCGGCAAAGGTGGCGCCGTCGGGAGGATCCACCGTGCCGGACAGCGGTTCGCCGTAACCGCGCGCGGCCGGCAATTGATGCGCATCGAGGCTATAGGCCCTCCCGGTGGAGTCGATGAACACCGCCTGCTGCAAGTTGCGCCCCTTGGCCGCCGCTTGGAATTCATCGCCGCTCTTGTAGGCGAGGGCCCGCGCATCGATGTCGTGTCCCTTTGCCGCACGCACCCATCCCAACCGCGACAGCACCACCGTGGTCGGCTCGCTGGTCAGGAGCTCCGTTTCCGAGATCGCCTGCGCGGCTTCCCGCTCCACTAGTTTGGTGCGTCGCGCATCGCCGTAATCTTCCGCATCTTGCAGCAGCTCCTCGCGCACCAGCTTGGTGAGGCGCGCCTTGCTCTTCAAGATCTTGTCGATCTCATCGCGCTCCTCGGCGAGCTTTTTCTGCTCCTCGCGGATCTTCATTTCTTCCAAGCGCGCCAAGTGCCGCAGCTTGGTTTCCAGGATGGCCTCGGCCTGCTCGTCGGACAGCTTGAAGCGCTTGATGAGCACCGGCTTCGGCTCGTCCTCTTTGCGCACGATGCGGATCACTTCATCGAGGTTCAAATAGGCGATCAGCAACCCGTCCAAGATGTGCAGGCGCGCGCTCACCTTTTCGTGCCGGTACTTCAACCGCCGCGTCACCGTGGACTTGCGGAATTCGAGCCACTCCAGCAGCAGCTGCTTCAACCCCATGACGCGCGGGCGGCCGTCGAGCGCGATGACGTTCAAATTCACGCGATAGTTGCGTTCGAGATCGGTGCTAGCGAACAAATGATCCATGAGCGCGCGAATATCGACCCGATTGGACTTGGGAACGATGACGAGGCGCGTCGGATTCTCGTGGTCCGATTCGTCCCGCGTGAAATCGACCATCGGCAGCTTTTTTTGCTGCTTAAGGGCCTCGATCTGCTCGAGCACCTTGCTTCCGGACACTTGAAAGGGCAGCGCGTCGATAACGATCTCGCCGTCCTCGATTTCGTAGGTGGCGCGCGCCTTGAAGCCGCCGCTGCCCGTGTCGTACATCTGCATGAGATCTGCGCGCGGCGAGACGATCTCGGCGCCCGTAGGCAGATCCGGGCCCTTGATGTGCGCCATGAGCTTGCGGGTGGTGAGATCCGCATCATCGAGCAGCGCCACGCACGCATTCACCACTTCGCGCAGATTGTGAGGCGGGATGTCGGTGGCCATGCCGACCGCTATCCCTGCGCCGCCGTTCAACAGAAGATTCGGCACGCGCGCCGGCAAGATCGTGGGCTCGTCCAGTGACCCGTCGAAATTCGGAACCCAATCGACGGTGCTCGAGCCCAATTCGTCGAGCAGCAGGTCCGCATACCGGGTCAACCGCGATTCGGTGTAGCGCATCGCCGCGAATGACTTGGGATCGTCGGTCGAACCCCAGTTGCCCTGGCCATCGACGATGGGATAACGGTACGAGAAGTCTTGAGCCATGTGCACCATGGCCTCGTAGCACGCCGAATCGCCGTGCGGATGGAACTTACCGATCACATCGCCGACGGTGCGTGCGGACTTCTTGTGCTTGGAGCCGGCTGCGAGCCCGAGCTCGCTCATGGCATAGGTGATGCGCCGCTGCACGGGCTTCAGGCCGTCACCCAACGCGGGCAGTGCGCGGTCCAAAATCACGTACATGGAATAGTCGAGGTAGGCGCGCTCGGCGAATGTCTTGAGCGGCTCGCGCTCGATGCCTTCGAAATTGAGTTCCTGATCTTTCATGCTAGACGCGCGCCAGATTGCCCTTGCTCTCGAGCCACTCGCGGCGGTCGCCGGCCCGCTTCTTCGCGAGCAGCATGTCGAGCAATTGATCCGGGTTGTCCTTGGCGTCGATGGTCAGCTGCACCAGCCTTCGCGTCTGCGGCGCCATCGTGGTCTCGCGCAATTGAGTCGCGCTCATTTCGCCGAGGCCCTTGAATCGCGTCACCACGACCTTGGTGCGGGAGTTTGCCTCGGCAATGCGCTTCAACGCGCGTTCTCGCTCCGCTTCGTCGAGGGCATAGATCACCTCCTTGCCGGCATCGATGCGAAACAGCGGCGGCATGCACACATACACGTGGCCCGCCGCCACCAAGGGACGGTAGTGGCGCAGGAACAATGCGCACAGCAAAGTCGCGATGTGCTGCCCGTCGCTGTCGGCATCCGCCAGGATGCAGATCTTATGATACCGCAGACCCGATAAATCGGTTGCCGAAGGGTCAACCCCGATGGCAATGCTGATATTGTGCACCTCCTGGGATTGCAGCACCTCGCGGGTGTCGGATTCCCAGGTGTTCAAAATCTTGCCGCGCAGGGGCATGATGGCCTGAGTGGCGCGGTCGCGCGCCTGCTTGGCGGAGCCGCCGGCCGAATCGCCCTCGACCAGGAACAACTCCCCGCGCTCGGGGTCCTGATTTACGCAGTCGGCGAGCTTGCCCGGCAGCGCCGCGCCCGAGCCTGTGCGTTTGCGCTCGATCTTCTGGCTGTCCCTGACCCGCTGCTGGGCCTTCGCGATCGCCAGCATGGCGATTTTTTCGCCCTGGTCCGGATGCTGGTTGAGCCACAGTGCGAACGCGTCCTTGATCACGCCCTGGACGATGCCGGCCGACTCGCGCGAGGAAAGCTTTTCCTTGGTCTGGCCGGCGAACTGAGGCTCGCGCATCCTCATCGACAGCACGAAACTCACTCCATCCCACACGTCTTCGGGCGCCAGTTTCAAGCCACGCGGCACTAGGTTTCGAAACTCGCAAAATTCGCGCACCGCGTCCGCGGTGCCGACTCGCAAGCCGTTGACATGCGTGCCGCCCTCGGTCGTCGGGATGAGATTCACGTAGCTTTCGGCGATGCGCTGCTCGGATTCCAGCACCCAGGCGAATGCCCAGTCGAGGGAGCCGCCCTCGATCTCGCGTTTGCCGTAGAACGTCTCGGCGGGCAACCACTCACCCTTGCCGAGCTCCTCGGCCAAGTATTCATGCAGGCCGCCGGTATAGAACCAGCGGTCGCTTTCGCCGGTGATCTCATTCGTGAGCGAGACGTGCAAATTGGGACACAGGACGGCCTTGGCGCGCAGAACCTGCTTCAGGCTCGGAACCGCGAACTTATCGGTGTCGAAGTATTTTGGATCGGGCCAGAACTTGATGGTCGTGCCGGTTTTCGATTTCGGCACCTCGCCAACGACCTCGAGCTTGGAGGTAGGTCTGCCGCCCGCGAAGCTCAGGTTGTATTCCTTGCCGCCGCGGCGCACCCAGCACTCCAGGTGCTTCGACAGCGCGTTGACCACCGAAACGCCCACGCCGTGCAGTCCGCCGGAATGCTGGTAGGTCTTGTCGTTGAATTTTCCGCCCGCATGCAGTCGCGTCAGGATCAGCTCCACGCCGCTGATCTTCTCCTTGGGATGAATATCCACCGGCATGCCGCGGCCATCATCCTCGACCTGCAAGGATCCGTCCTTGAACACGGTGACGTCGATGTGTTCGCAGTGGCCGGAAATCGCCTCATCGACGCTGTTGTCGATCACTTCATGCGCCAAATGATTCGGGCGCGTGGTGTCCGTATACATGCCCGGACGGCGGCGCACCGGGTCCAAGCCACTCAGCACCTCGATATCGGAGGCGGTGTAAGACGATGCCATCTATAACCTCGTTGGGCGACAACAATCCGCTCGTAAATTAACCGGCGTGCGGCGCCGAGCGGCGGCGGCGGAGTCTAGCATGCGAAACCTGCGCCCATCAGCTGGCGGCCTCGAGCCAATTCCGCTATCGTTCCGGCGTCATGGGAATTGCCAACGCTCAAAACATGGTGCGCGCCGTGCCGGTGCTGCCGCGGCCCTACGGTATCCGGGTGCGGCTGCGCCGCGGCGACCCGTTCGCCAAGCTGCTCGGCGCCGACTGGCAAAGAACCCATTGGTTCTTCACGGCGGCCGAGCGCGACCGCGTGTTGGAAGAGATGTCGCGTAAGCACGAGTACTCGCGAATCGGCGATCAACCGGCGCTGGTCTTCGAAAAGGTGGAAAACCTGGCGGAAAGCCGCGGTTTCTGACCGCATTGCGCCCTCAGAAGGTGCGGCCGAGGAACAAATAATACCCGGCGTTGCCCAAACTATCGTAGCCCGAACCGAGATAAACGGGCCCCAGAAACGTATCGAACGCCACGAAGACCGAGACATCTTTGTGGGCGGACCCGTAATTGATCTCGCCTCGATGCTCCCAGGTATTGCCCGCCTCCAGCGACATGCCGATATAGGCGGGAACCTCGAAGAATCCCTCCCCGCCGCGGCTGATCTTGCGGAAATAAATGGCGCGTGCGATCGCAAAGTTCGGTCCCAGCAGTGATTGGGGCGCGAGCCCCGACAAATTTAAAAACCCGCCGAGTGAATAAAAGTCCTGCACGTCCGTCGGCTGCAGATTGCCGTCCACTGTCGCGCCGGCCGACGTCCACAACAGCAGCGTGTTGCGGCCGATCGAGCGCGCCATCAGCCAGTCCGCCGTTACGCGGTCGAATGCGATGTCAGCGCCCAAATTGGTGCGATTGGCGTCCCATTGCAGCGAAAAGCTTTGCCCGTCACGCGGGAAACGCACGTTATCGAGCCGGTCGTAGGTGAACTTAAAGAAGTACTCACCGTTGTTGTACTGCGGAGTGACCAGGTCCGGATTGCCCCAGCGGTCGTACTCCAATCCATTGATCCGGTGCACGCCGGCGCGAATCTCGCCCCAATTGCCGAGGTTACGGCCGAAATCGACGGCACCCTCCACTTCACGGTCGCGAAAATCGGCAATCTGGGTATTGTTCATGTAGATCGGCAAATCGCGGCCCTCGACCCGCGCGCTCGGTGCGACGAACCAGGCGCGCAGCGCATCGAGCGGCTGATAGAACTCGCTGCTGAGTTTCGGGTCGCTGCCGACTTGTACGTCGGTCAGCAGCTCCCCACCCAGACTGTTGATTTCACTCATTAAAAATCGTGCCGTGGCATTGTATTGATTGTTGCCTTGAAAATCGTCCTGAAGGTTCAATCCGAATCGCAGGTAAGTCGGGCCCCAGGATTTGCGGCGCGCGTGAATCTCGAGGCCGGACTCCTGCGCCGGCGCCTCGCCTCGCTCGACCACCGTGTAGTCGAGTGTCTCGAAATAGCCGAGTCCATAGAGCTCCTTGATGCGTGCATCGAGGGCATCCACGTCCAGCGGCTTGCCGATGAGCGGCTGCATTTCCGCCAAAATGGTTTCCTGGTAACGCTTCGATGGTTCGTCGACCTGCACGAACCTGATGGTCGGCAAGGCGGGCTCGTGCGCCGCGCGACGCGCCAGATAGGCTTGGTACTCCGGGTCGCCGACGCGCAGGGCCGTGAGCCGCGGTATGGCGTCGCGCGCCGCCGCCTCGCCCTGCACGATGGTGCCGGCCGCGATCGTGAAATCCGAGGACGCGGTGAGGCCGAGCGCCGGTTCGATCAGGATGTCTTGCGGCCCCAATGTCGCTTTCTGCAGATCCGTATCCTTGCGCACCAGGATTGCCAGCATCTGATTGGATATGGCCAAGGCGGAATTGAGTTGATTGCGCGGCTGCAGCGGGTAACTCACATCGGATACGATGATGATGTCCGCGTGCATCGCACGCGCCACGTCGATGGGCAGATTTTCCGAAATGCCGCCGTCCACCAACAGTTTTCCCTGATCCTCGACCGGCGCGAATAGACCCGGCGCCGAGATGCTCGCGCGCATCGCGATCGCGAGATCTCCTTGGTCCAACACCACGGCATCGCCGGTTTCCAAGTCCGTGGCCACCGCGCGAAACGGCGTCGGCAGCCGATCAAAACTCGCGCTGTCGGCATACGGCAAGGTCAGCTGCCGCAGGGTCTCCTGCAATTGTTGGCCTTGGATGAATCCCTTGGGCAGAAGTAAATGCCCGTGCTTCAAACCCAGCGGCAGTTGCACCAGAAAATTGCGGTCGTCCTGCTTGCGCCTGAAGGCGAGATCCCGGCGTGGGGGCGCATCGCGAAAGGCGTCCTGCCAATCGAGCGACCGCATGGTGGCATCGATTTCGCTTGCGGTCATACCGCTCGCATAAAGCCCACCCACCACGGCGCCCATGCTCGTGCCGGCGATGCAGTCGATCGGCACCTTGAGTTCCTCGAGAACCTTGAGCACGCCGATATGGGCCATGCCGCGCGCGCCGCCGCCCGACAATACCAGGCAAACGCGCGGTCGCGCCGCATCGGGAACCGCGGTCGCCGCAGCGGCGCTGCCACCCGCGCTCCAAGCGCCGCTTGCGACCAGCGTGAAGGCCAATCCCAATCGTAGTCGGCGATTCCCCATAGTGGGGAGGTAGTTTAGAGCACGAAGTTGATGCTGGTCGCGACAAAGGTGTTGGTCGCGGCATCGTAAACGCCTCTAGCCTCCAATTGCTTCACCGGATTGGTCGCACTGATCGCGGGGGTGAGCGCCGCGATGAAATCCGAAAAATTGCTGTAAACCGATATGGTCGGTGTGGTCGTCGCGGCGGTGACGCCGGGTTCGCCGAAGGCATACCTCGGGGAAAAGATGCTGGTGACCGGCAACGTGGTCGGCACCACCATCACCGCCGGGATCGACGTCAAATCGATGCTCTGCGGACCGATTCTGATGACCCCCGACAAATATTCCGCCTGACTGAGGTCGATCGTGAACCCGGCCGAGGAAACGGACACGAATGGCGCAACGGTCCCGGGAGGGCTGGTCCATATGACCTGCAAGCTGCCCGGATCGCACACCTGGCTGCCGACACCGCAGGTCTCCACTCCGGGGGCCGTCGGGGCCGCGCCGCCTGCTTGTCCGCCGGCCGTCTGAACCGACAGCTGATTGTTGGCCGCGTCGGCATCGAGATCCGGGGGCGCCGATCCGAAACGCGTCAAAAACCCGTTGATCCACACCGGATCGCCCGCCGCCGTGCCGAGGGGCAGCGTGAGGCCGGCCGTGTTGACCGAAAATGCGCTGGGCGACGGGTTGTCGGCGGCCGTCGCGCCGTTGCCCGTGAAATCATAGTCGCTCACCGGCCAATCGTTGATGGTGCTCACATTCATCACCAGGCTGCCGGCGGGGGAGGAGGAGGAGACCAAGGGACCCCAGAACTCGGTGGTTTGCAGGCGCACCGAACCCGTGTTGGTGCTGGATGTGCCGGTCGCGTCAAATTGGACGGTTCCGTCGACCAACACGCTATAGATGCCGCGCGCCGATATGTGCTGGCCAACCGCGACCGAGCCGGAATTGAGCCCGGTAAGAGTCGAGTTATCGTCGGCCGTCACGATCGTGCCGGAGCCGAGCAGCAATCGGGTCGGCGACACCTCGTAGGTGTAGGTATTCGCGGTATTCAGGAACACCGTCGAGCCGAGCAACGTGACGGTATTGCCGACCCGACTGATCACATCGCCGCTCAAGCCCTCCGTATACTGATCTTCCAGGCTGCTCGCGCCGACAACGTAAACCAAATTGAATTTCCCCGCCGTCGAAGGCGGCGACGAATTGGTGTTGACGGTCGGCTGGAATGTCGTGAATCCGGCGACTATGGTCGAACCGGCGGACAACAAGGCTAGGGTCTTGAGACCCGGTTCTCCGACGTAGGTGTTGCCATTGACGGTGTAGATCGTGTTGGACTGATTGAACAGCGTCACGCTCCCGATGTTGTTCGCCTCGTCGTAGAACGGGCGCACGTAGACGGTGTAGGTATTCACGCCCAGGTTGGAGTTGATCAATGGCCCGCGCACTCGGATGAGCTTGGTGTCGGCCGGCAGGACGCCCGCCGTGAGATACGGTCTCACTAAAACGGTCGCGGGACTGGTTGTAAGGTCCACTCGACCCGAGGCGGCCAGATTGAAATCGATGGCCAGGCGCTGCGCGCTGGTCGAGGCGAAAGTCGGCGTGATGACCAAGGGATTGGCGGGATCGAATGTAACCGTCACCGCATAGGTGCTCGGCGTCGCGCCGGTCGTGTAGTCCAGAAGCGTCGCCGCTTGCGGCACACCGTTGACCATGACCGTGACGGCGGCGTTGGTGTAGTCCAAATTGATGGTCGCCGACACATACGTGCCGTTCGGAATTCCGGACGCACTCCACAATTCGGAGTAGTTGGCGAGCTGTGCGACGTTGACGATCTCCGGTACCGCGGCAGCGGTGATCACCGCGCCGGTGTTGCTGGTCAAGGTCACCGAGTCGATTGTGACGATGTAGCTCGTGTAATCGCCCGGCTCGTCGGTCATGGTGACCCACGCGATGCCATAGCCGCTGATGTTGTTGTTGTTGTGGCAGCCGGCGGCGAGGACGGCGACGGCGCACAAGAGCGCGCTCACGGCTTGACGAGCGTATTTTCCTAGCGATGCGGACACTGCGGCTTCCAATATGGTGTGGGTTGAAGGATCGAGGGTGCGTAGAATAATGGCTTTCGAGACCAAGCGCGCAGTAAAGTTCCATTTGCAACTCTCAAGGGGCGGCCTGAGATCTCGGCGGCTGGCCTTAAAGGAGCGTGCGCACAACGCCGGTCCCGGCTCGAGCATGCTAGCATTGCCGCTGATTTTAAAGGAGCCAGTGAATGTCCGAAGCGAAGCCGGCCGCCCTGCGAATCCCCGCCGGGGGCGAGAAGATCACGATCGCGAACGGCAAGCTCAAGGTACCGGATAGACCCGTCATCCCGTTCATCGAGGGCGACGGGACCGGTCGCGATATTTGGCGCGCGAGCGTGCGGGTGTTCGACGCGGCGGTGCAAAAGGCGTACGGCGATAAGCGCAAAATTCATTGGTTGGAGGTATTCGCGGGCGAGAAGGCCAACAAGACCTATAACACCTGGCTACCGGACGAAACGGTGAGCGCCTGCCGCGACTTCCTGGTGTCGATCAAGGGGCCGCTTACCACTCCGGTCGGCGGCGGCATCCGCTCGCTCAACGTCGCCCTGCGTCAATTACTGGACCTGTACGTCTGCCTGCGCCCGGTGCGCTGGTTCAAGGGTGTGCCCTCGCCGGTCAAGGCGCCGGAAAAGGTCGACATGGTCATTTTCCGTGAAAACACCGAAGACATCTATGCGGGCATCGAGTTCGAGGCGGGGACGCCCGACGCGAGGAAGTTCCTGGACTTGTTCAAGCAGAACTTTCCGAAGCAATTCGCCAAGATCCGTTTTCCGGAAAGCTCGGGGATCGGCCTCAAGCCCGCATCGAAGCAGGGCACCGAACGGCTGTTCCGCTCCACGGTCGAGTACGCGATCGCCAACAAACGCAAGAGCGTCACGATCGTGCACAAGGGCAATATCATGAAATTCACCGAGGGCGCATTTCGCAACTGGTGCTATCAATTGGCCGAGCGCGAATTCGCCGATCAGGTGTTCACGTGGGAGCAATGGGAGCGCCTAAAATCGGAGCGCGGCGAGCAAGAGGCGATTGCCCGAATGGACGCGGCGAAGCAATCCGGCAAGATCATCATCAAGGACGCCATTGCCGACATCACGTTGCAGCAGGTATTGACTCGCCCCGAGGAGTTCGACGTCATCGCCACCATGAATCTCAACGGGGATTACCTATCGGATGCGCTCGCGGCACAGGTCGGCGGCATCGGCATCGCGCCGGGCGGCAACATCAACTACCTGACCGGTCACGCGCTGTTCGAAGCCACCCACGGCACGGCACCGAAATATGCAGACCTCGACAAGGTCAATCCGGGTTCGGTGATTTTATCGGGCGAAATGATGCTGCGTTACCTGGGTTGGGTCGAGGCGGCCGACGCCATCATCGGCGCAATGGACCGGACCATCGGGCAAAAGACCGTGACCTACGATTTTGCGCGCCAGATGCAGGGTGCCACCGAGGTGAAGTGCAGCGAGTTCGGCGACATCTTGATCCGCAACCTGTAGCCCGTCAGGCAAACGCCTGGTCGAGAGCCTGAGCCAGGTCGCAAAGCAGGTCTTGCGCATCCTCGACGCCGATCGAGAGGCGCACGGTACCGGGGCTGATGAGCGAGGCCGCCCGCTGCTCGGGGGTGTATTCCTGACCGCCCAGCAAGAGCGCCGGCAGCACCAGCGATTCGGTGGATCCGACGCTCGCGGCGATGGAAAAAAGCTCAAGCGCCCCGGCGAACCGATTTCCCTCGTCATAGCCGCCCTGCATCTCGAAGCTCACTACGGCCCCGAAATCGCTCATTTGTCGTGCCGCGAGGTCATGCTGGGGATGGCTGTCGAGACCCGGATAGAAGACGCGCTTGACCATGGCGTGATCCCGCAAGAAGCGACTCACGGTGAGCGCATTGGCGCATTGCCGCTCGTAGCGCAAAAAATACGTGCGCATTCCCCTCTGAATCAAGAATGCGGCATGCGGGTCGAGCGTCGGACCCATCGATACGATGTCCTTGCGCATCGCGGCAATCAACTGCTTGCGCGCGATGATCGCCCCGCCCATCACATCGCCGTGACCCGAAGCGTACTTGGTCAGACTGTGCAGAAAGACATCGATGTCGAAGCCGCCGTGGTTATGGAAACCGGCGAAGGTGTTGTCCATGACCGTAAGACAACCCGTGCGATGCGCATGCGCGGTCAGATGTTCGACGTCCGCTATCTTGGTCACCGGATTGGTCGGGCTCTCGAACAGCGCCAAGCGCGTGCGCGTTTGATTGAGCGCACGTTCGATGCCCTCGCGATCTTCGATCGACAGCAGAGTGTGAGTGACGCCGAATTTGGCCAACACGTGCTGCACGAGATAGCGCGTCGGCCCGTAGGACTCGATGAACGCCAAGACGTGATCGCCCTGCTTGCAAAGCGCCAACACAGCGGCCGCGATGGTCGCCACGCCCGAGCCCACCAGCAGGCAATCGTCCCTGCCCTGGAGTTTTGCGAGCAGCAGCTCCAGCTGCTTCAGCGTCGGATTGGTCGAGCGCGAGTAAAAGAATCCGTCGCGCTCGCCGCGCGAATAGCGCAATGTTTCGGTCGCATCGTCGAAGGAAAATTTCACCGATTGATAGATCGGCGCCACCAGCGGTCGATTGTCCGCCGGCACATCGACCGCGGGCGGGTGATTCACGAAGGTGTCGTTCTTCATGTGTGCCGGCGCCGCGCCAAAGCGAGCGCCGCCAGGCCGATCAGCATGAGCTCATCAACGGCACCGCTGCCCCCGGTATTGGTCGAGGGTGTGACGTTCAAGGTCACCGTACTCGCGGGCGACGTGCCGACCGCGTTCGAGCACGTCAACGAATAGGTGGTGGCACCGGTCGCAGTCGGAGTAAGCGACACACTTCCGCTGGGTCCCAAGGTTCCGGTCCAACCGGAAAGGACCGAGTTTGCAGTCCCCGACGCGACGCAGCTCGTCGCCCGGGTGGATGACCAGGTGAGCGAGGTCGTGGAGTACGCAGAAATGGACGTCACGCCCAGTGTCAACACCGGCGCCGCGGGTGCTGTCAACGCCGGCGTCGCGGTCAGGGTGACCGACGTCGGCGCCGACGGGCCGCCGAGATTGCTGCAGATCAACGTGAACGTTTCGGTGCCAATCGCCGCGGGAGTGATGGTCTCGGTGCCGCTGGTGGCCTGCGTGCCGCTCCAGCTGCCCGACGCGGTGCAGCTCGTGGCGCCGACCGAAGACCACGCGAGCGTGGTCGAATGCCCGACCGCAACCGAATTAGCCGACAACGTCAGAGTGGGCGCCGCGGGCGGCGTTCCCGACGTGGCCGTGAGAGTCACCGATCCGGCCGCCGATGTGCCGACCGAATTGGTGCAAGTCAGCGTATAGATGGTCGCGCCCGCGGCCGGGGGAGTGAGCGTCGTGCTGCCGCTCGTGGTCTGTGCCCCGCTCCAGCTGCCCGACGCGGTGCAGCTCGTTGCGTCGATCGACGACCACGTAAGCACCGACGAGTCGCCGAGCGGGATGGACGGCGCCGACAACGTCAGGATCGGCACCACCAGCGCGGTATCCGCTTGGATGAATCCGTAGCCGGAATTGAAGTTCGGGCTCGCGCTGCTCATCGGCAGCGCGGTGTTGTGCAATGAGCCGTATACCAGTGCCGGCGTAACGGCGGCGTTCGCCTGCAACATCAACGCTGCGATTCCCGCGGCATGCGGCGTCGCCGCCGAGGTGCCGAAGAAATTCGGATAGCCCGTCACGTTCTCGCAGGCGCTGATCGAGGTATTGAACATCCCGTTGGTGGTTCCCGGGTAATCGACCTTCGCGAGCTGGAATCCGAGAAACGTATCGTTTCCGCCGTCCGGGCCGACGAAATCCGGCTTCTGGCGAACGATGGGCGTGGCATAGCGAGCGCCGGCGGCCTGGGCATTGAAGAGGATCGGTGCGCCGCCGGCCGAGGAAAAGCTCTCCAGTTTGGCGGGTGAGGTACCGCACTGCGGAGTATTGAAGTACAGTGCCGCCCCCACCGCTGCGGCCCCGGCGGCGCCGGGATGCCCCTGAATCGTTGGGCCCCCGGACCAGAAGGCATCGATCGTGCTGCCCAATCCGTTATCCTCGACCGAGACGAGCATGCGCCCCGGCACCGCCGTGCCGTTGGCATTGGCGGCGAGCCCCACGATGATGTTCAGAGACTGCTGCGCGGTATTGCCCGCCGCATTGGCCGGATTGCCGATGATCAAGATCTGTACCGGGTCGACGCCGACCGCATTGGGCCCCGTGCAACCGACCGGCTTGCCGTCTATGTCGGTGAGGCCCGCCCCGGTCACGCACAGATCGATGCTGCTCGTCGCCCCGGGGCTCCCGGGTGCGCCCGTCACATAGGGCTGATCCCATTGCACCACGATCGCCAGGAAATCGCCCGGTGGGATCGGCGGAATGGTCACCGGCAAGGAGGTCGTGTTGGTCGCGCCGGTGGTGTCAAAGTTCAACAGGTGCTCGCCGGCGGTCGGCGCGGTGGTCGAGCGCGTCGTGAAGCTCGGTGCGGTGTTCTGGTAGGACAGGGCCCCATCGTTGCCGGCCGCGGAAAAATACGCGACGCCCTCAGCCTCGACCGTGTCGATCGCCTGCGCGAGGATCCCGTCCTGGAAGAATGGCTCGTCAAAGTAGCCCAAATCATCGGCGATGACCTTCGCGCCGGCGCCGGCAGGGGGTGCGGCGCCGAGCACGCCGATGCCGTTGGCAAAATCCGCCTCGCTGTTGTCGCCCGTATAGAAGGCGAGGCTCGCTCCCGGAGCGACGTCGTGAACGATCTGCAACATCGCCCGGCCTTCGTCGCCAAATGGTTCCTGATAGGGTGCGCCGTAGATCGGGCAGTCGGCCTCCTTGAGCACGTTGACCGTCGCCGGCAGATCACCGTTGGATTCGTCGGTGGCACCGTCGGCGGTGAACCCGTTTTGAGCGTAGCCCCCGCGACCGGAAGCCGACGGCGTCCCGGCTGCCGCGTATACGGCATAGCAATTGAAGCTGTCGGAGAGCACGCCCACCGTGATGCCGGTGCCGACGAGGGTCGGATAGTTGGTGCGCACCACCAAACTGCGTTGGGCGAAGTCGCCCTGCGAGGTCACCAAGCCGGCGCGAGTGCGCGGCATCGCGGCGCGCACCGAGACCACCTCGGCGGGGCCGGTCGCGGCCTCGATCTGATCGACGGGGAGCCAGCCGCCGACGTCGTTGGAGTACACTGCCGCATGCACGAGCCCCAGTCTCAGCAGTGCGGATTTCAATTGCTGCGGATCGCCGCGCGTGGTCGCATCGATGAGCACCAGCGGCGCGCCGGTTGCCGGAGCTTTATTGAACCGCGCCGCGGGACTCAAGGAATGCAAATCCGCAAGCAGGTGATCGGGGCGCGCCAACGCCGCGTGGCGTGAGAGGTCGGCGAGCACCGAGTCGAGTTTGCCGTCGGAGGCGCTTTGGCGCTGGGCGGCGCTGCGGCTCCCGATCACGTACAGACGCGCGTTACCGTCGGTCAGCTTCGGCTTAAGGCCATTGAAGTACGGTGGCCCGACAGCCGAGGATGCCGTCACGGCACCCAACAGGGCCAACGCACCAATTGCCAAGAAACGTGAAGCCATCCTTAAATCTCCCAAGATTGCCCGGTATATGCGCGTCTATGACTAGCACGCCGCCCAAAAGTTTTGTGGCGCGCCTGATGTCACCTGGAGTGACTGGTATCTGAAATTGATGTTGCTGACCTAAGCGGAGGTTTTATCGACTCTAGGGGCACGCGACATGCAACAGCTCACCTCGACGATCATTCAGCGTAGGAGCGCCGGCGAGAATACCACCATCGGCTGCGGGCCGCAGCCCGGACGGGCGCAAAAGCCCGGTGCGATGGCGGCAAGGCGCCGATTCGCGTAGCTATTTGCGCGAACAGTTGCTGCCGCTGCTCGACATATCGAATTGAACCGGTTTGTCGGTCTGCGGAATGAGCACCATGGCGAAATATTGCCCCGCTTGCGGCGCTTGCGGACACTGCGCGGGGCCGGTCACCGAAACGCGGACGTGGATTTCGTTGCCGGTATCGCTGATCGAATTGATTTTGATTTCGAAGGGACCGTTGGTCTTGTAGCCGGCGTTGATCACCAGCAACGTGTAGCGCTCGAAATCAATGCTCGGTAGGTTCTCGACCCCTTCCGGCAGGTTGCCGAGCCAGTCGCTCCACTCCTGCGTCGATCGAATCACGGTATTGGAGTGGCCATCGGAGAGTCTGATATTCCGGGGCGGCAGCAGCAGCTGGAAGTCTATTTTCGCCTCGTCGGCTGCCGCGATCGCCGCGAGCGCCCCGATGAGCAGTGCAAGCGCCACCCGCCTCAACGTATTTTGCTGTTGGTTGCGTCGCATCGGTCGCTGCAAGATGCCCATGTGAAACTGGATGGCGATAAGTCTGCGCCAGGCGGTGGCGGGTGGTCAAAACTTCGGCCGGGCGAATTGAAATGCAACGGTCCGCGGGTCAGCATAGCCTGTTTATGACCGAAGATGCCTCATTGCCTTCTCTGGTACTGCTGCCCGGCTTGGACGGCACCGGAAAATTATTTTCGGAGTTCGTGCGGGTAATCGGACCCGAGCTCGATACGCAAATCGTGGCATATCCCAAGGACGAGCCGTTGGGCTACCAGGAACTCGAGGCGCGGGTGCGCGCCGCGCTGCCGGGAAATCGGCCCTTCGCTGTATTGGGCGAATCGTTTTCCGGGCCGATTGCCATCCGGATCGCGGCGAATCCGCCGACGGGTCTGGTGGGCGTGATCTTATGCGGTACGTTTGCCAAGAATCCATACCCGCTGTTTGGTTGGGCGCAACCGCTGGCCGCGCACTTTCCGGTCAAGTCCTTGCCACGGTGGGTGCGTGCTCCCCTGATGTGGGGATCGATGTCGCCGGATCGGGCGCCGGATCGTTTGACGCGCGCCATGGCCGAGGTCTCGGAGATCGTCATACGACATCGAATTGCCGCCCTATTGGCCGTCGACGAAAGCGAAGCGCTGGCGCGCATCGGCTTGCCGACGCTGGTGCTTACGGCATCGAGAGACCTGGTGATTCCGCAGGCGGCGACCCAGTGGATTATGGACACTGCGCAAGCCGCGTGTCTCGTTCAAATCGAGGGACCGCATCTGCTGCTGCAAACGTGTCCGGAGGAATGCGCGGCGGCGGTGATGCGCTTTGTGCGAACCCTCGCTTTATGCGAACCCGCGGCCGAATAGAGCGATCACTGATTCAGTTGAATGCCGAGCCGGTCGGCAAGGAACGCATAAATATCGGCGTTTTGCAGAATGGCCTGCGACACGGTCGGGCCGCCGCCGTGTCCGGAGGATTTCTCGATGTAGAGCAGGATCGGCTCCGGCCCCGACTGGGCCGCCTGCATGGCCGCGGCAAACTTGAAGGAATGCATCGGCATCACCCGGGTGTCGTGATCCCCGGTGACGATCAGGGTGGCGGGATAGGGCGTGCCCGGGCGCACGCGGTGCAGCGGCGAGTAGGCGTAGATTGCCGGGAAATCGGCCGCGTCCTGGGGCGAACCGAATTCCCCGGTCCAGCCGGCGCCTTGGCCGAACCGATCGAAGCGCAGCATGTCCATGACGCCGACGCCGGCGATAGCGGCACCGTAGAGGTCCGGACGCTGCGTCAGGCATGCTCCGACCAGCAGGCCGCCATTGGAGTCACCGCGGATCGCCAACTTGGCCGTGACGGTGTAGTGCTCGGCGATCAGCCACTCGGCAGCGGCGATGAAATCATCGAATACGACCTGCTTGTGGCTGCGAATCGCCTGGCGATGCCACGCCTCCCCGTATTCGCCGCCGCCGCGAACGTTGGCGATGGCATAGATGCCGCCCATTTCCAGCCAGGCAATGCGCGCGGAGCTGAACTGCGGGAGCAGCGGAATGCCGAACCCTCCGTAGCCATACAGCAGCACAGGATTTTGGCCGTCGAGCTTGAGTCCCTTGCGGTAAGCCAACAGCATGGGAATGCGCGTGCCATCCTTTCCCGGATAGAACACCTGGCGCTGCTCAAAGGCGTGCGGATCAAAGCTCGCCTTGGGCGAACGGAACACTTGACTTAGGCGGGTCTTGAGGTCGTAGCGAAACACCGTCGGCGGCGTGACGAGATCGGTAAATGAATAGAACGTCGCGCTATCCCCGGGGCGGCCGAGGAACCCCTCCGCGGTGCCGGTGCCGGGCAGCTCGATCGCGCCGCGCAGCGCGCCGTCGAGCGCATAGGTCACGACCCGGCTGTGCGCGTCGTGCATCGTGCGCACGATCAGCCGGTGACCGACGAGCGTCACGCTGGTTTCCGTGAGATCGATCGCGTCGGAGCCTTCCGGGATGATGGTCGGCGCCGCGGCCGAGTTGGGGACCAGCGGATCTATCGCGATGACCTTGCCGTTCGGAGCGCCCAGCGTAGTCAGGAAATACAGGCGCCCGGCGTCCGAACCGACATAGACATAGGCGGCGGCGAATCCCTCGACCACGGGCGTCACCGGCCGCTGTGCGGCCGCGAGATCGACCAGATAGACATTCTCGACGCCCTTGTCGCCGACCTCGCCCTCCCCGGCGGTCACGATCAGCCAACGGCCGTCCTCGGACAGGTGCGGTTCGTATTGCCAATCTGGATGACCGGCCATCTGCACGAGCCTTCGGTCCGACGCGGCCGAGGTTCCGATCGCGTGGTAGAACACCGCGTCGCCCAAGTCCGCGGCGCTCAATTCGGCGCCCGCCGCGGGAGCCGGCAAGGCGCTGTAGTAAAGCCCCCGGTCGTCGTGCGAGAAGGCCGGCGCGTAATACTTGGTATTACGGATGACGTCCGGCAGGTCCCGTCCGGAGGATAGGTCGCGCAGGTGCCAATCGGTCCAGTCGGAGCCCGACACTGAAACCCCATAGGCGAGCAGCCGGCCGCGGTGGCTTGCCACGTAACCTACCACCGCGAGGCGGCCATCTTTCGACGATGCGTTCGGATCGAGCGCGACTCGCGGACGCGCGCCCACCGCGTCCGCAACATAGAGCACGCTCTGGTTTTGCAGACCCGTGTTGTGGGCGTAGAAGACGTGTCCCTGCGCCGTGAACGGAACCCCGAATCGCTCGTAATCGTAAAGTTTCGCGAGGCGCGAGCGCAGGGCATCGCGACCAGGCAGCGCGGCGAGATAGCGGTCGGTGAGTCCCGCCTCGGCGTCCACCCAGGCGCGAGTCGCCGTGGAATCGAGGTCCTCAAGGCCGCGATACGGATCCGGCACAAGCGTGCCGTGGTAGTCATCGACCGTGGCTCCGCGCACCGCCGGCGGGTAGTCGAGGCCCGGTGAATTTTGCGCGGCCGATGCGCCGACGAGTATGCCGCCGAGCGCGGCGCCGACGAAGATGCCGAAGGCGGCAATGCAGTCACGATGACGCAACATCGGATACTCCTAAGATCAGGCAAAGGACGAACCTTACTACTGCACGCCGTGCCCGTCACGCGCACCGCCGCCCTCGCCCTCCGCGATCGATTCGGATTACGATGTTGGCCGCGTCCATGGAGATGGAGGAGGAGAAAAGCGATGCCCAAGCGAATAGATGTCAATGCGGTTCCCGTCGTCACCGGCACCGGATATCCCGTGCCGTTCGATGCGCCGTGCGCGGCGCGCGTCCGTCAACGATTGGGAGACGCGGCGGGCTTGAGCGATTTCGGCGTGAACTTGTTGAGGTTGCCGCCGGGAGCATGGTCGAGTCAGCGGCATTGGCATAGCGCGGAGGATGAGTTTGTGTACGTGCTCGATGGCGAGGTGGTGCTGGTCACCGACAGCGGGGAGGAGATCCTGCGGGCGTGGGATTGCGCGGGATTCAAGGCGGGAATCAAGGACGGGCATCATCTGCAAAATCGATCCTCGAGGGAGGCGATCATTCTGGAGATCGGCTCGCGCAAGGTCGCCGAGGACGAAGGGGATTATCCGGATATCGATTTGCGTTTCCTGAAAGGCGACGCCGGATACGCGCACAAGGACGGAACGCCCTATCCCAAGCGCTAGCGGGACTGCTACGCCGCTCGTTCGAGCTTGGCCGCGCGCGACATCCAAATGCTCACCCCGACGATCATCATGGTGACGACGCTGATCGTGAGCGTCGCCAGCACGTTGATTTCAGGGCTCACGCCGAGCCTAACTTTCGAAAATACGACCATCGGCAGCGTGCTGCTGCCCGGACCGGAAGTGAAGCTCGAGATCACCAAGTCGTCCCATGACAGGGTGAACGCCAGCAGCCAGCCCGACAAGATCGCGGGGAAAATGATCGGCAGCGTGATGACGAAGAACACTTTGAGCGGACGCGCGCCCAAGTCCATGGCGGCCTCCTCCAGAGCGCTGTCGAAGGTCGCCATTCGCGACTGCACCACCACCGTAACGTAGGCCATCGAAAAAGTCATGTGCGCGATGGTCATGGTGGTGATCCCGCGGCCTGCAGGCCAGCCGATCCACTGTTCCAGCGCGACGAACAGCAGCAGCAACGACAGTCCGGTGATCACCTCCGGCATGACCAGCGGCGCCGTGGTCATCGCGTTGAGCGTGAATCGTCCCCTGAACTGCGTGAAGCGCGCCAGACCGAATCCCGCAAGCGTGCCTAATATCACGGCCCCCGAAGCGTTGGTCACCGCGACTTTGAGCGAAATCCAGGCGGCGTCGAGGATCTCTTCGTTGTTGAGCAGCGCGTAGTACCATTTCAAGGTGGGAGAGTTCGCCGCATCCCACACCGTCACCAGTTTCGACGCATTGAAGGAAAAAACCACCATCGACAGGATGGGCAGGTACAAAAACGCGAAACCGAATGCGAGGCAAGTGAGGATGAAATAGGTGCGCCGATAATTCATCGCGCTCCCGCCGTCTCGCGCGCCTGCACGCTCTGATACCACATCATGAACGGCACCAACAGGATCAACAGCAGTATCGCCACTGCACTCGCCACCGGCCACGCGCGATTCGAGAAGAACTCGTCCCACAGCACTCGGCCGATCATCAGCGCGTTCGGACCGCCAAGCAACGCCGGTATCACGAACTCGCCGACCGCCGGAATAAACACCAGCATCGACCCCGCCAGGATGCCGTTGCGGGACAGCGGCAGCGTGATCTTGTAGAACGCCTGCCAGGGCCTGCACCCCAAATCCTCCGCCGCCTCGAGCAGCTGCCAGTCCATTTTTTCAAGGTTCGCGTACAACGGCAGAATCAGGAACGGCAAATACGAATACACGATGCCGACGTACATGGCGAACGGCGTGTACAGCATGGTGAGCGGTTCGTGAATCACGCCGAGCCGTATCAGCACGTTGTTGATGACGCCGTTGGCCTTCAGCAGGCCGATCCACGCATACACCCGAAGCAACAGCGACGTCCAGAAGGGCAGCACCACGAGCAGCAACAGCACGTTGCGGGTGGACGCCGAGGAGCGCGCGATGCCGTAAGCCATGGGATAGCCGATGATCAAGCACAGGAGCGTCGAGATGAATGCGACCTTGATCGAATTCAAGAACGCGTGAAGGTACAGCGGGTCGGTGAACAGAAATGCGTAATTGTTGAAATTGACCTTGACTGCCAGGGAATTCTTGCCGATCCATTCGATCAGCGGCTTGTAGGGCGGAATCGCGAGATCGACGTCGGAGAAGGAGATCTTCAGGACGATGACGAAGGGCACGACGAAAAAAAGCAGCAGCCACAGGTACGGCAGCGCAACCACGAGCCCGCGGCCCGTGACACCCACTTTGCGCAACTGGCCTGAGCGAATCATGCGGCTATCGGGTCACGACCACCGGGCTCGAGGAATCCCATGACAGGTACACCTGCTGGTCCCAGGTGATCGCTTCGGCATGGCGCGAGGTGTTCGGCTGGGTCACGCGCACCACTTTTCCGGTGGGGAGCTTGACCAGGTAGATCGACAGATCCCCAAGATAGGCGATGTCCTGCACCGCGCCGTGCACCACGTTGTCGGTTCCCGGCGGCGGCGCAGTGGACATGAAAATTTTCTCCGGGCGAATGGCGGCCCACACGATGGCTTCCGGAGCCGCACTAATCCCGTGGCTGATGAAAATCGTCCCGCCAAGCTCTTCGGAGCCGATGCGCACGTGTTCCGGTTCGTCCTCGATCAGCTTGCCTTCGAAGATATTGACCGTGCCGACGAAATCGGCGACGAATTTCGAGGCGGGAAATTCGTAAATTTCCAACGGCGTTCCAGCTTGGACGATTTCGCCGTGATCCATGACGCCAATGCGGCTGGCCAGGGTCATCGCCTCTTCCTGATCGTGCGTGACGACCAGGAAGGTCACGCCGAGCTTGTCCTGGAGGCCGATCAACTCGAATTGCGTGTGTTCGCGCAATTTCTTATCGAGCGCCCCCAAGGGTTCGTCGAGCAGCAACAGCTTCGGCCGCTTGACCAGCGAACGGGCGAGCGCCACCCGCTGCCGTTGGCCGCCGGATAATTGGTGCGGTTTGCGCTTGCCGAAGCCGCCGAGCTTCACCAGATCGAGCATGGTGGCGACGCGCTCGGCGATTTCGGCCTTCGGTACGCGGTCCTGCTTCAGACCGAAGGCGACGTTCTGTTCGACGGTCATGTGCGGGAACAACGCGTAGGATTGAAACATCATGTTCACCGGCCGCTCATAGGGCGGCACGCCCGTCATGTCCTCTCCGTCGATCAGTATCCGGCCCGAACTCGGGATCTCGAATCCGCCGAG
>Ga0209415_10005057_pt1 | contig 23878 bp, 24 predicted proteins | sample PeaSoiSIISIP2007_FD_187696 | JGI IMG/M metagenome (GOLD analysis project Ga0209415, IMG submission 187696) | Peat soil microbial communities from Weissenstadt, Germany - SII-SIP-2007 (SPAdes) (version 2) | ecosystem: Environmental > Terrestrial > Soil > Wetlands > Peat | place: Germany... | reverse complement strand
TTCACGGAGGAGAGAATTCTCAGGGCGCTGCGTTCGTGTAAATGCAGAAGTTGCGAGCCGCGTCGCGCGCGAGCGGCGCGAGAAAGTCCGTCGAGCGCACGACGTCTTCATGCGCGGGAGCGATGTAGAGGAGATAAATTGCGCGGGGCTGTTTCTGCAGCGAAGCGCGAATATTCTCCAACGTTTTCGCGAGCACGCACCCTTCGCAGGGATTGTAGAAATAGAAGACGCACGGACCATCCGGCGGCTCGTATGCGCTGAAATCCGCGCAAACTGACTCGAGATTCGCGCACCGTTGCTTCGGGTTCGCGTAGCTTCGAATGTTTCGCTGCGCGATCGCGTGGAGTTCCGGCGCGAATTCAATCCCCACAATCTTCTTGAAGGGAAATTCCGCCGCCAGCAGCAGAGCGCGGCCCTTCCCGGAGCCGAAGTCAACGAACGCAAAATCCTCGAAGCTGATCTCGAGCTGCGACATCGCCGCGCGAAAGCGTTCCGGTTCGATGGCGATGTAGTCGACGCCGTAAATCCAGTTGGGACTGGAAATCTCCAGATCGCTCAGGTAGGTCCGGCCGCCGGCGCCCTCGTCGGTTTCCACACCATAGGCGGCGTCAAATTCGCTGCGCTCAGGTTCCCGCGCAGCGGCGAGAGCCTCCCGATGTTCGCGGAAGAGGTGGATCGGCAGGAGAACGCTTCGGCAGATGGTTGACAGGATGCCGCGCTCCGCGATCGACTTCTTGATTCTGGGGATGATGGTTCGCGCCAGCCGAGGCATGGGTTGTCCTGACGCTCACGATCTCGCAAAACTCCCGGCCCAAGCGGCCGCCTTGCCCACTACCACGTCAAATCGGTCTCAACCGGGTGGTCGTAGTCCACGCCCTCGACTTCAAATCCAAAGAGGCGCCTGAATTCCCGCTGATATCCCGCGAAGTCGGTCAGCGTGCGCAAATTCTCCGTCGTCACATGCGGCCACTTCGCCTGAATTTCCGATTGCACTTCGGGCCGCAGCTCGCGATCGTCCAGCCGAATTCGCCCCGCGTCATCCAGCGGCGCAGGTTTTTCCGTCACCAGATAATCCGCGAACAGGCGCTCGATCTGCTCGAGCGGCCCTTCTTCGAGCCCGCGCTTTTTCATCTCGGGCGGAAGCAAACTCAAGTACAGCGGCACCACCGGTATCGCGGACGACGCCTGCGTCACCACCGCCTTGTTCACCGAGATCCGCGCCGCTCCGCCACGCCGTGCGCGCAGCGCCGCATCGAGATCGTGCGCCGCAATCTCCAGATCCTTTTTTGCTTGCCCGATCGTGCCGTCGCGATAGATCGGCCACGTCACTTCCGGCCCGATGTAGGAATACGCCACCGTCTGCGCGCCCTCGGCCAGCAGATTTTCCTCCAGCAATGCGGCGATCCATCGCCGCCAATCGTCGCCGCCCATCACCGCCACCGTTTCGGCGGTTTCCTTCTTGCTCGCGGAGTGCAACGTCACGTGCACCACTTTCTCCGAATCGAGCTCGATCGTCTTGCTCGAAAACGCATGGTGCAGCGGCTTCAGCACGGACGTGTGCACAAGGCCGGTGTCCGGGTCCTTCCGCTTCGGCGACGCCAGGCTGTAAATCACCAGGTCCAGCGGACCCAGGTTCGCGCGAATCATTTCCAGCGCCGTGCGCTTCGCCTCGTTGCTGAACGCGTCGCCGTTCAAGCTCCCCGCGAATATCCCGCGCTGTTCCGCCAGCCGGTGAAACGCGGCGGTGTTGTAATAGCCCGCGGTCGCGGTTGTGTCTCCCTCGGGGGGGCGCTCGAAGAAGACGCCCAGCGTTTTCGCGCCGTACCCGAATCCCGCCACCACGCGCGACGCGAGCCCATATCCGGTGGATGCGCCCACCACCAACACGTTCCGCAGCGGCCGCGCCGCCAGTTTCTTCCGCGCGCTCGCGCCCGCCGCCCAATTCTCGACGTTCCGTGCGCAACCATGCGAATGCGCATTGACGCAGATGAAGCCACGGGAGCGGCGCTTAATGATCTGTTGTGGCATTGAGCTAAAGGTCCTCGGTTATTCGGGCATGCAGGTGAAGCGCCTGCCGCGGCTCAGGCGCCGAAAATCTCATTCATGCGCCGCGCGAGCCCTGTGTCGTTCGCCGTTAGGCCGCCCGCGCTGTGCGTCAGCAGTTCCACCGTCACCTTGTTCCAGGAGTTCGACCAATCCGGATGATGATCCATTTTCTCCGCGGCCAGCGCTACCCGCGTCATGAACGCGAACGCCGCCGAAAAATCCTTGAACTCGAACACGCGCCGCAGCTTCCCATCTGTGACACTCCAGCCGGGTAATCCCTTGAGAGCCGCGGCCAATTCCGCTTCGCCTAGCTTTTGCGCGCCCATTGGATATGTCTCCTCCCGCAAGCTCTCTCGAAGATCCGCAGCATTATCCGCCCGCCGCGCCGCCCGCGTCACTTCTTTTCCCAATACCGGGCCACCGCCGCAAAGTCGGGATCATCCTTCGCCGCGCGAAGAACAGCGTCGTACGTTTTCCGCGACGCCTCTCCCGCCGGGAGTTTCAATCCCAATTGCTTCGCCAACTCTATCGCCAGCGTCACGTCCTTGTGCATCAACCGCAGGGGAAAGCTCGCTTTGTATTCGCCCGCCAGCATCATCGGCGCCTTGATGTCCAGCAGCGGCGAACGCGCCATGCTCGACTGCATCACCTCAACCAGCCGCCCACCTGCGATTCCCGCAGAGGTCACGATCGCCAGCGCCTCCGCCATCGCGTCCACTTCGAGCGCCAGCAGCAGATTCATCGCCAGCTTCACGCTCTGCCCCGCGCCGTTCGGCCCCAGCAGGAACCATTTTTTCCCCAACACGCCCAGTACCGGTTCCACGCGCGCGAGCGTCGCTGCCTCGCCGCCAATCATGAAGACTAAGTTCCCTTGCTCCGCGCCCCACGTTCCGCCCGTAACCGGCGCATCCAAGTATTCCACTTCAAGTTCGGCGCACGCCGCCGCGCTCTTCCGCGCCAAAGCCGGTGACACCGTGCTCGAATCCACCAGCACACTCCCGGGCTTCAGCGCCGCCAGCATGCCGCCCGCTCCCCATAGCACCGATTCCACCGCCGGGGGATCGCTCACAATCATAATCACCACATCCGCTCCGGCCGCGGCTTCCCCGGGAGTTTTGGCCACGCGCACGCTTGCCCCGAGCTTTTGCGCTTCGGTCAGGACGTCCGCGGCGCGCGACGCCGTCCGGTTCCAGACCGTGAGGTCGTGTCCGGCCTTCGCCAGATTGAGCGCCATCGGACGCCCCATCAATCCTAGTCCGATAAATCCAACAGTTTGTTTCACGGAATCCCCCTCATCGCACCGGGCCATCGAATTCTACCCGCTTAGGCAATCGTTGCGAAGTCCTGCGCGGCGGCAGGCGGCCGGCACAAACCACTGGCGCAAACCAGTTAAATTTGGAATCCTCTCCATCGTGGCGCTGATCCCAAGATTGAAATCGAGACTCTTCCGCTGGAGCAAGCCCGTTCCGTTCCAAGCTCGCCACGCTGAGTATTCCGTCCTGGCCTCGCTCGATGACGATCCCGCCCGTCCTACCGCGCGGCTGATCGAGATTTCGTTGCAAGCCATAGACCGCGCGCGCCATGCCGACAAATCTTCGATCTCCGAGCGTATGGCCGCGCCGCCGTACTATCCCGAAATCTGGCCCGGAGAACATTACAAGCTACTGGCGGGATTGGTGGCCGTCCTACAGCCCAAGCGGGTGGTGGAGATCGGCACAGCGCAAGGCTGGAGCGCGCTCGGGCTGCAGATCCATTTGCCTCAAGGCAGCGAGCTCATCACCTTCGATATCGTCCCGTGGAAAGAAATGGGTAACACCGCGTTTCGCACCGTCGATTTTGCATCGGGCGATCTGCGCCAAGTGTTGGGCGATTTGAGCGATAAAGCGTTCTTCGCCGAGTGCGCGGAACTGCTCTCCGGCTGCGATCTGCTCTTCGTGGACGCGCCCAAAGACAACATCTTCGAGCCAAAATTTCTGGAGAATTTGTCCACGATCCAGTTGCCGGCAAACGCCATCGTGGTCTTCGACGACGTCCGCCTCTGGAATATGTTGAGGGTTTGGCGCGAGATCAAAAGGCCGAAGCTGGACCTCACGTCCTTCGGCCACTGGACCGGCACCGGCCTCATCGATTGGAATGGCTAGTCCAACGTCAGGGGGAATTGTCCTCCCACCTGAACTTCAGAAATCCCAACGATTTCTCTTGTCTTAGATTTCTTCAGGACGGTTCTTGAGCGGGGCACGACGGGGTTCCAGCAGCGCATCGCCGGGATGGCGTTCCACGGCGTCGCGCGGATTGGCGGGAGCACCGATGCTTTCTTCGAGACGAATTATAAAAGGATACGGAATCTCCCAGCGGAAGGATTTCACCTGGCCTTGCTGCTCGAAATGCTCTTCGAGGAAGATGGACTTCCCCGAATCTCCCACCAGGATCCCGGTGGCGGGCAGAAAGACATCTCCCGCCCTGTACTGCACCTCAATCCGGCGGCCGAGCAGTTTGCAATAACGGGCCATTTAGGCAGTCTGGCGGCCGACTTCCGGTGGGTCAATAGTACCGTTGGGGGGGTAAGGCGAGCAGCCTCAGTGGTGTCCTGTGGCGTGTCCGCCGCCACTCGAGCTGGAAATCGGCTGCGGAGCTGGCGGCGCCTTCCGCAGCTCCGCGACGCCCATCAGGACCAGCGGCGAAATCACGCTCATCGTCAAATATGCATAGACGATCGGCAGCATGGCACCGAGCAGATTGCCGCCGCCCGGGCCGCCCATCCCACGCTCAAACCGGTAGACGCAAACGGCTGCGATAAATCCGAGCGTCGAGGCGATGTAGCGGCTACCGTCCGCGACTTCCAGAATCGTGTGGCAATTCGGGCATTCCATTCCGTAGCTGTAACCCGCCACTTCCGTGCCGGTGAGTCTGGCGTTGCATTGCGGACAGGTGCGCGCTGCCATGGCATCTCCTTCAAACCCAGCAAATCTCAAGGCGACGATACAGCAATTCGTCCGTGCCGCAAAATCGAAGTGCCTGTCCCACTCAATCAATCGGCGAAAATTCCACGCGCCGCCGGATCGGATCGATGCGCTCCGCGCGCACCCGCACCCGTTCTCCCAGCTTAAATACGCGGCTTCTTTTTGCGCCCGGCTTGCCGCACACCACCGCGCGATCGAGTTCGCGGAAGTAGCACCGAACACCCAGCAACTCTTCCAGCCGTTGAATGGAAACAATTCCCTCCACGAAAATCTCCACGAGCTCGACGAAGAAACCGAATTTTTGCACTGAGATAATCAGCGCTTCGTATTCCTCGCCGAGATGCTGCTCCATGAATTGCGCGCGCTTCCAGTCCATCAGTTCGCGCTCGGCTGATACGGACCTGCGCTCCGCTTCCGAAGTTTCTTCGGCGATGGCTTCGAGCTGCTTCATCGCGTACGGACCTCTTTGAGCTTCCGGCGCGGCCTTGTCGTTTGCGAGCGCCCATTTCAGGATGCGGTGCACGATCAAGTCCGGATAGCGCCGGATGGGGGACGTGAAATGCGTGTACTGGTCAAACGCGAGGGCGAAGTGGCCCAGAGGTTCCGCGGCGTAACGCGCCTGCTTCAGCGAGCGCAGCATCAAGTACGCCACGATGCGCTCTTCCGGTTTCCCCGCGATGCGTTGCGCCAGTTGCTGGTAATGCCGAGGGAGAATCGCGATGTCCATCGTGCCCGGCAGGGAAACGGTCATGGGCCGCTCGCGTCCCCCGCCCGTCCGGCCGTGCCGCGCGGGCGCGCGCACCTCGCCGTGCTTCACGTGCATTCTTTTCTCGGACAATCCTTCAATCTTCAGCGAGTAGCCAAAGCTGTGTGCCAGTTCCTCGAACTCCAGAATCTTCTTTCCGTCCGGCTTTTCGTGCACGCGGTGCAGCGAGGGAATGCCGCGGGAATCGAGATAGCGCGCCACCGCCTGGTTCGCCGCCAACATGAACTCTTCGATGATGCGGTGCGCGATGTTCCGTTCGCTGCGCGTGATGCCGGTCATGCGGCCTTCGGGGTCGAACTCGATCACCGGTTCGGGCAGATCGAAATCGATAGAGCCCAGCCGCGCGCGCCGGGCGTTGAGCAGCAAGGCCAGTTCACGCATGTTGCGGAAATGGACGGCCATGTGCGCGTAACGCGTCGCCGCTTCCAGTTCGCCTTCGAGCACGGCGTTCACCAGCGTGTAGGTCATGCGCTCGGCGGAGCGAATCACTCCATTGGCCATTCGCGCCGAAGCGATCTCGCCGTCGGGGCCGATCTCCATAATCGCGCTCATCACCAGGCGATCCTCGCGCGGGTTCAGGGAGCAAATGCCGTTCGACAACTCCTCCGGCAGCATCGGCACCGCGCGGTCCGGGAAATAGACGGAGGTCCCGCGCAGCCGCGCCTCGAGATCGAGCACCGCGTCGCGCCGCACGTAATGCGAAACGTCGGCGATGTGCACCTGCAATTGCCAGCGCCCGCCGCCCAGCGGCTCGACGTACACGGCATCGTCAAAGTCCCGCGCCGTCTCGCCGTCAATCGTGACAATAGGCAGCGCGCGAAAATCTTCGCGCCCCGCGCACTCGGCGTCGCCCACGGGGCGCGCCACCTGATGCGCTTCCGCCAAAACTTCCTCGGTGAAAACGTGCGGCAAGTGGTGCTTGCGAATCAGGATTTCTACATCCACGCCGAATTCGCCGGGCCGCCCGAGAATTTCCACCACGCGTCCCGACGCCGGCATTCCGCCGGTCGGAAAACGTGTCACCTCGACGTTCACCACGGCGCCGTCCAGCTCCGGGAGCTTCACTCCCCGCCGCGGCAAATGCCCGGCGAGCTTCTCGCGAAGCTCCGCCGTCAATTCCGCGCCGGGAGGAATCATGATGTTTTGTCCGATGCGGGATTCGAAGGGCGCCACGCTATTGCCGCCCGCGCCATATTGAAAGACGCCCACCACAGTCGCGTGGGCCCGGCCGAGCACCTTTAAGATCGTGCCTTCCGCGCGCGTGCCTCCGCCGTCGCCCGGCTTGCGGCGCTCGATGCGCACCTCGACGCGGTCGCCATGCATCGCGTCGCCCATGCGGCTCGCGCCGATGAAGATGTCGCCATCCAGACCCGGCAGCGGCTTCTCCGGCACCACAAATCCGAAGCCATCGCGATGCGCGATCAATCTCCCGGTGATCGTTCCCGCCGCCGATCCCGCGCGACCGCTGGCGGAAGTGCGCCCCATTCTCGCCGGCGCGAGCTGCGCCGTTCTTGAAGAAGCGTGTTCCACCCTTTGCTCGACCCGGCTCGCGCGACCCTCGGCAATTGCATAGCAACCGGCCCGCACTTGCTCGATTTCGCCGCGCTTTTCCAGGCGTGGGAGCATCTTGGCCAGGAGGTGTCGGCCCGCGCGCCGAATCCCCATCCCCGCGGCAATCTCCCGCAGGCTCAATGGCTTACGCGCTTTGGCGAGATGCGCCAGCAGGTCCTTTTCGCTGATGTCGGTGTGGTGAGCCATTTGGGTGACCATTCTAGCCGCGGGAGGCGTCCCTGCACAGCCGGTAGCCTTGGACGAAAAATGAACCAGCCGCACAACTTTATTCGCCGGCCCGGGTTTCAAAACTCACAGTCAGCAACTACTCCCGGTCTTCCTCCGACAGACTGGGACGTGCCCTGTTCGCAGGGCACAACGAGGGGGCGGCACGACCTGGGCCGCCCCCCATTTAATTTCTCCTGCGCTTTCGGCCCGATCGTTTTGCTCAAACCACGAGAGTTGAAACATCGCGGCCGTCACTTCGCGAGTGGCACGGAAGCCGGCTGCTGCTGCGTGAGACAGTGCAGCGTGCCGAGGCCGAGAACCAGGTCGCGGCAAGCGAGTCCAATCACTTGGCGATTCGGAAAAAGCCGCGCGAGCGTGTCGAGCGCGATGCGATCGTTCGCGTCGTTGAAAGTCGGAACGAGAACGATTCGATTGGCAATGTAGAAATTGGCGTAGCTCGCGGGCAACCGCTGCCCCGCGAAATAAACAGGCTCCGGCATCGGCAGCGTCTCAATGCGCAGCGCGCGGCCGTCTTGACCCTTCATTGTTTTCAGGAGCAGGAGATTTTCCTGCAGCCGCGCGAAGTTCTGTTCCGCAGGATCCTGTTCGACCACCGTGACGACCGTCCCGGGATCGACGAAGCGCGCGAGATCGTCCACGTGGCCGTGCGTGTCGTCGCCCGCGATGCCGTTGCGCAGCCAAAGAACATTCGTCACGCCGAGATAATCGCGAAAAATTGTTTCCATCTCCTCGCGCGAGACGCCGGGATTCCGAGCCTGCACCGGACTGAGTAAACATTCTTCCGTCGTCAGCAGCGTGCCGCGGCCATTGACCTCAATGCTGCCGCCTTCGAGAACGACGCGACGTCCCTTGTATTCCGGTTGCCAAATCGGAAAACGCAATTTCTGATTCACGCGTGGAATAGCGACGGCGTCCTTCTTGTAGTCGTCGTATTTTGCCCAGGCGTTGAACATCCAATGCGTCATCGCCACATGGCCCGCGGCGTTTTTCACGAAGAGGGGGCCGAAGTCGCGCGTCCAGCCGCGATTGGTGGGAACGCGGGAGAAATCCACAGCGGCGAGATTGGCGCCGGATTTCTTCAGGACAGCGCGAGCTTTCGATTCCGCGGCCGCGTTCTCGACGAAAATGCGCACGCGTTCGACGCGCGCGAGGTGACGCACGATTTCGCCGTACACCCACGGAATTGGCGTGAATTTCCCCGGCCAGTCGGTCAGCTCATGAGGCCAGCCGATCCACGTGGCTTCGTGGGGTTCCCATTCGGCGGGCATGCGATAGCCGAGAGCGTGTGGCGTCGCGTGATTGGGCAAGTGGGACGCGTCCTAGGATTGAGATTCGCCGAGCCAGCGTTCGAGGATCGGCTGGTAGGCGTCAATGCGGCGGTCGCGCAAGAAAGGCCAGTGGCGCCGCGTTTCTTCGCTCAGCGCGGGATCGCACTCGGCGATCAGAATTTCTTCATCGCTGTCGGATGCTTCCACGACGACGCGGCCAAAGGGATCGACGAGAAACGACCGGCCCCAGAACTCGAGTCCGGCCTCGGCCGGCCCCTCGAAACCCACGCGATTCACCGCAGCGACGTACACGCCGTTGGCAATGGCGTGGCCGCGCTGGATCGTGCGCCACGCGTCGTGCTGCGCCGCGCCGAATTCGGCCTTCTCGCGCGGATGCCAGCCGATGCTGGTGGGATAAAACAAAATTTGCGCCCCGCGCAGGCTCGTGAGCCGAGCGCCTTCGGGATACCACTGGTCCCAACAAATCTGTACGCCGACGCGCCCGTACCGCGTATCGAAATTGGGAAAGCCGAGATCGCCCGGAGTGAAATAGAACTTCTCGTAGTACAGCGGATCGTCGGGGATGTGCATTTTGCGGTAGCGGCCGAGCAACGCGCCGTCGGCATCAATCACGGCGGCGGTGTTGTGGTAGACCCCGGCTGCGCGCCGCTCGAAAAGGGAGACGACCAGCGCAATTTTCAGTTCGCGCGCAAGATTGCTGAGCGCTTCGGTGGTCGGCCCGGGAATCGGTTCGGCCAATTGAAACAAGTCAGCGTTTTCCTCGCGGCAGAAATACGGCGAGCGGAACAACTCCGGAAGGCAGATGATTTGCGCGCCGCGCCCGGCCGCTTCGCGAATCTTCGCCACGGCGCGCGCGAGATTTTCCGCGGCGTCGGCGGTCGAACGCATCTGCACCAGGCCGACAGCAAATTTCTGCGACATAGCGGGCCATCTTATCACGCTCCCGTCTCACCGCATTGCGGCGGGCGCCGTGTTACTGGCGCAACGGAGCAAACTGCGAGCAACGCGATGATGGCACGCCGGAGCAGAGGAGTGTTTTTAGATTAGGACAGTGCCCCCAATGGCACCTCGTTGTCACGGAAGATGAAGCAGCGTAGGATGCGTTGGTCCAACGTCCCCATCGAAGCCTCCGCTCCGGAGGGCTCGCCAGGAAGTTCTGGTCGAGCTGTTGTAGATTTTGCGGTACCAGGGTCGAAACGGTCGCTGACTTGGGATCGGCGAGATGACAACAAAAATACTCCATCGCAGTGGCCGCGCGCATCCGCGTGCTGTTCGTTCGATCTCGAGACGCATCCTTCTCATTTTCTTTCTGGCAGTGATCGCGGCGGCGCTGGGAGTCCCCATCCCGGCGCGAAAGGCGGAGGCGCTCTCGCAGCGAGTCCCGACGTTTCACGACTGGAGCACCCGGCACCTCGTCTACGCGCGATTCGGGCCTATGGCCGCGATGCAAGCTGTCTCACAGGATCCTCGTGCTTACTTCGCCTGGCGCCGCAGGGGCTGGCTCGGTGGCGGCGGATTCGATCCGCGGGATGGAGACAGACGCAAGAACGATCTGCAGCGGGACTGGAGCATCAATCTGGGCACCGGCGGAACGGCGCCCACCATGTATCCCGCCAAGTTCACTTTTGACATTACTGCGGCGCCGAGTTGCGCGAACGACTATGTGGTTTTTCCCGTGAATGCAACGGGCTCGGCCACGCAGCCGAATATCGTGGCTTTCAACAATCTTTATAGCGGGACAGCCGGAGCGACAGGGATCTGCAATCGGGCGGCGACGGCGAACGACATCGGCACGGCCGCCACGGTGATGTGGTCCTACAACGTTCGGGGCATTGCCGGCGGCGGCGCCGTGCCAACCTCTCCCGTGATTTCTTACGACTACACCAACCCGGCCGGACCGATTACCGGGAGCAAAGTGGCCTTCGTCGAGTCGGCCGTCGGAAGCCCGGCGCATTTTCATGTGCTTGCCTGGAAGAGCGGAAATGGCGTGGCGGCCAATCTCCAGAACGTTCTGGCGCCCCTGACGATCAATTCGTTCGTTTTGGCGCAGCCGGCCGCGGGCAGCGGAACGGCAACCGATCTCTCGCTCGGGGCCTCGACATCCGGAACGGATACGCTGTCGTCCCCTTTTATCGACTATGTCCACGATGAGGCCTACGTCGGCAACGACATCGGGACGCTCTACCGGATCAAAGACGTTTTCTGCACGACCAACAATCCGGATTGCGCGAGTTCCAAGCCGGCACCGAGCCTGGACGCGACCTGGGGATCGGGCGGTGGGATCTCCGTCTGCACCGGAAAACTGACGGCTCCCACCCTGGATTTTGTGACCATGAATGTGTTTGTGGGCTGCTCGGACGGGAAACTCTATTCGGTTTCGCAATCGGGAACGATCAAGTCGGTGACAGTGGGCGACGGCGTCGCCAGCAAGACGTACGGGGCGATCGTGGACCCGCCCATCGTGGATGGCGTGAACGGATTTGTGTACGTCGTGAGCGGATCGGCGAACAACGGCGCGAACGGCGTGGTCGTGCAGGCCACGACGACGTTCAGTTCGTCCGTGGCCGTCCCGATCGGCGCGGGGAATCAATGCAACATGCATGCGCCTGCTCTTAACAATGCCTATTTCACCAGCCCCACTTCAGCCGGCGCCCGAATCTACGTCGGAGGAGTCACCGGCACAGTGAGCCAGCCTTGCTCGCCAGCTTCGACGACGACCGGATCCGTTTTTATTTATGTGGTCACCTTTGGCGCGGGTGGCGTTATGACCTCGGGGGCTCCGGGGACAAGCGAGAATGCCGGCGGTGGGCCGGGCGCCGAATGGGCTCCGCTTTTTGAGTTCTACAACCCGACGACAGCCATCGATTGGCTCTACGTGGCCGCACTCCAGAGCGCACAGACGAACATGGCTTCGGTGAACATCACGGGCACGGGCGCCTGGACTTGGGGCACGTTTGTCACGGAAGGCCTGGGCCCCAGCGGGATGGTCGTGGACAACGACAGCGCATCCGCGCAGGCGGCCAGCATTTACTTCAATGATCTGGGCGAGAACGCCGCCTGCACGAACAATACAGTCCTGACGGACACCGGTGGGTGCGCAGTCAAACTTACACAGGCGGGACTCGAATGAGCGACGAGCTGAAGAACAAGAGCGCCGAGACACAGCATCCGTCCCTTCAGGAAGGCAAGGCCAAGAAGCCTTATCACAAGCCTTCATTTCGCTACGAGCGCGTCTATGAAACGATGGCGCTCGCGTGCGGAAAAATGTTTGCCACAGAGTCCGTGTGCCGCTTCAATCGGAAGACCTCCTAACCATCGCAAATCCAATCATGTGTCGGAAGCCGTGGCGAGATCCGGAGGCGAGGCGTTGCCGTGCGCGCGACAACGATTTGAAGCGGGAATTGCGAAGCGAATGGTGCCCAAGGAGGGATTCGAACCCCCACGTCCTTGCGAACGCTAGAACCTGAATCTAGTGCGTCTGCCAGTTCCGCCACTTGGGCACTGCGTGCGGTCAAACGAGGCGAAAACAATTCTCCCGCCCGCGGAGTGGTTTGTCAACGCGCGGTAGACTGTCATAGTGGGCCGATTTGCCTTTGGCTTTCTATCGCGGCGCGTCTATATTTCTCAACCGCAGGAGATTGATTTAGATGCCGCCCGAAATTTGGATTGGCACAGTAGAAATCAGCTTTACGCATCCTGAGGCACCTCACATCAGGAAACAGGCCTTTACTGTGGTCACGACATGGGCCAGCAGCCCCGAAGAATTTCGCCAAAAGTGTTCCATGATGTTGGAATCTTACGGATGGAAGCTGTTAGGCGTCGAGACGGCCAACGCCTTACCGCCTGACCGCATATATGACGACGAAGTTGAAGACATGCTGGAAAGGACCAGAACTAACCCAGCGGCCGTTATTTACGGCACGTTTCACACCTACCCCGTGATGTGACAGGCGGACACCGCATCCCGGTCTGCGGCGTCTGCGCCCCTGCGGATTTAAAATCGCAAGCTTGGTTTTCCTCGCGAGAGCCCCGAGCCCGCCTGCCCCGCCGGCCAAAGGGAAGGCGGTAGCAGGCCCCACAGAGGCGCAGACGCCGCAGAGAACGCGGCCGCCGGAATTTGCTTGCGCAGAATTGGCCCCAGAAATAAATAAGGCCGCTCGACTTGCGAGCGGCCCGGGAATCCTGCGCATGTAAAGCGAATTACGCTATGCGTTCCTCCCGTCTGCTCGCGGCGGACACATACAGTTGGGCAGACAACAGCACGCACACGGGCAGGCGCAGCGCATCGCGCCTTTCGAAATGGGCCGAGCTGTGGAGAGATGTCTCAAAATCCTATCCCTCACCGTGAAAATCGAAGATACGCCCCGCCGCGCGCCGAGGCAAGGCGTGGCTAGCCTTGGCGCGCGAGCCACATCACGAAGAAACATGACACATAGTTTGGCAACGCAGCGATCAGCGCGGTCGCTCCGATGAGTTCCATCGTCAAAATAGCTCCCGGCCTATCAGTTGGGCCTCCTGGAAATTCGCTGACCGCCAGAACCACCCAAAGCATCATCGGGGTGATCAGCGCAAATGTAATTGAGGCGGCGCGCGCCTCACGCCGCGTGTACCGTGGCTGAAGCTTGCGGAGAATCCTCCAAGCCGCCAATCCCGGCGGGAGCAAGACTGCCAGGGCCATGCCGAGTGTTTGCCACGTCGCCAGCCCCCCAGGCGCAGAATAATATCCGGACTCGGCCAAGACCGACACGAATGTCCCGGTGGCAGCGAGGAGCGAGGCCCCCAGCAAAATCATGAGCACTCGAAGCGTGTTGCGCATTCCTAAGTTTCCTGCACTCGAGGTTCTGGTTCGTGATGGCAGTCCAATTCTATTCCAACCGCACAACCCCAAGGGTCCGAAACTTCCATTGGCGATCCATCAGGTTCGCCTACTTTGGACCTAGAAGCCCAGCCGCGACTAATTACCGCCGAGAGTCGTCCGAGTCGGCGCCAGGGCGGTGTGTTACAATGCAGATTACGGAGGGCGCGAGCGGCATGAAATTCGGCGTCGTGGTGTTTCCGGGATCGAACTGCGACCACGATGCCTGGCACGTCCTCGGCACCGTTCTGGGCCAGCCGGTTGAGTTTCTGTGGCATCAATCCGAAAACGTAGACGGGTTTGACGGCATTATTCTGCCGGGCGGATTTTCCTACGGCGATTATTTGCGCACGGGCGCGATTGCGCGGTTCTCTCCGGTGATGCGCGGGATTGCGCGCTTCGCGGAGCGCGGGGGCCTCGTGCTCGGCATCTGCAACGGATTCCAGATTCTTTGCGAAGCGGGATTGCTGCCCGGCGCGCTGATGCGCAATCAAGGGATGCGGTTCATCTGCCGCCACGCGCACCTGCGCGTCGAGACGACGGCCACGCCTTTTACGGCCGCTGCGACGCGCGGCGATGTGCTGCGCGTCCCGATCGCGCACGGCGAGGGGAATTATTTTTGCGACGCGGCCACGCTCGCAGAACTGGAGCGCGATGACCGGATCGTTTTTCGCTACGTCACGCCGGAGGGGCGCGCGGTGGCGGAGGGCAATCCGAACGGCTCGCTCGCGAACATCGCGGGCATCTGCAGCCGCGAGCGGAACGTGATGGGCATGATGCCGCACCCGGAGCGCGCGTCGGAGATGGAACTCGGCTCAGCCGATGGGCTCGTGGTGCTGCGCTCGATGGTGCAATCGTTGACGCACACCGGCCATCTTGCGCAGGCCAGCGCCATCTCGGCATAGGATTCGTTTGGTTCGTTCGCCGGGCGCGCAGATAATTCTAAAAGGTTCTACAGGGGTTCCTCGAAGTCACGATGTTGGAAACCGAGATCAGGGTGACGCCAAAGCTGGCGGCGGAGCACGGACTGACCGCCGAGGAATACGCGCGCATACTCTCCATCCTGGGGCGCGAACCGAATTTCACCGAGCTGGGCATCTTCAGCGTGATGTGGAGCGAGCACTGCTCGTATAAGTCCAGCCGCGCGCACTTGCGGCGCCTGCCGACCCGCGGCCCGCAAGTGGTGCAAGGCCCCGGCGAGAACGCAGGCGTGGTGGACATCGGCGACGGCCTGGTCGCGGCGTTCAAAATGGAATCGCACAACCACCCGAGTTACGTGGAGCCGTTTCAAGGCGCGGCGACGGGTGTGGGCGGAATCCTGCGCGACATTTTCACGATGGGCGCGCGGCCCATCGCCGTCCTCGATTCGTTGCGCTTCGGGCCACTGGCCGCGGAAGCTGGCGTGGACGAAGCGACCGCCGCGCGCAATCGCCGCGTGCTGGACGGCGTGGTGCGCGGTATCGCGTTTTACGGAAATTGTTTTGGCGTGCCGACCATCGGCGGCGAGGTGGCGTTCGAGCCGGGCTACTCCGGCAATCCGTTGGTGAACGTGCTGGCGCTCGGCATCGCGAAGAGAGAAGATCTGTTTTTCGCGCGCGCGCAAGGCGTCGGCAATCCCGTTCTGTATGTTGGCTCGAAGACGGGCCGCGACGGAATTCACGGCGCGTCGCTGTTGGCCTCCGCGGAATTCAACGAACTCTCTGAAGAGAAGCGGCCCAATGTGCAGGTGGGCGATCCATTTTTGGAAAAGCTGCTGCTGGAAGCGTGCCTTGAAGCGATGGCCACCGGTGCCATCGTCGCGATTCAGGACATGGGCGCCGCGGGGCTGACGAGTTCTTCGTGCGAGATGGCGTCGCGCGGCGGGCTCGGGATCGAGATGAATCTGGATCGCGTGCCGCAGCGCGAGACGGGAATGACCGCGTACGAGATGATGCTCAGCGAATCCCAGGAGCGGATGCTGCTGGTGGCGGAGCGCGGGCGCGAAAGCGAAATCGTGCAAGTCTTCGCGAAGTGGGGACTGGACGCGGTGGAGATCGGGCGCGTCACCGAGGACGGCATGTTGCGCTTGGTGCACCACGGGCAAGTGGTGGCGGAAATCCCGGCACACCCGCTGGCCGAGCAAGGGCCGGTGTATCAGAGACCGATCGCGCGTCCGGCCGCCCAGCCGGAGACGCGGCGCGTGCCGCTTTCCGCCGCAGACACGGATCTCACGCCGAATTTGATGCGCTTGCTCGCTTCGCCGACGGTCGCCTCGAAGCGATTTATTTTCGAGCAGTACGATTACATGGTCCGGACGAACACGATTGAATGTCCTGGCGCGGGAGACGCGGGAGTCTTGCGCTTGAAGGGAACGCGGCGCGGACTGGCGCTCGCGACCGACGGCAACGGCCGCTGGACGCAACTCGACCCGAAAATGGGCGCGAAGGCCGCGGTGGCAGAGGCGGCGCGCAATGTGGCTTGCACGGGAGCGCGTCCGATGGCCGCGACGAATTGCCTGAATTTCGGCAATCCGGAAAAGCCCGAAGTCATGTGGCAATTCAGCGAGGCCATCGACGGCATCGCCGAGGCCTGCACGAGTCTGGAAATCCCGATTACCGGCGGCAACGTCAGCTTCTACAACGATACGCTCGGCAAATCGATCGAGCCGACGCCGATTCTCGGCGTGCTGGGCGTGCTCGAAGATGCCTCGCGCATGCTGGGGATGGGTTTTTGCGCGGAGGGCGATGCGGTGGTGCTGCTTGACGGGCGCGGCGAATCTGGTCTCGCGGAAGAGGGAGACGCGCGCGAATTCGGTTCGTCCGAATTTGCGAAGACGGTCCACGGAATCGCGTCCGGAGCTCCGCCGACGGTGGATCTCGCGGCGGAGAAGCGATTGATTCGTTTGCTTGAGGCGCTTGCTGCGACGGGAGTGGCCCGCTCCGCGCACGACATCAGCGACGGAGGGCTCGCGGTGACGATCGCAGAAAGTTGCTTCGCGAGCGAGGGGCTCTCCACAGAAGCAAAACTCAGCGGCGCGGAGCCAGCCGAGATCGCGTGTTTCGGGGAACGCGGCGCGCGCGCGATTGTGAGCGCGGCCCCCGCGCGAGTTGCCGAGCTTCTCGCGCATGCGAGAGAATATGGGGTTCGCGGCCAGGAGATCGGACGCGTGTGCCGGGGAACGTTCGCGATCGAATACAATAGCCGGAGCGTGGTGCGCGCGCCGGTGGAGACATTGCGGGAATCGTGGGCGCGGGCTCTCGAACGAGCACTACAGGGCTGAGCAAGCGTAAACAGAAGATATGCAGATTCAAATCGAAGACGATCACTTTCACGATCACTGCGCGGTTTGTGGCGTGTACGGCCATCCCGAGGCGGCGAAGCTGGCCTACCTCTCGCTCTACGCGCTCCAGCATCGCGGGCAGGAATCGGCCGGAATTGTTTCGAGCGACGGCCAGCAACTTTACACGCACAAGGACATGGGCCTCGTGCAGGATATTTTTCAGCCCCAGGCGCTGGCGAAATTGCCGGGCATGATGGCGGTGGGCCACACGCGCTATTCCACCGCGGGCGACAAGACGCTAACCAACGCGCAGCCCATCGTGATTGACTGCAATCGCGGCACGCTCGCGCTCGGCCACAACGGCAACTTGACCAACGCGCACGATTGCCGCAAACGGCTCGAACACCGCGGCTCGATTTTTCAAACCTCGAGCGACACGGAAGTGATCGTGCATCTCCTGGCGCGCAGCGGCGCGCGCACCCTCGCGGGCGCGCTGGCCGACGCACTGGTGCAGATCGAGGGCGCCTACTCGCTGGTGTTGCTGACGCGCGAGGAGCTCTGGGCGATTCGCGACCCGCGCGGGTTTCGCCCGTTGAGCCTCGGGCGCCTGGGCGACGCCTGGCTCGTCGCCTCGGAGACGGCCGCGTTCGATCTGGTGGGCGGCACGTACGAGCGCGAAATCGAACCGGGGGAAATGCTGCGCATCTCGCGCGCGGGCGTGGAGTCGCTGCGCTTCGCGCCAGAGAAGCCGCACCAATACTGCATTTTTGAACACGTCTATTTTTCGCGGCCGGACAGTGTGGTCTTCGGACGGTCGGTGAATCGGAGCCGCGAAGAGTTGGGGCGATTGCTTGCGCGCGAGCATCCGGCCGATGCCGATATCGTCGTGCCCGTGCCGGATTCCGGCGTGCCCGCGGCGATCGGCTATTCGGACGAGTCCGGCGTGCCATTCCGGATGGGGCTGATCCGCAATCATTATGTCGGGCGCACTTTTATTGAGCCGGAACAGGCCATCCGCGATTTCGGCGTAAAACTGAAACTGAATCCCGTGAGGGATCTGCTGCAGGGCAAGCGAGTGGTGCTGGTGGACGATTCGATTGTGCGCGGCACGACCAGCCGCAAGATCGTCCGTCTGGTGCGCGAGGCGGGAGCGGTGGAAGTGCACATGCGCATCAGCTGCCCGCCGACGGTTTCGCCCTGCTACTACGGCGTGGACACGCCGACGCGCGAAGAGCTAATCGCGGCGGGGCCGTCTCGCATCCGGCCGCGGCTGAGCGCCGAGGAATTGCAGGCGCTGCCGCGCGAGCTGTCATCCGAGGCACTCATGCTTGAGGAGATCCGGCGCTTCCTCGGCGCGGATTCGGTGGGCTACCTATCGCTCGAAAGTTTGCGGCGCGCGGTGAACGACAACGAGGGGCGATTCTGCACTTCGTGCTACACGGGTAATTACCCGACGGATTTGGTTCAGCTCGAAGTCGCGGCGAACGAGGGACAACCACAACAGCAGTTGGAACCCCGCGAAGTCTAAAGAAGTGGGCCCGGGCGAATTCCGCGAAACCAGGACGGCTGCGGGCTCCACTTGGAGCCCGCCACATAAACGATGCGATACTCAGACGCAGGCGTGAATATCTCGCTCGCCGACGAAGCCAAGCGGCGCATCCGCAGGCTCGCGTCGCGGACGTCGCGCCGCGGCGTCATCGGCGGGATCGGCGCGTTCGGCGCGTTGTACGCGCTCGATAAGAAGCGCTGGCGCGAGCCGGTGCTGGTTTCGAGCGCGGATGGCGTGGGCACAAAACTGAAAGTCGCATGCGCGATGAGAATTCACGAGACCGTCGGCGCGGATCTCGTGAATCACTGCGTCAACGACATTCTCACTTTGGGCGCAGAGCCGCTCTTCTTTCTCGATTATCTGGCGCTCGGCAAGATGGATCCGGACATCGTCGAGCAGATTATGGAAGGCATCAGTGGCGCGTGTCACCGCGCCGGCTGCTCGCTGGTCGGCGGGGAGACGGCGGAAATGCCGGATATGTATGCGGCCGGAGAATACGATCTTGCCGGATTCATCGTCGGAGCCGTGGAGCGCAGCCGGTTGAAGCGCGTGCGCCAGCCCAAAGCCGAGGACGTTCTGCTCGCGTTGCCTTCCACAGGGCTGCACACGAACGGCTATTCGCTGGCGCGGAAGCTGGTGTTCGATGTCGCGGGGCTCGACCCACACGCCTACGTCGCGGAAATCGGGAACAAGATCGGCGCAGAACTCTTGTTGCCCCATCGGTGCTATTGGCCGATGCTCAAGCGCACCATCGCGCAGGAACGGCTTTCGGGCTTGGCGCACATCACCGGAGGCGGAATTCCCGGCAATTTGCCGCGCGTGCTCCCGCGCGGGACGCAAGCCGTCATCGAATTGGGATCGTGGCCGGTGCTGCCGATTTTCAAATATCTGGCGGCGGTGGGAAAACTCGATCGTGACGAATTGTTGCGCACGTTCAATCTGGGCATCGGCATGATTCTCGTCGTTCCGCCGGAGAACCTGCGCGCCGTCGAAAGCGAATTGAAGCGCCGGCGCGAGCCGTTCTACCGGATTGGCTCGGTGAAGCGCAGCGACCCCAGCAAGACGCGCGTGGCCTTCACGGGCCAGTTGCCGCTCTGATCGCGAATCCTCTATAAGAAGTGTTACGCTCCCTCCTACCCGGAGGTATCCCCCATGCGAGATTTCAGCAGCCTTTCCGAAAAGGAAATTCTGGCGCTGACCATTTCCCTCGAAGAAGAAGACGAGCGCGTTTACGCCGACCTCGCCGTCGGACTGCGGGAGAAATTCCCCGGCTCGGCGGCCGTTTTCGATGGGATGCGCGGAGACGAAGCACGCCACCGGCGCAGGCTCATCGAACTCTACCGGCAGAAATTCGGCGAGCACATTCCGCTCATCCGCCGGCAGGACATCCGCGGATTCGTGAAACGCGAGCCCGTATGGCTGCTCCAACCGCTCAATCTGGACAAGATCCGGAATCAGATGCGCGCGTCCGAGCTGGAGACGCAGCGGTTTTACGAGAAGATCGCGGCGCGCACGCAGGATGCCAGCATCCGCCAATTGCTCGACGATCTCGCGCAGGAGGAGCGGCACCACTCGGAGCGCTCGGTGGAGTTGGAGAAGGATCACCTGGGCGGCAGCACACGGGAAAGCGAAGAAGCCGCGGGACGCCGGCTGTTCTTGCTGCAAATCGTCCAGCCCGGCTTGGTGGGGCTGATGGATGGTTCTGTCTCGACGCTCGCGCCCGTGTTTGCCGCGGCGCTGGCGACGCGCAGCACGCACACCGCGTTCGCGGTGGGACTCGCGGCGTCGGTCGGCGCCGGAATCAGCATGGGATTCGCCGAAGCGCTTTCGGACGACGGCAGCCTCACCGGGCGCGGGCATCCCTGGCTGCGCGGCGTGGTTTGCGGAGCGATGACGACACTCGGTGGAATCGGCCACACGATTCCTTTCTTGATTCCGAAATTTACGCCGGCGATGGGCGTGGCGATCTTCATCGTCGTAATTGAGTTGGGCACGATCACCTGGATCCGCCACCGCTACATGGATACGCCGACGGTCTCGGCCGCGCTGCAAGTGGCCGTCGGCGGTGCGCTGGTGTTTCTGGCGGGCCTGCTGATCGGGAGCGCGTGAGGACCGTCAAATGCCGGACTCCGGCGGAGGCACAGTTTTCAGGGAATGTGGGATTGAAAGAGTTGGACAAATTGCGTGAGGTCGGCTGCATTCACATCCGACACAGCCCAGAACTGAAAGCCGCCATGCGACCACCGGACAATGTTATAGCCCTGTCGTGATTCGATCGCTTGCGTCGCGCTCGATCCCGTAGGGTCCGGCCAGACGAATACGTTGATGAAGTGCTTGCGCCGCTGGTAGACGAGCGCGGCCACGTCACGTTCGCCGATGTAATCCAGCCGCCCCCCAATCAATGGAAATCCGTCGCTCGCCAGATCCACGACCGGCGGTGAAAAATCGAGCTTCCCGTCGAACCACGGCTTCACCGTGTGTTGGTCGGTGGATTGCACGTCGAACAGGTGACCCGGTTGCAGCGAGCGGATATGGCTCGCGACGATTTCCGCAGGGAGCAAATTTGTCTGCCGCTGCCCAATGATGTTCGGAATCATTCTTGCGCCCAAAACAACGGCGATGAGGACGGCCGCGGTCATCGCCAGCCACCTGAGAACGGCGCGGCGCGGCATGGGAATCACTTTGGGCCGGACCTGCTCGCCGGGAAGCTCAGCCTGAATGCGAACCCGGAGGCTCTCGGGCGCGCGTTCATAGAGATTCGATGCCCGCAACGACTGGCGCAACATCCGCTGTTCGCCGAGTTCTCGGGCGCACTCCGGGCACGTTTTCAAATGCTCCTCGAACTCGACGGTGCGCACGAGGTCGAGTTCCCCGTCGAAATAGGCCTGGAGCAACCGCTCGTTATTTTCGCACGTCACGTTGCTCCTCCCCGGCGCGCACCCGCAACAGGCGCTCGCGCAGTCGGGCGCGCCCGCGCGCCAGACCGGACATCACCGTGCCGACCGGCGTGCCCATCACCTCGGCGATTTCCTTGTAGGACATGCCCTCCAGCTCGCGCAGGACGAGTACTTCGCGAAAACGCACGGGCAATTCATCAAGCGCCTCTCGAAGCATGCGGCGATCGTCCGATTGCAAGAGCGCCGCTTCCGCGCCGGGCCGCTCCACGCCGTCCGTATGAATCTTCTCGTCGAACTCCTCCGCCACGTCGGCAGGACGGTTCTTTTCCAGGAAAGAATAGCTGGTGTTACGCACGATTTTCAGCACCCAGGCGCGGGCGTCGCCTCCCTGGTAACCGCCGAAGAATTTGAACGCGCGAAGATAGGATTCTTGAATGATGTCCTCGGCATCGTGCGTATTGTGAACGAGCCAGCGCGCGAGGTTGTAAGCCGCATCCAGGTGCGGCAGCACAACCTGCTCAAAAGTCCCGGATTGACCCAACCCGCGCCCTTCGTCTCCCATCTCTGGATTTGATTCTCTACCTTCCAGACCGGATGCAAAACAGAATTATTCCCGGTACCAATCGTGACGGCCGGGAATATTTGGCGGGCGCGGTGAGTCTGGACAATGGAAGGCAACGCACCGGCCTTTCGGCCAACAAGGAATCGCAACCGGAGGAAAGCGCATGTCGAAATACATCAAGGAGAATCTCGATCGCGATGGAGTGGACCGCCGGGGTTTCCTGCAGTGCATGGCCTGGGCCGGGACGGGCGCTCTTTGCGTTCTGCAGGGCGGCGTTCTGAAATCCTTTGCCCTGGGTGATGTGCTGCAGCAAAAGGTAAAGCACCTCACAGGGGATCTTAGCTTCGTGCAAATCAGCGACAGCCACATCGGCTTCAATAAAGCAGCCAATCCCGATGTGACGGCTACGCTGCGCGAAGCTATTGCCAAGATTAACGCGCTGCCGGCGCCACCTTCATTCGTCTTGCATACGGGCGACCTGACGCAACTCTCAAAACCCGACGAATTCGACACGCTGGCCGAGTCGCTGAAGAGCCTGAAGACCGACCGCATCTTCTACGTTCCTGGCGAGCACGATGTGCTGAACGACAACGGCGAACTGTTTCACAAACGCTTTGGGCAGGGGACACAAGGTGACGGCTGGTACAGCTTCGATCAGAAGGGAGCTCACTTCATCGGCTTGGTCAACGTGCTGAATCTCAAGGCAGGGGGTCTCGGCAGTCTTGGCAACGATCAGCTCGAATGGCTGAAGGAAGATGTTGCCAAATTGAAGAGCAGCACGCCGATTGTCGTCTTCGCGCACATCCCGCTCTGGGCGGTTTATCCGCAATGGGGCTGGGGCACCGACGACAGCGAACAAGCGCTCTCGTACCTGAAGCGATTTGGTTCCGTCACGGTCTTGAACGGTCACATTCACCAGACCATGCAGAAAATCGAGGGAAACATCGTGTTCCACACCGCCTGCTCTACGGCTTTCCCGCAACCCCAGCCGGGCCAGGCCGACTCTCCAGGCCCCATGAAGGTGCCGTCCGATAAACTGCGCGGCCTGCTGGGCATCACGGACGTGAACTTCATTCGCGGCAAACACACTTTGGCGATCGTGGATTCAACGCTTCAAGACTAAGGAGATTTCTCATGCGAAGCTGGAAGATGCAACAACAGAGGACTGATCGGATCTTTGCGACTGTGATTCTTGGAGTTGCGGTCGTCCTGTCTCTCGCACTCGCGAGCGGCGCACTGCGGCCGCGCCCCGTTGCCGCAGCCCAGCAGCAATCCCCCGCGAATGTGGTGACCATCGACAACTTCATGTTCACGCCGATGGAACTGACCATACCCGCGGGCGCCACAGTTACATGGATCAATAAGGACGACGTGCCGCATACCGTCGTAAGCGTCGATCACAAATTCAAATCGCAGGCGCTCGATACCGACGAAAAATTCTCGTTCACATTTTCAGATCCGGGCACTTACGGATATTTCTGCTCCCTGCATCCCCGCATGACCGGCAAGATCATCGTGAACAAGGCTCAGCCGTGAACCCATTCAGCATTCGCGAGGCGCTGCTGGCCAAGCACGCGCAACACGTCGTGCTTATTCACTTCCCCATCGCGATGTTCGCGGCCGGCGTGGCGTTCTTCATCGTCGTGATTGAGTTGGGCACGATCACCTGGATACGGCACAAGTACATGGATACGCTGACAGCCTCGGCGGCACGCTTGTGTTTCTAGGTGGCCTCCGGATCGGGAGCGCGTAAATCGGAGACCGGGCCTGTTCAGCCGTCTTGTCCAGCTAACAAATTGATGACAGGCTGGCATAAATTGTCAATTCCGATCTGTCTGGAAAGCGGACAATCGTGTGGGGAGTCCCTCACGTGATTTCTGAGATTGCACTTACAT
>Ga0209415_10005056_pt1 | contig 23878 bp, 25 predicted proteins | sample PeaSoiSIISIP2007_FD_187696 | JGI IMG/M metagenome (GOLD analysis project Ga0209415, IMG submission 187696) | Peat soil microbial communities from Weissenstadt, Germany - SII-SIP-2007 (SPAdes) (version 2) | ecosystem: Environmental > Terrestrial > Soil > Wetlands > Peat | place: Germany... | reverse complement strand
TGGCCGGGGTCGATCTGGCCGGGGTCGATCTGGCCGGGGTCGATCTGGCCGGGGTCGATCTGGCCGGGGTCGATCTGATTGGGCACACAGACGACGCTACCGCCGACGGCGGAGCGCCGAAAGATCGTGTCGGCGTGAACAGCGGACCGCCTCCTGCCGTATGTGGTGGGGACCGGCGACCGCTGGTTCGCTGCGAGAGGAGACCGGTGGCACGCATTTCGGGACGGGGACGATCGCTGTCGGCGAAAGGCGCACTCGGAGCAGTCGCCCTGCTCGGGCTGGCCGCCTGTTCGACGTCGACGCCCACGCCGGCGGCGACGGATGCGGCGCGCGCCACCGGTTCGCCGGGAACATTCCTGGCGTCGTTGGACAAGGCGACGCAGATCGGTGCCACCGTCCCGCCCAACGGTGATGTCAATCCCTACGGCATCGCCGTCGTCCCCACGACGGTCGGGACCCTGGTGCAGGGATCGACGTTGGTCAGCAACTTCAACGACAGTGCCAACACCCAGGGGACGGGGACGACGATCGTCCAGGTGTCGCCGACCGGCGCCCGCTCCACCTTCGCGCGGATCACGACGTTGCCCGCCTCCGAGCCGTGCCCGGGGGGGATCGGCCTCACCACCGCACTCGCCGTGCTCCCCGGAGGATGGGTGGTGGTGGGCAGCCTGCCCGCCGGCCCCGGCGGCGATCTCCCGGCGGCGAACCCCGCCGGATGCCTGATCGTCCTGAACAGTTCGGGGATGCCCGTCGAGACCTGGACGAACGCCCACATCAACGGTCCGTGGGACATGACGACGGCGGTCACGGCGTCGGGGGCGGAGATCTTCGTCTCCAACGTTCTCAGCCGGCCCGCCGGCCTCATGTCGACACCGCCCAGCGGGTTGTGCACGGTCACCCGTCTCGACGTGAGCCTGTCGCCGGGGGACCCACCCCGCATGACAGGATCCACCGTCATCGGGAGCGGGTTTCCCTGGAGGGCGAACAAGGCGGCCTTCATCCAGGGACCCACCGGTGTGGCCCTGGGGTCGAACGGGACGCTGTACGTGGCCGAGACGGTGGGGAGCGCGATCACGGCCATACCCGGCGCCCTGACGCGGACGGACCCGGTGATGGACGGGACCGACACCGTGACCGCGGGGGGTTCTCTGAACGGGCCCCTCGGTCTGACGATGGTACCGGGTGGTGACCTCGTCGCCGTGAACGGCAACGACGGCAGGGCCGTCGAGATCACGCCCCATGGCCGGCAGATCACCACCGTGACGCTCGTCCCGGATGGTGCCGGCGACCTCTTCGGGGTGACGCCGACGGCGAGCGGGAAGGGACTGCTCTTCGTGAACGACGGGACCAATGCCGTCGACGTGGCCGACATGCGCTGAAGCGACGGGGCCGCCGGGAAGCCAGGGCCGCGCTGAGCGGCCGGGGATCAGTGTGTGCCGATGGTGGCGTGAAGGTCGGTGACGGTCAGGGAGAAGGCCCCGTTCGAGGCGCGGAACCACGGAGCCGTGCTTCCCACCAGCTCGAGCTCCAACGTGTCACCCGCCGCCACCGTGTACTCGTTGGGATTCAGGTCGAAGGTGACCGTCGTGTCGCCGGTCGAGCGGGAGCCAGCGTGCGCCGACTGGTCGACGTCGGGCCGGACGACGCCGGCTTCGACGATCTGGCGCGTGGCACCGGTCGGGCCCACGTCCCAGAGCCGGCCGACCAGCTCGGGGAAGTCCCCGACGACGTGTAGGTGGGCCGTCACCTGGAGGGACCCGATCACGGTGGTGGCCCGCGCCACGCGGACGTCGGCGACGGCCGTCCCCGGTTCGCGCCCGGCCGGAAGGAGGTGGCAGAGCTTGCCGACGTAGGCGGGGTTCAGCGCCGCCGACACCGCCGGGCTCCCACCGCCGGACGTGACGACCTGGGCGGAGGACGAGGACAGTCGGAGCGATCCCGTGGTGAGAGCGGCCCACGAGGACGCCGTGAGCACCGGGGCCGAGGGTGCGCCGGCCGGGCACGTCTGGCCGACGGCCAGGACCGTGGTCGGGCGGGTGCCGTGGTCCAGCATGACGGTGTCCAGGAACGACAGCGCCGCCGCGTCCTGGCGGTGGACGTCGGCCGGCTTCCCCTGGGCCCAGCCGTGACCGTTGTCATCGAAGATCAGGAGGAGGGGATGGTGGACCTCGGCGTCTCCTAGCCCTTCGCTGAAATGGAGCGCCTCGGAGACGGGGAACAAGGTGTCGGTCCAGCCGCTCTGGATGGCCACCGCCGGGACGCCCCCGGCGGGGAGCGGGATCCCGATGGCGGAGTGGTAGGTCTGGAGCTCCCGCAGAGCGGAGGAGTCGGTGGCGGAGAAGGGCTCCCCGGCGCTGATGGCCTTGTACCAGGAGGTGAGGTCGGCGCTCGGATCAGCACCCGGGGGTGCGAGGAAGAACCCGGTGGTGACGCCGTAGAGAAGCGTGTTCCAGCTCTGCTTCTCGACTCCGATGGGCGTGAGATCGGCGGACGCCGGCGTGCCCTGCGACGGGAGGAGGGCGCCGTTGGGGTTGAGCGCCGTCACGAGATCGTCCCACGGCCACACGGCGTAGGCGGCGGCGATCGACATCGGAACGTGATGGACCGGGCTCGTCCACGGGGCGAGTCGGCCGTCGGTCAGGCGCAGACGGTTCTTGAGCATGGCCAGCTCGAGCGTCTGCCCGGCGCCGTAGGAGACGCCGGTGACGGCGATCTCCGGCCGGACGAGGCCTTCGTCCACCAATTCGCCGGCCAGGTACTGGGTGTCCCTGATCTCGTACCTCTGGTCGGCGAGGTGGATCCAACCCTTGGCGCACGCCGGCGTGGTGGCGCGTGATGCCGTGCTCCCACAGGAGTTGCCGAAGCCCCGGGCCGTGTACATGAGGACGGCGTAACCCTTGGTGGCCATCGTCACGTCGTCGACGGCGCCGTCGTCGGTCGAGTCCTCCCAGTCGGCCTTGCTGCCGCCGAGACCGTGGAGCATGACGATCAACGGGAACGGTCCCCGACCCGTCGCCGGCAGAGCCACGTCGGCGTCGAGGGGGACACCGTCGAAACTGGGGACGCGGAGATCGCGGCCGGAGGTGAGGCCCCCGGGGCAGAAGCGGATGCCGTCTCGTGGACCGCAGGCGAGCTTCCCGAAGGGACGGGGGACCGCCGGCGGCGGCGGCGGCGGCTCCCGAATGACGCCGGCGGCGGCGGGGGCGTGCGGTGACGCGCCTCCGCCGCTGCAGGCGGACAAGGTGGCGACGGCGCACAACGCCAGGACGAGGCCGACGCGCCGACAGATGTGGATCTCCCCCGGGTCGATGATGGGCCAGCCTACAATGGCTGATGAGTTCCACTCCCTCGACCACGCCCGCCGTCGCTCGCCACCGTCATCCGACGTCGGGAGAGGACAGCTTCCTCGGTCGAATGGCCGGCCGGTGCTACGACCACCGCCGGAGGGTGCTGCTCCTGTGGATTGTCGCGATCATCGCCCTGACGACGATCTCCCAAGCGGTGGGCACCCGCTACCAGGACAACTTCTCGTCGGGTAACTCCGAGTCGCAGCGGGTCCAGGACATCCTGGTGGCGCGCTTTCCGAAGACGGCGGGAACGACCGCCGATGTCGTCATCCAGACCCGCTCGGCGCTGGGGACGCCCGCCGTGGTGGCCCGGACGACGTCGATGGTCGAACGGTTGAGGACCCTCCCGAACGTGTCCGGCGTGACGAGCCCGTTCGCCCCGGGGGCCGTCCACCAGATCTCGGCCGATCGGCATATCGCCTTCGCCGTCGTGCAGTTCGACAGGGACCAGTCGAGCGTCCCCAACAGCTCCGTCACCAAGCTGGTCGACACGGCGCAGAGCTACGCCCGTCCGGGATACGACGTCGAGCTCGGTGGTGCGGTGATCGGAAACGTGGTCACGGCCAAACCGGGCCCGAGCGAGGGCATCGGGATCACGGCGGCCATGATCATCATGTTGATCGCCTTCGGGTCGGTGGTGGCCATGGGTCTTCCCATCATGGCGGCGCTGTTCGGGATCGCCATCGGGTTCGCCCTCCAGGACCTGCTGAGCCACGTCCTGAACGTCCCCGTCTTCGCCCCCGAGATGCTGGCCATGATCGGGCTGGGCGTGGGGATCGACTACGCCCTGTTCATCGTGACCCGGTTCAGGCAGGGGTTGGTGCAGGGCCGCCACCCGCGCGCCGCGGTCACCGCCGCTCTGGCCACGTCGGGGCGCGCCGTGCTCTTCGCCGGTTGCACCGTGATCATCTCGCTCCTCGGGCTCTTCATCGTCGACCTGCCCTTCATGGAAGGGTTGGCGGTGGGCGCCATCGCGGCGGTCCTGCTCGTGATGGCCGCCGCCCTCACGTTGCTGCCGGCCACGTTGGGGTTCGCCGGCCCCGCCGTCGACCGGCTGCGTCTCCCCGGTCGCCTCCGGGGTTCGCCCCCGACCGGCGGGCGCGGCTTCTGGTACCGGTGGAGCCGGATGATCCAGGCGCACCCGGTGACGTCAGGGCTCTCGGCCCTTCTCGTCCTCGGGTTCCTCGCCGTGCCCCTGTTCTCGATGCGTCTGGCTTTCACCGACGCCGGCAACGATCCCGCCAGTCTCACCACGCGTCAGGCCTACGACCTCCTGGCCAAGGGATTCGGACCCGGGTTCAACGGCCCGCTCGTCCTCGCCGCCGAGCTCCCGGCCGGCGGGGCGACGTCCACCCTGGCCACGTTGGACTCGGCCCTGCGGGCCACGCCCGGCGTGGCCTTCGCCACCCCGCCGGAGCTCAACGCCGACCGGTCGACGGCCGTGATCATCGCCGACCCCACCACCGCGCCCCAGGCGGCGGCCACCGCCGAGCTGGTCACGACGTTGCGCCACCGTGTCATCCCCTCGGTGACGCGCGGGACCGGTGTCGAGGTCCTGGTGGGTGGCGAGACGGCCGGGGGGGTCGACGCCGCCGGCTACCTCTCGTCGCGGCTGTACTGGGTCATCGGCGGCGTCATCGTCCTGGCCTTCCTCCTCCTGATGGCGGTGTTCCGGTCGGTGGTGATCCCCGTGAAGGCCGCCGTGATGAATCTGTTGTCGGTGGGCGCCGCCTACGGCGTGATCGTCGCCGTCTTCCAGTGGGGATGGGCGGGCTCGATCATCGGGATCGGCAGCACCGGGCCCATCGACCCCTGGATCCCGCTCATGATGTTCACCATCCTCTTCGGGCTGTCGATGGACTACGAGGTGTTCCTGCTCTCGAGGGTGCGCGAGGAGTGGCTGCGGACACAGGTCAACACCACATCGGTGGCCGACGGCCTGGCCAAGACGGCCCGCGTCATCACCGCCGCCGCCGCCATCATGATCTGCGTCTTCGGGTCCTTCGTCATCGGTGACCCCTTGCGGGTGCTCAAGGTGTTCGGCCTGGGGCTCGCCGCCTCCATCGTGATCGACGCCAGCCTGGTCCGGATGGTGCTGGTGCCGTCGGTCATGGAGCTCCTCGGCCGGGCCAACTGGTACATGCCCCGGTGGCTCGACCGGATGGTGCCGCGGCTCGGTGTCGAGGTCGACGTCGAGGCGCCGTCGCCGACGGAGAGACCGGCCGCCGGGCACCCGGAGACGCCCCTGGTCCCCGCCACATAGGACGCGCCGCGGCCCGCCCGACGACGACCGACGGTCAGGCCCGCCCGACGAGTGCCATGACGGCGGTCCGGGGACTGCTCAGGACGAGCGACCTGAGCCGGACCAGAGCTTCGACCGGGGCCATCGACGCCTGGGCCAGGACGATGACGTCGACGGTGGTGTCGAGCGACTCGAGATGGGAGGCGATGGCGGCGTGGTACCGGTCATGGGCACCGGCTTCGAAGTGGGCCCAGGCCTCGAGGCACGGGGCGTCGACGACGGTGACGTGTCGCCCGGCCTGTTCGGCCGTCCGCGCCAGGAGGTCGTGGGTGGGTCCGATGGTGCTCTCGAGGGCCGCCACCACGGCGATGCGGTCACCGCCGGCCACGGCCATCCGGGCCATGGGCCTGTCCACCCGGAGGACGTCCACACCGGCCGCCCGACCGATCTCCTCCGACGGGCCGCCGATGGTGGAGCAGGTACAGACGACGCGGGCGGCCCCCCGGGCTGCCAGTGCCTCGAGGCGCGCCCCGATCCGCGTGCGCAGGTCGTCGTCGACTCCGCCACGCCGCCGGGCATCGGTGAGGAGGCTCGGATCGACGACATGGACGGCGTCGTCCTCCGGCGACAGCCGGGTCAGGAGTCCGGTGAACAGATCGACATGGCCGTCCGCCGTGTGGAGGAAGCCGAACGTCGTCACCGGGTCGGGACGGGCCCCGTCACAGCCAGTTGCGCCGGCGGAACATCATGAGCAGGGCGAGGGCCACGAGGATCTGCATGCCGATGCCGAGGAACACGAAGGTCCCGAGGCCCGTGATGTGACTGATCATCCAGCCGAAGTTCTGGCCGAAGAAGCCGGTGATGAAGCTCAGGGGGAGGAAGATGGTGGCGATGATGGTGAGCTGCTTCATCACCTGGTTGAGCCGGTTGGAGACGGTGGAGAGGTGGGTGTCCATGGCCCCGCTCAACAGGTCCCGGTAGCTGTCGACGAGATCGCTGATCCGGATGAGGTGGTCGTAGAGGTCGCGGAAGTACCGCTCGGCGTCCGGGGTCATGCCGGGGAGCCCGGAGTCGCTCACGGCCAGGCTGGCGAACATGTCGCGTTGGGGTGTGATCACCTTGCGCAAGGCCACCAGGGAACGCTTCATGGTGAAGAGGGTCCCCAGCTGCTCCTCGGTCGGCTTGACCAGGATGGCGTCCTCGAGCGAATCGATCTGATCGTCGAAGCGTGACAGGACGGGGAAGAAGCTGTCGATGAGGGAGTCGATGATCCGGTAGAGCAACATGATGGTGCTTCCCCCGCCTTGCTGGCGGCGGAGCGAGGCGCGGGTGCGGACGTCGTCGAATTGCGAGCACTGGCCCCGTTCCACGGTGACGAGGAACTTGTCCGAGTAGAAGGAATGGACCTCGATGGTGTCGCCGCCGTCGCCGTCCGCACCGTGGACCACCAGGTAGACGAAGTCGTCGTAGTCGTCGAGCTTGGGTCTCTGGCCGAAGTGCTCGGCGTCCTCCACGGCCAGCGGGTGGAACTGGAATGCGTGACGGAGCAGGTCGCTTCCCTCGGCGTCGAGATCGATCAGGTCCAGCCAGAAGAACGAGCCGGAGGCGATGCTGGCCCGCACGGCGTCGGCGGTGGCATCGCTGACCGTGCCGTCGACGGACATCAGGTACCCGCGCATGGAGAGATTCTTGTCCCTACCCGCCCCGGCGTCGGTGACCCCCGGGCTCGTCCGATGCCGTGGGGCCGGTGGCGGTCGATGTCTAGGATCGGCGCATGCGATTCAGCGTCTGGCCCAGCCCCCTGCGCCCGTGGCGCGACGTCCGCCAGGTGGTCCTGCACTGCGACCGGTCGGGATGGGACGGTGCCTACTTCGCCGATCACTTCATGCCCGACGATCCGGCGGGTATCCCCCGCGACGGACCGGTGCTCGAGTGTTGGTCCGTTCTGTCGGCGCTGGCGGCCGAGACGCGGCACCTGCGGCTCGGCCCACTGGTCTCGGGGAACCTCTACCGCCATCCGGCCGTGGTGGCCAACGCCGCCGCGACCATCGACCACATCAGCGGTGGGCGTTTCATCGTCGGTCTCGGCGCCGGCTGGCAGAGAAACGAGCACGCCGCCTACGGCATCGACCTCCTCGACGTCGGTCCCCGGCTGGACCGCTTCGAAGAGGCGTGTGCCGTGATCAGCTCGCTCCTGGGAGAGCAGCGGACCACCTTTCGGGGCGCGTTCTACCAGATGGCCGACGCCCCCTGCGATCCCCGGCCGGTCCAGGACCACCTTCGCCTTCTGGTCGGCGGGAGCGGCGAGAAGCGGACCATGAGGATCGCCGCCCGCTACGCCGACGAATGGAACGCCTGGGGGACGGCCGACGATTTCCGTCGGCGGACCCCGTTGTTCGACGACCACTGCGCCGCCGTCGGGCGTGATCCCGGGTCGATCGCCCGGTCCACGCAGGCGCTCGTCTACCTGAGTACCGACGAGACGTGGCTGGCGCCGTTGCGCGGCGACACGTCGAACCGTCCGCGCCTGCTCGGGACGCCGGCCGAGGTGGTCGAGCAGGTCGCCGCCTACGACGCCGTCGGGGTCGACGAGTTGGTCGTCCCCGACTGGATGATGGGATCGGCGACCCGGACCGCCGACACCCTCGACCTCTTCTGGAACGAGGTGGCGGTCCACTTCCGGTGATCAGACGGGCAGACTCTCAGTCTCAGTCTCAGTCTCCGTCTCCGTCGACATGAAGGCCCGGTTGCGCAGCGGGACCTCCTTCAGAAGCCATGTCAGGGCGAAAGCGACGACCATGAAGGGGACTCCGAAGAGAAAGACGGTGTGGATGGCATGACTGAAGGCCTCGACGTAGCCGTGGCGTTGGGCCGGCGGTAAGGCGTTGATCTGGGCCGGGTTGATGGAGATGCCGCTGGAGGAGAGATGGCGCAGGACCGATGCCGGTAGGTACTTGGGCAATTCGGTCAGCAGGCGACTGTTGAAGATCGCTCCGAAGAGGGCGATACCGATCACACCGCCGATCGATCGGAAGAACGTGGCCGACGAGGTCGCCGTGCCCAGCTGGCTGTACGGGACGGCGTTCTGGACGGCCACCACCAGGACCTGCATGACCGCTCCCAGGCCGAAGCCGACGACGAACATGTAGACCGACGACACGGCCAGTGACGTGGTCGGGGTGAGGTGCGACAACAGGAAGAGGCCGATGGCCGTGACGCCGGTGCCGAAGATGGGGAAGACCTTGTAGCGACCCCAACGCGAGATGAGCCGGCCGCTCAGGATGAAGGTGATGAGCATGCCGCCCACCATGGGCAGGAGCTGCAAGCCGGCACTCGTCGGCGTGGCCCCGTGCACCGTCTGGAGATAGAGGGGGATGAAGATGATGGCGCCGAACATGATGAAGCCGACCACGAAGCCCACCGAGCTCGAGACGTTGAAGACGGCGATCCGGAACAACCCGAGGGGGATGAGCGGTTCCGAGGCCCGAGACTCGACCAGGAGGAAGCCGACGACGAGGAGGACGGCGCCGATGATCATGGCGACGATGGGGAACGAGGACCACCGGTACGTCGTCCCGCCCCACGTGGTGAGGAGGACCGTGGTCGTGACGGCGGCTCCGAGCAACGTCGTCCCCCAGTAGTCGATGGCATGTTCGGTCCGCCTGACCGGGACGTGCAGGACGCTGGCGATGACGAAGAGGGCGATCACCCCGATGGGGATGTTGATGTAGAAGACCCATCGCCAGCTCAGGTCCTGGGTGAACACCCCTCCGAGCAGGGGCCCGATGACGCTGGTCGAGGCGAAGACGGCACCGAAGTAGCCCATGTAGCGACCCCGCTGCCGGGGGCTGATGACGTCGCCCATGATGGCCTGGGAGCCCACGATGAGCCCACCGGCGCCCACCCCCTGGAGGGCCCGGAAGAGGATGAGCTCCAACATGGAGTGTGACAGTCCGGACAGAGCCGACCCCACCAGGAAGATCACGATGGAGAGCTGGAAGAGCTTCTTGCGCCCGAAGAGGTCGCCGAGCTTTCCCCACAACGGGGTCGAGATGGTCGAGGTGAGCAGGTAGGAGGTGACGACCCAGGTGAGGTGGTTCAGTCCGTGCAGATCGCCGGCGATGGTGGGGAGCGCCGTGGAGACGATGGTCTGGTCGAGAGTGGCCAGGAACATCCCCATCATGAGCGCCCCCAGGATCACCAGGATCCGGCGGTGCTCGGCGGGCGATATCTCGTCCTCGTCGTCGTTGTCGGGCGCCGCCCTGTCGAGCTCAGTGACCATGGCGCGGCTCGACGTCGTTCTCGATCGTGGAGGCGAAGAGCTGCAGGAGCCGGGCGAAGGCCTTGCGGTCCGCCACGGGCCAGTCCGACAGCAGGTTCTCCAGCCAGACCCGGCGGGCGCCGAGCAGGCGTTCGATGGACCGCTTTCCGTCGCGGGTGAGAAGCAGACGAGAGGCACGGCCGTCGTCGGGGTCGGCGGACCGGGCGATCAGTCCGAGATGCTCGAGCTGTTGCACCTTGCGGGTGACGGCGGGGGAGTCGATGCCGAGGCGCTCGGCCAGATCGCAGAGGCGCAGGCTCTCGCCCTCGACCAGGAGCTTGTAGAGCACGGCGGCGCCGGCCCGGTCGATGTCCACGCCGGCGTCGGCCCGGAGCTTGGCGTGGACCCGGACCTGGTTCATGACCCGGGCCACCGAGAGCAGGGCCCCGTCGATCTCGCCGGTGGTGGCGTCACCCGCTGTCCGCAGGGTCATACGATCCGCTTCGTCGCGTCCATGGCGCGTCAGTGTACCGGCACTTACTTACCACAGGTAACTAGTTGGCCCGAATTTGTCCGGTCGTGGCGCCGGACCGGACGGGGGGACCTCAGATGGTGCCTGGTGGCGCCGGACGGGCTCCATCTCGACGACGTGAACACCGCCCTGGGCAACCTCGTTCAGATCGTGTCCGACCAGGGGGCCGCCTTCCGGTAGGGGCCGTGGGGCGCGGCGGGGGCGGATCAGGCCGGGCCGGGCTCCGGGACCGGGACGGGGACCGGGATGCCTCCCTGGGCCGCCGACCGATAGGCGGCGTCGACGACCACGTGGGCCCGCAGGGCGCTCTCGAAGTCGGGTCCGATGGTCCGGCCCCGGTTCACGGCGTCGAGGAAGCCTTCGTCAGGATTGACCGGCGCCAGCCCGGCGCTCCAGACCCGGTCGCCGAGCTCGCCCCCCTCGAGGGTGCCCGAATCCACGCCGGTCCGTGTCCAACGGACCGGTCCCCACCAGTCGTCGGTGTCGATGGCGCACCAGAGGTTCTCGCAGATGATCTCCACGTAGCGCGAGCTCCCGCGCTCGAGGATGTCGTGCCAGACCGACAGCAGTGACCCCACCGCCCCGTTGGCGAACGAGAGCGACAGGTTCACGGCATCCTCGATCCCGGAGATGCCGTGGAATTCCGACGACAGGCCGCAGACGCCGGCCACCGGCCCGACCAGGAACTCGATGATGTCGAGATCGTGGATGCTGTGCTCGAGCAGGGCCCCCGAACCGGCCCGCGCCACATCGCCACGCCAGGTGGAGTTGTACATCCCCTGCAACGGTATGTACTGGTCGTCGCGGAACATGACGCTCATGACGCGCCCGCTCGAGGGGTCGGAGATCAGCTGCCGCAACCAGCAGAAGGCGGGGGAGAAGCGCAGGACCAGGCCGACCTGGTTCACCACCCCGGCCCGGCGGACACCCTCGGCCATGGCCCGGGCGCCGGCCAGATCGGTGGCCAAGGGCTTCTCGCAGAAGATGGCCAGGCCGCGTGACGCCGCCATCTCCACCAGGCGGGGATGTTCCGACGTCCACGTGCAGATGAAGACGGCGTCGCAGGCGGCCAGGACCTCGTCCTCGTCGCCGCACACCGTCGCCCCCGTCTTGGCGGCGAACGCCTCGGCCCGGGACCGGTCCACGTCGTAGACTCCGGCCCAGCTCACGGAGTCGCCGCAGGAGCGCAGCAGCGACGAGTGGACGTCGGCGATGAAACCGGCGCCCAGGAACCCCACTCGGATGCTCATGGGACACATTGTCGCTCAGTCCCGCTCGCCGGGGTTACGGTGCGGCGGGAGGTCGGAGGGGCCATGGACGCGGGACGGACGGAGCTGACGCGACGCCGCGAGGCCGTCGTGCGCGAGCACATGGCGTCGGAGAACGAGCTGCGCTTCGACGACACCCTGGCCACGTTCACCCATCCCCGGTACGAGCTCGTCGGCACCGGCCAGGTCTACGACGGGGTGGACGAGGTGAAGGCCTACTACGCCGCCTCGCGTGCGGTGTTCCCCGACCAGCGCAACGAGATCCGGGACCTCCATCACGCCGACGGGGCGGTGGTGGTGGAATTCGATCTGCTGGGCACCCATACCGGGTCGCTGGCGGGGGAGGAGCCGACGGGGCGCTCCTTTCGTTGTCCGATGGTCGCCCTCTTCGTCTTCGAGGGGGAGGGGATCGTGTGCGAGAGGGTGTACTTCGACTCGGGGACGATCTACCGGCAGCTCGGGCTGGGGTAGGGCGTCGGCTACGGCGAGGACAGCGGCGGTCGACGCTCCGACCACGGTGACGCCTGTTCGAGTTGTGACGCCACCCGGAGCAGCAGTGCCTCCTGCCAGGGCCCGCCCACGAACTGGACGCCCACGGGAAGGCCGGCGTCGCTCCAGTGCAGGGGCAGGCTCACCGCCGGTTGACCGGTGATGTTGAAGGCGGCCGTGAAGGCGGCCATGGCCAGCGCCGTGGCCGGCGGACCCTCGGGATGGGCATGGGCTTCGGCCAGGACGGCGCCCGCCACCGGCGGCTCGATGGACATCGTGGGCGTGACGAGGACGTCGAAGTCGCGACCCCAGCGGGCGACGATGGCCCGGCTCTCGTGTTGCAGGGCATGGAGGGCCGTCACCACCGTCAGGCCGTCGATGGCCTGACCGGCGGCATGGCCGACGGCGTTGTGCGGCTCCACGTTGGACCAGTCCACACCGGGGTAGTCCGCGTAGCCGGTGTTGATCACGTCGAGGAAGGGGCCGATGGCGGCGGGGTCGAAGACGTCCTCGTCGAGCGTCTCGACGTGGTGTCCGAGTCCCTCGAGCAGCCGGCCCACGGCGTCGACGGCCGCACGCGGGGCGGCCTCCACGGGGACGCCGAGAGCGGAGGTCACGCACAGGGCGAAGCGGAGCCGGCCGGGGGGCGCCCCGATCTCGGCGGCGAAGGGGCGCTGGGGGGCCGGTGCGTTCTCCCAGGACAGCAGGTCCGGACCACTGATGCAGTCGAGGATGGCGGCAGCGTCGGCCACCGTCCGGCAGACGACGCCCTCGACGGCCAGGCCGAACCACCCCGGGACCCGGGCCGGCACCCGGGCACGAGCGGGCTTGAGGCCGACGAGGCCACAACACGATGCCGGGATCCGTATCGATCCTCCCCCGTCGTTGGCGTGGGCCACGGGGAACATCCCGGCGGCCACGGCTGACGACGCCCCGCCGCTCGATCCGCCCGGCGAGCGTTGGAGCTCCCACGGGTTGCGGGTGATGCCGTACCGGCTGTTCTCGGCCACCGTGAGCGGTCCGAACTCGGGGGTGTTCGTCCGTCCGCACAGCAGGAATCCCGCCGCCCGCAGGAGCTCCGTCACGAGCTCGCCCTCGGCGCTCGGTCCCTGGGGCGCGCCGAAGGATCCATAGGTGACGGGCCAGCCCTCCACGGCGGTGAGGTCCTTGATGGGGATGGGGACACCGGCGAAGGGACCGGGCTCCACCACGCCGCTCACGATGGCGTCGGCGAGGGCCTGCGCCTCGGCGCGGACCTCCTCGTCGTTGCGCCAGATGACGGCGTTGAGGGCCGGATTCAGCTTGTCCACCTGCCCCAGGCATTCGTCGAGCACCTCGACCGGGCTGATGGCGCGGCTACGCACGGCGGACGCGATCTCGACGGCGGAGGCGAAGGTTCCCATGGCCCTATGTCCTACTCGGTGCCGGGCCACCGTGCTGGGGCCGGGACGCCCACGCCGTCACGACCGGAGGAGATCGACGATGTCGTCCACGTCGCTCAGGTCGTGACGAAGGGCGTCGGGGCCAAGGGCCCCGAGCTCGTCGAAGCCCGGGCGGCCCGTGGCCACCAGCAGGCAGCGCACGCCGGCGGCCCGGGCGCAGGCCAGATCGTTGGGGGAATCGCCCACCACCCAGACCTCGTCGGGCCCGAAGCGTCGTCCCCCTGCCGCTTCGACCTTGGCCACGGCCACCGGAACGAGCGCGTTGCGGTTCCGATCGTCGCTGCCGAACGCCCCCATCTCGAGGTTCAGCCAGCGGTCGAGTCCGAAGGCGGCCACCTTCACCCGGGCGTTGGGGGCGATGTTGCCCGTCAGCACCGTCTGGACGACATCGTCGTCGGCGGCCAACCGGGGCAGGAGCTCGGCGATCCCCGGCAGGACCGCACCTCGGGCGCTCACCTCGTGGGCCCGGGCGGCGAGCTCGGCCTCGATCCCCTCGAGGATGGCGGGGAGGTGGGTGTGGGCGTCGGGGAGATCGAACTCGGCCAGGTACTCGAGGACGATCTGGGGGTCGGTCTTGCCGCTCATGAGGATCCGACGCGACGGCGGTCGTCCGATCGTCTTCTCGATGGCCCTGTCGAAGATGAGGGCGCCGACCTCGCCGGCGCGCACCAGGGTCCCGTCGATGTCCCAGAGGACCAGTCGAGGCATCGGGACAGTCTTGTTGATGGCATGCAAGGCTGGTGGCGGATCGTGCGACAGGAGGTGCGGTGCACAGCAGTAGTGCCGTCATGGTGGTGGCCGTGTTCCTGGCCAGCACCGTCGAGATGGTGGAGGCCCTGACCGTGGTGGTCGCCGTGGGGGTGACGCGCGGCTGGCGGTCGGCCATCGAGGGCACCGTCGGAGCCGTCCTGGTGCTGGCCGCCCTGGTGGCGGCGGTCGGCCCGGCCCTCGTCCGCTACGTCCCCCTGGGGACCCTGCGGGTCGTCGTCGGCGGTCTGCTGCTGGTGTTCGGCCTGCAGTGGTTGCAGAAGGCCGTCCTGCGGGCGGCGGGGCTGAAGGCCAAGCACGACGAGGACGTCATCTTCCGCGACCACGTGGCCGAGCTGTCGTCGGGGCCGAGCGGGGGCAGGGGACGCGATACGACCGCCTTCACCGTGGCCTTCAAGGGCGTCTTCCTCGAGGGTCTCGAAGTGGTGGTCATCGTCCTCACCCTGGGCGCCACCGAACACCGGCTCGGGCTCGCCGCCGCCGCCGCCCTGGCGGCGGCGGTGCTGGTGGGCGCCGTCGGTGCACTCGTCGCCCGCCAGCTGTCAGGGGTGCCGGAGAACGCCCTGAAAGCCACCGTGGGCCTCATGCTCGTCAGCTACGGGACGTTCTGGACGGGGGAGGGGATCGGGGTGCACTGGCCGGGGTCCGACCTCGCCATCCTCGTCCTGGTGGCCGGCTACGGCGTGGTGGCGTGGACGCTCGGGTACGTTCTCGGCGGGGCACGGAGAGGCGGGGTCCGTGTCACGTGACGAACCGGTCGCCCCACCCGGCGAGCGGTCGGCGCCCGGTCCCCGCGGGGCGGCCCCGTCGATGCTGCGCCGGGGGGCGGTGGCCTTCGGTCGGTTCTGGTGGGACTTCCTGGTGGGCGAGACACCGGAGCTGCTCCTCGGCTCCGTCGTGGCCGTCGGCGCCGCCGCCCTCCTGGTCCACAGCGGGGTGGCCCGGGCCGTCGTGATCGGGGCTCTTCCCGTCCTCGTCGTCGGGATCCTGGCCCTCTCCGCCTTCCGGGCCCGGGCGCGTCTGCGTAGCCGGACCGGCGGTGAGGGGTGACCGATCGCCGTCAGCGGGGGAAGCGGGACTCGCTGACGTCGGTGCAGACCTGGATGGCGTAGCTGGTGTAGAAGCGCTCGCGGCCCAGTCGCTGGGCCTCGCGGTGCTCGGGGTGGTCACGCCAGGCCCGGTGGTGCGCCGGGGAGGCGAAGGTCACGATCGTCACCCGTTCGCCGTCGTCGGCGGCGAACGTCTTGTAGTCCACGAACCCGGGCATGGCCCGGGCCAGGCCCACCATCCGCTCGGAGACGACCTCGTACTCCCCGACGGCCTCGGGGCGAAGCGTGGACCGGAACACCGTCACCACCGGGCCGGCCGATGTGGCGTGGTCGTCGTTCACACCGACTCAGAGCCGGAGAGGCTTGATGGGACTGGCGAGGAGCTCGGGGTGGGTCTTCCAGTCGACGCCGGGGACATCGACGTAGAGCTCGATCTCGTTGCCGTCCGGATCCTCGACATAGAGGCTGTGGGTCACCGTGTGGTCGCTGGCGCCGACGACGGTCGACCCGGACGCTTCGAGCTGGCGCAGGGCGTCGCGCAGGGCGTCGTCGGAGTCGCCGATCTTGAGCCCGAAGTGGTACATCCCCACGCGGCGCCCGCCGGGGACCGGTGCGGCGTCCTCACCCACCTCGATCAGGAGCAGTTCGTGATGGGTCCGCCCCGAGGGTGCCGAAAAGGCGGCGGCGGGGAATCCGATCCCGTCGCGCTCGTCCTCGGTCGGCAGGATCTGGCGCCAGCCCAGGACGTCGCGGTAGAAGGTCGCCGACCGCTCCAGGTCGCGTACGTACAGGACGATATGTCCGAGCTCCTGCACCTCCATGGCCACGTCCCCTCCTCGAGAGCCGCCCGTCGGCCCTCGAGGCGTCCAACCGTCGCCGTGCGACCCCTATTCCATCTGTCTGTCTGTCTGTCGGTCTCCATCTGTCTGTCTCCATCTCTCGTCCCCGTCGGCGGTCCGGCCCGTATGCTCCGTTCCATGGAGCTCGACCCCGAGGAGATGCGGGTCCTCGGGTGCCTGGCCGAGAAGCAGCTGACGACCCCCGCGCAGTACCCCCTGACCCTCAACGCCCTGACCCTGGCCTGCAATCAGGCCACGAGCCGGGACCCCGTCGTCAGCTACGACGAACGAACGGTCGAGGCCGCCGTGACCAGGGCCAAGACCAGGGGCCTGGCCCGCTTCTTCCACCCCGCCCACGGCCGGTCGGCCCTGCGTTTCGGCCATACCCTCGACGAGGCCCTGGGCATCGACGCGCCGAGGCTGGCTCTCGTGGCCGTCCTGATGTTGCGCGGTCCACAGACGCTGGCCGAGCTCCGGGCCCGCACACAGCGCATGGCCGAGTTCTCCGATGCCAAAGAGGTCGAGGCCGAGCTCGAAGCGCTGGCCCGGCTGGACCCGCCGCTCGTCCGGAGGCTCGGTCGTCAGCCGGGGCAGAAGGAGGACCGCTACGAGCAGCTCCTCGGTCCGACCCTTCCGGGGTCCGCTCTGCCGTCGCCTCTGCCGGCGTCGGCCCCGTCGCCCTCCGAAGTGGCCGAGGCGGCGGACCACGGCGGTCCGTCGGTGGACGCCCGGGGCCCGATAGCGGAGCTGGCCGCCGAGGTGACCGGGCTGGCCGCCGAGGTGGCGGCCCTGCGCCGCGATGTCGACGACCTCCGCTCACAGCTGGGGGTGTGACCCGCTTGGTTCAGTCGATCTTCTCGAGGGTGCGCTCGACCCGTGAGAACTCCCTCTCGATGGTGGCCAACTCGGCCTCGGTCCCCTGGGGTTTCGGCCCCGTGAACCATTTGCGGGCCGACACCAGCCAGTAGATACCGGCGTACAGCAGGACGACACCCACCGCGATGGGGGCGTAGTTGAAGGTGTCGCGGTTGATCGGCGAGAACTCCGGCAGCATGAAGAGAACGGCGATGATGGCGACCCAGATCACGCCGAGCCATCCGATGAACGGGCTCCACCGGCCGAGGTGCCAGCGGCCACTCTCCCAGCTCTTGCCGTGGAGACGGCGGAGAAGCGTCGGGATGACGTAGGCGATGTAGAGACCGATCGTGGCGATCGACGTGACGGCGCCGTAGGCGACGCCGCTCCACATGGAGGGGACGGCGAGGATGAAGGCGAACACGACGCAGAACCAGATGCTGTTCGTTGGCGTCCTCGTACGCGGGTTGATCCGGTGCCAGTACCGGTGGCCCGGCACGGCGCCGTCCCGGCTGAAGGCGTACAACATCCGGGAATTGGCCGTCACCGAGGCCATTCCGCAGTAGGCCTGCGCCATGAAGGCGATCACGAGCAGCACCTCGGCCCCGTGGCGGCCGATGGCGGCCGTCCAGATGAGCACGGGGGCGAACTCCTGGATGGCGTCTTTGGCGTAGACCGCTGACTGCGTGGGGATGACGAAGGTGATGGCCAGGATGAGGATCCACCCGGCGATGAGGGACACGACGATCGAGCTGACGATCCCCCGGGGAGCGGCGAAGTCGGGGTTCAACGTCTCCTCCGACATGTGGGCGGAGGCGTCGTAGCCGGTGAACGTGTACTGGGCCATCAACAGCCCGATGAAGAACACGTACAGGGTGGCGTGGAAACCCGACAGGTTGACGAACTTCGTGAAGACGAATGAGGCCGAGGCGTGGTGGCTCGGGACGAAGGCGAGCACGACGGCGATGATCGCCACGCCGAGGAGGTGCCACCACACCGAGATGTCCGAGAGAAGGGACACCACGCGCACCCCGAAGGTGTTCAGGAGGCCGTGGATGATGAGGATGCCGGCGTAGATGATGAGGATGTAACCGGCCGTCGTCGGGTAGTTAGCCGTCATGTTGAGGAAGGAGGCGAAGAAGAAGGCGAAGCCGTAGTCGATGCCGGCGGTGATCGCCACCTGCCCCAGCAGGTTGAACCAGCCGGTGAACCAGCTCCAGGCGCCCGGTTGGTTCTTGGCCAGTTTCGCCGACCAGTAGTACAGGCCACCCGCCGTCGGGTATTTCGAGGCGATCTCCGCCATCCCGAGGCCGACGACGGTCGTCATGATGCCGACGAGGATCCAGCCCCAGACGATGTCGACCGGTCCGCCCTCCTGCATCCCGAAGAAGTAGAGCGTGAGACACCCGGACAGGACCGAGATGATCGTGAAGGAGACGGCGAAGTTCGAGAACCCGCTCATCCGCCGCCGGAGCTCTTGGGCGTAGCCGAGCCTGTGGAGCTCGGCTACGTCCTTGTCGATGGCCGAGGATCCCGCGTGGTCTGTGCCGCTCGTCGCTGCCATGACGACCCCCTTAGCACGGACGTCCATCCGTCCCGGCGCACATCGGAGCAGGTGAACGGCCCGGTGTCAACCATCTTCGGCGCCGGTCACGGTGTCGGCCCGGTCGGCGCGACACCGACCGGCTCCCATCTCGGTGACGATGACGCGCACGCGCACCGGTTCGAGGCGCACCGGTTCGCAGGGATGGCGACACCCGTGGCCCCGCCCCGGCATGATGGATGGTGAGCACTCAGGGAGGCATGGTGGCCGACGAAAGCGGGAAGAAACCGAGGATCGTGGTGGGGGTGGACGGCTCCGAGTCGTCGCGTCACGCGCTGAGATGGGCGGCCCGCCAGGCCCAGTTCACGGGAGCGAGCCTCGAAGTGGTCATCACGTGGGAGCTCCCCACCACATTCGGCTGGGTTCCCCCCTATCCGTCGGACTTCAATCCGGCCGGCGACGCGCAACAGGCCGCCGACGAGGAGGTGAGCTCGGCGCTGCGTGACTACCCCGACGTCGTGGCCCAGACCACCGTCGTCGAAGGTCACCCGGCCCCGACCCTCGTGCAGGCGTCACGAGGAGCCGAGCTCTTGGTCCTGGGCAGTCGCGGCCACGGCGAGTTCGCCGGGATGCTCCTCGGATCCGTCACCCAGCACCTCGTCACGAACTCCCACTGTCCCGTCCTCGTCTGGCGCCGCGACCCCGCATCGTCGTAGGCCGCCCGCCCTGCTGCTCATCCGGTGACCGATCGGTGGCGCGTCCAGCCGGGACGAAAGATTGATCTCGACGACTTCGATCCAACCTCCACGTCGGGCGCCCCCGGGGACCGCGACGCCACGGAGGCGGAGCTCCCCGTTCTCCAGGGCCGTCTCCAGGATCTGCAGGACCGGCTGTGGGCCGAAGGACGACGGTCCCTGCTGGTCGTCCTCCAAGGTTTGGATGCCTCGGGCAAGGATGGCACCATCAAACACGTCTTCACCGGTGTGAACCCGCAAGGGGCCCGGGTGGCCTCGTTCAAGGAGCCGACGGGCGAAGAGCTCTCCCACGACTTCCTCTGGCGTGTCCACTACCGGGTTCCCCGGGGGGGCGAGATCGGCATCTTCAACCGTTCGCACTACGAGGACGTTCTGGTGGCGCGGGTGGACAGACTGGTCGACGAGGACGTGTGGCGTCCTCGGTTCGAGCACATCAACGCCTTCGAGCGGCTGCTGGCCCACGGGGGGACGACGATGGTCAAGTTCTTCCTCCATCTCTCCCGTGAGGAACAGGGGCGACGTCTGCGGGAGCGCCTCGACCAACCGAACAAGCGCTGGAAGCTCAGCCGTTCCGATTTCACCGAGCGCGGACACTGGGACGGCTACCAGGCGGCCTACGGCGAGGTGCTCACCCGGACGTCCACCGACATCGCCCCGTGGTACGTCATCCCCTCCGACCACCGGTGGTTCCGCAACTGGGCCGTGAGCAGGACCCTGGTCGGTGTTCTGGAGGCGATGGACCCGCGCTACCCCGAGCCGCCCCCGCTGGAGGACGTCACCGTCACGTGAGACGCTCGGCGTAGCGGCAGACACGGACGGCGAAACCGGCCGTCATCCGCTCCAGGATCAGGCGGATGACGGCGCCGGTCCCGGGAACGATCTCGTCGAAGCTCCCTCGCCACGTCACGGCGGTCCCGCCACCATCACGGCGCAGGTCGACGTCGGCGCGGTAACCACGAACGGGCAGGCCGCTGACGGCGACATAGCCCAGGTGATGGGGGGGCTCCCATGCCACCACCTCTTCGCGGCTCCCGGCCGGCCCCAGAGCAAACCGTCGCAGGGCACCGACACCGTCGGGGACCGGCTCGCCGGGGCGCAGGAGGAAGGTGCGCGTCATCCACGACCATTCCTTCCACCGCGCCGCTTCACCGATCAGGGGCCAGACCACCTCGACGGGCGCCGCCGAGCGCGCCGTGGAGGCGAACGACCACCGGCCCGTGCCCGGTGGGGGCTCCGGCGCGCCCACGGCGCCGGGGGAGCCGTCGGTCACCGGGGTCAACCGCCGAGATGGTCCTTCAGCGCCTGGAGGCTCTGCTGGTAGATCCCCTGCATCATCTCCGTCATCTCGTCCGGCTCCACCTCGACGTCCCACGTGACGAGGGAGGCGTCCCCCTCAGGGACCACGGTGATGGTGGCCTTGTGATTGCCCACGGGGACCCCACCGACGATGCCGTAGACGATCTCCCTGCTGCTGTCGTCGCGACGGACGAGCCGCTCGGTGATCTCCATCCCCATCATCTTCAGGATGCGGTCGTCGCCGTCCACGACACAGGACTCGATCCCCGGCATCCAACCGCCGATGCCGCCGAAGTCTCCGGCCACGGCCCATACGGCGTCAGCCGGTTTGGCGATCTGGATCTCTGCGTGCCCTTTTCCCACTGCCCCTCCATCGTCCGGCGGAGACTGCAGCATGCCATGGCCGCCTGTCGCCGGGCGAGGCGCCGGCGCCGGCGCCGGCGGCGTTCTCAGGCCTGGAGATCGAGGAGGCCGTCGGCGAGATCCTCGAGTTCGTCGCGCCACGACCCCGGTGCCGCCAGGGGCCGGACGACGAATTTGGAGAAACCGACCTCGACGTACCGCTCGATCAGGGTCCGCAGGGCCACCGTCCCGTCGGGGACGAGCTCGGCCAGCTCGACGTCGGTCCGTCTCGTGGCCAGCCGACCGAGCCGCGGCGAGACGTCGCCGCGTCGGTACCCGATGCTGATCCCGTAGTGCTCGGGATCGATCGAGCGGCCCGCCTCGTCGGCCGCCTGCTCGATGACCCGGCGCCCGGCGGCCGCCTCGGCGGGGGTGCACATGCTCGGCAACCACCCGTCGGCCAGTCTCCCGGTGCGCCGTAAGGAGCTGGGGACGTTCCCCCCCAACCAGACGTCGAGCGGCTGCTGCAACGGTTTCGGCTCGACGGTGACGCCGTCGAACCGGTAGGCGTCACCGGCGTGGTCGACGGAGTCCTCGGTCCACAGCCGGCGGAGCAGGGGCAGGACCTCGTCGACCAGCGCCCCCCGGGCAGCGGCGTCGACGCCCATGGCCATGAGCTCGGTGGGGAGCCGGACACCGAAGACGAAGGTCAACAGCAGCCTCCCGCCCGAGACACGGTCCAAGGTGGCGATCTGTTTGGCCAGGCGGACCGGATTGCGACCGGGGAGCACCATGGTCGTCCCGATCTTCAATCGGGACACGACGCCGGCGGCGTAGGCCAGGCCGGTCAGGGGGTCGTCGGCCGGCAGGCTCAGGAGATCGGCGAGCCAGAGGGAGTCGAAGTGGAGCTCCTCGAGGTCACCGACGAGCCGGCCCAGCTCGCTCCCCGAGGAGCTGTGCAGTCCGGCGCCGATGCCGATCCGGACCTTCATCGCCGGCGTGGCGCGATCGGGGCGCCGTCCATGGGGCCAGGGTAGCGGCAACCTGTCGCTGGTAACGTCGCTGAGGCGCCGGGACGGCAGCGAGACCGCAGCGAGAAGGAGAGCGATCATCATGGACCCTGTCGAAGCGGCCCAGAAGACCGGTCCCGTGATCGTGGCCCTCCCGGCCGGGTTCATGCTCGACGGTGCCACCTACGCCCGCGGCGGCGAACTCGGCTTCGACGGGATCGACTTCTACGTCGCCGGTCGTGGCGGGGCGCTGGGCGACGTCGACGGGGCCGTGGTGGCCGCCGCCTTCGTGTTCTTCCACCCGGCGACGATCGTCGAGCGGTGGGACCGGGGTCGCGCCGTGATGCCGCCGTCGGAAGCGGCCCGGGCGTTCGCCAGCTGTCTCGACTCCTGGGCGGCCGCCCATCTGGCCGACGGGATCGACTACGACAGGCTGGCGGAGCTCGAGGGGAAGGTGATCGCCGCCGCCTCGCCGGCCGGCGCGCCGCTGTTCGCGGCCTGGTCCGCCCTGCCCGAGCCGACGGACGCCAAGGCGCTGGCCTTGCACCGGATGAACGTGCTCCGGGAGTGGCGAGGTGCGGTCCACGGCGCCGCCGTTCTCGCCTCGGGGTTGGAGCCGCTGGAGGCGGTGATGATCCGGACCCCGGGGATGGCCGGTCTGTTCGGATGGCCCGAGCCGCATCCCGACCCCGCGCCGCACGCTGGCGACTGGGCCGGCGCCGAGGCGGCGACCGACCGGACCGTCGGGCGTGCCTTCGCCGTCCTCGGGGCGGCCGAGCGCGCCGAGCTGGTGGAGCTGGCCCTGGCGGCGCAGGGGGCGTCCGTCTGAGCTCAGGACTCCTCGGCGAGCAGGTCCCTGACCTCGGACAGGCTCGAACCGGGATGAGGGACCACCAGGCCTGACGTCTGGAGGTCGTCGGCCGGGAGCAGGACACCGGCGTGGCGGACCAGGCCGACGAGGTCGGCCAGGGCCGAGTCGAAGGCCCCTTCGTCGTCACGGTCGAGGGCATCGGTCAGTTGGGCGTCGAGCTGCTCGACGGCCGGCATGTCGGCCCCGGGCACGTCGAACCGCCCCTGGCCCAGGATGCGGACGATCATCAGGACCCCCCCGCGGCCGGGCCGGTCGGATCCGCGGTGGTCGTCCCGGGGGCACCGTCGGGGGCCGAGGGCAGGGCGCCGCCGGCGGCCGGAGCGGTGCCCAGCTGGGCCTTCAGCGCGGCGAGTTCGGAGTCGACCTGACCGGACTGGGAGGTGGCGTCCAGCTGGGCCTGGATGTCGTCCTTCCCGCCCCCCAGGGCATCGGGGAGGGCGCCGGTGTCGATGAGCTCGTCGATGGCACCGGCGCGGGCCTGCATCTGGCTGATCTTGTCCTGGGCCCGCTCGAGGGTCATCCCGGCGTCGGTCATCGATTCCGAGATCCCCGAGACGGCCTCGCCGATGGAGGCCTGTGCCTTGGAGGCGGTGTAGCTGGCCTTCAGGGTCTCCTTCTTGGTCCGGAAGGCCTCGATCTGGGTCGACAGTCTCGTGGCCGTGGTCTCGAGCTGCTGTTGCTGCGCCTCGACCTGCTGGTGCTGGGTGCCGAGCTCGGTCAACTGGTCGGCCAGCCCGGCCCGCCGGGTGAGCGCCTGGCGGGCGAGGTCCTCCTGACCCTGGGCCAGCGCCTGTTTGGCCTGGTCCTGGAGTTTCGTGGCCTGCCCCTGCAGCTCGGCCGCCTGCAGCTCGAGACGCTTCTTGGCCGTGGCCACGTCGGCCAGGGCCCGGCGGACCTTCTGGAGGTTCTCGGCCTGCTTCTCGTAGGAGAGGTCGAGCATGTCGGCCGGGTTCTCGGCCTTGTCGAGCG
>Ga0209415_10005055_pt1 | contig 23883 bp, 16 predicted proteins | sample PeaSoiSIISIP2007_FD_187696 | JGI IMG/M metagenome (GOLD analysis project Ga0209415, IMG submission 187696) | Peat soil microbial communities from Weissenstadt, Germany - SII-SIP-2007 (SPAdes) (version 2) | ecosystem: Environmental > Terrestrial > Soil > Wetlands > Peat | place: Germany... | reverse complement strand
GGGCGCGTAGCTCAAACGGATAGAGCATCGGATTTCTAATCCGACGGTTGCAGGTTCGATTCCTGCCGCGCCTACCAGACTCCTGGGCCGCTGTGGGCGTGCTGTGGCCCCGCGAGTGGCAAGAGTTCTTGGAGTTGCGATTAAAGAGGACCTATGACGATGTCGATGACACCGACGATGAGCATGACCGGCGAGGAGATCAGTGCGCTGGCGAAGAAGCACACGCTGTTTGAGTGGTCGGCCCAGGCCAAGGTTGAGCCGATCCCGGTGGCCCGCGCCGAAGGTGTCTACTTCTGGACTCCGGAAGGCAAGCGCTTCATCGATTTCAACAGCCAGCTCATGAGTGTCAACATCGGTCATGGCAATCGCCGCGTCGTGCAAGCGATTCAGGAGCAGGCTGCGATTCTTCCTTATATCAGTCCACACATGGCCACCGAGCCACGCGCAAAGCTGGGCGCGAAGCTTGCGGAAATCTGCCCGGGCGACATCGATGTCTTCTTCTTTACCAATGGCGGCAGCGAGGCCAACGAAAACGCCATCAAGATTGCCCGCTTCTTTACCGGACGCCACAAGATTCTTGCACGCTATCGTTCGTATCACGGGAGCACGGCCGGCAGCGTCTCGCTGACCGGCGATCCCCGGCGCTGGCCGGCTGAGCCCGGAATTCCCGGCGTGGTTCATGTGCTGGATCCGTATCACGGCTTGGCGCGCGGATGGGATTCCGCCGACGAAGCCCTGGCCTTGCTCGAGGAAGTGATTCAACTCGAGGGGCCGCAGACCATCGCGGCGTTTATTTTGGAGACGATCACGGGAACCAACGGAGTTCTGGTTCCACCAGACGGTTACTTGCAGGGCGTGCGTGAACTGTGCAACAAGTACGGCATTCTGATGATCACCGATGAAGTAATGTCCGGTTTCGGCCGCACCGGCGAATGGTTCGCCGTGAACCACTGGAATGTTGTTCCGGACCTGATGACCATGGCGAAAGGCCTGACCAGCAGCTATGTTCCGCTGGGCGCCGTCGGCATGCGCCGCCACGTTGCCGACCACTTTCAGAACAACGTTTTCTACGGCGGGCTTACTTACAACAGCCATCCCCTGGCGTGTGCGGCGGCGATGGCGACCATCCAGGTTTATGAAGAGGACCATCTGATTGAGAACGCGAAGCGCATGGGCGTCGTGTTGGCGGACCTGTTGAAGGACTTGCAAGCGCGGCATCCCTCAGTGGGAGCGGTGCGGTCGATCGGGCTGTTCGGCATCGTGGAACTCATTCGGAACCGGCGCACCAAGGAGCCGATGGCGCCGTTCAACGGAACCTCCGAAGAGATGCAGGCGCTGGGGAAGTTTTTCCGCCAGGAGGGACTCTACACGTTCGTGCGCTGGAACGTGTTCTTTACCAATCCGCCGCTGTGCATCACGGAGCAGCAACTGCGCGAAGGCTTCGCAATCATCGATCGGGCGCTGGAGATCACGGATAGAGCGGTAGGGAATTAGACGATTGGGTAGGCCCGGCGTCCCCGGGAGCCTGCCCGGAGCGAAGTCGAAGAGGGCGAGGGTTCGATGGCCGGGCAGACGAGGACGTCGGCCCCTCGTGACTATTCCTAGCGCTTGACTCAAACCTCAACACGGCTTGTCCTCCTCTGTTTTCGTTGAGATTCGAGACTCTCCACAGAATGTGTCGCACAAACCCTGCTGACAAATGTTTTGTTGCCCCGCACGCACAGTGGTCCCACGAATAAATCGTGACACGAGATAGTTTGCTAACAGATGTTTTCGCAGCGCGTCATATTGCTCCAAACAGTTGCCCGGTTCCAAAAGGCATTTCACTTTTGTCGAAGCGAGACCGGGCAGCGCCTCCGAGGAGGCCATCATGGCGCGTCGCGTGTTCGTCGTCCTACTGTTCGCATCCTTCGCGTTCGTCCAGCTTGCATCCGCTGCAGCACTTCAATTGGGCACATCCCAGGGGAACGCGCGCAGTCTGACGGTGCGGGTCACCTTCGCCAACGGAGGAAGCTGCGACTCGCGGCTTCAGGTTTCGCTGGTGGGCGACAACGGAGCGCCGGTGCTGGATGGCTTCAGCAACCATGAATGCATGGTGGAGTTTTCTAACGTACCGAGCGGGAACTATCACGTGTCGGTTTTCGGAGGCGGGATCGAGAATGCCGCAGCCGGCAACGTAGCCGTTGCATCCCAGGGAAACCAGCAACTGGAGGTGAAGGTAAACACGACGGCAGAGGAAAAGAGCCGCGAAGCTGCAATGACGAGTCCCCTGGTGGCTGCCGCGGACCTCAAGATTCCGGATCGCGCCCGCAAGGAGTTCGACAAGGCCACCGAACTGATCGCCCGGCAAGACTGGAATCATGCGACTGAGCGGTTGAAGCGAGCGATTGCGATTTATCCCGATTATGCCGAGGCTTACAACAATCTGGGAATCGCTTACATCCGTCTCGGCGACCAGGCGCAGGGGCGGGAAGCGCTGCAAAAGGCGGTCGGCACCAACGATCATTTAGCTTCGGCGTATGTGAATCTGGCCCGAATGTCCATCGCCAACCGCGATTTCCCCGCGGCGGAGACTCTGCTGGACAAGGCCACAGCAATCGATCCCAATGACGCCGCGACTCTGGTGTTGCTCGCCGATGCGCAACTGATGAACCGGCGCTATGGCGATGCGCTGGCCACCTGCCGCAAGGCGCATTCCAACCCGCAAGCCCATGCTTTGGCGCATTACATTGCAGCCCGCGCTTTCGAGGCGGAACACAAAGCCACGGACGCCATCGCTGAACTTCAGACCTACCTAAGCGAAGAGGAAGATGGGCCGCGGGCGGAGGCGGCGCGGAAAGAGATGGCCGCTCTGCAGGTTACGGCGCGGTAGGTCGCCGCGAAGACGGCTCAGTCCTTCAACGGCACAACGGTTTTATCACCCTTGCAGAAAGTTGCGACGCGCTGCAGTCCGCCTTCCGGCTGCCGGACCAGCATGACCGGGCCGTAGCAATAGACAGCATGGCCGGTTTCGGCGAGGTACCATTTTCCGCGCGGTGTCGCTTGGCGAGCGAGCGCCTTCTCGACGAGTGGACGCGGCTGTGGTGTCAGGAAAGATCCGGGGAGAGACAACAGTAATAGGGCGGTCGCCAGGGTTTTCATGGTTCTTCCTGGCCCTTGATTTCAGATGCTGATTACAATCCTGCGCTCATCTGCCCTGTCGGCTGCGTCCCTGGGAGGCCGTTCCGGCGCCGGTCTCCGCAGCTTGCTGGGATTCTGGTTCGGCTTAGCCTGGTCCGGCTTGGTCTGGTTCTGCGTTTTGTCCTGGGTCGACGGAGTCTGATTCTGGGAGTGAGCTTTTGCCTCAGCCTGGGCCTGGGCTTCGGCATGCTGCTTCTGAAACGCCTTACCTCTGAGATGGCTTAATTCCGTGCTGTCCAAGAACAGCGAGCGGATCAGATAACGCTGGTTGTCAATCGTGCGCCCTTGTTCCACCACCAGCACCGACATGAGGCCGTAGGAAATGAGGAAGAGCACGACCAGCAGCGGAAGCGAGGAATGCCGAGACTTCGGCTTCGGTGCGGGAGCGGGTAACAGCGCGGCGTTGTCTGACGTCCAGCTCAACAAGGGACACCTCAATCGCGCCCCAGAGCAGCAGGCGCGCTTGCCAGTGCAGCTTGGAAGCCATCGGGAACAGGCTTGCTAAGCTGCTCGCAGCAAAGTAGTTGTCTTGGATTCCTGAGTCCGCCAGAAGGTTGGCAGGTGCAACCGGCTGCACAAAAAGGTAACCAGGCTTGCATTACGAACGGAACTTGAAGGGCGGGTGTCCTGGTTCCTCACCAAACTGCACATTCCTGGTCGCGCTGCTCCTTGGAATGACAGCTATAGTGGGATGGCGAGGTGCCCGTCCTCCAAGGTACACAACGAGGAGTGCGACGGGCGAGGTGCCCGTCCTCCACCATCTCGACTTACTCCAGAACCAGCTTGGCAATCGTGGCCAGCTGCATGTTGGAAGTGCCTTCGTAGATCTTGCCGATCTTCGAATCGCGCCAGTACTTTTCTACGGGGTAATCTTTGGTGAAGCCGTAGCCACCGTAGATCTCGACCGCCAGGGACGTTACCCGCTCGGCCACCTGGGCCGCGAACAGCTTCGCCATGGCAGCTTCTTTGACGAAGCGCACACCGGCGTCCTTCATGCGGGCGGCGTTGTACACCATGAGCCGGGCGGCCTCGATCTCAGTCGCCATTTGGGCGATCTGGAATCGCACTGCCTGAAAATCGGAGATCGGCCGGCCGAATTGCTTCCGCTCCTGGGCGTATTTTGCAGCACATTCCCACGCGCCCTGAGCCACGCCCACCATCTGGGCCCCGATTGCAATACGGCCTTCGTTCAGGGTGTCAATGGCGATCTTGTAGCCTTTGCCGACGTCGCCGAGTACGTTGGCCTTGGGCACGCGGCAATCTTCGAGAATCAATTCGCAGGTGGAGGAGGCGCGAATGCCGAGCTTGTCTTCTTTCTTGCCGACGGTGAAGCCGGGGAATTCTTTTTCGACGATGAAAGCCGTGATGCCCTTGTATCCCGCCGCGGGATCGACCGTAGCAAACAGAATAAAGATGCCCGCTTCTTTGCCGTTGGTGATCCAGAGCTTGCGGCCGTTGAGCACGTACTCGCTGCCCTTCAACTCAGCTTTGGTCTGCAGCGCAAACGCATCGGAACCGGAGCCAGCTTCGCTCAGTGCGTAGGCGCCACAGGTGTCGGCGGCCATGCGCGGGAGGTAGCGCTTTTTCTGCTCCTCGGTGCACCAGCGCAACAGGGCATTGTTGACCAGCGTGTTCTGCACGTCCACCACTACGCCGGCGGAGGCGTCCACTCGCGAAAGTTCCTCGACAGCGAGGACCGCTTCGAAAAACTTGCCGCCAGCGCCGCCATATTGTTCTGGAACCTCGATGCCCATCAGTCCAAGCTGAAAGAATTGATGGACCAGATCTTTCTCGAAGACCCCCTTTTCGTCCATTTCCTTCACCAGCGGACGGACTTTTTCTTCGGCAAACCGGCGAATGTTGTCACGAAAGAGAATTTCATCTTCTGTAAGAGTGGTGAGAGGAGATGGTGTGGGGGTCTGCAAAAGCGTATCGGGCATGAAGACACCTTACACGAGTGAGATGAGTAACTACAGATTTTAGCATCTTCGCGGGAACAGCCGAGTTGCCACAGGCGTACCAATTTCAATTTCGAAGTTTTTCTTGGCGGGCTTTGCGATAAAAGCTCTTGACGGCCAGACGAGAAGAATCGTGGACGACGCGAAGTTGGCTTCGGTGATCTAGTCAGAAAAGAAGCTGAACAAGAATCGGCTATTAAATCCTTTCAATTGCAGTAAACTGAGTGGCTCATATTCAATCACCGGGGGACTCTCGACTTGACCAGACCAGCCATCTTTCGCAGGGTGCTCGTCGCTTCTCTTCTATTGGGAGTCTGCACCGCGCAAACCGTCCAGGTCGATATCACACCCGCCCACGCCACCAATCACTTCGTGCCCAATCAAGCCTTGGGCGCAGGTGTTGATCGCATTCCCGTGGAGGCCATCGACAAGGACCTGGTTCCATCCGTGCTCGACAAGGTTTTCGCCGCGGGATGGCAGCCGGTCACCTATCGCCAGAACACGGAGCTTGCGGTCGAGGCCTGGCACTGGAACCCTCCGGGGACGTGGAGCGACCCGACGGGCGTGGGTTATTTCACCGGCTCGGCGACGCCGGGTGAGCCGATTCGATATTCTTACGGCTACTCGCTGCCCCACCGCGGATTCACGCGCAATGACGGAACCGATAACGCCGGTTTCTCCCGTCTTACCGACGGAGACGTGAATACCTACTGGAAGAGCAATCCTTATCTCACCCAGCGCTTCACCGGCGAGAGCGATGCGCTGCATCCGCAGTGGGTGGTCATTGACCTGACTCAGAATCAACTGGTGGATAGCGTCCGCATCAACTGGCGGGGACCGTACGCGACCCACTACACCATTCAATATTGGACCGGCGACGACCCCATCAAGGCGACGACTCGTGGCGTGTGGCAGACCTTCCCGCACGGTGCGGCGACGGACGGTAAAGGAGGAATCGAAACCATCCAGGTGAGCACCACTCCCATGCTGGTGCGCTACCTGCGGATCTGGATGACGCAATCTTCCAACACCTGCGACTCGCACGGCTCCGCCGATCCTAGAAACTGCGTCGGCTACGCGATCAATGAACTCTACGTTGGAACCACAACTCCGGATGGCTCGTTCCACGATATTGTTCGTCACACCGCCGATCAGGAGCAGACCACGACCTATTGTTCCTCGGTCGATCCCTGGCACCAGCCTTCCGATTTGCTCTCGACGCGTCAGGCGCAAGTGGGATTCGATCTCTTCTACACCAGCGGCGTCACACGCGGATTGCCGGCGATGGTCCCGGTCGCCTTGCTGTACGACACTCCGGACAACGCCGTGGCTGAAATCGCCTATCTGAAAGCGCGCAACTATCCGATTTCCTACGTGGAAATGGGCGAAGAGGCCGACGGGCAATACATGCTGCCCGAGGACTATGCCGCGCTCTACGTCCAATGGGCCACCGCTCTGCATCACCTCGATCCCAGTCTTAAGCTGGGCGGGCCGTCTTTTCAGGGAGTAAATAAAGATATCGAAGTCTGGCCCGATGCGAACGGCAAGGTCTCCTGGCTGGGACGATTCCTGGATTACCTGAAGCAACATGGCCGCATGAACGATCTGGCGTTTTATTCCTTTGAACACTATCCGTACGATCCCTGCCGCGTGCCCTGGGGCAGCCTGTATGATGAGCCGGACCTGGTCAGTCACATCATGCAGATTTGGCGGGAAGACGGCCTGCCGGCGAGCATTCCCATGTTCATCACCGAGTCGAACCTGTCTTCCTCGGCCAGCGAAACCTACATGGATTTGTTTGCCGGGCTGTGGCTCGCCGATTACATTGGCTCGTTCCTGACCGCCGGCGGCAAAGGCGTCTATTATTTCCATTATTTGCCGTTGCTGATGGAGCACGGCTGCAATGACTCGCCGGGAACCTTCGGGATGTTTACCGTCGGCCCGGGCTACCAGCTTCAGCAGCCGCTCTCGCAGTTCTTCGTCGCGCAGCTGATCAATCTCGAATGGGCGCAACCGGGTGCGGGCGAACATCAAATGTTTCCGGCGAAGGGGGATGTGGATGACGGAGCCGGTCACGCGCTGGTGACGGCGTATGCGTTGCACCGTCCCGACGGACAGTGGTCGCTGATGATTGTGAACCGCGACCAGCAGAATGCGCACAGTGTTCGAATCTCTTTCCAAAATCAGGCAAACGAAGAGGCGAGTTCTTTCGTTGGGCCGGTGGACATCTCAGTCTTCGGCAGCGGCCAATACCAGTGGCATCCGGCGAAGACGCGCTTTATGGCGCATGATGAGCATCCCGCCGAGTGGCCGGTGGTGGCCTATTTGCCGGGGAATGCCGATCCGGATGGCCCGATCACGCACGCCAAGCAAACTGCCGGGAAAGATACTGCATACGATCTGCCGGCCGCTTCGGTGGTGGTAATTCGAGGGAAAATCGGGAAGCCTTAGCGCGGCACCAGCTTCAGCCCGTCGGCCTGCAGGATGCGTCGAATCTGGTTGCGCGCGTGGACCGACCAGGGGCCGGTCGTATCCAGCTTGACGTAAGCCCTCCAGTGTTTCAGCGCCTTGCGGGGTTCTCTGATTTTCTCGTAGGCCAGCGCCACGTTGTAATGCGCGTCGCCGTAGGTCGGCGCCAGTTGCAGCGCAGTGTTGTAGGCCTGGATTGCTTCCGTCACCCGCCCGGTTTCATCCAGAACATTGCCCAGATCGAAATAGGCCAGGGCATAGCGTGGATCGATCTGGATGGCCGTGCGGTAATGCTTTTCCGCCAGCGCGTAGTCCTGCCGATTGTAGTAGAGCGTGCCCAGGTTGATGTGCCCGGCGGCATGCTCGGGATCGAGTTCCAGCACCCGTTGATAAACCGCGGCAGCCTCGGTCTGAGTGCTTGGGTCTTCTTCGAGCGCGATGCCGCGGGCAAACAGGTCCGCCACGTCCTTAGGCTCAGGCTCTGGCTGATTGATCGGAACCGCAGTGCTGGTGACGACGTTGTCGCGGGAAACGAAGTCGAGCATAAACTGCCCGGCTATCGGCTCGAAGACCTTGCCGTCATGGCGGAAGGCGACGCGATGTCCGGTATTGAAGGCCCCCGCTTCGAGCAGTGGATTTTCCATTCCCGCAGCCTGCTTCTGCATGGCTGCGAGGGACTGGCGGATCACCGCCGGGCGCACTTTTCGCGCACACAAGTCGCGAACTTTTTTGATTTGCAGGAGGTCAAAGAAGGAATAGCTCTCCGCCGCGGCTACCAGTTCGGCCTTCTCCCACGCTGCCAACTGACGGGCCGTGATCCGTAGAATCCGCAGCAGATCTGCTCGACTGTATCGGTACACGGTTTTGTGGTCGATCTGCGGCTATTATGGGCGTGGCGGAATTGTGTATGCAAGTGGAAATCGGGCCCTAAGGGAATCTGGAACAGCAACTTGCAACTGGATTGGTGCAGATTTGGCCATTCGAAGGCTTCGCTGCGAGTAGCGGCGAGAGCCAGCGCGGTTCTGGCCAGCCTTGCAGATTCACGAACTTTTAACCTTCCCCGACCGCAAAATAGGCTGCCTTCCGAGCTATCATGTCTGGTGCTCATGACTGCGGCCCGGCGCAAACGCGTCCAGGAACTCGACTCCACCCGCGAAATGACTGGCCTGATTGAGCAGTCCTGCCTCGTGGCCAAAGACGCAGCTTTCAATCTCCGCGACTTCCTGCAGAACTCCTCCAACATGGCCTTCATCGCGGTGAAGGATTGTGAGAAGGAATTGGACCGCATGGAGCGCAAAATCGACGAGCAGATCACCGGCGCCATCACCCAGGTCAGCGAAGCCGAGGCGCGCGAACTGCTGGGCTGCCTGAAGTTCATCATCGATCTGGAGCGCATCGGCGATCTGACGTGGTCGGTGGCCCAGCGCCTGCAGCACCTCACCGGACGCCTGCTGCCTGATGACCGCCGCGACCTGATCGCGATGGCTGAGGTGCTGGAGAAAATGTTAGAGAACATCCATCAAGGCTTCGTGAAACGCAACCTCGAGCCAGCCAACTGGGTGATGAAGACGGACACGCAGATTGACCACGTCTGCCACGGCGTTTTCCGCCGCCACCTGGAAGACAAAGATTGCAGCTTCGACTACAGCACCAGTCTTCTTCTGATGGCGCAGGCCTTCGAGCGCGCCGGCGACCACGCCAAAAATCTCGGTGAAGAGTTGTTTCATCTGGTCGAAGGCCACAGCTTGCGCCACGAACCCAAACGGCCGCGCAGCGCCAGAAGCAGCGCGTGAGGTACGTTCCCTAATTTTACTTGGGTTCTTTGCGCCCTTCGCGTTCTTGGCGGTTACTGCTTTTACCGCAAAGATCGCAAAGGAACGCCGCAAAAGCACGCAAAGACGGTCGGCAAACCAGCGCATAAGGCCATCCACCACGGAGTTCCCGCCCAAAAGCTGATACAATTTCACGTTTCTCACAACTAAACCCCCGCCGCATTCTCGACGGACGTTGCAAGGAGACCGCTTTCATGTTCCTGCCTAAGAAGTGGTTCGCGCTCTTTCTCTTGTGCTGCACAACTCTGGCGTTCGCTCAGCAGATGCAGGAAGGCCGCCTGCTGCGTTTTCCCGACATAAATAAAGACAAGATTGTTTTCATGTATGGCGGTGATTTGTGGCTGGTGCCGAGTGCGGGCGGCACGGCACGCCGGATCACGTCTCACCCTGGGCGCGAGTTGTTCCCCAAGTTCTCACCCGACGGCCAGTGGATCGCGTTCACTGGGCAATACGATAGCAATTTCAACGTTTATGTGATGCCGGCGGAGGGCGGTCAACCGAAACAACTCACGTTTTATCAGGGCAGTTCGCATCCGCTGAGCGACCGCATGGGCATCCACAACGAAGTCCTGACCTGGACTCCGGACAGCAAGCGCATTTTGTTTCTCTCCCGCCGCGACGCCTCGAATGGCTGGGTCAAGCGTCCCTTCAGCGTCAGCATTGATGGCGGACTGCCGGAGCCAATGCCGATGGACCAGGGCGGCCTCACTTCGTTTTCCCCGGACGGGACGAAGATCGCTTACAACCAGATTTTCCGCAATTTCCGCACCTGGAAGCGTTACACCGGCGGACTGGCCCAATCGATTTCCATCTACGATCTGAAGAACAACACGGTCGAAGACGTTCCTCATACGGAATGGACGGACACGTTTCCCATGTGGCATGGCAACACCATTTATTTCACGTCCGATCGCGGTTCCGAACACCGGCTTAACTTATACAGCTACGATCTGAATTCGAAACAAATCGAGCAACTGACGCACTTTACCGATTTCGATGTGATGTGGCCGAGCCTGGGGCCTGACGCCATCGTGTTTGAGAACGCCGGCTATCTTTACACGTTTGATTTGCAGTCTAAGCAGGCCACCAAGCTGACCATCTACGTGCCCGGCGAACGCGACCAGGCCATGAAGCACTGGGCGAGCGTGACCAAGCAAATCACGGACTTTGACATTTCGCCCGATGGAAATCGCGCTGTGTTCGCTGCGCGTGGCGACGTTTACACGGTGCCCGCCAAGGAAGGCAGCGTGCGCAATGTGACCCACACGCCGGACATTCGGGAAAGGTCGGTTTCCTGGTCGCCGGATGCACGCTGGATCGCCTACATTTCTGACCGCTCCGGGGAAGACGAAATTTACATCATGCCGCAGGACGGCCTGGGCAAGGAACAGCAGATCACCAGCGGCTACAAAGGCTTCAAGTTCGGACCGCAGTGGTCGCCGGACAGCAAGAAAATTGCCTGGGCGGATAAAGACCTGCAGCTTTGGTACACGGATGTCAGCGATAAGAAACCGGTTGCGGTCGATCGCGCGAAGTACGGCGAAATCACGAACTACTCCTGGTCACCCGACAGCAAGTGGCTGAGTTACGACAAGCCCAGCGAGAACACATTTTCTGTGGTCCATCTGTATTCGCTCGCCGACCGCAAAATTACGCCGGTTACGACAGACATGACGAACAGCAACGGCGCGGTTTTCGATCCTGACGGAAAGTATTTGTATTTCCAGTCTGACCGCGATTTCAACGAGGTTCTGGGCAATATCGATTTCGAATTTGCCAACCCGAAAACGGCGCGGGTTTACGTCGTGACGCTGCAAAAAGACGAGCCTTCGCCCTTCAAACCGCAAAGTGACGAAGCGCAGATCAAGAAAGAGGAACCTGCGGCGTCTGCTGAGAATAAGGACGAAGGCAAGGAGTCCAAAGAGAAGGGCAAAGATAAAGACAAAGAGAAGGACAAGGAGAAGGAAAAAGAAAAAGAGAAGCTGAAGGAATTCAAGATCGATCTCGACGGCATCCAGGACCGCGTAGTCGCGTTGCCCGGCGATCCCGCGGTGATTCGAGTTCTGTTGCCTGCCAAAGGCTACGTTTACTATTCATCGGTTCCGATTCAAGGTTTATCCGGGCCGATCCCGGGCGAAGGCCCGGCGGTTCACGCTTACGATTTCAAAGAACACAAGCAGAAGACAGTGATCGAGGGCGTCGAACACTTCGCGCTCTCTTTTGATGGCTCGAAATTGCTCTATGAAGCGGACGCGGACCACGGCGAGCACAAGTACGGCATCATCGATGCCAAGCCCGGAGACCAGCCGAAGAAGACCAGCGATGGCAACTTGAACCTGGGTGGCATGAGGGCTGAAATCGATCCTCCGGCCGAGTGGAAAAACATGTTCAACGAAGTGTGGCGCCAGGAGCGCGACTACTTCTTTGAACCTTCCATGAACGGCGTCGATTGGGCGAAGGAGCGCGACAAATATGCGCAACTGCTGCCCTACGTGGCCGACCGCTACAGCCTGACTTACATCCTGGGCGAGATGATTGGCGAACTCTCCAATTCGCACACCTATGTTGGCGGCGGAGACTATCCCGACCTGCATCCTGTGAACATGGGCTTGCTGGGCGTCGACTTCGAGCTGGACAAGGCGAGCGGCATGTATCGCTTCAAGAAGATTTATCCCGGCGAGAATTGGGAAGGCAGGCTGCGGTCTCCGCTGACCGAGCCGGGCGTCAACGTCAAAGAGGGAGATTATCTGCTGGCGGTCAACGGCCGATCGGTGCGCGCTCCGCAGGATCCCTACGAAGCGTTCGTCAATACCGCAAACGAAACCATCACGCTGACCGTGAACTCGAAGCCATCCGAGGATGGCTCGCGCAAGCTGCAGGTTAAGCCGATCTCCGATGAAGGCGATCTACGCGAAGAAAACATGATCGAGACCAACCGCAAGAAGGTGGACGCGGCCACGGGTGGCAAAGTTGGCTACGTCTATCTGCCAGATATGGGTGACGCCGGGCTGAACGCCTTCGTTAAACAGTTCTTCCCGCAGATTCGCAAACAAGGACTCATTATTGACGTTCGCTACAACGGCGGCGGTTTTGTGGACCAGCTCATTTTCGAGCGACTGCGCCGCGTGCTGGCCGGCATGGATACGGCGCGCAACTGGGAACCGGGCACTGTTCCGCCGGTGGTGTTTAATGGCTCGATGGTCTGCATCACCAACCACTACGCCGCTTCTGACGGCGATATCTTCAGCTACTTCTTCAAGTACTACAAGCTGGGGCCGCTCATCGGCGAGCGGACATGGGGCGGCGTGCGCGGCATTCGCGGACAGTTTCCTTTGATGGATGGCGGCTTTATCACGCGGCCTGAATTCGCCCGCTATGGCCTGGACAGCAAGTGGGTGGTCGAGAACAAAGGCGTGCAGCCGGACATCGTTGTGGAGAACCGTCCTGACCTGGTGGTGAAAGGACAAGATCCGCAACTGGAAAAAGCCATCGAGCTGGTGATGCAGGCGATCCAGGCCAATCCCAGGAAGCTGGCGCCGAAGCCGCCAGATTTGCCGGCATATCCTGAGGGACCGGGGTTCTAGTGTAGACGCGGGCGTCGTCGCCCGTGCGAATTCGTGCGAAGGTTCTGAGCTGCAGGAGTGCTCTGTCTCTAATTTCGGGGAGTGCTACCGGAACGGAGTCGGCGTTTCTCCTGCGGTGATTAACCAGCTTGGTACGGCTCCCTGCGCGACAATCTAATAAACACCCCAGGCTAGATATTTTTTGTGACAATTGTGACTGCTGTCACAGAACTGAAAAATCAGGCAGCGTATGCTACGGGCAAACATCTGCACAGGACTGGGTTTGTAGGCTGGATCCGCGGGACTCTTTATTTGCGGATCACATCAGCGACGAGGGTAAGTCAATGCGGCGTTACTCCCAGGTGCTCGGAGCCGTAGTTCTCGGTCTGGTTGTGGTGCTTTGCCTGCCGTTAATCGCAGCCAAGAAAACCTACAGCGTTGCTTCTTTCGCGAAGTACGTGCAGATTCCCGGCGCCACGCAAGTCGGCTCGGACACCTGCACAACCTGCCACACCGATGTCGGGGCAAGCTTCCGGCACGCCTTCCATGCCCAGCAGGGCCTGACATGCGAAGAATGCCACGGTCCCGGCAGCCTGCACGTGCAGGGCGGCGGAGATATTTCGAAGATCATTTCCTTCTCCCATCGCTCGCCGGCGGATGCCAATGGGGTTTGCCTAAGCTGTCACGAACGGGACGCGAAGCTGCGTAACTGGTTAACTGCGCCTCATGCTGCGAACCGCCTGCGTTGCACCGATTGCCATCAGGTCCACAGCTACGGCGGTAAGTCCGGGAAGAATGAAGCCTCGCTTAACCTGATGACTCCCGGTCACGCGACCCAAGTCGAGGAGTTGGTGCCCGAAGCCAAGGTGATGATGCAACCTCGGTGGGAGGCCAATGATGCCTGCCTGCGTTGCCACGAAGCTCAGCGGGCCCAGATGAGCTTGCCGTACCACCATCCGCTGCGCGAGGGCAAGATGAGTTGCGCGGACTGCCACGATCCACACGGAGGGCCCGCCGCAAACAATCTGAACATGGCAAACACCCGCCAGCTCTGTTTGAGCTGCCACGCCCAGTATCGCGGCCCCTATGCCTACCAGCATCCACCAGTTGAGGAAAACTGCATGCTGTGCCACTCACCGCATGGATCACCGAACACCAACATTCTTAGCGTGAGTGAGCCCGCACTGTGCCTGCAATGCCATGCCGGCCATCACAACGGCGCTGGGTTGCCCTTGACTGATCGCTGCACTAACTGCCATGGATCAATTCACGGCACCGATGTCCCCACACCCAGCGGCGGCAGTCGATTCATCGACAAAGGGCCCGCTGATCCAGCCCTGCGTTCCACGTTCGGCTCGGCGATAACGTCGGTGTCCCCGCAGTCAACGATGTCCGCGCAGTCCACTATGCTTTCCTCCTCCATCGCGCGTCCAGTGCCGTCTCACGCGCCGATCTATGCAGCGGGCGCCGCTGGCGGAGCGCTGGGCATGCTGTCTGGAAATACGGCTCCGCTGTCAGGTGGGAACATGGAGGGCGGCGGCGACCCGAATCCGGCGGAAGCACAGAATCAGGATTCCTACGGAGCTTATTCGATTACTCCAGGCTCTTACCGGTTCATTGACAAGACAGGTTTTGGCGGCCGCGTGGGAGAGTACGACTCGCTCCAGCAATCAGCGGGCGCCGATGCGGCGACCGCTTATGTCGCGACTCAGAATCACCTGACGGTGATTACTCGGGCCAATGTCCTGAGCGGAGAGGATTACCAGGCGGCATCGCAGATCACGGCTGGCGACTGGGCCAAGTTCGGCTTCGACTTGCGTAGCCTGGTGCAGCAACAGGACCATTACAATTTTTACGCATTCCCGGTGTTGGACGTACCTCCGGGAGCGACGGCCCCTCCTGACACCACGACCGATCTCATCCCGTCTCAAGCAGCCTTTGCGGTGACCAGAAGAATTGGCAAGGCGTACGGCCAGGTGAAGGTGCCGAAATGGCCGGTGCATTTGTTTGTGAATGGAGACTGGCAGGCGAGAGTGGGCGTAAGCCAGTTCGCCTATCTGGACGAGAACACCACTGCCGCTTTGTATGCTCCTAATCCGACACCGCCTCCCACTTTGATCAATACGACCTGCGGTGCTCAATGCCACTACAATTCCGGGTTTCAAGCGCTCAACTACACGACTCGCAATATTGGCGGCGGCGCCGATGTTGATCTCGGTTCGGTGCGCCTGACCTATCAACACACCTTCAGCAGCTTCAATGACCGGCTGGTTTTTCCCACTGGCGTATTCACTGGGCCCTTTACTCCGGAGAACGAAGGAATATCAGTCGTAAATCCCCCTCCGTCAGGCCCGCCGCCACGTGATTTTCCCGCGGGGAATTTCCCAATCGATATTCCTTCTCCGAGCCAGGCTAATTCGGATCGCGTGAGCCTGAATTGGGCGGTTTCTCCGACGCTCACTTTCAACGGGAACATAGACTACACACGCCTCACCGATACTTTCACCAATTATCCGCAAAACGTGTTCGGCACCGACGAGACGGTGAGTTGGCTTCCCATCGGCCGCCTGCGTGTGACCGGCGACTATCATCAGCAAAACCTGATCAACGGTTTCACGCCGTATTACACCCTGTATGGCAATGTCTCTTACCACGATCACTGGGAAGGCGTGCGATTGGATTACCAGTTGCCGAAAAACTTCGATGTCGAGGGCTATTACCGGCGCAGCGGGATTACCCGCTCCAATGCCTCCCTGTGGCCGCAGATCTATTCGTTCGACAACACAGATTTGCAGCGAGTGATTCCTTCGTCAACCGCAAATACTACCGGGCTGGCTCTGCGTTACCGTCCCCGCAGCTACTGGAGCGCTCGAGCGGGATATGAGTGGACGGGCACGAACAACCCTGGCTATCTGCTGGTGCCAGGGAGCAACAACCGCATTTTTGCGGATGCCACACTCACGCCTGTCAAATGGCTGACCTTCAGCAATGACACCAGCATCATTGTGCAGAATGCATTTCCCTCGATTCCGCTTCCGAATAATCCTGCCGCGCCGCTGGGATTTGGTACAGGCATCGCCGGACTGCCTCCGGACTTTCAGAGGCGTGACCGCTTCTATATTGATACGGCCAGCGCCAGCCTGCGAGTTCTTCCGAGTTGGAACCTGGGACTCGGATATTCCTACCAGCAGAACAGTCTGAACATGTACATGGCGTTTCAAAACGACAGCTCAGTCGGCTATGTCGTGGACGAACCGCTTGTCCCCTACAAGCAAATCAGCCAAAGCTACTGGGGCGACACCAGCTATACCATTAGGCAGCGGCTGGGCCTCAACCTTCGGGTCACGTACAACTCAGCGCGCAGCGGCTTCCGCCCCGATCTGAATCCGAACGATGCAGCACTGGTCGGCAACCAGGGCCTGATTTCGTCGGGTGCATTTGATCCGGGTATGTTTTCTGCGGCCTTGAACAATTTGAGCTTTGCTTCCACTCAGATCTCGGAAGTGATCGTGCCGCAATGGATCGGGCAATCCAAGGCCTTCTACCTGTTCCCGCACAAGTTCGAAGGAGGGCTGATCTTCTATTACGGCAGTTACCGGGACTATTGGAATCCGGACCTGAATGGCGTGCTGCGGACCTTCAACCTGTATGTTGGGCGGACGTGGTGAGGATGTACCTCGTTCGGTTAGTTTCATGCGAACAGAACAAAACCGCCCGGGAGTTTTCCCGGGCGGTTGTGCTGAAGCTCAGCGAGGTGCGTTCTCAAGTCCCCAGCACTAGGAGAGGAAGAACTCCTTTGCCAGCTCAGCCCAGTCCTGATCGTTCATGTGCATGGTGAGATCGTCCACCGCTACGCCTCCGTCCTGCGCCAGCGCACCCGCCATGGCGGGAATTCTGCTCTGCAGGCGCAGCGCCGATTCTTCGGTCCACATGCGGGCCAGTGTGCCGCCCAACAGGTTGCGGAAGTTCGTCTTCGAATCGGGCGATTGAACTGCGATCAACCAGCCTTCACCATAAGGGTCTCGCCGGGCAAGTTCCGGATTCTTGAGCACTGCGTCGTTAATGTCACTGATCGTGCCTTCGATCGGGGAAACCATGTCCACCGATTTGCCGTCGCGGAAGATGGTCGCGAGCTTTTGCCCCTGACGGATCCAGCGGCCGCGCTCTGCCAGCGCAATCCGCTCGATCTTCCCCACCAGCTTGCCGGCAAAGTCGTCCATACCGACGCGCACCCGGTCGGGGCTCTCACGCAGGGCCCAGGTGTGTCCAGGATGATAGCGAAGGTTGGATGGAACCTCGAAGCCGGCAACCACCGGTGAAATTGGCCGGAGAGTTGCTGCGCGCTCCACAGCCTGCCGTAGGGGTTGCATTACAAGCTTTTTCTGTGAATAGAAGTAATCAATCGCCAAGAAGATTCCGAAAGTCAGGAGAACCAGAATGACTGTCATAACTCACCTCGCTGGAGAGGGCCTTTTCTTTCTGGGGCTCGCTCGCTACCTTGCATAAGGCACGCACCTCTCCAAACAGGCGATAACGCAGATCTTCTCTCGGAACGTCTCGCATCTCCTGCGCTTTCAGTCCGATGGCTGACTCCAATTTCTCAACGGCTTTCTAAAGGAGGAGTTGTGATCCAGCCGTCACGATGAAGATTGCAACAGAGTCGAGACCCTCGAGCGCGCTCCGAATTCTCCCTGCTCACCAAAACACCTGTCCGACAAGTGTTTACAGACTGCATCTGACACTGTTGCGCTCCACAGCACCGCTGATGCGAAATGCAGCGATCCGTAAGCGACCTTTGGTAACAGTACTGATGCGTTGATCAACATCACGAGGCGCCGTGACCCAAGTCACGGCTGAGAACGTTGCAATCGTTGAACATAGGAATTGTCTGAAGCTGCTGAATTTCGCGACAGCCTCTCTCTGACTGAGGTGAGCAGCTTGCGCTTCAAGGCTCGCTTGCGCCACGTTTCACGAACAACGGGTGGTTCCTACCTCATCTTCGGAAAGACGCTGATCGAAATCCGCCCCTTCCTCTGGGTGGAAAGTTTCTGGAGAGATCATTCATGAGCAAAGCACTTTTATACGATTCTACGATTTGTATCGGGTGCAAGCAGTGCGAAGTCGCTTGCGCGCAGCAGAACAAGCTGCCGTATGACGACAGAATAGCGGCGGAGTCAGTGCAATCGGAACACAAGTACACAGTCGTCATGACCAAGAACGACAAATTCATGCGGCGGCTGTGCATGCATTGTGAGCATCCTGCGTGTGCTTCGGTTTGTCCGGTTGGGGCCTTCCACAAGACGAAAGAAGGGCCAGTCGTCTATGACGTGTGGAAGTGTATCGGCTGCCGATATTGCATGGTCTCCTGTGCCTTCAGCCAGCCCAAGTACGAATGGCAATCGCTGAATCCGCGAGTGCGCAAGTGCATTATGTGTCCCGACCGTATTGCGGCCGGCAAGCAGACAGCATGCGCCGAAATTTGCCCCACGGGCGCCACCAAGTTCGGCGACCGCGACGACCTTATTAAGGAAGCGCAGGAGCGCATCCGGCAAAATCCGTCCACCTATCTGAACCGCATCTACGGACTCAACGAGGTTGGCGGAACCTGCGTTCTGATTCTTTCCGGCGGGAAGGCGGAAGATTTCGGTTATCCGGCGTCGCAAAAGATCGGCGACACTCCTCTGCCCGAATACACCGGTCGGGTGATGGAGAGAGTTCCAGACTTTATTCCTGTGTGGTCGCTGGTGCTCGGAGGCATTTATTGGATTTCGCATCGCCGCGACGAGGTGGCTGCAGCCGAAGCGGAAGAAAAGAAGAACGGGAGTGCAAGATGAAGATCAAGCTCACTTTTTGGAAAGTCGTATTCCTAGTCATCATGGCCCTGGGTCTTTATTCCACATTCATTCGCTATTTTCGTGGCCTGGGCGCAGTCTCAAACATGACGGACCAGTTCCCTTGGGGGTTCTGGATTGGCTTCGATTGCCTGTGCGGCGTCATGCTGGCAGCCGGCGGCTTCTGCATGGTTGGGGCAGTCTATCTGTTCAACGTCAAGAGCCTGCACAGTGTTGTACGCCCCGCAGTGTTGACCGCGTTCCTGGGCTATCTGCTTTTTATTGTCGGACTGCTATTCGATCTTGGCCGTCCCTGGTTTATCTGGCACCAGCTCATCTACATGAACTTTCACTCCGTGATGTTCGAGGTGGGCATGTGCGTCATGACCTACACGGCGGTGCTCTTCTTTGAATTTCTTCCGAACGTGTTCGAGCGTTTCAATCTCAAAGCGCCCATTAGATGGATTCACAAGATTTACCCGGTACTAATCGTGGCGGGCATCCTGCTCTCCACTCTCCACCAGAGTTCGCTCGGATCGCTCTATCTCATCATGCCGAGCAAGCTCCATCCGTTCTGGTACTCGCCCGCTCTGCCGTTTTTCTTTTTCGCTTCGGCGATCGCAGTTGGCCTGGCCATGACGATTTTCGAGTCTACGCAAAGCGCGAAAGCACTGGGACGTCATCTCGAACTCTCGGTTCTGGTTCAACTCGGCGGGGCCCTGTTGGTCGCCCTCTGGGTCAACGCCCTGCTGCGCTTCGAGGACTTTTTTCATCGCGATATGCTCCGCCAAATCGTTAGACCCAGTTATGAAGCGTACTTTCTGTGGCTCGAACTGACGCTGTCCTTCGTGATTCCAATTACCTTGCTCAGCTTCAAGAAGATCAGGCTCTCCCCCAATGGCCTGTATCTGGCCTCGGTCATCAGTCTTCTTGGCTTTATCACCAATCGCCTCAATGTCAGCCTGATTGGGTTTGAGACTTATGTCGGGCACCATTACCTGCCGAAGTGGACAGAGTTCTCGGTCACCCTCATGATCGTCGCGATGGGCTTCGCGCTGTTTGGAGTGGCCGTGAAGTACCTGCCCATTTTCCCCAAGGAAGGGTTCCAGGCGCAGAGCCAATCCTATGAGGAGGTTCTGCCGGCAAGCGCTATCCCGGAGTTGCAGCATGTCGGAAACTGATCCAGTTCGCGGCCATCGAACGGGTTTGGGGCTCGGCTTGAGCGCCAAATTGAACCTGCTGTTGCTGGGCGGGATGATCGTAATTTTTGGTCTGTTGGGTTACCTCAACATCCGCCTCCATCGGCAGCACCTTGAACAGGCGACACTGCTGAGCGCCGAGCGCGTCAGCGACGTCATCAAGCGCAACACCACCGAATACATGCTGCGCAATGACCGCGATGGACTGCACCACGTCATGCAGACCTACGCCGATGAGCCGGGCATGGTTAAGGTCCGCGTCTTCGACCCCCAGGGCCGCATCACCTACACCACCGATCCGGCCGAGGTGAATCAGGCGGTCGACAAAGCAGCCGAGGCGTGCTACGCCTGCCATGCTCAATCGCAGCCGTTGGTGCGGCTGAACCGCCCCGATCGTTTCCGAATTTACCGGAACACGGCCGGAATGCGTGTGTTGGGCATCATTACTCCCATCGAAAACCAGCCTTCCTGTTCCAACGCCGCCTGCCATGCGCATCCAGCGGAACAGAAGATTCTTGGGGTGCTCGACACCAATCTTTCCCTTGCCAAGACAGACCAGCAACTGGCGGAAAGCAGCCGGCAAATGGCCGCTTACACGGTTTTCGCGCTGTTTCTCATTGGGTGCGTGAGCTGGTTTTTTGTGTGGAGCCTGGTCGGTGTTCCCTTGAAAGCGATGAAAAAGGGCACCGAGAAGGTTGCGCACGGCGACCTGGGCTACCAGATCTCCGTCCCATCGAACGACGAAATTGGCGATCTGGCCTGTTCCTTCAACCGCATGAGCTCCGAGCTGCGCTCGGCCCATCAGGAGAACCTCGCCTGGACGCGGACACTGGAAGACCGCGTCGAACAAAAAACCCGGGAACTCAAACGCGCCCACGAACACGCGCTGCACACCGAGAAAATGGCCTCCATCGGCAAGATGGCGGCGATCCTGGCCCATGAGATCAACAACCCGCTCTCCGGCATCCTCACCTACGCCAAGCTGCTCGGCAAATGGGTGGCCCATGACGATGATGGGCACTCTCACCGCCAGGAGATTCGCGACTCCCTGGATTTGATCGCCTCCGAGAGCCGCCGCTGCGGAGATCTGGTCAAGAATCTCCTGACTCTCGCCCGCGAAACCCCGTTGAACCTTCAGGCCACGGATTTGAACAAGGTTGTAGAGCGTACCGTGCACTTGATCCAGCATCAACTCGAGCTGGCTGGCGTCCATCTGCAGCTCGGTCTGGACCGGACCCTGCCGCTGGTGCAGTGTGATGCTTCACAAATCGAGCAAGTGCTGTTGGCGCTGCTGGTCAACTCCATGCAAGCCATGCCCCAGGCCGGAGGCAATATCTGGCTTAACACCAGCTTCGATGGGCCGCAGCGCAAGGTTCGCATTGTGGTGCGGGACGATGGGCCGGGCATTTCCGCCGAGCTTCTGCCGCGTATCTTCGAGCCCTTCCTCACTACAAAGGAAAGCGGAGTCGGCCTGGGACTCGCCATCAGCCGCAGCATCCTGGAACGTCATGGCGGAAGCATCGAGGCGCAATCGGACGCCGGCCGCGGCACAACATTCACAATTACTTTGCCCGGGGAGCCGGAGGCGAAGGCCCTCGTCTCGCCCGGGGAAACTCTGGCCAGTGTGGCTGGGAGGTGATGAACGTGGAAACATCAGGCAAACTATTGATCGTCGATGATGAATTGAGCGTGCGTGATTCGCTGGGGAAGTGGTTCCGCGAGGAAGGCTACGAAATCGGGACCGCCGAGAACGCCAGCGAAGCGCTTACCCGCATGGCGGAGGCGCACTGGGACGTGGCGCTGGTCGATATCAAGATGCGCGGGACCGATGGTATCGAGTTGCAGCGCCGCCTGCACGAGCTGGATCCTGATCTCAGCGTCATCATCATGACCGGGTACGCCTCGGTCGAAACCGCGGTGACTGCGCTGAAAAACGGCGCTTACGATTACGTCAGCAAACCGCTCGATCCGGACGAGATTGCCCACCTGGTCAAGAAAGCGCTTTCCCATCGCCGCGCCGAGCAGGAAAATCTGCGCCTGCGGGAGACGGTTTCCGAAGCGACGCGGCCCGGCGAACTGGTCGGGCAAAGCGCCGCCATCCGCAAGGTGTTTGACGCCATCGAAACCGTGGGGCCAACCGATGCTACCGTGCTGATCACCGGAGAAAGTGGGACGGGCAAAGAACTCGTGGCCCGCGCCATTCATGCCGCCAGCATGCGCCGCTTCCATCCCCTGGTGGTCATTCACTGCGGGGCGTTGACCGAAACTCTTCTGGAAAGTGAACTGTTTGGTCACGAAAAGGGCGCCTTCACCGGAGCGCAATATCGCAAGAAAGGGAAGTTCGAAATCGCCGAAGGCGGAACGGTGTTTCTCGATGAGATTGGCGACATCTCTTTGAAAACGCAAACCGACCTGCTGCGGGTGCTGCAGGAGCGCGAAATCACCCGCGTGGGAGGCAATCAGATCGTCAAAGTGGATTTCCGCTGCATCGCCGCCACCAACAAAGACCTGGAGAAGCTGATCGAGGAAGGCAGATTCCGCCCCGATCTGTTTTACCGGCTCAACGTCTTTCATCTGGAGCTTCCGCCGCTTCGCGAGCGCCGGGAAGACATTCCCCTGCTGGTGAACCACTTTGTCCGCAAGTTTGCGCTCGTCATGAACCGGCGCATCACCAGCGTCTCTTCCGAGGCGATGAGCCACCTGCAAGCTCAGCCCTGGCTCGGCAACGTTCGCGAGCTGGAAAACGCGGTGGAGCGGGCCATGGTGGTTGCCCAGGAGCCGGAATTGCGCGATCAGGATTTCATCTTTAAGTCTCAGCCCATGATCGCGCCCGCAGACAAAACGTTAGAGGAAATCGAGCGCGCTCACATTTTGCACGTATTGGATGAGTGCGGAGGCAATCAGAGCCACGCCGCCGACGTTCTCGACATTGATCGCGTAACGCTTTATCACAAGCTGAAGAAATACGGCTGGTCGCGCACTCCGGTTGAAGTCCGATGAAGCTGGTGCATCTGCTGCCGGTCGGCGAAGTGAACGCCGCGCTGCTAGAGGAGTTGCGCGACGCAATTCCACGGCACTTTCAGGTTGCTTGTGAGGTCCTTCCTGTCGCACTGGACCCCGCGCCTGCGTACCACCCCGAGCGCCAGCAGCACCATTCCTCAGAAATTCTGCGGCACATGCAGAGTTACGTCCGGCCTGGCAGTTGGCGGGTGCTGGGCGTGGCCGGCGTCGACCTCTACATCCCTATCCTCAAGTATGTGTTTGGCGAGGCCCAGGTCGACGGCCCCTGCGCCGTAGTTTCCTGCTATCGCCTGCGGCAGGAGTTTTACGGTCTGGCTGCGGATGAAGCGCTGCTTCGCCAGCGATTGCTGAAGGAAGCGGTACACGAACTGGGCCACACTTTCGGTTTGCGCCATTGCCAGGACTACCGTTGCGCCATGGCCTCGGCCCACGCGGTGGAGTGGATCGACCTTCGTGAGACCTCACCGTGCACGGCTTGTAGCGCGAATGCGGAGTGGGGGCTCAGCCTCAGCCGACGCTGAGAGACTGGGACTGCGAGAATAGCGGCGAGAACTTACCTGACCCATCCTCCGCAAATCTTGGGGGTCATCCCGAAACTCGGCGCATTTCAGCCGAGTGAGGGATCTCGCGCGGAGTTTGACCCAGCCGTAAGCTCGCGGGCGCAACACGCCAGATCCCTCGCCCCGCTGGAAAAAGCGCGGGTCTCGGGATGACGCCATCTGGGGGCAGGTATATAGCTGCCAGAATAAGGATTGGAGCCGACGATCGGACTTGAACCGATGACCTGTCGATTACGAATCGACTGCTCTACCAACTGAGCTACGTCGGCC
>Ga0209415_10005054_pt1 | contig 23886 bp, 19 predicted proteins | sample PeaSoiSIISIP2007_FD_187696 | JGI IMG/M metagenome (GOLD analysis project Ga0209415, IMG submission 187696) | Peat soil microbial communities from Weissenstadt, Germany - SII-SIP-2007 (SPAdes) (version 2) | ecosystem: Environmental > Terrestrial > Soil > Wetlands > Peat | place: Germany... | reverse complement strand
GGTGGAGCCGATGACGTGTCCCCCCAACGCGCTCGTGAACGGCACCGATCTCGTCGTGCTCGAGCCCGGCGAGACCTTCTCTGCCACGTGGGGGATCCGCTCCGGCGGCGGCTGAACTCCCTTACGGGGTGGGGTTGTGCCTGCCCGACAGGGTCGTCGCGGCGATGAGCGCCGCGACGAGCATGGTGATCCCCGACACGACGAGGGAGACGTCGAGCCCGGAGCGAAAAGCGCCGTAGGCGGCGTGGATGACCTTGTTCACGATCTCGCCGTAGGCCTTGGCCGCGGCCGAGTCCGAGCCGCCGGCGGGGAGGTTCCCCGTCTCGACCGCGCCGAGCACGATCGCCTGGAACCCCGACGGGATGCCGAGTGCGTGAAGCTTGCCGAGAAGCTGCGAGGTGAGGTTCGCGTTCACGAGGGCACCGAGCACCGCGACGCCGAACACCGCGCCGAGCTCGCGTGCGGTATTGGTCGCCGAGGCCGCCATCCCCGAGTGCTCGGACGGCACGACGCCGAGGGCCACCGAGGTCACCGGAACGACGCCCAGGCCGAAGCCGAGCCCGGCGACGGCGAGGGTGGCCATGAGCCACAGCGACGGTGTGGAGGAGGCGTTCAGCACCGCGTCCGAGCTGAGCACGCCGAGTCCGGCAAGAGCGGCTCCGCCGGTCATTGGCAAGCGAGGCCCGAAGCGGACGACGAGGCGTCCGGCGACGAGGGACGAGCCGATGAGCGTCGCGGCCATCGGTAAGAACTCGACCGCGGTGCGGTAGCCCGAATAGTTGACGACCACCTGCAGGTAGAGCGCCGTGAAGAAGAAGATCGAGAAGATTCCGAAGAAAAGGGCGAACGCGACCGAGAGCGCGCCCGAGAAGGCCGGAAGGCGCATGAACCCGAGATCGAGGATCGGCGAAGCGGCTCGCCGCTCCGCGAGGACGAAGCCGACGAACGTGATCCCACCGGTGACGAACAGCGCGAGCACGTGCGGCGCGACGTAGCCGTCGGACTCGCCCACGATCACCGCGACGGTGAGCGACGCGACGCACAGCGCGCCGAGGAGGAAACCGGGGACGTCGAAGCGGGCCGGGCTCGGGTCGGAGCTCTCGGGGATGTACCTGGCGCCGAGGGCGACGAGCACGACCCCCGCGGCCAGGTTGAAGTAGAAGACGGTGCGGAACGACCCAAGTCCGACGAGCACGCCGCCGATCACCGGACCCGCCGCGAGCGCGAGTCCCGAGACCGCGGCCCACGCGCCGAGCGCCCGCGCCCGCTGCGCCGGTGCCGGGTAGAGGTGGCGGATAACCGACAGCGTCCCGGGTTCGGACGCGGCGGCGCCGATGCCCATCACGACCCGCCCGGCGATCAGCACGTTCGCGTTCGGTGCGAGCGCGGCGAGCAGTGAGCCGGCGCAGAAGACGATCAGGCCCGAGAGCATGACCTTGCGTCGCCCGATGCGGTCCCCGAGGTTGCCCGCGGCGAGCATCAGGCTCGCGAAGGCGAGGGCGTAGCCGTTCACGACCCACTGCAGCTGGGTCACCCCGGCATGGATCGTCGTCTGCACGCTCGCGAGCGCGACCGAGACAATGGTGGTGTCGAGGAAGGTGAGGAACGCGACCGCGCAGAGCGTGAAGAGCGCCAGTCGCACCGCCCGGCGGGGCATCGTCCCTGCCGGATCGATTGAAAGACCTGTTGACGGGGCCCCGTGCGATCGACCGCCCGGAACTCCCGGGCGGTCACGTCGTCGTAGTGGTGCTCGCACTCGTCGTGGTCGTTGCGGGGACCGACGTCGTCGTCGGCTCAGTCGTGGTGGTCGTGGGCGCAGTCGTGGTCGTCGTGGGTGCCGTGGGCGCAGTCGTGGTCGTCGTGCGGTGGCGGGCGGGAGTGGTCGTCGTGGTCGTCGTGGTCGTGGTCGACGTGGTCGTGGTGCTCGTCGTCGGCGGCGGGGTGACCACGTGGGTGGCCGGGAGGGTCGGCCCGGAGACGCCGAGCTCGGTACCGAGCCTGCCGGTCGTCACCGTCACGAGGGTGCCGTACGGGTCGTCGGGGTAGATCTCCCCGGCGTTGTCGATTGGCACCTCGACGCAGCCGTCGCTCTGGGGGTAGCCGAATTCGCTCCGCCAGAAGCCGTGGACCGCGTCGGAGCCGTGGAAGTACGAGACCCAGGGGACTCCGGGGTCGGCGTACTTCGAGCCGTCCGGATTGGTGCCCTTCATTGTCGTCGAGGTGAACCGGAGGTACACCGGCCAGGTCCCAAGCGGGGTGGACGCGCCGTAGACGCCGGTGTTGACGGGTGTCTGGAGGATGACCCCACCATCGCGCCATACGTAGAGCGTCTCGGGGATGGTCTCGGTGACGACGAGGTAGTCATACGGGCGGGTCGTCGGTGAGCGGGTCGCGACGGCGCCGAGCAGCCGGGTCCACACCGCGTTGCCGGGTTCGCCGTCGGGGGTGAGGCCGTGGTCGGACTCGAAGGCCATGACGGCCCCCTGGGTGGCGACATTCCAAAGGCCCGGCTTCCAGGTCTCGGCGAGCTGGGACGGGATGTGGGCGAACCGCCACGTGAACTGCCCCGGACGCGGGGCGGGGGAGATGGCGTTCGGGTCGACGGGCTCGGTGCCGAGCGCGATGGAGGCACGTGAGGCCGTCGTGCCGGGGCCCGCAGGGGCGAAGCCGACCGGCAGATAGCCGAGTTCCGCGAGGAGCTGTTGCAGGCGCAGGATCGACCCCGGCTCGATCCGGAAGGCGCTGCGAATGGGGGAGGCGAGCCGCGCCCCGTCGCGGGCGCGCGTCCCCGCCGGGATGACGATCTGCTCCCGGCTCGAGGGGAAGAAGAAGCCCGAGGGTCGGAACCGGAGCACGTTGTCGTGCACCGACCAGGTTCCGTCGATCGCGGGGATGAGCGTCGGGTCCGGCGTGCGCGACGACAGGGGCCTCGAGAAGCTGAGCACGATCGGTGCGGCGTAGTCGACCCCGGTCGCCCGGGGGAGCGGGGACAGGGCCGTGAGTTTGAAGGGCCCGAGCTTCACCGGCTTTGTGACATGGGTGGGCCCCGTCGCCGAGGAACGCGTCGCGTCCGCGCGGTGCACCGATGCAAACGCGATCGACCCGACGACGACGACGCCGAGGACCCCGACCACGAGCCACGGCCATCGGCCCCGGTGGTGGGACGGTTCGCCGCCGCTATCGGTCACGGGCCACGACCGCCTCGAGTGTGGCGCGGATGGTCGAAAGGCGCGCGGGATCGAGGGCCTTGCCGTCGTTCGGCTCGCAGACGTAGAAGGTGTCGATCACTTCGTGCCCGAGCGTATCGACGAGCGCCGCGGAGACATCCAGGCCGGAGTCGGCGACCGCTGCGCTGATGCGGTAGAGGATGCCGATGCGGTCGGGGGTGCGAACCTCGATGATGGTGGCACGTGACGAGGTCTCGTTGTCGATCGTGACGGTGGCCTCGCCGGGGTGCGCAGCGAGCACGCGCCGGTGGCGGGCGTAGACGCGGTCCTGGTCGTCGAGCCGCTGACCGAGCGCGAGTGTCCCGTCGAGCGCCGAGCCGATATCGCGCTCCACCTTGGACCAGTCCGGCAGGCGGTCGAACGCGGGCTCGACGTCGAAGACCTCGATGGCCATTGCGTGCCCGCCCGAGGACGCGGTCGCGCGCCGGACGTTGCACCCGTTCAGCGCGAGCGCGCCGGCCACCGCCGCGAGCAGTCCCGGGCGGTCCGGCGCGACGACGGTCACCCGCCGGCCCACCGCGTGCACGGCGAGCACGCCAGCGCGGAGGAGCTCGAGCTGTTCGGGGCTCGGCGACGGGGCAACCGGATCGGGTACCGGTACGCCGTCGAGCACCGCGGCGACCTTGTCGACGAGCCGTGCGACGAGCTCGGCCTTCCAGGGACCCCAGGCGGCAGTCCCGGTGGCGCGACCGTCGGACTCGACGAGGGCGGCGAGCAGACCGAGGCGCTCCTTGTCCTTCACGAGCTTCGCGACGACCGCGGCGGTGGAGGGGTCTTCGAGATCACGTCGGGTCGCGAACTCCGGGAGGACGAGGTGGTAGGCGACGAGGTCCACGACGGTCTCGATGTCCGCGGAGCCGTAGCCCATCCGCTGCAGGATCCGCTCGGCGATCACGGTCCCGACTTCGCTGTGGTCCCCGTCGTGGCCCTTGCCGATGTCGTGCAGGAGGGCGCCGAGGAGCAACAGGTCGCCCCTTGCGACCTCGCCCAGGTGCTCGGCGGCGCGGGCGACGGCCTCGAGAAGATGTCGGTCGACGGTGTAGCGGTGGTAGGCGTTGCGTTGCGGGCGGTTGCGCACCGCGCGCCATTCCGGCACGAGGCGATCGAACAGGTGACGCTGGTCGAGGGCTTCGACGACGGGCACGAGTGCATCGCCGGTTGCGAGGAGCCTCACGAACAGCTGGCGCAGCTCGTCGTTCCATGGCTCCTTCGGGGCGGGCGCGTCGGACTCGAGGCGATCGAGGGCCCGCTGGTCGATAAGCGCCTGACGCTCCGCAGCGGCGACCGCGACCCGGAGCACGAGGGACGCGTCGCCGGCCACGTCGGCTTCGGGATCGAGGCCCACCTCCCCCGAACGCAGGACGACGCCGTTGCCGAGCTCGAGCGATGGATGGCCGTTCTCGGGTCCCGAGAACTGGGCCCGTACGCGACGCCACGCCTCGGTGCTGCGGGAAGCGACCGCCCGTCCGGCCTCGGCTATATCGGCCATGAGCGCGTCAGCGTCGCGGTAGCCGAGGATGTCGGCAACCTGGTCCTGCTCCTCGAGCGCGAGACGGTCGCTGTTGGACCCGGTGCGCGCCTGGACGACGACGCGTGCCGAGGAGATCGTGAGCTCCGCCCGGGCGACGACGGGCGAATCGGCGAGCGAGGCGACCTCGGGGAGCGCAGAGGCCGCGGCCCGCAGTGCCGCGATGTCCCGGAGGCCCCCTGCGGACTGCTTGAGGTCCGGCTCGAGGAGGAAGGCGAGCTCGCCGAAGGTGCGGTGCCGCTCGGTGACGGACTCCTCGAGGGCGGGGAGGAAGTGGGCCGCCTCCTTTGACCAGATGTCGTGCGCCCGCTCGATGAGCGGGGTCGTGAGGGCGGGGTCGCCGACGACGAGGCGCGCATCGAGCCAGCCGAGGATGACCCGGAGGTCGCTGCGGGCCATCTGGAGGACCTCGCTCGGGGTGCGCACGCTGTGGTCGAGCCGCAGTCCCGTATCCCAGATCGCGTACCAGATGTGGTTGGCGACCTCGCGGTAACGGCGCCGTCGTCGGTGGACGAGGACGAGGTCGAGGTCGCTGCCGGGGCAGAGCCTGGCGCGACCGTGACCGCCGACGGCGACGAGGGCGTAGCCACGCGGCGCGTGCTCGGTCGCCTCCTCGAACAGGGCGGTGAGCCAGGCGTCCACCTCGCGCGTGTACCGCGCCGGTGCGTCCGCGGCGGCCAGCGCGCCGCTCAGCACGTCGCGCGCGAGCGCCTCGCGGATCGCCTTCACCGTCGCGGGGGCGGTCGTCGCCGTCTCGGGTGCCATCGAGATCTACAGGTGACCGACGCCGCGGGCCGTCGGCGCGGGTTGGCTGGCGGCGTGGACGACGAAGACGTCGTCGCCGATCCTGAGCCCGAGGTCGTCGAAGGCCCGTCGGGCGAGTTGCACGTAGCTGTCGGTCCCGTCGCCGTAGACGACCTCGACGCGGACCTCGAAACCGAGCTGCACGACGCGCTCGACGACGCCGGGACGTGCGCCTGGCTCGGGCTCGCGGGACAAAAGGAGATCATGCGGGCGCACCCACGTGTCATCGTGGCGTGTCGCGGGGCCGAGGAATCGCAGCACGAACTCGTTCACCGGATGGTCGTAGCACTCGCTCGGCGTGCCGACCTGCTCGAGGCGGCCTTCGGAGATGACCGCGATCTGATCGGCCACCTCCATCGCCTCCTCCTGGTCATGGGTCACGAGCACCGTCGTCACCTGCACCTCGTCGTGCAGCTCGCGCAGCCACGAGCGGAGCTCGCGGCGCACCTGGGCGTCGAGGGCTCCGAAGGGCTCGTCGAGGAGGAGGACCCGGGGCTCGACGGCGAGCGCGCGAGCGAGCGCCATCCGCTGGCGCTGGCCGCCCGAGAGCTGGGCGGGATAGCGCGTCGAGAGCCCGGAGAGGCGCACGAGATCGAGGAGCTCGTTGACGCGCTCGTTGATCTCGGGCTTGGGACGGTGGCGCACCTTCAGCCCGAAGGCGACGTTCTCCCAGACGGTCATGTGGCGAAACGGCGCGTAGTGCTGGAAGCAGAAGCCGACGCCACGCGAGCGCGCCGGCACATGGGTCACGTCCTCACCGTCGATGTGGACCTGTCCCGAGTCGGGGACCTCGAGGCCCGCGATGACGCGCAGCACGGTCGACTTGCCGCCGCCCGAGGGCCCGAGGAGTGCCATCAGCGAGCCCGCCGGCACCTCGAAACTGATGTCCTCAATTGCGACGACCGAGCCGAAACGCTTCGAGATCGACTCGACCACGATGCTCAAATGCTGCGCTTCTCCTTCGAACGACTGAAGCTGAGGGCGGTGAGGACCATCATCGAGATGAGCCCCAATAGAAGTGCCCCAGCGTAGGCGCCCGCAGGGTCGAAGTTCGTTAGGTCGGTGTCCACAAACTGGGTGAGCGTCTGGGTGTGACCGATGATGTCGCCCGACACGACGCTGATCGCGCCGAACTCACCGAGGATGCGTGCCGTCGTGAGCAGGACGCCGTACGCGAGTCCCCAGCGGATGGAGGGGAGCGTGATCCGCCAGAACACGGTCCAGGGCCCCGCGCCGAGGGTCGAGGCGGCCTGTTCCTGCTCGTCGCCGAGCTCGACGAGGACCGGCGTCACCTCGCGGACGACGTAGGGGAGCGAGACGAACGCCGAGGCCATCACGATCCCGGGGAACGCGAAGAGCACGTGCACCCCGTGGGTCGCGAGCCACGGCCCGAGCCAGCCCTCGGTGCTCGAGTAACACAGCAGGATCGCCAAGCCGACGACGACAGGTGATATCGAAAGCGGCAGGTCGACGAGCATCTCGAGCACCGACGCCCCGGGGAAGCGGTGCCGAGCGAGAACGAGCGCGATACCCACGCCGAAGACGGTGTTGAGCGCGACCGCGACGGCCGTCTCTTCGAGGGTGAGGACGAGCGCGTGCACCCCGGCAGGGGTCGTGACCGCCCGCCATGCGCTCGGGATGCCCGGCGCGAGGGCGCGGTAGACGACCGAGCCGACCGGCAGACCGACGAGGAGGCCGACGTAGAGCGCGCCGAAGAGGCGGAGCGAAGAGCGAAAGAGGCGGCCCTCGCTCCTCACGTGTCCTCCGCGGGCAGATAGTGACGGCGGACGAGCGCGGTGATGGAAAGGACGACGATCGCGATCGCGAAGAGCGCGAGCGAGGTTGCGGCCGCGCCCGGGAGGTCGTCGTTGCCGATGAGGGCGAAGATGCGGACCGACGCGACCTCGGTCTTGAACGGCACGTTCCCCGACAGGATGACCACCGAGCCGTACTCGCCGACCGCCCGGGCGAAGCCGAGCCCGGCACCGGTGAGGAGGGCCGGCATGAGGCTCGGCAAGGTGATGCGCGAGAACACCGTCCACGGGCTGGCCCCGAGGGTCGCGGCGGCCTCCTCGGTCTCCGCATCGAGTTCCTCGAGGACCGGTTGGACGCTGCGGACCGCGAACGGCAGCGTCACGAACGCGAGCGCGACGAGGATCGCGTAGCGCGAGAACGCGAGGTCGACGTGCAGCGGGCTGTTCGGGCCGTAGAGGCTGAGCAGGGTGACGCCGGCGATCACTGTCGGCAGCGCGAACGGCAGGTCGACGATCGCCCCGATGGCACGGTTCAGCACGAAGCGGTCGCGCACGAGCAGCCACGCGATGGCGGTCCCGGCGAAGGCGTTGACGACGACCACGGCGAGCGAGCAGAGCAGGCTGAGCCGCAGCGCGGCGAAGGTCTCCTTCTCGGTGATCTCGGCCCATAGCACCCTCGGGCCGCCGGTGAACGCGTTGGAGAAGACCGCGGCGAGGGGGACGAGGACGAGGAAGCTCAGGTAGATCGCCGCGAGGGATGGTCCGGGGGCGCGGCGCAGTACGCGGCCCGCCCGGGCGACGCGGTGCGTCACCCGGGCGGAAGCGGCGGCGTCGGTCGCCGATGTCACCGAACGGGTCCCTGGAAGGCCCGTCGGCCCCCGACGGGCACTAGGTCGCCGCGCCGATCGAGGCCTCGATCTGGGTGACGATCCCTGGCGAGGACGTCGAGGTCGAGAAGAACTGGTTCGCGATGGTGTCCCAGCCTCCGAGGGACTCGATGGTGAACAGCTGAGCGGGGTGGGGGAACTTCTTGCGCCATTGCGACGCCACACTCGGGAGCACCGGGCGGTAGCCGAGCTTGGCCCACTCGGTCTGGCCCGCGTCCGACAGCAGGTAGGCGAGGAACGCATTGGCGGCCGGCGCGTTGGTGGTGTTGGTGGTGACGGCGATCGGGTTCTCGATCAGGATCGTCTGCTTCGGTACGACGTAGCTGATGGGCCCGCCGGCGCGGATGGCCTGGATCGCGTCGTCCTCGTAGTCGAGGAAGACGTCGCTCTTGTTCGCCGCCGCGTCCTCGACGAACGCGTTGTACTCGTTCGCTGCGCTCGACCCCTGCACGATGGTGTTCTGGAGCAGGGTCTTCAGATACTGCTGGGCCTGCTGGGCGGTGTCCCCGAGCTTCAGCTGCGCGCCGTAGGCGGCCATGATGTTCCAGCGGGCACTGCCGGAGCTGAACGGGTTCGGGGTGAAGATCCGGATGCCCGGCTTCACGAGGTCGGCCCATGTGGCGATGTGCTTCGGATCGCCTTTCGGGACGACGAAAACGACGACCGAGTCGGTGACCATGCCCTTGGTGGTCGTGTTCGAGTTCCAGTTCGACGAGACGATGTTCTTCGCGACCAGTGCCTCCATGTCGGTGGCGGTCGAGAAGTTCACGATGTCGGCGGGAAGACCCGCAGCGACCGCCTTGGACTGGCTGCCGGAGGCGCCGAAGGACTGGGTGAAGGTGACGTTCTTCCCCTCCTTTGTGTGCTGGAAGGCGCGGGTGAGCGCGCCATAGGCAGGGGCGGGGGTGGAGTACGCGACGAGCGCGACCTGGCCGCCCGGCGTCGTCGCACCGGCAGTCCCTGATGCGAAGCCGAAGGCGCTCGCCGCGATGAGGCTGGCGCTGAACAGCGGGGCGAGCCGCACGCCTCGGCCGGGCAGAGCGCGTCGTGGGCGCTCGCCGGCCCGCTCGAGAAGGGTCGGGGCCATGGGTTCGTCGCTCTCCTTCTTTCGTGGCGCCACCTGGACGCTATGGAAGATATTAGATCAGTCAATATGGCAAATATGATCGATAAGATCAACATTAGCGGGTCGCGTGCCGGGGAGGCCATTGCGCGGTCCCAACGTCGGGTCCCGGGGGTACGATCTGCACAAAGGCGGTGCGTATGACGATCCAGCCGGCCGAGAAGCACAACGGGTTGCGGCCCGCGCACGGAGTGGTCCTCGTAGGGACCGTGGTCATTGCGGCCGTGGTGGCCTATGCCGCGTTCGGCTTCATCGCCGGGCTGGTCGCCTTCGTCGTGAAGCTCGCGATCATCGCTGCGATCGTGGCCCTTGTCGGCAAGCTCGTCCTGCGGCACGCGCGGAGCTGACCGGAGCACTTGACGCCCCGTTAGCTTCTGGTGGATGTGCGGGCGTTACGTCCTGGCTCAGCCGGTTGAGCGGGTAGCGGAGTATTTCGGCGCAACGGTCGCTCCCGCGCTCGAGCAGGCCTACGCCCCGAGCTACAACGTCGCCCCGACCGACAACGTGATCGGCCTCGCCCCGCTCCCCAGTGGCGAGCGGGTGCTGCGTGGCTACCGCTGGGGACTCGTCCCCTCCTGGGCGACGGACCCTTCGATCGGGAACCGGCTCTTCAACGCGCGCGCCGAGACCGTCGCCTCCCGTCCGGCGTTCCGCTCGGCGTTCCGCTCCCGGAGGATCGCGGTCGTCGCGGACGGCTACTACGAATGGAAGAAGGGCCCGTCGAACCGTCGCCAGCCGTACTACTTCCAACGGGCTGACGGCGCGCCGATGGCATTTGCCGGGCTGTGGGAGCCGTGGCGCAAGCCCGGCGGGCCCGAAGAGGGGGAGTGGCTCCGGACCTGCACCATCATCACCGCCGACGCGGCGAGTGACGTCGCGGCGATCCACGACCGGATGCCGGCGATTCTTGAAGCGGGCGCGCTCGAGATCTGGCTGGACCCCACGGCGGAAGACGAGGAGGAGCTCGAGGCGCTCCTCGCGCCCGGGCCGACGGGGACGCTCAGGTACTACCCGGTCGGTCGCCAGGTCGGCAACGTACGCAACAACGACCCCGAGCTCCTCGCCAAGGTCGAGATCGCGGACAGCTGATTCCCAAGGACACCGGGCGTCAAACGGTTACCGAGGCCGGTACACCGTCTCGAAACACCGTCATCGAACATATGTTCGATGACGGTGTACGCTCCAGTGCTCCATGGGGTCCGACTTCCCGACGGTTCGACCGGTCCCGACCGGTCTCGAGGTCCTTGCTGAACGGGTCCGTCCACGCGTGCTCGCCCGGGACGAGCTCGTCCCGGTGGATGCGGTTTTCACCGGGCTTCTCGGGTCCGAGGGCCTCCGTCGGGGCAGCACAGTCATCGTGGAGAACGGGGGAGCCCCCGGGTCGACGTCGGTCGCGCTCGGGCTCCTCGCGGAGGCGACCACGGCGGGGATGTGGTGCGCGGTCGTCGGCTTCCCAAGCCTGGGCGTCCTCGCCGCCACCGAACTCGGGGTGGCCCTCGACCGGTTGGTCCTCATCCCTTCCGCCGCGCCCCGACCCGCCGCGGTTCTCGCCGCGCTCCTCGACGGTTGCGACGTCGTCGTGGCCGCGCTCGAGACGCCGATGACCCATGGCGATGCACGTCGTCTCGCGGCGAGAGCGCGCGAGCGCCGTTGCGTGCTGCTCGTCTGTCCTCAGGGGGACGTCCGTTTCCCCGAGATGAGGGAAGGGTCCTGGCCGGACGTACCCGACATCGCCATTCGGGTGACCGGCGGCCGTTTCACCGGGCTCGGGGAAGGGGTGGGACACCTCCGCGGGCATCTCGTGGAGATGGTCGCGACGAGGAGGAGGGTGTCACCGAGGACGCTGCAGACAGGGATCTGGCTCCCGGGACCCGACGGGAGGCTCGCCCCTGCAGACGCGGTGCCCCTCGGCAACCCGGTGCTCGACGAGGCCGCCGGTTTCCGGTGAGCGCCCGGGCCCGCACCCTCGCCCTCGTGTGCCCGGACTGGGCCATCACGGCGAGCGGCGGGGACGGTGGGGGGCCGGTCGCCGTCGTCGAGGCCCAACGCATCGTCGCCGCTTCTTCCTCCGCCCGCGTTGCGGGCGTCACCCCCGGGCAGCGGCGACGCGAAGCCCAGGCCAACTGTCCGGTCCTCGTCCTCCGCCCCCGCGACCGCTCCGCGGAGCTGCGGGCCTTCGAACCGGTCGTCGCCGCGCTCGAGACCTTCGGGGCCCCGGTGGTGGTGCGGCGGCCGGGTTGGGCGGGATTTCAAACCCGCGGACCGGCCCGGTACTTCGGCGGCGAGGAGGCACTCGCCCGCGCCGTTGCCGCAGCGGTACGGGCGCTCGGGGAGTTCACCTCCGCCCCGGATGGCCTTCCCGAGGAGGAGGCGCTCGCCGGCCCGGGCTATCGCGTCGGGATCGCGGACGGATCCTTCGCCGCGACGATGGCGGCATGGTCGGCGAGGGTCGTCCCCTCTGGGGAGACGGCGGAATTCCTCGGTCCGCTCCCGATCGAGGTCCTCGGCGACGAGGAGCTCGCCGGCCTGCTCCGACGCCTCGGGATCACGACGCTCCAGGGGTTCGGCGCGCTCGGGGAAGGCGACGTCCTCGCCCGCTTCGGGCCGAGCGGAGCGCATGCGCATCGCCTGGCCAGGGGCCTCGGGGACCCCCCACCCGCGCTCGGGCCCCGTTCGGTCGACCGCGTCGTCGAGGCCGAGCTCGATCCGCCCGCGGACCGGGTGGACGCCGCCGCGTTCGTCGCCCGTGGACTCGCCGAGACGCTCGGCGAGCGCCTTTTCTCCGCCGGGCTTGCCTGCTCGCTGCTCGGGGTCGTCGTCGAGACGACCGAGGGGGAGCGTCTCTCCCGTCTGTGGAGTGACGAAGGCCCGTTCTCCGCTTCCCTCGTCGCCGAGCGCCTCCGCTGGCAGCTCGAGGCGTGGCTCAACGCGCCGCGACCACACGGGGACGACGACGCCGGCGTCCCCCGGGGGATCGAACGAGTCCGTCTTGTCGCCGAGGAGGTCACCCGCGACCTCGGCCGTCAAGAACAACTCTGGGGTCGGCCACGCGCCGGGTCCGAACGGGCTACCCGGGTGCTCGCGAGGGTCCAGGGGATGCTCGGCTCCGAAGGGGTCCTCCGGGCCAGCCTCATCGGCGGTCGGGGTCCGGCCGAGCGGGTCGCCCGCGTCCCCTTCGGGGATCCCGCCCCGCCGGGCGTGTCGGCTGCGGAGCTCCCGTGGCCGGGCCGGCTCCCGGCTCCGAGCCCGTCGGTCGTTCCCAATGAGGTGGTGTTCGTCGAGGTGCTCGACGAGGCCGGGACGGCGGTGGCCGTGGACGCCCGAGGGGCGGTGTCCCGGCCCCCTGCGGTCGTCGTCCTCGATGGCGCCCCGGTCCCGGTGGCTTCGTGGGCGGGGCCCTGGCCGGTCGACGAGCAGTGGTGGGAGCGGGCCACGCGCCGGCGCCGGGCCCGGTTCCAGGTCCTCCTCGCGAACGGTGAGGCGTACCTGATCGCGCTCGAGCGGGGGAGGTTTCTCCTCGAGGGTCGTTACGACTGAGTTTCCGCTCGGATGGAAAGTGCAGTGATGGGAAGGGATATCCAATGTTTGGACGCGGTTATCCCGTCAGTATCAATAAAGGGATAGAACGAACATCTGTTCTATCCTCGGGGGAGTGGGAACCTTCAATCCGATCATCCCCTGGTCGGAGCTCGAGCGGAGACTCTCGGGACGGCGCAGCGGCACCCCGTTCGTCCCGAACGCGGATGGGGGGGATGCTCCCGGGTTCTCCCGCCACCGGGCGCAGTACGTTCCACCGCCCGACCTCTCACCCTCGGCGGGTTCGGTCCCCTACGCCGAACTCCACTGCCACTCCAACTTCAGCTTCCTCGACGGAGCCTCCTCGCCCGAGGCCCTCGTCGAGGAGGCGGTCCGCCTCGGTCTCCAGGCACTCGCGCTCACCGACCACGACGGGTGTTACGGGGTCGTCCGTTTCGCCGAGGCGGCCCGCGCCTTCGGGCTCCCGACCGTCTTCGGTGCCGAGCTCAGCCTTCCGGCACGCGGCAAGGCCCGGGCGGAGTCCCGGGCCGGGGCCATCGACCCGGAGTCCGAACACCTCGTCGTCATCGCCCGAGATCCGACGGGTTACGCCCGGCTGTCCCGGGCGATCGCGAAGGCCCAGCTCGCCGGTGGGGAGAAGGGGCGCCCGAAGTACGACCTCTCTGAGCTCTCCACCACGGCCGGCGGTCACTGGTGCGTGCTCACCGGCTGTCGTCACGGGGCGGTTGCCACCGCGCTCGAACAGGTCGGTCCCGGGGGTGCGCGCCGCGAGCTCGGGCGCCTCGTCGAGGCGTTCGGACCCGAGCACGTCTTTGTCGAACTCTTTGATCAGGGCGGCCCTCTCGATGGGGCGCGCAATGACGCGCTCGCCGCCGAGGCGGTCCGTGCGGGAGTCGGGCTCGTGGCGACCACGAACGCGCATTACGCGACGCTCTCTCGCTACCCGCTCGCGAGCGCCCTCGCGGCGATCCGGGCCCGCCGTAGTCTCGAGGAGTCCGACGGCTTCCTCCCCGCATGGGGGGGCGCGGTCTTGCGGTCCGGCGGGGAGCAGGCACGGCGCTTCCGGCGCTATCCGGGCGTGGTCGAAGCCGCCGCGGAGATCGGTCGGGCGTGCGCCTTCGATCTCCGCCTCGTCGCTCCGGGACTGCCACCGTTCCCGACGGCGGAGGGGGAGAGCGAGTCGGCACTACTGCGTCGCCTCACCGAGTCCGGGGCCGCCGAGCGGTACGGGCCGAGGGAGGCGCCCCGGGTACCCGGTGCCTACGAGCAGATCGAACGGGAGCTCGGGGTCATCGAGGCGCTGGCGTTCCCCGGCTACTTCCTCGTCGTCCACGACATCGTCGAGTTCTGCAGCAGGGAGGGGATCTTCTGCCAGGGGCGGGGCTCGGCGGCGAACTCGGCGGTCTGTTACGCGCTGCGGATCACGAACGCGGACGCCGTCTCGCTCGGGCTCCTCTTCGAGCGGTTCCTCTCCCCGGCGCGCGAGGGCCCTCCCGATATCGACCTCGACATCGAGTCGGGGCGCCGGGAGGAGGTCATCAGCTACGTCTACGAGCGCTACGGCCGCGAGCACGCCGCCCAGGTCGCGAACGTCATCACCTACCGGGCTCGGTCCGCGGTCCGCGACATCGGTCGCGCCCTCGGTTACCCGCCCGGTGCGCTCGACGCGTGGTCCCGCCAGCTCGGCTCGTTCTTCTCGCCCCGGGTGCCCAGGCCCTCTCCGGGCAGGCCCGCAGAAGGGGAGAGCGCCGGGATCCCCGAAGAGGTGCTCCGCCTCGCCGGCGAGCTCGAGGACTACCCGCGCCATCTCGGGATCCACTCGGGGGGGATGGTCATCTGTGACCGGCCGGTCATCGACGTCTGCCCCGTCGAGTGGGCGCGTCGGACCGGGCGGACCGTGCTGCAGTGGGACAAGGACGACTGCGCGGCCGTCGGGCTCGTGAAGTTCGACCTCCTCGGCCTCGGGATGCTCGAGGCGCTGCACCGGATGGTGGACCTCGTCCAGAGCGACTCCGGCGAGGTCGTCGACCTCGCGACGATCCCCCAGGAGGACGCGGTCTACGAGATGCTCACCAAGGCCGACTCGATGGGGGTGTTCCAGGTCGAGAGCCGTGCGCAGATGGCGACGCTGCCCCGGCTGCGGCCGCGCACGTTCTACGACCTCGTGGTCGAGGTCGCGCTGATCCGCCCCGGGCCGATCCAGGGTGGCTCGGTCCACCCCTACCTCCGCCGTCGCAACGGTGAAGAGGAGGTGCGCTACCTCCACCCGCTCCTCGAGCCCGCACTCGCGAAGACGCTCGGCGTGCCCCTCTTCCAAGAGCAGCTCATGCAGATCGCGATCGACGTGGCGGGGTTCAGCGCGGCGGACGCGGACGAGCTCCGCCAGGCGATGGGCTCGAAGCGCTCCGCGGAGCGCATGGAGCGCCTCCGCGGGAAGCTCTACGCGGGGATGGCCGCCCAGGGGGTCACCGGCGAGATTGCCGACGCGATCTTCGAGCAGCTCGCGGCGTTCGCGAACTTCGGGTTCCCCGAGTCGCACTCGGTGTCGTTCGCCTACCTCGTCTACTCCTCGGCGTGGTTCAAGCTCCATCACCCCGCGGCGTTTCTCGCGGCGCTCCTCAACTCCCAGCCGATGGGCTTCTGGTCGCCCCAGAGCCTCGTCGCCGACGCCCGTCGCCACGGGGTCGTCGTCTACGGACCGGACGTGAACGAGAGCGGGGCCGAGGCGGGCCTCGTCGCGGACGCCGCGAGTACGGGTGGAAGGGCCGTCCGTCTCGGGCTCGGGAGTGTGAGGGGGGTGGGAGCCGAACTCGCCGTGGCGCTCGCGGCCGGCCGGCCGTACACGAGCCTCGACGATCTCGCACGTCGGAGCGGGGCGAACCGGTCCGCTCTCGAGACCCTCGCGACCGCGGGGGCCTGCTCGGGGCTCCCCGCGCTCGACGGGGACCCCCCCGGGGGGTCGGGTCGCCGACGCTCGCTGTGGGCGGTCGGGGCCGTCCTCGGCGGGCGCGACCGACTCCCGGGGATGGTCGTCGGGGCCACGGCGCCGGAGCTGCCGGAGATGACCGTGACCGAGGTCGCGGCCGCCGACCTGTGGGCGACGGGGGTCACCCCGGGGGAGCATCCCCTCGTCAGCTTCCGCGGTTCGCTCGGGCGGCGCGGGATCTCCTCGGTGCTCGACCTCGCGACACGCGATGACGGTCCGGTGCTCGTTGCCGGGGTCGTGACGCACCGCCAGCGGCCTTCGACCGCGGGCGGGACGGTGTTCATGAACCTCGAGGACGAGACGGGGGTGGTGAACGTCATCTGCTCACGGGGCCTCTTCGCCCGCTACCGCAAAGAGGCCCAGGCCCCCGCGCTCGTCGTCCGGGGTCGTCTCGAACGGGTCGGGGCGGCGATGAGCATCGTCGCCGAACGCCTCGAAGCACTTGATCTCGCCCTCCCCGTCGGGCGGTCGCGGGACTTCCGGTGAGTCCGTGGCGCGCGGCAATGATGGGCGAGCGGGGAGGCCGCGGCCCAAGGAGAGAAGGTGACGGGCATGCACCAGCCGGCAGTGAGCGGACGGTCCCGCCGCGCGTCGGGACGCCGGTGACGGGCCCTACCGAGCGTCCCCGTCCGACGGTCAGCTGGACCGGGCGCTACTTCGAGGACTTCACCGTCGGCGACCGCTACCGACATCCCCTCGGGCGGACGGTGACCGAAACCGACAACATCTGGATGACGCTGCTCACCCAGAACACCGCGCCGATCCACTTCGACTCGCGCTACGCCTCGGAAACCTCCTTCGGTCGCCCGCTCGTCGACAGCACCTTCACCCTCGCGCTCGTAACAGGCCAGAGCGTCGTCGACGTGAGCCAGCACGTCTTCGCCAACCTCGGCTTCGACGAGGTCCGTCTCCCCGCACCGGTTTTCGCCGGGGACACGATCTACTCCCAGTCCGAAGTGCTCTCGGCGCGCCCGAGCCGCTCCCGCCCCGAGGTGGGCATCGTCACCGTTGAGACGACGGGGTTCAACCAGGACGGCACGATCGTCATCCGCTTCAAGCGCACCGTGATGGTGTACCGGCGGGGTTTCGGGCCGAGCGCGGTGTCGGTCGAGCCGCGCGAGGAGCCGCCTGCGGAGTGACGCGGGCACGCGCCCGCCGGTGGCCACCTTGAAACGCCCGGTATAGGGTGAGGGCCGCTTCCGGCCGGGCTCCGCCCCGCGCCTGGCAGGGGAGGGAGGAACCATGGCCGACACCACCGCTTTCGTCGCGCGGCTCGCCCAGCTCGACACCTGCACCGTCTCCGACGCGCTCGACGCGCTCGGACTCCCCGGGGCGCTCTCGGGGATCTCGCCCACGTGGCCGTGCGGGCGGATCGCCGGACGCGTCGCCACGGTCGAGCTCGGTCCCGCGGCCGCGGTCACCGGTACCGCGCCGCACCTCGGGGCCCGGGCGATCGTCTCCTCGGAGCCCGGTGACGTGATCGTCGTCGACAACCAGGCCGGTCACGGCTTCTCGGCCGGCTGGGGTGGGTTGCTCGCCCTCGCCGCCTCACTGAAGCAGGTGCGGGGCGTCGTCGTCTACGGCGCGGCGCGCGACGTCGACGACGTCGCGGCGGTCGGCCTGCCGATGTACGCCCACTCGACGACCCCGAGGACGGCCCGCGCTCGCACCGTCGAGGTCTCGACGAACACGACCCTGCACTTCGAAGACGTCGTCGTCGAACCCGGCGACCTCGTGCTCGCGGACCGGAGCGGGGTGGTCTTCGTCCCGGCGGGGCGCGCCGAGGACGTGCTCGCCAAGGCCGACGACATTTTCGCGAAGGAATCCGAGATGTCCGAGCAGCTGCGGCGTGGCGTCCCGGTCACCGACGTGCTCGCGGGCAACTACGAAACGATGCTCCAGTCCAAGTAGACGAAAGGGTGGCGATGGCAAGCGAAGAGGTCATCAAGGCATTGAGCAGGCTCGGGACCGCAGTGGTCTCCGACGCCTGCGACCGGCTCGGGATCCTCGCCCAGGCGAGCGGGATCCACCGCATCACCGGCGTCGGAACCGTCGTCGGGCCCGCTTTCACGATCCAGTACGTGCCGGTCGGCACCGAGGGCGGCACGGTCGGGGACTACATCGACGACCTCGAACCCGGCACGATCTGCGTGCTGTCGAACAACGGGCGGACGGACTGCACGGTCTGGGGAGGACTCCTGTCGGAGGTCGCGGTGGCCCGCGGCGTCGTCGCGACGGTGATCGACGGTATCTGCCGTGACACCGCGCGGGCCGACGCTGTCGGCTACTCGCTGTTCGCCCGTGACCGCTGGATGCGGACGGGCAAGGACCGTGTCCGTGCGGAGTCGATGCAGATCCCGGTCGCGCTCGGCGACATGCTCGTGCGCCCGAGCGACCTCCTCGTCGGCGACGCGGACGGCATCGTCGTCTTGCCGCACGAGCGGGCCGAGGAGATCGCGGAGCTCGCGACGGGTATCGAAGAGGCCGAGCAGGGCATCCACAACGACGCGGTCGAGGGCGGCATGCGTCTCGACGAGGCCCGCAAGATCCACGGGTACCACTCGCTGCAGACCCGGCAGTAGCGCCCGCGGCCCACGGTGCGGGCCGTCCGGCTCGGCCGGCTCCCAGCGCCGATGGACCGCCTCGAACCCGACGCGTAGTGTCTCAGCCCGACGGGGCAGTGTTGACGCGCCACCGGGGTGCACAGCGCAACTCGGAGTGCCGACTGGAGGGTTGGGGAAGATGATCCTTGTAACCGGCGGACTCGGCTTCATCGGTCTCCACACCGCCAGGGCGCTGCTCGACCTCGGCGAGGACTGCGTCCTCACCCAGTACCGGGTCGCCCGCGAGCCCGACTTCATCGCGGCGGACATCGGCAAGCGCGCGTTCGTCGAGCAGTTGGACGTGACCGACGCCGAGTCCTTCGGGGCGATCGGGAAGAAGTACGACATCACCGGGATCGTGCACCTCGCCGTCCCCGGCATGGGCGCGCTCGACCCGTTCGAGGACTTCCGGGTGAACACCCAGGGCCTGTTGAACGCCCTGCAGGCCGCCAACAACTGGGGCGTCGGGCGCATCACCATCGCGAGTTCGGTCGCGGTGTATGCGGGGGTTCGCGACGTCCCGCTGAAGGAGGGCGCCCCACTGCCGATGACGGCGGGCAACCCCACCGAGACGTTCAAGAAGAGCTTCGAGCTCCTCTCCACCTACGTCTCGGGCCGCGCGGGCTTCGAGGCGGTCAACCTCCGCATAGCGGGCATCTACGGCCCGCTCTATCACTCCATGGCCAACCTGCCGAGCCGGCTGGTGCACGCGGCGTTCCACGGCCAGCAGCCCGACATGGCCCCGCCTCGCGGCCCCGTCTACGCCGAGGACGGGGGCGACCTGTGCTACGTCCGCGACTGCGGCCGGGGCATCGCGCTGCTGCAGCTGGCGGAACACCTGAACCACCGCACCTACAACGTCGCCTCGGGCCGGACGACGAAGAACAAGGAGCTGCTGGCGGCGGTGCAGGCGGCGATCCCGGGATTCGAGCTCGAGCTCCCCGAAGGGTTCAACCCGAACGGCACCGGCCAGACGAACTACCAGGACATCACCCGCATCCAAGAGGACACCGGCTACGAGCCCGCCTACGACATCGACAGTGCGATCGCGGACTACGCCAACTGGCTACGGGCGGGCAACGCCCAGTAGTTCCGATCGGTAGACGCCCGCGTCGCTCCTCGGGGTGCTCACCCCGGCGGGCCTCAGCCGAGCACGGAGAAGCCCGACCCGCCCTCGGGCACCAGGTCCTCGACCGTGATGGCGGTGACGACCGCGCGCGGCGGCCCGGCCCGCATCCAGGTGATGAGGTCCGCGAGCGCCCGGGCATCGGATTCGAGGACGGCCTCGACGGACCCGTCGGGCAGGTTCCTCACCCACCCGGCCACCCCGAGGCGGTTCGCCTCACGCCGGCAGGCGTCACGGTACGCGACTCCCTGGACCCGTCCGGTGACGACGACCCGGCAGCGGCGGACCGGTCCGGCTCCGGCTCCGCCGCTGCTCAACGCGCCGCCCGGGGGGAGGGCGACGGCTCAGGCCGCTTCGACCGCGGCCGCTCGGGCACCGCCCAGGGCCGCGGCGAGGACCACCGACAGATCGTCGGCGAGGTGGAAGGTGATGGACTCCCGGACAGCCTCGGGGACGTCCTCGAGATCGGGCCCGTTGCGCACGGGGAGGACGACCTCCTCGAGGCCCGCACGGTGTGCCGCGAGGACCTTCTGCACCACGCCGCCGATCGGCAGCACGAGTCCCCGGAGCGTCAGCTCGCCGGTCATGCCGACCACGGGCCGCACGGGTTCGTTCCGCAGCAGGCTGACGAGCGCGGTCGCGATCGTGACGCCCGCCGACGGCCCGTCCTTCGGCACGGCTCCGGCCGGCACGTGGACATGGAACCGCTTGTCCTTGAACGCGGTCTCCTCGATCCCGAGCGCGCCGGCGTGGGACTTCACATACGAGAGCGCGATCTCCGCGGACTCCCGCATGACCTCGCCGAGCTGGCCGGTGAGCGTCAGCCCTTCGGGGCCGTCCATCGCTGTGGCCTCGATGAAGAGCACGTCACCACCTGATCCGGTGACCGCGAGTCCCGTAGCGACGCCCGGGACCGCGGTGCGGTCCGCGACCTCGAAGAAGAAGCGCGGCCGCCCGAGCCAGCCTCGGAGGTCCTCGGCGCCGACCACGACCGGCGTGGAGGCCTCGCCCGAGGCGATCTTCGTCGCGATCCGCCGGAGCATGCGGCCGAGCTCGCGCTCGAGCGAGCGCACGCCCGCCTCCCGGGTGTAGTCACCGACGATGCCCCGCAGCGCCTCGTCGGTGAGTTCGATCTCCTCGAGGCGCAGACCGGAGCGTTCGAGCTGGCGGGGGACGAGGTGGTGCCGCGCGATGGCCACCTTCTCCTCGTCGGTGTAGCCGTCGATGCGGATCACCTCGAGCCGGTCGAGGAGCGGGCCGGGGATGGTCTCCATCACGTTCGCGGTCGCGACGAACAGCACCTTGGAGAGATCGAGGTCGATCTCGAGGTAGTGGTCCCGGAACGTGTGGTTCTGCGCGGGGTCGAGGACCTCCAAGAGTGCGGAGGACGGGTCGCCGCGGAAGTCCGACCCGAGCTTGTCCACCTCGTCGAGCATGATCACCGGGTTCATCGTCCCGGCCTCGCGCAGTGCCCGCACGATGCGGCCCGGCTGCGCGCCGACGTAGGTGCGCCGATGGCCACGTATCTCGGCCTCGTCGTGCACGCCGCCGAGAGCGACCCGCGCGAAGCGGCGTCCGAGGGCGCGTGCCACCGACTCGCCGAGCGACGTCTTGCCGACCCCGGGAGGGCCGACGAGGGCGAGGATCGCACCGCTACCCCGGCCGACGGGCACGATGCCGCGTTCGGCCTGCAGCTTGCGCACCGCGAGGTGCTCGAGGATGCGGTCCTTCACGTCGGTGAGCCCGTCGTGGTCCTCGTCGAGGATCGCCTTGGCCTCAGCAACTTCGATCTGGTCCGGGGTCTCCTCGCCCCAGGGGAGCTCGAGGACGGTGTCGAGCCAGGTGCGGATCCAACCGCCCTCGGGACTCTGGTCACTCGTGCGCTCCAGGCGGTCGACCTCGCGCAGCACGGCGGAGCGCACGGCGTCGGGGAGCTCGGCCGACTCCACGCGACTGCGGTAGTCGTCGGGGTTCTTCTCGTCCTCGCCCAGCTCTCCGAGCTCGCGGCGGATGGCCTCGAGCTGGCGCCGGAGCAGGAACTGGCGCTGGTTCTTCTCGAGGTCGTCCTCGACGCTCGACTTCACGCGCTCGCGAAGAGTGAGGTCGGCGAGGGTCTCGCGCGACCAGGCGAGGACGAGCCGGAGGCGCGCCTCGACATCGACCGTCTCGAGCGCCTCGACCTTCTGGGCGAGGGAGAGGTCCGGCGAGTACCCCGCGAGGTCCGCGATCTCGCTCGGCTCGGTCACCTCGTGCAGCTGGTTCGCGAGGCGGCGCGCCCCACGGGTGAGAAGGATGTTCTCGAGCACCGCGCGGTACTCCCTCGCGAGCTCGACGGTGGCGGGGTTCGCGGCCTCGACCGCGATGGGCTCGACCTGGACCCACAGCGCACTGCCGGTGCTCGGCACTGCCGAGCCGATGGCCGCGCGACCCGTCGCACGGACGACGATCGCCGCCGTGCCCGCGGGCATCTCGCCCACCTCCACGATCTCGCCGAGCGTGCCGATCGACGCGTAACGGCCGTCGATGCGCGGCACGAGAACGAGCCTTCCGCCTGCCGACCCGGCCGCGTCCGCGGCGGCGCGTGCGTCGTCGGTCTCGAGGGCGATCGATGTCGCCATCCCCGGGAACACGACTCCGGACGTAAGGGCCAGGAGCGGCAGGGCGTCGTTGAACTCCGGCATCTCGCCTCCTTTGGGCGACCTCGATGTTGGTACCTGTTAAACGGTCTCCGCCGGGATCTATTCCGGGCGGGTCCCGCGACCCCGGTAGGCCTCGTGATCGGCGCGAACGCGCAGTACACTGATCATCTGAGATCCGTCGCGGCGCACGCCCCCGGGCTCGTTGACCAAGCGAGAACAACTGCGGTGCGACACCGCTGGAGGAGGCCTTCGTGGCAAAGGTAGTCGGAGTCTTCAACGTGGCTCACAGCCCGTTCTGCTACATGGCGCCAGAGAACTGGGAGAACGTCCGGTCCAACCGGCCCCCCTACCGCTCCGACGTCCCGATCGACGATGCGGAGACCAACAAGGCCAAGGCCGAGCGCGTCCAGGTCGGCTTCCGCACGGTGAAGGAGAAGCTCGCCGAGTCGCGCCCGGACGTGATCATCGTCTTCGGTGACGACCAGAACGAGCTGTTCGACTTCAACAACCACCCGTCGATCTCGGTCATGGTCGGCGAGAGCTTCTCGGGTCGCACCCCGTCCGGTGGCATGGGCGGGCTCGGCGGCGCGCCGGGCACGACCGCGCCGACGGAGGCGCCGCCGCAGCAGCTTGTGAAGGGCCACCCCGGCCTTTCGACCCACATCTTGATGGGGCTGCTCGCGTCCGGTTACGACCCGGCATTCATGATCGAGCTGCCCAAGCCCGACCGTGGCATGTGCCACGCGGTGATGAACCCGCTGACCTCGCTCACGGACTTCTCGATCCCGGTCGTTCCGCTCCTGCTCAACGCGTATTACGCCCCGCAGCTCACCGCGCAGCGTTGCTACGAGGTCGGCCGCAGCGTGCGCCAGCTGATCGACAGCTACCCGGAGGACCTCCGCGTCGCGGTCGTCGGCTCGGGCGGCCTCTGGCACACCCCCGGCCAGGAGCAGAGCCAGCTCGACGAGGAGTTCGACCGTCAGGGACTCGAGTACCTCGCCCAGGGTGACATCAAGGCGTGGGCGTTCCACTTCGACTCCTACCAGGTGGCCGCTGACGACCTCAGCCAGACCAACAAGGGCCGCGGCACGACCGGCCTCCCGACCCCTGGTGGGCCTCAGGGCGGCACGCGCGAGACCTGCAACTGGATCGGCGCCTCGGCGGTCGCCGAGGGGCGGCCGCACACGGTCGTCGACTACGTCCCGATCTATGCCTCGCCGGTCGGCGCGGCGTTCTCCTGGATGATCGAAGCCTGAGCGACATCACTCCCCGGTGGGTGACCACCGACTGAAACGAGGAAACGGCCCCCGGCTCGGGGGCCGTTTCCGGTTTCGGGGGAGCGGCCCCCGGTTCGGGGGCGACCTTCCCGGTAGGCTGGGTGAGCCGGCCGGTGACGCGCGCTGCGGTGTCGCGAGCGTTCGGCCACAAGGCGGCTTCGTCGGTGTCCGACGGCCGCTCGAGGGGGCTTTTTGACGGTGACGAGCGGAACCGGGGCGAGCAACCCCGCGAAGAGCGGGTCCCGTCGGGGAACGCTCCGGTGACGACCGAGGCCGCGGAGGCCTCCGAGGGGTCGGCGATCCGGCTCACGCACCGTCAGATCCAGATCGTCTTCTCGGGGCTGATGCTCGGCATGCTGCTCGCCGCGCTCGACCAGACCATCGTCGCGACGGCG
>Ga0209415_10005053_pt1 | contig 23886 bp, 21 predicted proteins | sample PeaSoiSIISIP2007_FD_187696 | JGI IMG/M metagenome (GOLD analysis project Ga0209415, IMG submission 187696) | Peat soil microbial communities from Weissenstadt, Germany - SII-SIP-2007 (SPAdes) (version 2) | ecosystem: Environmental > Terrestrial > Soil > Wetlands > Peat | place: Germany... | reverse complement strand
CGCTCCCGAATCCTCTCCCATCCCCGTCCATCATTTACCCTGCGAACCTCGCCCTCAATTACCCCGCCCGCGCTCACGGCGGCTGGACCGGGCGGGAGGGCGGGTCTTGGCATGGTGTTGCTTTCGCGGCCATTTCCCGGCGAGGGGAAATAGCCGCTGGTGGTCAGGATTTGCGCGCCTTGCGGCGCTTGGGCGCGGAGGCGTTGAGGTCCTCAATGCTGGTGATGTGCCCAATGGCGCAACGAACCCATCGCTGGGCGAAGGACTGCTGGTGGAGGTCCACTCCGACCATGACGTCGTTGCGGCCCACGACGGCAACGTCGTGGTTGGGGACGGGGTATTGCCTGCCGTCGGACATGGTGAGGAGGAAGGGCTTGAAGGGCACTTCGTTGAGGAGGTCTCGTGTCTGTTGCGGTGTGATCATATGATAGGTGGGGTGGTCGACGGGATTTGAACCCGCGACAGCCAGATCCACAATCTGGGGCTCTAACCGGGCTGAGCTACGACCACCAGCCAGCGGTCCCCAAGCTAGTTTTCGCCGCGCCCCGAGTCAAGCTCCGTGCGGACAGTTGACTTGCTGAACAACAGCCCCGATTCTAGTGTGGATTTCATCTTGTGTTCCGAATAAGTAACGGTTTATGCAGACAACGGACATTGGACCGAGCTGTTTGGCGCCGGTCAGAGATTTTCGGGCCGGTCGGGGCTGGGAAGATCCCGGCCAGGCGGAGGCGCGGGCGCGGTGGTGCTGCGAGCAACTCGAGGAGGGCCGAATGCTCTTTTTCGAGGTCTTGCCGTTTGAATTTGCGGAGGGGGACCGCAGCTTCCTGGTCTCGCAGCGGTGGGGAGATTCCCGGTTTCATAAGAACATTTCCTATCGGCCAGGGCAGGACGTGCTGCGGGGTTTCGCGGGTCGGGAGGCGGCGGCGGCAGAGCGGATGCTCGAGGTGATGCGGCGCTACTCGGGACAAGCGGTCCAATTCCTGCGCGGGCTCCTGAGGCCTTACGCCTCCGGTTGGTCGCTGGATTATGCGAGTTTCCGGCCCGAGGCGGAGCAGGACCGCAAGCTGCCGCTACGCAAGCGCAACGATTTGTTGCATGTGGACGCCTTTCCGAGCCGGCCAACGCACGGGGGTCGGATCTTGCGGTGCTTTACGAATATCAACCCAAAGGAGGAGCGGATATGGCACACGACGGAACCCTTTGCCGAGCTGGCAAGGAGATACGCGCAGGATGCCGGGCTGGCGAACATTGCCGCGCGCCGGGGTTCGGGCCTTGAGGGGATGTTGCGGGCTCTCGGGCGCGCCCTGGGCTTGGGAACCAAAACGCAATCCCCCTACGATAAATTCATGCTCCGTTTTCATGATTACCTCAAGGAGAACGCGCTCTTTCAGCAGGACTGCCCCAAGATCAGGCTGGCCTTCCCGCCCGGGTCCGCCTGGATCGGTTTCACCGATTCGGTGGCGCACGCGGTCCTCTCCGGCCAATACGCCGTCGAGCAAACGCTTATTGTCCCGGTCGCGGCGCTGGTAAGCCCGGAAAAATCCCCGTTGCGGGTGCTGGAAAAGCTGGCCGGCCGGCCCTTGGCCAACGGGAAATCATGAGGAGGCGTGGACTGGTCACTTCGGCCCGAGTATTCCACATTTCCGCTATCGGCGAAAGCTCCGTTAGGAGCGCCATATTTGTAGAAACGCCAGCCCACTGAGCTTTTCCCAAGCTTATTAGGCACGCCATGCACTTTCGCCGCTTTCTCATCGCTACGGATGCGCGAGGGCCAGGCTCGCCTGGTGCCACCGGTAAAATGCCTCGGGCGACGTCTTCTTGAGGCCGTTCAATTTCTTCCACGGTTCCTCAAGAGCCAGGTCCTTCAACACGGCCAGCCCAGGGAGGAGGCAACGCCGCGCGTGAGGAACTCATAAAAGACGTAAATACACCTTGCGCGCCAATCCGCCACAATTTCCCCACATTTGGGATAAGCGGAATCAAACCAAGGTATGATGGCATCTACCATCTACTTAATTCACCTTGCCCGCTGAAGGGGCGATGGAGACAGCCTGCGGAAGCGGGCCGGCGCCGTTACCCGTTTTCATAAATCATAAAAAAAGCTAAGAACTTGCTTGATAACGGTCTGGGGTCAGTTTATTCTTGGTTCGCGGCAGCCTGAGTGTTTAGAGGGTATGAGCAGGGGAATGGGTCGGCAGTGGCTTGAAACATGGCCACAAAGGGAAATGGGCGCTGGCGGCGAATCCGCGTCCAAGGGATGGTTGTTGCCAAAAGCAAGTTCGGCCAGCCTCTCCGCTTCCCCAATCCTGGACGCCCTGGAGCCGGCACCATTGCGCGTTGCCTTGCCAGCGCCTCCCCTCCCACGATGGCTTGCCCGTATCCGGGCGGCGGGGCTCGGGCCGGCGCTCCCGCCGCGCTGCCGGCGGATGCGGAGCCAACTCCCCAGCCTAACTCGTCTCGGGAACCGTCTCCAGGGAATCCTCTGGTGTTTTCTCAGGAGCGGATTCCCTAAAGGGGAAACCTCGCGCGTCCTCGCAGCCGAACTGGACCCGGCACCCCGCCTAAGGCACAACTCATGCCGTTTACCGGCGAATTATGGCCCTCTTGTGTGTCAATTGGAATGCATTATAGTAACGATAAGAACACCCCCCACCAGGGCTAGCACGGATTATGCTAGAGCGTGTCAGAATGCGCATGCGTCAGCGGTGGCCTGAAACACGACCCCGAACCGGTATGGGCGGCGGCGAACCCGCGGCCGCCGGGGGGTTATTGCCAAAAGCAGCGTGGCTCATGCTTCCGCCCGCTCCTGCGGGACCCCCAGGCTCATGATCGACCAAAAAAGCCAGGTTCTCGTGGTGGACGACGAGGAGGGGATCTGCCAGTTGATCTCCCACTTGCTCGAGCAGGAGGGTTTTGTCCCGCTGGTGGCGGCGGACGGAAAGACGGCCCTGCAACGGCTTCGCACCGCGTCGCCCGACATGCTGATCGTGGACCTCAAGTTGCCGGACCTGGACGGGCTGGAAGTCCTGCGCCAGGCTAAGGCCTTGGACGAGGACCTGCCGGTGGTGATTCTGACCGCCAATGCGAAAATCCACGGGGCCGTCGAGGCGATGCGGGCCGCGGCTTTCGATTATCTGGCCAAACCCTACGACCATCAGAAACTGGTCCAAGTGGTCCACCGCGCTTTGGCCGAACGGCAATTCAAACTCGAGCTCAGACAACTCGCCTCCCAGACCAACCCCAGCCAGGAGCTCACCAAGATCATGGGCCCCAGCGAGGGCGTGGGGCGGCTCATTGCCGACATCAACCGCGTCGCCAAATCCAACTTCAGCGTGCTGATCATCGGGGAAACCGGCTCCGGCAAAGAACTGGTGGCCCATGCCATTCATGGCGCCGGTCTGTGCGCCAAGGGCCCCTTTGTGCCGGTGGATTCGGGTGCGATTCCCGAGACGCTCTTCGAGGCGGAACTGTTCGGGCACGAAAAGGGGGCGTTCACCGGCGCCGCCGGGCGCAAGACGGGACGTTTTGAACAGGCCAACGGCGGCACGCTCTTTCTGGACGAAATCCTGAACATGCCCCTGAGCGCCCAGGCCAAAGTGTTGCGCGCACTCCAGGAACAGTCCTTTTACAGCGTCGGCGGAACGCAGTCGATCAAAACTGACGTGCGGGTGCTGGCGGCCGGCAACCAGGATTTCGAGGTCGCCATCGCCGCCGGGCGGTTCCGGGTCGACTTGTTTTACCGCCTGAACGAGTTCACCCTGCAGATTCCCCCGCTGCGCGAGCGCAAGGAGGACATCCTCTACCTGGCCAAGCGGTTCCTGGATTCGACCAACCAGGAATTGTCGAAGGAAGTCCACGGGTTTTCCGAGGCCGCCACCCTCGCGCTGCTTAACTATTCGTGGCCGGGAAATGTCCGCCAGTTGCGCTCGACCATTCGGCGCGCCGTTCTGCTCGCCGGCGACGTGGTCGCCGAGCACCATCTGGATATCGTGCGGCCAGGCAGCGACGCCTCGCCCTGGGTGGCCTCACCCGCAAGGCCGCAAACCACGCCGGCCTCCGGCCTTTCGCTCAGGGCGATCGTGGCCCAAAGCACGACGGCCGTCGAGCGCGCCGTCTTGTCGCAGACCTTGCGTCAAACCGGCGGCAACAAAGCCAAGGCGCCCCGCCTGCTCCAGATTGATTACAAGACGATTCAATCAAAACTCAAACTATACCGAATTGACCCCAAGGAACCCGTGTCATGAAGAAGAACCAGCCCGATAAAAACGAACGCGAAAGGGAAGCCGGCGGCAATGCCGGCGGCATCCTCTCGGGACTTGCCGGTTTGCTGGAAAAGCTCAACGAACTGGCAGAAACCGGCGCCGAACTCCAGCGTAGCGGCGAGATTCACGGCGCCGGCAAGGACCTTAAGGGCATTTACGGATTTACCGTCAAGGTCGGTCTGGGCGGCCAGGGGCCCCGCGTCGAGCCGTTTGGTAACATCCGGACCGACAAAACCACCGGTCAGGCCGTGGTGGAGGAAATCCGGGAGCCGGTGGTGGACCTTTTCGAGGAGAAAGACCATCTGCTGATTGTGGCGGAGTTGCCGGGCATCAGCGCCAGCGACGTCCAGCTCGAAGTCAAGGACGACGTCCTGACGATTACGGCGGCCAAAGGCGATAAGAAATACCGCAAAGAGGTGCTCTTGCCCGCCAGCTATCCCAAAGCCAGGATGCGCCTGACCTGCAATAACGGGGTGCTCGAGATCAAGTGCGTCAAATAACCCCGCCTGACCCATGGACAAACCCCAATCGGTGCAACTCAAGCTCAAAGTGACGGAGGCCATCGGCAAAGACGTGGGCCGGGCCTTGGCGCGCATGGGCCCGGAGGACTTGGAACGGCTCCAAGTGGCCATCGGTGACACCGTCGAGGTCGAGGGCAAACGCGCCACCGTCTGCAAAGTGATGCCCGCCTACAAGGAACTCCGGGGCCAATCGCGCGTCCAATTGGACGGCCTCACCCGCGAGAACGCCGGGGCCGCCCTCGATGAATTTGTCCAGGTGCGAAAAATCGCCGCCCGCCCGGCTCAGCGCATCGGGCTGGCGCCACTCACCATTGCGCCCGACGCCCGCGACCTCGAATACATCGGCAGCCTCCTGGACGGGCTGCCGGTGCGGGAAGGGGACCGGATTCGGGCGGTGTTGTTTGGCAGCCGCTGCGCTGATTTCAAGGTCGAAAACAGCACCCCCCGGGGGCCGGTCCTGATCCATCCGACGACCGAGCTGGTGGTCGGCAAGGCGGAGGTCAAGGAGCGGGTCCCCGTGGCCGTGCCGTACGAAGACATCGGCGGCCTCAAACCCCAACTGCATCGCATCCGGGAAATGATTGAACTGCCGCTGCGCCATCCCGAGGTCTTCGAGCGCCTCGGCATCGACGCGCCCAAGGGCGTCCTCCTGCACGGTCCGCCCGGGTGCGGCAAAACGCTTATCGCCCGGGCCATCGCCCATGAAACCGAGGCCCGTTTCTTTGCCGTGAGCGGGCCGGAGATCATCCACAAATTCTACGGCGAAAGCGAGGCCCACTTGCGCAAGGTCTTCGACGAGGCGACCCGCCAGGGCCCCAGCATCATTTTCCTGGACGAGATTGACGCCATCGCCCCGCGGCGCGAGCAGGTGGTCGGGGAGGTCGAGAAGCGCGTGGTCGCCCAACTCCTGGCACTGATGGATGGGCTGACCAAGCGCCAGAACGTCATCGTCATCGGCGCCACCAACATCCCCAACGCCTTGGACCCGGCCTTGCGCCGGCCCGGCCGGTTCGATCGAGAAATCGCCATCCCGATTCCCGACCGCAACGGGCGGCTCAGCATCCTGGAAATCCACAGCCGGGGAATGCCGTTGAAACCGGACGTGGACATGACCCGCCTGGCGGAGATCACGCATGGGTTTGTCGGCGCGGACCTCGAGGCGCTTTGCCGCGAAGCCGCCATGATTTGCCTGCGCGACATCCTGGCCGACCTGGATTTTCCCATGGGCAAAATCCCCTACGAGCGTCTGGCCGGGCTCGAGGTCTGCATGGACCATTTCCTGGCTGCGTTGCAGGAGGTCGAACCGTCCGCCGTCCGCGAGGTGTTCGTCGAAGTGCCCAACGTCAGGTGGAGCGACGTCGGCGGCCTGGCCCGCCTCAAGCAACGCCTGGTGGAAGCCGTCGAGTGGCCCTTGCGTTACGCGCCCCTCTTTGCCCAGGCCGGCCTCCGCCCGCCCAAGGGCATCCTCCTCTCCGGCCCGCCCGGCTGCGGCAAGACGCTCTTGGCCAAAGCCATCGCCAACGAAAGCCAGGTCAACTTCATCTCCGTCAAAGGCCCGGCCCTGCTCTCCAAATATGTCGGCGAATCGGAGCGCCAGGTGCGCGACGTCTTCCGCAAAGCCCGGCAGGCCGCCCCCTGCATCATCTTCTTTGACGAGTTGGACGCGTTGATGCCGGCGCGCGGCGCCGCGGTCTCGGATACCCCGGTGACCGACCGCGTGCTGAGCCAGTTCCTGGCCGAGTTGGACGGGATCGAAGAACTCAAAGGCGTCTTCGTCCTGGGCGCCACCAACCGGTTGGATCGGCTCGACCCGGCGGTGCTCCGCCCTGGCCGCTTTGACGAAATCATCGAAATTCCCCTGCCGGAAGAATCGGAGCGCCGGGAGATCTTTGAAGTCCACCTGCGCGGCAAGCCGGTCGCGCAGAATATCAAAATCCGCGAGTTGGCGGCCAAAAGCCAGGGCCTCAGCGGCGCGCAAATCGCGTCGGCCTGCAACCTCGCCGCTCTGCGGGCGGTGCGCCGCGCGGTGGCCGCCGCCGGCGGTCCGGGCAGCGCCAACTCGCCCCTCCTGACGGACGTGAAGGTGCTCATCGAGCCCGATGACTTGGCCGCCGATGCCAAATGAGTGAACCGTATGAACGAAGATTCCAACCTCGTGCTTTACGCCTACGGGTTCACTCAGGCTGGCCTCGTGCCCGCCGCGGCTGGCGCGGAGACGACTCAACCCGAGGTTGGCGCGCGCTTTCCCGGCGATGGGGTTGACCAGCGGCAGCCGCCATTTTTCCAGCGCCAGGGGAGCGTGGCCGCGATCGTGAGCCGGGTTTCGCGCTCCGAATTCTGCGGACCCGCGGGTGACAAAAACCTCGAGGACCTGGATTGGCTGGCGCCGCGCGCCTGCCGGCACCAGGCCGTACTCGAACAGGTGATGCGGCTGGGCCCGGTGTTGCCGGCGCGGTTCGGGACGCTCTTTTCCTCGCCGGCCAGCCTGGAGAGCTTTCTCCGCCAACATGAAGCCGCCATGGCCGGCTTTCTCCAGCGCATGGACGCCCGGCAGGAATGGGCCGTAAAGGGCTTCCTCGACCAGGCCCGCGCCGAGGGCGAATGGCTCTCTCGCCGGACTTTAGAGCATCCAGGCCCTTCAGGCGCCTCGCCCGGCCTCGCCTATTTGCACGAACAGCGCCTGCGCCTCCAGGCCAGACAGGCCGTGGATGATCGGCTTGCCCAGGCCGCCGACGGCCTCTTCAACGAGTTGAATCCCTTGGCTTCGGAAATTGTCCCGCGGCGGATTTTGGCGCGCGAAACCGCCGATGCGGCGCGCGAGATGGTGCTGAATTGGGCGTTGCTGTTGCCGGCGGCGGCGGCGGCGGAGTTTCGCGGCCGCATCGAGCGCGCCAACGCCCGATACAATCCTGGCGGCCTGGCCATCGAAGTGTCCGGCCCGTGGCCCCCTTACAGTTTCTGTCCGGTCCTGCAAGCAGGACCGGCCCAGGAGTAAAGCCATGGGCGCTAACCCAGCGGATGCCAAGCGCCATGAGCGCCTTTACGAGACGCTGCTAAATGCCATCCCTTCCTCGGTGCTGCTGGTCGGGCGGGATTTGCGCATCGCCTTGACGAACCGCAATTTCCTGGAAAAGAGCCGCCGCACGGAGCAAGACACCCTGGACCGGCGATTGCCGGAAGTCTTCCCGCCCGCGATTTTGGATCACACGCAGATCGTTCGCCGCATTGAAAGCGTTTTTGACACCCACCAGGCGACCGCCGGCGAAAAAATCACCTACCGCGCGCCGGGCGGACTGATGCGGATTTACTACTACCGCGTCCTCCCATTCGCCGAAGACGACGAGGTCGAGTTTGTCATCCTGATCATGGAGGATGTGACGGAACATGAGCGTTTAAGCCAGGACATCCGCCGGATGGAACGCCACCTCTCGATCGTGGTGGAGAGCACCAGCGAAATCATCCTTTCGACCGACCCCGCGGGCCGGATACTCAGTTGGAACCAATCGGCCGAGCAGATCTCCGGCTACACCTCTCGGGAAGTCGAAGGCCGGTGCCTTTGGCAGTTTTGCGCCGCGCAGCATGAGGCGGCCGTGCGCCGGTTGTTTTCCCAACAGCAGGAGGCTAAAACCGCGGCGCGGCCGGAATGGGATTTGGTGACGAAAAGCGGCAAAGAGGTTCCCGTTTCCTGGATCTGTTCGCCGATGATGGACGACCATGGCGAGACCATCGGCATCGTGGCCCTCGGGCGCAACCTCACCGAAAGCCGCAAGCTCCAGGCGCAACTACTGCAGGCTGAAAAGCTGGCGGCCCTGGGCGTTATGGCAGGCGGCATTGCCCATGAGCTGCGCAATCCCCTGGCGATCTGTTCCTCCTGCGCCCAGTTTCTCATGGAAGCGGAAATCACCCCGGAGTTTCGCCGCGAGTGCGCCCAAAAGATGCAGCAGGGAGTGCAACGCGCCTCCGACATCATCTCGCATCTCTTGAAATTCACGCGGCCGGCCGAGCCGGGCGATCACGTCAAGCTGGACCTCCTTGCCGTCCTCAGGGAGGCGCTAGTGCTGGTGGCCGACCATGCCAAGGTTCAGAACATTAAGGTCAGCGCGCGACTGCCCGAGGCGCCGGCGTTCGTTCACGGCGATGCTCACCTGCTGCAACAGGTCTTCATGAACCTGTTCTTGAACGCCATCCACGCCATGCCCACCGGCGGCCAGCTTAGCGTGAGCGTCCAGTGCGCCGGCCGGCAGGTCAGCGTCCAGGTGGCCGACACCGGACACGGCATCCCCGCCGCGGATCTCGGCAACATCTTCGACCCGTTCTACTCGAAGTCCGTCGGCCGCCAGGGCACGGGCCTGGGTCTGCCGCTGTCCTATGCCATCGTCAAACAGCACGCCGGCGCCATCGAGGTGGACAGCGCGCCGGGACAAGGCAGCACTTTCACCGTCCGATTAGACCTCAGTGAGGACTGATCTCTCCACGCCAGCAACGATGGGTGAATGCCTCATCGTGGATGACGAGCCGGACCTCTGCTGGGCCTTGGAGCGCCTGGTGACCTCCAAAGGCCTGCCTTGTCAAGTTGCCCTAACCGCCCAAGCCGCCCTCGACTTGGTCAAGGCCCACCGGTTCAGCCTCGCCTTCCTGGATGTCACCATGCCAGACATGAACGGCCTGGACTTGGCCAAGTGCTTGCGTAAGTCGGACCCGCTCCTGCGCATCGTCATCCTCTCCGGCTACCTCTCCAATGAAGCCGCTACGGTGGCCTTGGCCCGCCGCGAAGGCCTGATTTGGGCTTATTTCAAGAAACCCTTCTCGCATGAAGAAATCCTCCAGGTGATCCAGGATTTGGCGGCCACGGAGCCTCGGGCTCAGGAGCCCGCGTCCCTCTGCTAGCCTCAATGCCTTTCGGAAATCCCTTGCCCCGGCCGGCGGTCCTTGTCCCGGAGGGACATCCGAGAATAGCCCAGTCCCGCGATGGCGGGACTGGGTTTTGCGGTCAAGCGACCCCAAGTCCCGAAGGGACGGCCGACCGCCGGCGTGAAGAGCACGCACTCCATACGCTTCGCGCATCAGCCCCGGGGCCATATTCGCGAAGCGTTTGGAGTGCGTGGAGCTTGCTCCCGCTGTTGGGCGCCCCAGCCCAGCCGTTGAAACGGTTGCACCTGGGACAGGATTCACGGTTGGTCAAGTTCGAGTATGGGGCGGATTGGCCATGCCGGGCGCCGCCCCCCGGGGGGGAACGCGAACTGGCCCGTCCGGGGGTGCGGAATCCTCGCGACGATCGACCCCGGGGGCCGTGGTTGGGCTCGGACCCCAAAGGCAAGCGACAACGTCTGTCGAGCCATCTCGGGCGGGCCATTTTGGAGTGCGGTGGCAAGCGAAGCGCGACACCGCCGTGGCTCGGGCAGGGGCTGACGTTCCCGGGCGTCCCGGGCGGCCGAAATCCCGACTCGTCGGGGCGCTTCGCTCTGCTCGCCGCGCTGTCGCGCCGTCGCAGCGGGCCGGCGCACTCCAATGGCGTGTGAATATGCGGACGGCCTTGGCGCCTGAACAAGCTTATCAGCGTCAGGATTCTTTACAGCTGGCCTGCATATGTCATAAGTGATTATTACGCAATTGGTTGGGAGGGCTAAGATGCCGCTTCGGCTCGCACATTCGTCGGGATTCTTTACACATTCCACTGCCCGTACCACGGGCATTATAGCAACCGCGATATACACATCCCCTTCTCTGCCAAGAAGTTCCATCCGTGAGGCAAATCTGTTGGAGCCGATGGCATAGATGCTGCTAACATGCAGGTTTGAACACTAGCACCAAAAAAACCTTCAACACAAAGTATGCTGTTCTTAAGTCGCCCCCTACTGAAGACCGTACTGTCTTCAACGTTGGCCCTCACCTGGCTTGCTCCGCTCCCACAGGTTAAGGCGCAAAATCTCATTGTCAATGGGAGTTTTGAATCCGGTCCCGCCTTTGTCGCTAACACGGGGTATCCGGATCGCGTGAGCTTGCCGAACGGATCGACAGCTATAACCGGCTGGGTTGTCGGCACGCCCACCTCCTCCTCTGGCTTTGTCTGGTGGCTGAGAGAGCCCAGTTACAATGCTGAGGACGGGAACCTTTGCATCGACCTGGATAGCAACGAAAACACGCCCTTCAGCTTTATCAAGCAGACTTTCGCCACCACCCCGAACCAAGAATACAAAGTCTCGGCATATTTCGCGAGCGAATTCAATGGCGGGCCGGCTGTAACGAAAGTCAGTATCAACGGTCAGGTGATTGGAACTTCGACAACGGGCTCTGGAAACCTCATCACTGGACAGGGTTTCAACAATTTGATTTGGACTGAGGAGACTTTCCTGTTCACGGCCGACGGCGGTTTAACTTCCACCTTGGAATTTCAGGATGATACGACTGCTTCCGGTGATAACCCCATCATTGACAATGTTTCCGTGGAATCCGTTCCAGACTTTGGCTCGACGAGCTTAATGTTTTCCATCGGTCTGGGAGGGTTGGCCTGGTTCGGTCGCAGCCGATGGATCCTGCCGGTCAAGAGACAAATACCTTGAGGGCGCTAACTTAGCCCAGGGCTAGGGAGCGCCAGCCAGGGAACCAATTCCTCCAACGTGGACGTTTCATAGCTGGAGCCTGTCCCGCAGGCTGCGACAAAGTCTCGCGCCCGCGAAGCGTTCGCAGCACGTCCAGCTTGCCCTGCTCCTTACACGGATTTCTCACTCATTGAGGGCTGATCCTGTCCGTTGCTCTCAAGCCAAAGGCCTGGTTCATACCAGGGCAACGCCCTGGGTTTACCAGCCAAAGACGATTCAGAGCGCTGAAAGCGCGATTCATGGCGTTGAAGACGATGGCCCTCTGGGCCAAAGCTCCAGGGCGGCACCGCAATATTACCCCTTCAGGTCTGTTGGCGGACGAACTCCAAGAGCCGGAACCAGTCTCCACCGGGCCTCCCCTCGGCTGCCGCAGCCAGGTGCCATGTCCGCCAGCCTCGCGATTGCGCTGGATGAATGTCATGGTCCAGGCTGTCGCCTACGAATAAGGCCTCCGCCAGCGGGATCTGGCGGCCCGCAAGGTCCTGCTCGAGCCGGCCAAACGCGGCGGGGTCAGGTTTGGCGAAGCCGGCTCGAAACGAATAAAAACAGAGTTGTGGATCGAAGAGGCTCGGGGAAAGGCCTGCCAGAGCCAGCGCCCTTCCCAACTCGCGGAGCGTATAAGGTTGGCAGTTAGAGCACAGACCCAGGATGGCTCCGCGCCGGCTCAGCTCCCCCAGGGCCTCGCCCGCGCCAGTCATTAACCGCGCCGTTCGCGCCAACTGCGCGTGCTCATAGAGAAAGGTGTCCAGGAGGTCTTCGGACAGCGCCGCCAGCGCGGGAAAAACCGCCCGCGTGATGTCCGGCCAGAAGACCTCGGGAAACCGGATGCCGCCAGCCTGGGCGATGGCGCGCCTCGAGCCAATCGCTTCCCGGCACCTGGCGTCAAATTCTGCCAGCGAGGGCGCCGCATCTCCTTCCCCCAGCCCTCGGCACAAGCGCGACCAGCGGACCTCAGCGTCCGGCGGAGCCGGCCCAACCTCCAGCACCGTGTTGTAAATGTCGAAAACTGAGGCGCGAATCCTCATCTCCACGTGGACCCAAGCTGTCACCGACCGGTTCGGAAGGCGAGCTTTTATTTCCCTTGACTCCTCGATTGGCCCGCGGACAATCAGGGCGCCTTTATGGCCGACTTCTTTCAAACCGGCGCCATCGCGACCATCCACCGTCTCGGCGCCACTGATTTGCCTCGACTCGAAGCCGAGCTCACCGAGTTTGGCCAGGAGACACCCATCGCGCTGGTCCTGCCCTGCCACATTCGCGAGGTGGGGACCCAAGCCCTCAAGGGTATTGTTCGGGAACTCAAGCATGTTCCCTACCTCAAACAGATCGTGGTCGGGATTGACGGCGCCGCCGGCCTGCGGCAGTGGCGCCAGGCCCGGCGCTTTTTCGAGCAGTTGCCCCAAAAACCCGTCCTCCTCTGGAATGACAGTCCCCGAATGCAGGCCCTGTTCCGCAAGCTCGATGACGCCGAGCTCTGCCCCGGCCCCATAGGCAAGGGCCGAAACGTCTGGATGTGCCTGGGCTACGTCCTCGCCAGCGAAGAGGCGCGCATGGTCGCCTTGCACGATTGCGATATCCTCACTTACGACCGCGAGTTCCTGGCCCGGCTCTGTTACCCCGTCGCCCATCCGGCCCTCGGTTTTGATTTCTGCAAAGGCTACTACGCCAGACTCACCGACCGCCTTAACGGGCGCGTCATGCGCCTCTTCATTACCCCGCTCCTCCGCGCCCTCAAATCCATCCTCGGCCTGCATCCCTTCCTCGTCTATCTGGACACCTTCCGCTATCCGTTGGCCGGAGAGGTGGCTTTGGATACCGCTTTGGTGCGGCGCGTGCGAATTCCCCACGACTGGGCCCTCGAGGTCGGCATGTTGGCCGAAGTCTTCCGCAATACGGCCCCGCGAGCCATCTGCCAGGCCGAGCTCTGTAACAATTACGATCACAAGCACCAGGAGCTTTCTCCCCGCGACCCGGACAAGGGCCTCAACAAGATGGCCTGCGACATCGTGAAATCCGTTTTCCAGCGGATGGCGGCCGAAGGCATCAAGCTCGATTCCGGCCTCTTCGATACGCTGTTGAGCGCTTACAGCCGCCAGGCCGAAGATACCTTGCGCTTTTACGCCGCGGACGCCGCCGCCAACGGCCTGAAATACCTCCGGCATGAGGAAGAAGGCGCCGTGAGCACCTTCGTGCGCGCCATTCGCCTGGCGACCGAGGCCTTTCAGAAAGACCCGCTCTGGTCCCCGTTGATACCCAACTGGAACCGCGTCGAATCCGCGCTACCCGACTTCCTGGATGAATTGCGTGAAGCGGTGCGGCTGGATAACGGCCTCACCGAGCAGCCCCTGTTCCTGCCGCGGCGGCGTGGCAGCGGCCTGCTGCCCTTCAAGACCGGACGAAACCAGCCCGCCCGCTTGGCGGGTGCAGACCCCCCTGGTTATGGCGACGTCTCTATTTGACTAGTGCCTGTCCGAAGAGTTTGGCGAGCACGCCCGACAACACAATAACAAGATTTGACTCAGTCCTGTCATTCATGATATGATGCCCGGGAAGTGGGTTTTATGGAGTTTCAGTCATGAATGTATCGCTGACGCCGGAATTGGCAAAGTTTGTGGAAAAAGAGGTCGAGAGCGGCCTCTATCAGACCGCCAGCGAAGTCATCCGCGCCGGTCTGCGCCGTCTCAAGGAAGACCAAGCTGTGCGTCTGCCCCAAGCGCCGAAGACGCTCGAGGAACTGGAAGCGCGTTTGTTGCAAAGCATTGACTGCCTTGACCGTGGCGAGGGCGTTGATGGCGAACAAGTGTTTCGCCGACTGCGCAAACGGATAAGGGAGTCCCGCTCTAATGCCTAAATATATCCTTGATCCTGGCGTCGAGGATGAATTGTGGGGCATTTGGCATTTCATCGCCCAGGATGATCCCGATCCCGCGACGCGCGTCATCGAGGCGGCCTACGAGACGTTCAAAGCGCTTGCCGCCAGTCCCGGCCTTGGCAGGCCGCGACGATTTCGGAATCCCAGGCTCCGCGATGTCCGTTCTTGGCGTATTTCAGGTTTTGAAAACTACCTCATTTTCTATCGCGGTATCGCCGACGGTATTCAGGTGAATCACGTCTATCATGGCGCGCGGGACATCGAAGCGTTGTTTGCTGAAAAGTGAGCCGCTACTGGAACAAGGCAAGCGCAGACAATTCACAACTCCTCGACCAGGACGCAGCAGATGCGCTCACTAACGACGCGCAGCAGGTGCTTATGCTCTTCTCCCGCCGGGATGGAGAACCCATCACCGGCCTGCAGTGAGACCGTTTGCCCAGTGAATTGAAGCTCACCCTGTCCTTCGAGAACGTAGCCGACGTGGCCCTTCCGGCACCAATCCGGCTCTTTGAATTCGCGCGTGAACTGGGCGAGGCGAAACCTCCGCCCATGGAGTTCGACAACCTTGAACCGCACACCCGGCATCGGCGAGACCCAAGGCAAGGATTTCCAGTTTATTTTGCAATCTTGTGTTGTGCTCATCTATCACCGGCATCAGAGACTGAGTTCAGAGTTCAGAGTTCAAAGTTCGAGGTTCGAGGTTCGAGGTTCAACCGCCGGAAAAGAAAAACCCTGAACCTCGAACCCTGAACCTCGAACCCTGAACCTCGAACTATGGACCGCGAGTCCCCGCTTTATCCTTTATCCTTGAGTCTTTCCACTGCCGCGCGGATCAGCACGACCTGGCCGATGAGGTAGAGCCAGAGGGCCAGGCCGAGGCAGGCGCCGGCGGCGAACAATCCGGCCACGGGAATGGCCCCCAGGCCAACCCAGGCGATGAGGCAGATCGCGAGGATGATGCCGGCCAGGCCAAGGCACACCTTGGAGCCGAGGACCCAGTCCTCGCCGAGTCCGGTGATCTTGTCAGGGCCGGGACCGGTGCGAACAGAAGGCAACGAAGAGAACGAAGAGCCGGATCCGGACCGGGTTTCTTCGTTGCCTTCGTCTGCTCTGTCGAGTTCCGCGGCTCGGCGCGCATGGCGGCCGGCTGCGAAGGCGGCGCAATCCGTGATCGGGGCCCACTCATCGGCGCCGCCGTCCTCGGCGCAAAGCGTAGCTTCGCTGATCATCCCGGCATCGAACATCTCCTAGACTTTCACCAGCGGGTAGGGACCGGCCTTGGCCTCATTGAGCCAAAGGTAGTAGCTGCTCATAGAGATCGAGGCGGCGGAATTGAGAATTGAAAATTGAAAATTGGTCGTCGCTTTTTTGCCGCCCCGCCGGTTACTGACGCTGGGCGGGTGATAGTTCCTTTCACGCCTTCAGCCCGCGGGCGTCGAACTCCCACTTTTCTGCCGTTTTCAGCAGGTCGTCCCAGGTGACCTCGGCGCCGGTGTAGGCGGCGGTGCGGCCCAGGATCGTTGTCAGGTTGCTGCGAACGCTCGGGGCCACCGTCGGATTCGAACAGTCGCCCTTGGTAATATTCTCGTGGAAGGTCACCATGTTCCGCTCGACGCCGACGAGGTAGATGTTGTCGGTCTTGCCGCTGAAGGCATCGTCCCGGCTCCGCAGCCAGCAAGTCCCGCCGTAATTGGTCTCGACGCTGCCTGTTTCCCCATGCGCGCGCACCATGATGTCGTCGAACCCGAATCCCACCTGTTTGGCGGTGAAGGTGACGATCAGATCGTTGGGGAAAAAGTACAGCACCGAGTAGTGGTCCCAGCAATCCCCCAGAAACGGCCGCGCCCGGCCGCCTCGCCCGTAGGCCTTGAGGGGATGGGCGTCGACGATCCACGTGGCCACGTCCAGCGCGTGGATGTTCTGTTCGGTGATCACATCCCCGGAAAGCACGCGGTCTATACCCCAGGCCCGCAGGCGGACCTCGGGATTCCGGGGGTCTTTGCGCAACTCGCCGTCACGCCCCTCGAACATGAGGCTGGTTTGGTATTCCGCGTAAACCGTGACCAGCTTGCCGATGCCGCCGTGGTGGACGCGGGAAACGACTTCCTGGTAGGACGGCATGGCGCGCGTCTGAAAATCAACCAGGAAGGTCAGCCGCTTTTCCGTCGCCTTGCGCCCGCTCTCGCGGACCGACTGGCAACCGGGAACGTCCACGGCGATGGGCTTGGCCAAATAAACGTGTTTGCCCGCCTCGACCGCCGCGGCGGCTTGCTCCGGGTGGAAATAGGGCGGGCTGATGATCGCCACGGCGTCCACTTTTTCCTCGAGCAACCGCTTGTAACCCGACAGGCCGGTGAAGCGTTTGTTTGACGGCACCTTGAGCTTGTCCCCGGCCACGTCCACCCGATCCTGGAAGTAATCCGCCACCCCGACCACATGGTAATGGCCGTTCTTGTCCAGCAGCTCGGCTATCCAGGCGCCCCGTCCGCCGCAGCCGATGACCCCAATGTCGATCCGCGAGTTCGCCTCCGTGCCCGCGACCAGACCCGGCTTGAGAATCGTCAGGCCGGCCGCGGCCGCCCCGGCGCTGGCCAGAAACTTGCGCCGCGTCACATCCGGGCTGCCGGCCGGAGTTGGGAGATGGGTTGCCGTGATGGCCTTCGATAGATAGGATGCTTTCATGGACACGAGATAATGACGGAAGAAGGAAAATGTCAAACCTTGATATGTCGCAGTTTTTGAAGCTCGAGAAATATTCGTTTGGGGTCGGCGACCGTTTTGCGCGGCAGGGCCAGGCCCAACTGCGGGCCTTTGTTCAGGCCGCAGAACAGGGCGTCGAAATCATCCCCGTCTGGAACAAGTCCAACCGCGAGCACCTTATCATCGGCTCGGAACCGGCCAGCACGCGCGCCGCGGCCGTTGCCGCCGTCAAGGCCCTCGGCTGGCGAAGGCCCTTCCACGTGGATGCGGACCACATCCGGCTGGAAACCGTGGACCGGTATCTGCCGCATTCGGATTTCTATACGCTTGACGTGGCCCAGACCATTGGCCACCCGGCCGCGCCGGAGGCGCTGGCAGCGTTTGTGGACCGGCATTCCGAGCTGGTTGGTTCGCTCGCTATTCCAGGCATCGAACACCCCTTTCAAACCACGCGCGCCGACCTCGAACGCGTGGCCCGCAAATACCTGCTCGCGGGCCAGGAGGCCGCCCGGTTTTACCGCCACATCCTCGAGGCCAAGGGCCCCGGCACGTTCGTTACCGAGGTCTCGATGGATGAAACCGACAGCCCGCAAACGCCCCCGGAGCTGCTCGTCATCCTGGCCGCCCTGGCTGATGAGGCGGTCCCGTTGCAGACCATCGCCCCCAAATTCACCGGACGATTCAACAAAGGTGTGGATTACCTCGGCGACCTCGCCCAGTTCGAGAAGCAGTTCAACGACGACCTCGCCGTGCTCGCGTTTGCCGTCAGCCGTTACGGCCTGCCGCCCACTCTCAAGCTCAGCGTCCACTCCGGCAGCGACAAGTTCTCCATTTACCGCCCCATCCGCCGCGGCCTTGCGCGCTTCCAGGCCGGCCTGCATCTCAAAACCGCCGGAACGACCTGGCTGGAAGAGGTCATCGGGCTGGCTCAGGCCGACGGCAGCGGCCTGGCTCTGGCCAAAGAGATTTACGCCGGGGCCCTCGGCCACCTCCAGGAGCTGTGCGCGCCCTACGCGACCGTGATCGACATCGACGCCAGCCGGCTCCCTTCCCCGACCGCGGTGAACGGCTGGAACGCGGAGCAGTTTGTCGGCGCGTTGCGCCATGACCCGGCCAACACCGCCTACAACCCGCACCTGCGCCAGCTCCTCCATCTGGCCTACAAGGTCGCTGCGAATATGGGCTCCCGTTACCTCTATGCCCTCGCGGAGCACGAGGCCACCATTGGCCCAAATGTCACCGCCAACCTCTTCGAACGCCATATCAAGCCGCTTTTCCTTTGAGAGGACGCTCACGACCGATTTCTTCGAGCGCCCACCCTGCCGTAGGGCGTAGCGCAGACTTCCAGTCTGCTGTATCGCGGATTTCCAATCCGCACACGCAATCGCGGAGGTACGGCCTGCCGACTGGAAGTCGGCGATACAGCAGGTTGGAAACCTGCGCTACGCAACCTCGGGAGCCCGGTGCCGCCCTTAGGCCGTGAAACATACGGGTGAGGCGGCAGCGAAGAATCCCGTCCTGCGCCGCTTTGAGGGTTGACAAACGCGTGAAATAATGCCTATCCTCGCGCCATGACAAATCAAGTCTCCCGTCGTGGCTTTGTAAAATCCTCCGTCCTCGCCTCGGTGGCAATCCCGCTGGGCCTGCGCGCTCAAAACGCTTCCTCTTCCCAGGCGCCCGCCGACTCCGCCGCCGCCCCGGCTGCTCCCGCCGAACCGTTCCCCAGTGGCAAGATCGCCGGCCAAGTGTTTTCCCGCCTCATGATGGGCGGCAACCTCATCGGCGGGTACTCCCACTCGCGGGACCTGCCTTACGTCTCGACCCTCATGCGGCGCTACAACACGTCCAAAAAAATCCGCGAAACCCTCGAACTGGGCGAAAGCCAGGGCATCACCGCCATCAATACCTGGGTCATGCAGGACAACGCGGATATCTTCGACCACTGGAAAGCGGGCGGCAAAATCAAGTGGATCGCCCAGACGCGCCTCGACGGCAGCGGCGGCTTTTCCCAGCTCCAGAAGGCCATCGACCAAGGCGCCACCGGCATTCATTTGACCGGCGATACCGCCGAAGGACTCTGCTACCAGGGCAAGTTCGAGAAGATTGCCGAGAGCGTCCAGTTCATCAAAGCGCAAAAACGGATCGCGGGTGTCGGCGCCCATGACCTGTGCGTCATCGTCCAATGCGAAAAGGCCGGCCTCGACGTGGATTTCTACCAGAAAACCTTCCACAGCCTCGACTATTACACCGCCCCGCGCGCGGACGAGAAGGGGCCCATGGGCGACCATGACAACTCCTGGTGCCAGGACCCCCAGGCGGTGGTGAATGTCATGTCCAAAGTCCACAAACCCTGGATCGCCTTCAAAATCCTGGCCGCCGGCGCCATCCATCCCCGCGCCGCCTTTCCCTACGCCTTCAATTCCGGCGCGGACTTCATCCTCGTCGGCATGTTCGACTGGCAGATCGTTGAGGACGTCAAGATGGCCAAACATGTCCTGTCCGTGGTAACGGGTTCCAACTCGAAGCGAACCCGGCCTTGGGTCTGACTTCCTCTCAGGCATGGCCAAGAAGCTGTTTTTGCTCGACGGAATGGCTTTGGTTTATCGGGCGCACTTTGCCTTAATCAGCCGGCCTATTCTTACCTCCAAAGGGGTCAACACCTCCGCCCTCTTCGGCTTCACCCAGACCCTCCTGGACATTCGCAACCGCCAGCAGCCCACCCACCTCGCCGTTGCCTTCGACACCCAGGCGCCGACCCCGCGGCACGCGCTCTATCCCGAGTACAAGGCGACCCGCCAGGCCATGCCCGAAGACCTGATCCAGGCGCTCCCCCACGTCGTCCGCATGCTCGAAGCCTTCCGCGTCCCCGCGATCACCTGCGACGGCTTCGAGGCCGACGACATTATCGGAACCCTCGTCCGGCGCGCCGAGAAGGAAGGTTTTTCCTCCTATATGGTCACGCCGGACAAGGACTTTGCCCAACTCGTTGACGCCCATACTTTTCTCTACAAACCTTCCCGCCTGGGCGAGGGCGTCGAAATCCTCGGCGTGGCGGAGATCCTCAAACGCTGGGGCGTGCAACGGCCGGAACAAGTGGTCGACGTGCTCGCCCTTATGGGAGACGCCTCGGACAATATCCCCGGCGTGCCCGGTATCGGCGAGAAAACGGCGATCAAACTCATTGCCCAGTTCGGCAGCGTGGAGAACTTGCTCGCGCGCCTCGGCGAATTGACCGGCCGCGTCAAACAGAGTCTCGACCTGAACCGGGAGCAGGCGATGCTCTCCAAACGCCTGGCGACGATTCTTTGTGACGCTCCTTGCTCCTTGGACCTCGAGGCCTTGCAGGTCGCCCCGCCCCACGAGGATAAACTCAAGGCCATGCTCGTGGAGTTCGAGTTCAACTCGATTGGCCGCCGCTTGTTCGGCCAGGATTTCCGGGCCGGGCATGGCTTTGTGCCGCGCCCGGCCGGCGGTCAGGCCAAGCCGCTTCAGCCAGACCTGGTGCTCGTGGCCGAGGACGAAGGACCGGCCGCCGAATCCAAACCGCCGGCAGCGCCACACCTCAAGACCCTCCGGGACGTGCCGCATGAGTACCGCTTGGCCGCCTCCCCGGCCCAGCGCGCGGAATTGGTCCGCGCGCTCGAGGACCAGAGTTCCTTCTGCGTGGATACCGAAACGACCAGCCTCGATCCCAAGGCCGCGCGCCTGGTGGGGCTGGCGTTCTCCTTCGCACCCCACACCGGCCATTACGTGCCCATCCCGCAGGCCACGGACCAGGCCCGCGCGATGCTCGAGGAGTTCCGGCCGGTGCTCGAAGCGGAGCGGATCGAGAAGGTCGGCCACAACCTCAAGTTCGACCTGAGCGTCCTCCGATGGCATGGCCTGGCGGTGCGCGGCAAACTCTTCGATACCATGGTGGCCCACAGCCTCATCGAACCGGAGCAGCGCCATGGCATGGATTACCTCTCGGAGGTCTATCTCGGCTACACCCCGGTTCCCATCAGCCAATTGATTGGAGAGAAAAAGGCCGGGCAAATCAACATGGCCGACGTGCCGGTGGAACAGGCCGGCGAGTACTCGGCCGAGGACGCCGACGTAACGCTGCAACTGCGGGCGGCGCTCGAACCCTTGCTCAAGGAAAAGGGCCAGGAACGCGTTTTTTACGAGATCGAGTCGCCTCTCATCCCGGTGCTGGTGGACATGGAGTACCAGGGGATTAAAGTCGACGCAGCGGCCCTGGCTGAGTTTGCCATCCAGTTGGCCAAGGAGATCGATGAGCAGGAACGCGCCATACGCCACCTGGCCGGCACCGCGTTCAACCTCCATTCCCCCCGCCAACTCGGCCAGATCCTCTTTGACATCATGAAGATCGGTCCGCCCCCCAAGAAAACCAAGACCGGCCAATACGCTACCGACGAGCAAACCCTCGCCCTGCTCGCGCCCGACCACGAAATCGTCCGCCGCCTGCTCGAACATCGCGCCGCCTCGAAACTCAAATCCACCTACGCCGACGCCCTGCCCCCAACCATTTGGCCCGCCACGAATCGCGTCCACACCACCTTCCACCAGGTCGTCACCGCGACCGGCCGCCTCAACTCCCAGAACCCCAACCTTCAGAACATCCCGATCCGCACCGAACGCGGCCAGGAAATCCGGAAAGCCTTTGTCCCGCGCGGTCCGCAGTACCGGCTCCTCTCCGCCGATTATTCCCAGATCGAACTGCGCATCATCGCCGCCCTGAGCCGCGAGCCAGCCCTCCTCGAGGCCTTCCGCACCGGCGCTGACGTCCACACTGCCACCGCCGCCAAGGTCTTTGGCCTCGACCCGGACCTCGTCACCCCGGAGATGCGCCGCAAAGCCAAAATGGTCAACTACGGCATCGCCTACGGCATCTCCGCCTTCGGCCTGGCCCAGCGCCTCGGCATCCCGCGCCTGGAAGCCGCCGAAATCATCAACCACTATTTCCTCAAGTTCCCCGGCATCCGCCGCTATATGGACGATACCATCGCCCTGGCCCGCAAACGCGGCTACGTCGAAACCGTGACCGGCCGCCGCCGCTACATTCGCGACATCGGCTCCCTTAATGGCACCGTCCGCAGCGCCGCCGAACGCAACGCCATCAACGCCCCCATCCAGGGCACCGCCGCCGACATGATCAAACTCGCCATGATCGGCATCCACCTCGAGCTGGACCGGCGCAACCTCAAGTCCCGCATGGTGCTCCAAGTCCATGACGAACTCGTCTTCGACCTTTACGGCCCGGAGGAGACCGAAATGCGGGCCCTGGTGGAAGACAAAATGAAGCGCGCCATCGCCCTGGATGTCCCCATCGTGGTCGAGATCGGCGTGGGCGAAAACTGGCTCGAAGCGCATTAGGGCCTAGCTCGATGACTACCGCGACTTTCTCCGGGCGCGTGATCTGCCCGCCTGGGACAAGAACTCCAAAGAAGCTCAATACGTCCGCAACCTCGGCCGCAAGCCCCCGCAGACCTACGAGGATTACCGCGGGTTTGTCGAGTCCCGCCCCCCTCAAGTCGTCGCCAACATCGCCCTATGCCTCATCCACCAAGCCAACTACTTGATTGACAAGCAACTCATCCGCTTGGAAAACGACTTCCTCCAACAAGGCGGCCTGCGCGAGCGCCTGACCCGCCTCCGCTTGCAGTCCCGCAACAAACCGCCTCAATCACCTGCCGAACCAGGCTGACTTGTTGCCAGCGATGACCGCACAGCCGCCAGGCCTGCTTGCTCCCCCATTCCTCCCATTCCTCCCATAACTCCCATCGGCCCCAAAGCCAGACGCCAAGGCCTGGACCTCCAGACGCGCCGAGGGCAGCCCAGGGGTGAGGCCCGCAAAACACCCTGGCCCCCAAATTTCCAGTTTCCAATTGCCAATCCTCAATTGCCACCGCTCTCGCCCCTTCGCCCTGGAGCCCCCCTCGACAAAAGCCCAGTCCCGAACACCTCATAATTCCCATTCCTCCCATAACTCCCATAACTCGCAAGCCTGGGCGACTAAAGCCCAGACGTCACAACGTGCGCGGCGTTTGAGGCCCTTCCGCCCCGCGGCGCCCAAACGCGGCTGCCTCGCGAACGGGCGACCTCTCAAGAAATCCGCCTTAAACCTGGTTGGGGCACCCTTCCAAACCGGCACTGGGTGGTCCGTTGTGAATTGAGTTGCCATTTTAGAGGATTCGCGCATGATAACGTTCGTGTATGAATGGCGCTAATGTAAATATAAAGTGCAGGTATTAAGAGTGTCCTAGCAGCGGGGGACTTCGGACCCGCAATCCGCGACTGTGACGGCCACGGGCTTGCCGGTCACCGTTGGCGAATTGCATGAACTGAAAGAATCAAATGGCGGACGACAGTTCATCCACGGTTAAGCAGGATACGGGCGGCGATGACCAAGCCAAACACCGACCCGACAATCAGCCCAACGAGAAGGGCGGCAATAATCTCCCCCCTCTGGACGGTGATGGGATCTCCCAGCCGGGCTTTTTTCGTTATACGAGGGATATTCTCATCGCGGGCATTTTGGCCACTGGGATTTGGATTGTGAGAGAACACTTCCGTGACCAGGGTTATATAATAATTGCCCATAGCGTCAACTTCGTTGCTTGTATTGCGTTTTTTACGGTCGCCCCAATTGAGGCGTTGAAGCATTGGCGGAGACCATTCTTGATTTGGCCCTTATTTCTGTTGCTTATGGCCGCTCCGACGGCATTTGTTTTCTTCCGATTAAAATCAAAACCAGAATCACCCACCCCCCGCCTTTCCTTGAGCCGCATTCAACTGGCAAGTGACCAGGGACCGATTAGAACATCGGTGGGACTTTTCAATCCCGATGATTTGGCCGCATACGATGTCTTGATGCGAGTCGCAATTGACCGCAATAGCGTTCCAGCCGATTCATTGGTCATTGAGACAGA
>Ga0209415_10005051_pt1 | contig 23887 bp, 20 predicted proteins | sample PeaSoiSIISIP2007_FD_187696 | JGI IMG/M metagenome (GOLD analysis project Ga0209415, IMG submission 187696) | Peat soil microbial communities from Weissenstadt, Germany - SII-SIP-2007 (SPAdes) (version 2) | ecosystem: Environmental > Terrestrial > Soil > Wetlands > Peat | place: Germany... | reverse complement strand
CTCGCCCATGCCCAGAGCTTACCCCGCTTTATTTTTCTGTCAATTGACTTCCTGGGTGGTTTTTTCACAGCTTCAGAAAGCGCAAGGAGCGGGGCACCCCCCCGGGAAGCGCTAGTCTTCCACCACTCTGGCCGTCATTTCTTCTGCCGGGTCGCCGCCCGCCATGGCCTGCGCTACGATCAGGCGGCGGGCCTCAATCCTGATCTTGGGCAGTTGCAGCCAGAACAACGCTGCGCCTCCCAGGCAAGCGACAGCGCCCATCGAAACGGTGATGGGCGCGCCCAAGCGATCCGCTAACGCGCCGCCCAGCAAGGCTCCGAAGGGCGCCATGCCCATGAACATCATCGAGTACACAGCCATGACGCGGCCGCGCAGGTGATCCGGCACCATGGCCTGGATCAGGGTGTTCGACGAGGACATCTGCAACATCATGCCGAACCCCACCGGCAGCAGGAGCGCAGCGGACAGCCAGAGATTCCGCGAGAAAGAAAACAGGATCAGGCTGACTCCGAAGCCGGCGCAGGAGAACGCTACCCAGCGGCCGAGCCCGTGCACTCCGCTGCGCGAAGCGAGAGTCAGCGCACCCAAGAGCGCGCCTACGCCGGTCGCGCCCATCAGAATTCCCAGGCCGCGGGCTCCGCTATGAAGGATTCTGTCGGCGAATATTGGCATCAGCACCGTGTACGGCATCGCGACCAAGCTCACCAATCCCAAGAGCAGCAGGATGGCGCGGATCGGCGTGGTCTGTCGCACGAAGCGAAAGCCCTCGATAATATGCGCCAACGGGGAAGCCGCAGCCACGCGCCGGGAGGGACGGGGCACTTGCATCAGCAGCAGCCCGATGATGACCGCGATATAGCTCACTCCGTTGGCGAAGAAACACCAGCCTTCTCCGATCTTCGCCACCAGGACTCCGGCAATCGCCGGGCCGATGATTCGTGCCCCGTTGAACATGGATGAGTTCAAAGCAATGGCGTTCATCAGGTCTTCTTTACCGACCATATCCACCAGGAATGCCTGACGGCCGGGAATATCGAACGCATTCACGATGCCCAATAATGCAGCTAGCACGAAGATGTGCCACACCTGCACGGTTCCGGAGAGAGTCAGGGTGGCAAGCACCAACGCCAGGATCATGGAAGCGGTCTGGGTTGCGATCACTACCCGCTGCCGGTTGTGCCGATCGGCCACGAAGCCGCCGAGGGGAGCCGTTAGAAAGACGGGAAACTGGCCGGCGAATCCCACCGAACCGAGCAGTAGAGAAGATCCAGTGAGCCGGTACACCAGCCAGGCTTGGGCAACGCTCTGCATCCAGGTTCCAATCAGCGAAATGAGCTGCCCGCTGAAGAAGAGCTGGAAGTTGCGGTGGCGCAAGGCGCGCAAGGTTGCGGGCAACCCGATCTTCCCCGGTGTCGAAGTGTCAGGAGCTTGTTCTCCGGGATTGGTCACGGTTGCTGGATCGGGCACGGTCAATTCGTTTGATTCGTTTCTAGTGTACTGGGTCTAAACTTCGTAGCATAAGTTAAGGCGGCGTGTGCGTGTAGAACCGTTTGAAAAGCAGGTTCTGCTCCGCGTTTCATTTCAGTCAAGATGACGATAGTACGCTAGGCACTGAACAGACCCAGACGATTAGGATGCTGCCGGGTTTGTTCTCGATTCTTGGGACGTTTCTCATCCGTGCCTACCCGTAGTCCCCACCTGTCTGCAATTTTGGGACTGTCCGGACGAAATGTTGGGAACCCAGGGTTGGGCCTGCGGCCTGATTCCCCGTTGTGTCGTCCAGGATCTGATCCCAGGGATGACTTGAGGGGCAGGGATTTTGTTGTCCAGGCCTCCTTTTCAAGCGACGTTATTTCTACTAGAATAGCCAAAGACCCTCCCCCCTTCGTTATATTCGCCTTTGTGTCTATCCCTTTAGCTCTGATTGGGGATCGATGAGACGGGAAGGATGTTTGCGCGACGCTTCGGTTACAAAGGTCACTTGGCGTAATGCGTATCTCTTCATAACATGAAGTTACTGGGTACATAATTGAGGTCCCAGCCATGCACGGCATAGCAGTCACGCTTCTGACCGAGGACAAAGAACGCCTGGGGGTGCTCCAGCAACGCATGGAGAGCACCCAGATGGGCCGTAATGTCTTCGGCCACGTGGGTTTTCCCGGCAGCGCGACGGATGTAATCCTGCGCCAAATTCAGGACGTGGGGGCGGAAGTCGTGCTGGTGGATATTGATCCGCAGAACGTGCAGCGTGCCATGCATGCCATCGAACTGATTCACAGCAATACCAGCCAGATTGTCATCTTTGCCGTGGGTCCGATGAATGACCCCAGTACCATTGTTTCCGCCATGCGCGCCGGGGCGCGCGAGTATGTGGAGCGCAATGCCACGGCGGAAAGCATGGTAGAAGCCTTCACCCGTTTCGCGGCTTCGCGAGGTAAAACCCGCACTTCCTCCGGCCGCGCCCGGGTGTTCACGGTGACCAATGCCAAGGGAGGAGCGGGTGCCACGACGGTCGCGGTGAATACGGCGACGGCACTGCAGGAATCGCACGGTGGAGTGCTGCTCGTCGATTTTGCCCCTCTGGGGCATGCGGCGCTGCATCTGAATGCCCGGCCGACTTTTGGAATCACTGACGCCCTGCAAAATCTGCACCGCATGGATACTTCGTTGCTGCAGGGTTTGATGACGTCTTGCAAAGGCGGACTGCAACTGCTGGCGGGTCCGCAGGCGCCACAAGTAACGGTGCCAACTGCCGCCGAACTGGCTCGTCTGTTCGATCTACTGGTCTCGCAGTTTCATTATGTGGTGGTGGACTGCTCCAACCGGGCGGATCAGACGGCGCGCCTGCTATGCGATTTGTCCAACGCTGTCCTGTTAGTGGCGCAACAAGATGTGGTCTCGCTCTGGAGTGCAGGCCGCATGCGAACCTTCCTCGAGGAGGGCGCCGGGCGGGATCGGGTTCGCTTGGTGTTGAACCGCTATAAGAAAATTCCTGGGTTCAGCGACGAAGACATCGAGACCGCCACCAATTGCAAGCTTCTCTGGAAAATCCCGAACAATCACCAGGCCATAGCCCCTGCCATTGATAAGGGCGCCCCCGTGGCCTTGCACGAAAGCTTGGACGTGGGCCGTTCGTTCCGTTCTTTAGCGGCTACGCTGGCCGACGCCTCTCCTACGGCGGAAGGCTCACTCGATCTTGTCTATCAGCCCGACAAGTCCGATACCAAGAAAAAGGCATCGAATCGTTTGCTGATCACACCCTTGCGCGCCGGCCAGTAAGTCAGGCCTCCCGCGCTGGCAGACTGTTGAAGAGCCCCAATTGTTGTCATCCCGAGCGCAGCGAGGGATCTGCAGTTCTTCACAATCCAAGGCGGAAGTTACAGCGGACTGAGCAGTCGACAAACACGCCAGCCTCATGCATGGCCTGAATTGGAAGCCGAAATCCTGGGACAAGATTTACTTTCCGGCGCTGGCCTTGGCCTCGATCTTGGCGTAGATTGCGGGGTTCGAGCAGACTTCGTAATACCAGCGCTCCGTCCAGTGCTGCACCGAGAAGTCGCGCGGATCGATCTGCGGCATGCGACTTCCGCGCACAATGATTTTGCGGAAGATATCGTTGCCAACGGGCACCAACCCGCTCCATAAATGAAACTCTTCACCCTCCACCTTGGGCAAGTCCAGGGGACAGAGTTCCAGCGAAATCTCCTGCTTCATCCTTTGGAAGGCGGCCTCGCTGATACGGATCCCGTTCACGTTGTACTTGAGAATGAAATCGTCGGGGCTTTCCTCCACTTCTGCATCGTTCACCGTCTGAAAAGCATAGACATGGAATGGTTTCTCGGAGGGCTTCATGGATTTCCGCACCCGTTTGCTGCAGGAGGAGAGGCGGTCGCTCTCGTTGAGCGCGTCTGAGATCATGATGCGCTGGTCGCCGTCCATCAGGTACATCGGCGCGGAATCCTGGTAAGAGATGCCGACTCCCAACTCGATGCCGGGCAGTCCCGCACGCTCTAACATTTGGTTGTACCCGCGTACGATTTCGATAATCTCACGCGCCAGAACCGAAGCGCGGCAGACGGCCAATCCCGGCTCGCCCTCGCGTTCCAGAATGGCCAGAATAATTGCGTCCCCTTCCAGAAATACCTTGGTGGCGCCATACTTGGACAAGAGTTTGTTCACCGGATCATAAAAATTGAGGCTGAAGTAAGAAGCAGGATTCATCTCCCGCTCCAGGAGCGATCGCGTCAGCCGTGACGAATCGCGAACATCAGCCTTGATAATCACATGGCGCAATACCTTCTCTTGGCCGGGCTTTTGTTCCTCCGGCAACAGGAACTCGTAGAGCGTACCGTTCATGGCCGAGAGCTGCCGCATCTTCTCGTTCACGATGAGATTGACGCTGTCCAAAGCTCCGGTCAGCGCTGCCAACCGGCGCAGATCGCGGTGGTAACGCATGAAATCACGCAGAAAGCGTCCTGCCATCTTGGTCCGCTCCACTCCCCGGCAGCCGCTCACGCGCTGAACCGCGGCGAACAGGTTTTCCGACGATACTTTACCGTGCTCGGCGACCAGCTTTTCCACGCGGGCGCGCTCCTCCCGCGAGATCAGAGCATTCTTCAACTGTTGCGCATTGATCCGCGGTGAATACTCTGCCAGCAGGGGCACCACCTCATAAGACGCGACGATATGCTCCAGGAGTTTCTCGCGCTCCAGCAGGTCGACCCAGTTTGCCAGGCGCATTTTCTGCGATCGCCCTTCACTGGTGGAATCATCCGGGACCCCGCCGCCCACCAGTTCTTGCGCATTTTCCGGCACATTGAGCCAGGCGTCGATGGCGCGTTGTGGGTCGTCTTCCGGGCCCAAATTCAGCGATTCCAGGAATTCCCAGGCAATCCTGCGGACATTGGTGAAACGGTCCGGGTCGGTGTCGAAGTTGCCCAGCATTACATAGTGCTCGGCGTTGAGATGGTTGTCGCAACCGTCTTCGGTAAAAATGAGAGGATTGAGAAACAGTTTGTATTGCTCGTCATCACTGTTTCCGAACAGAGAGCGCCGCATGCGGGCGATGGTTTCCTTCTCAATTTCGCGCAGGGTGCGGAACAGTTCCTGGCCGGTCTTGCGCAAGATGATTTTCTTGGCCACCTGGAATCCGGCGACCCGCTCCCGATACTCCAGCGCTTTCTGCTGCCGGATTCCTTCGTAACTCTTCAGGGTCATGCGGCAGCGTTCCAGAATCTGAGCAAATTGCGAATTCAGTTCAATGCGCAGGAACTTGATAATCGCGACCCGAGCCAGCAAGTCCAGCCCGAGGTTTCTGTCGGTTTTGGCCCGATTCAGCGCCGCAGCATGCATTTCAGCGAGAAGGGGCTTCAGTTCCGACGGTGCAGTCCTGGCTGCGGGCCTGGGGCCGGGATTGGATCCTATGAAGTGACTGCCGGGCAATTTCTGAGGAGCTTCGGCGGCCAGCAATCCTTCCACATCACCGTGGTGCACAATGAGGCGCGCGATTTGCAACCGTGCCTGCTCCACAAACTTGGGGCCCAGGTGAACGTCGTGGCGCAGGTTGTCGACACCCACCTGGAGGCCCTCCAGCGAGAGCGACGGAGTGCAGCCGGTTAAGCGAGGAGGAATCGCTTCCTCTGCGGTGTGCCCGAGTTTGAAGAAGGGGATGCGTGGCATGGTCAGGGTCTGTTTGCGCTACGGCTGTCCCGCCTGACTGACCAGGCTGGCACGAAATTGTGGAACCACCAGAGCCTGCTCGACCGTGGGCACGTTCAGCGCGGCCAATTTCGAGGCTACGGCCTGAGCATCCGCTGCATCTCCGGTGCTGGCGTAGGCGCGCCACAGGAGCCGCATGGAAAGGGGATCGCTGGATCCTTCCTCAAGATGAGGGATGGCCTCGTTGAACTTTCTCTGTGCCATCAGCATTGCGCCCGCCGCTCCGTGATAGGAAACCTGAATGGCTTGGCTTCGGCTGTGGGACGCCATGGCCTCCAGTTGCTGCACTGCTTTGGCGGCGGAGTCGAAGTCCTGAGCTTCGCCCGAACGCACCGCCCGGGCACGCAGGATGCTGGCCAGTTCCTCGTCGCGGTCGCTGGCAGAAATGACGTGCTGCTCCTGCAGCGTGCTTTCAGCCGCCTGCAGGCTTTTCATGGCCGCTTTGAAATCGGGCTCGTACATAGCGAGAATCCGGTGCGCCTCGGCTTCCGAACGAGCCAGTCCTGCGGCGTGAGCATGTTTGGCAACATCGCCCAGGGCTTTCTCCGCCTGTTTGCGATTGTCCTCCCGAATCCAGGTAACGGCCGATTGCAGCTCCCGTTGAACCTTGTCACTGTTACTTCCAGCGAAAACGATGGCGCGCTCATACTCGTCGCGCGCTTCTTGTTCCTTGCCCATCAGTGCGTAGGTGTCGGCGACGCCCAGTTCCGACCCAAAACTGGGGTCGATCCGGATGCTCATGCGGTACTGTTCGAGCGCCGCATCAAACTTGCCAGCCATTCTCAGGATCTCGCCATAAGAATCGTGCGGGTTAGGCTGGTCTGGTTCCAACGCGACGTAGCGATCCATAGCAGTGAAAGCCTTGTCAAAGTTACCGCTGTACGCGTAAGCGTAGGCCAGATCATTCAGGGCTGCCGCATAATCGGGGTAAATGGTGACGGCACGCTCCAGCACGGTCACGGCTTGCTCATAACGTTGCTGGACCACCAGCCAGTCCCCTGCCAGGAATAACAGGCGCTGGTCTTGCGGATATTCCGCCAACAGGTCATTCATGGCGGCAATCGCCGGGATGTAATTGTTCTCCTGCGCTCCAGCCAGCCAGCGAATCAACAACCGCTCACCCGGACTTACCGTGACCGCCAGTTGTTTAGCGCGCCTGCGCGCCCCTGACTGCTCCGCCGGATCGCCGCTTTGCCGGGCGAGGAGGATGAAGGCCTGGGCAAATTTCGCATCTGCCTTGGTTGCGGCTCGCAGATCCTGAAGCATCTCCGGATAGCGGTACTGCTCGAAATCCTGCATGGCCTTCTCGAAGCTCTTCCGTGCCTCCGCTGAGGAGGTAGTGATCGGCAGCTTGATTGGAATAGTTTTCTGCGCGGGCCTGATCGGGCTGAGCTTGTCGCCAGCGAGGGCGAACGAGGAAGATAGCAGGAACAGATAGACGCACCAGCGGCGAAGCATTTGTCCCCCGGAAAATGCTGATTTATTGCTCAAAAGAGGAGCGTACCACCAGCCTCAGACCCGGCCAACGTTACTCAAGTTACCCGCCCAAGGAGTAGTTTTGTCTTAGGTTCGGACCCTAAATCAATCGCTCAGGAAGGCACTGCTGACTACTGACTCCTGACCACTGACTACGGAAGCCCCGCTCAGATTTTCAGGAAAATGCCTTTGCGATACAAAATCCACATCGGCACCCAGCAGATGAGCACATAGACGAGCGCGTACAGCAATGAGGCATGCGGCGGGCTCGCCAAAGGTGCGAACAGATGCAGATATAGAAATTCCTGCCAATTGGTATCTTTGTTGACTTGCACGTGATCCAGCCAGTGCGAGGCCGCCTCGGCCAACACGTAGGCTGCGATGGGGTTCATTCCAAACACCAAAAGCGGCGTCGTCCAGCGGCCGCGCCATTGCTTTACGTCCAAGACCCAATAGCAAAGCGCCAAGCAGATCAGAGCGAGCCCTGCGGTGAAGATCACATAGGAGCTGGTCCAAAGATTCTTGTTGATCGGAAACCATAAGTTGAAAACTTCGCCTGCCACTACACCCATGATTCCACACACCGACAGACCCAAAGCCTTGTTTTTCGGCGTGTGGGCTGAGCGAAGCCAGTTGCCGGTCAGCAATCCCAGCAGGCAGGTCGCAATCGCGGGGATGGTGCTGAGCGCACCCTCCGGATCGCGAGTTCCGTCATACAAGTGACCAAGCAGCAACTTGCGGTCGAGCCATGCCGCCAGGTTGCGGTCGGGATCGAGCAGCGAGATGTCATGGCCAGGTACACCGAAACCCGGCACAGCGACGTAACGCATCAAAAGCCAGTAGCCCATCAGGCATCCGACGATCGTAAAAATCCAGCCTCGCCAGCCCGACCACAAAGCGAGAATCGCCGAAATCACATAACAAATCGCGATTCGTTGCAGCACACCATAAACCCGCCAAGTTGCCAGGTGGTACTGATTAGGAAAGCCGTTCAGAAACAGGCCGAGAGCGAACAAGATCAGGCCGCGCCAGAGCACGTGAGCCAAGAGCTTTTGCCGGGAATCACCGCGCTTCAGCCGGGAGCTCAAAGAGAATGCCATCGAAACGCCGACGATAAAGAGAAAGAAGGGAAATATCAGATCAGTGGGAGTCCACCCGTTCCATTCCGCATGTTTAAGCGGCCAATAGGAGTTAGGCCCATCCCCAGCATTGTTGACCAAAATCATCGCGGCAATGGTTGCGCCGCGGAAGAGATCAAGGGACATCAGCCGTGAAGAAACTGGGCGCAAACTCTTGCTCACTGGTCCGGCAGCGGTGATCGGTGCGGTCTGGGACATGAGCAGAGTGCCGGATTGTAGCACGGACACGACCCGCTATGGTCTCTCCGGCTGGGCGCGTTGCAGCACTCGCCTTGGTTACTCTTGTCACCACGCCCGCGCGCCGAGCACAAGGTATGATTCGGTCAGCGGCCTTTTTCTCATGAAGAAGTTGAAATTCATACTTTCTCTCACCAACGACGACAACGACTACCAGATGGAACAGGCCGCCGCCGCCGAAGAAGCCGCCAAGCGCCTGGGCGTCGCCGTGCAAATCATCCACGCGGACAATGATTCCATCACCCAGAGCCAGCAACTGCTGAAAATCATTCAGTCACATTTGGATTCGCATCCCGACGGGATCATGTTCGAGCCGGTGGGCGGCACTGCACTGCCACACGTGGCGCGTGCCGCTACGAGTGCCGGCATCGGGTGGGTCGTCCTGAACCGTGATGCCGAGTATCTTGCCGAACTGCGACAGACTTATCGAAATCCAGCTTTCTCCATCACTTCGGACCATGAAGAGATCGGCCGCATTCAGGGCCGCCAAATGGCCGCGTTCCTGCCCCAGGGGGGATCCGTCCTGTATATTCAGGGTCCCTCGGAGAGCCTCGCAGCCAAGCAACGAACGTCCGGCCTGTACGAAACCAAGCCATCCGACGTGCAACTGAAGCTGATGAAGGCGCAGTGGACCGAGGCCAGCGCGTACCGGACGGTTAGTTCCTGGCTGCGGTTGTCCACGTCGCAGCAGACACCGGTTGACTTGATCGCAGCCCAGGATGATTCCATGGCGCTGGGCGCACGAAAAGCCCTCAAGGAAGTAATCAATCTTACAGCGCGGGAGCGCTGGCTGAGTTTGCCCTTCCTGGGTTGCGATGGCCTTCCCAACAGCGGGCAGGCTTGGGTGCGCAAGGGATTGCTGGCAGCCACGATCTATGTGCCGCCCAATGCGGGTAAAGCTCTAGAGATGTTGGTACAAGCCATCCAGGCTGGCTCGATGACGCCGGAAAGAACGTTGACGGTGCCGGTGTCGTATCCGGCGATCGAGGTATTGGCGACGGCCCAAGCCGAAAGAATGCGGGCGCTCTCAGCGGGAAGGGCCTGAGCCGACACAGCCGAGCAAAGGGGCGGCCCCGAAGTGGGGGAGTTGGCAGGCCGCGTCCGGCCACCGCATACCAAACACAGAGACCGCCCACAGAATAACACTTGTATCACGTTTGTCAGGGCATTTCTACGGCCCTGGCAGCCGGGCAACCCGCAGACGGGGAGTGGCTCAGTTTCATTGTCATCCCGAGCAAGCGTTCTTTGCGACGCAAGAATCGCGCGTTTGGCTCGCTTCCATATCAAACTGAACCACCACCCGCGGCCTTGCATCCTTCCGTGTCCGGGCCTTCTCTTGCTAGAGTGATCTCTTGTAGAAGGAGAACCCATGCCCACGCTGATTTCCCAACCCAGCCGCATCCGCTCGGCTGGGAACAAGCCCAAGCTGATTGACGAATACATCGGACGCGTGAACTCGGATACCTCGGCGGTGAGTGTCGCCCACATGCACAGTCCTGAGGGATGGGAAGAACCCAGACAGACTCCGGAGTTCGACGAGTTTACCATCGTCCTGAAAGGCGTGGTGCGGGTGCGGCACGAGCACGGACAAATGGACGTCCGGGCCGGCCAGGCTGTGATCGCGCATCGCGGGGAGTGGGTGCAGTATTCTACGCCATTCGAAGACGGCGCCGAGTATGTGGCCGTCTGTCTGCCCGCCTTCTCGCCCGATACCGTACATCGAAGCGAAAGGTGAGCGCTTAAGCGCTCATGGAGGGACGGTGCGCCCTCGGCGGCAAAAATCTCAACCTGTCATTCCGAGCGCAGTCGAACGATCTGGCCGTAGTGGTCGGGCCCCGTGTCCCATTAAGAAAAACAGGGCCCCAAGACCCTCAGCTTCTACTTGAGGAAAATCTCTTCCAGCACTTCCGAGCTGATGATTTCGCGGATTTCAGCGCGTTTCTCCGCGAGTTGCTGGGCGGGTTGTTTGCCGCCCATGATCTTGTCGCGAACCATTTCGCCTTTGGCGGCGAGGCCGTCCATGGCCGCATGGTTCTTGTATTCGACCGCCACGCAGATGTCCCAATCTTGCGGGTCGTGTTTGGTTTCTTTGAAGAAGACCTTGTAATCCACAATCGTTCCCTGGCGTTTCTCTTCATCGAGCAGGGGTTTGGTGGACTGGCGAAGGGTGGTGAGATAAGCGTCCATGCCGGTGGGCCTTACCCGAATGAGTTGCACGCGCCAGACCGGACCCTCAGTGTAGTGTTCTTGGGCGAGGACTGCAGGGGCGAGCAAGAACACGAACGCGACGAGACAATAGAGCCTCTTCATAGTAGATCTCCTCAAAGTGAAGTTGATTGAAACGGCGAGAGAATCATACGCTTCGCTGGGCGTCTTGTTGGGGAAATTCAAGATTTGGTAGTGGCCGACTTTGAATTTCTCGCGTCACTGATCAAGAGGTAAGAACCCGCAAACGAAAGGAAGATTACAACCCAAGCCGCAAAAGGCAGAAGCACGTGATAAATGAATCCCGGCAGCGGGCGCTCGCCAAGGGTCAAACTTAGAACCAGTGACAGGCTGAAAAAGAGCGCCATGAGGAAAACAGCCAATCCGCTCGCTAGTCGCCAAAAACGAGTCATTTACGCCTCTCTTTCCGCCGTTCCCTGCTCGTATGACCCCGAGATTCGCGCGCGAAAGCTGCCGAGCTTCGCTCGGCTGGACGGGTCGAAGACTCGTCCCCACACGAGTCGCGTCCTCACACGAGCTAAGAGCTAGCGGCTAAGAGCTAATAGCTGTCTTCACGGCGCCTCGATCAGTTCCATCTTCCCATCCCTTGTGCGATGCAGCACCATCACTTTGCCCTTAGGATCGCGGAAGACGAACACGTCGCGGTCGCGGAAATGGGCTTCCTTGATCGCTTCTTCCAGGGTCATGGGGCGGAGCGCGACCGCATCCTCGGAGCGCACCAGGTGAACCTCGGTGGTTTTGGCCACCGCGGGAAATTTATGCACCACCACGTCAACCGCCGTGTCCTCGTTCAGGCCCACGGCCGTGGTTAAGGATTCCTGCGTCTCCTGCCCGTTCCATTTCTTGGGACTCGGGCTCTTGTGGTTGTGACGCTTCTTGGTACGCCAGCGAGTCTTGTATTTGACGGCCTGTTTTTCCAGATGATCGAGAGCTTCGTTGACCGCTGAAGTCATATCGCCGGCCTGGGCCAGTCCCACCAGGGGCCCGTTGCGCGGGCTGATGGTGATCTCGGCTTTGTGGCGCTTTTTTTCGAGGGTGAGAACGACCTTGGTCTCAAACTTGTCAGACAGAATTTTGCGGATTTTTACGAGGCCCGATTCGACTTCCTTGCGGATGGCCGGCGTCACTTCAAAATGTCTGCCGGTATATTCCACGTTCATGAGCGCCCTCCTAGGATTCTTGTCTTTGTGTTACCTGGGCACTGCATTCTAAAAATGCTCGATTCCTTCTACTTCTTCACTCTGCGCTGGTGGGTGCTCGGGATGCGCATATCTTCCCGGTACTTCGCGACCGTGCGGCGAGTGACCTGGATACCCTGCGATTGTAGGATGCGGGTGATCTGCTCGTCGGTCAACGGCCTGGCAGGATCCTCTTCCTCGATGAGCTTCTTGACCCGGCGTTTCAGGATCAGCAGTGAAGTGTTGCCGCCCTCGGGGCCGTTTACGCTCTCGCTGAAGAAGTAACGCAGTTCAAACACGCCCTGTGGAGTGTGGGCGTATTTACTGGCCACCGCCCGGCTGACGGTGGAGGGATGCACGCCAATTTCTTCGGCCACCTCCTTGATCATCATAGGCTTCAATTCGTCAATGCCTTTTTCCAGGAAATCCTGTTGCCGGGCCACAATGCTGTAACAAACCTTCATGATGGTCTGCTTGCGCTGCTCGATGTTCTTGATCAGCTGGATGGCGCTCTTGTAGCGCTCCTTGACGTAGTTGCGGGTGTCCTTGTCGTTGTTGTCTTTGGTGAGCAGCCGCTTGTAGGCCGGGTTCAGCCGAAGCTGGGGAACGTCTTCATCGTTCATGACCACGAGCCACTCATCTCCGTGTTTGACGAAGGCTACGTCGGGCTCGATCAGCCGGGGCTGAGTCTTGTTGTAGCGCAGACCGGGACGCGGGTCCAGGGTGCGGATATAGTCGAGCGCGGTCTGAACCGCTTCAATGGGCCGGGCAAGAGCTTTGGAGATTTCCTTATGTTGCTTGTTTTGCACCGCACGCAGATGCTGATCCACGATGGCAATCGCGTCCGCGAGCACCTGCGCTGTGGCCTCCTTGTCGCCATTCCTGTGCGACTCGAGCTGGTGCTGGTGAAAGCGCAGCTGGTAAAGCAGGCATTCACGAAGATCGCGGCAGCCCACGCCGGGCGGATCCATCTGCCTCACCAGTTCGATGGCTTCATGGAGGTCAGAAACATTGAAGCTGGGCCGAAATGCCGGTGCCGGCGTCGATTCTGCGGCCGGTGCGGGCATAGCCGCGGCTTCTACCGGAGCGGGCGCAACTGCAGTTGCGATGCCCGGGCCTGCGAACTCTGAAGGCTGTGATTCCTGCAGGCTCCACAAAGCCTGCTCCGACAATGACTGCTCCGACGGATCGTGACCGAGATCGGTTTCAATCGAGCCAGGCTCTCCCGAATCATGAACCGAAGGACCAAGTTCTGCGGCGGATTCCGGCGAACTCAAGCCAAGAGCTGCAGCCTCCTTCACCAGGTTCTCCACCACGGCAGCATCGGCCTCCGGCGGAGCGGGCGGAGCGACCCCGAGCAATTCCTCGTCGCTGGCAATCAGGTAACCATCCTCGCTCAGATTGCCGATCACCAGTTCGGCGGCTTCGCGAACTTCCGGGCGCACCGGAACAGAACCCAGTTGCCAGATCAGGTGGTCGGTGAGATTGCCCGGTTTCGACAGGAAATTCTCGAACGATGGCCGTTCGATGTCTTCCATTTCACTCTGGCTGCGATAGCCCGGATCGAGGTAATCCTGAAAAAAGGAGCCGAAGTCTATTTCTTCAAACGGGTCTTTCTTCTCCTCAGCGACAACCGGACTCTCCTCGATGGCGGGCTGGTCGCGGCTCTCTTCCTTGCGGTCGACGTCGTCAAGCAGCGGAACGGAATCTTCCAGTTCCTCCAAAACCGGGTTCTCTACCATCTCGGCATTGATCATGTCCCGAAGCTCAAGCTTGTTGAGGGCCAGGACACTCACCATCTGAACCAGCCCTGGGGTCAGGATCTGTCTCTGCGAGACCTTCAGATGCAGTCTGGGTTGCAATAACACCATAAAATTGGCTTCTAGCTATTAGCTTTTAGCTTCTAGCGTCTGGCTTTAGCCAATAGCTGAGCGCCAAAAGCTAAAGGCTGTCTCACACCAGCGAGAAACTCTCGCCCAGATACACGCGCCGCACTTCAGGATCGCTGCCTAACTGCTCGGGCGTGCCTTGGCGGAAAATCCGTCCTTCATTAATGATGTATGCCCGGTCGGTGACCGACAAAGTTTCGCGAACGTTGTGATCTGTAATCAGGACGCCGATCCCGCTTGCCTTCAGATCGCTAATAATCTTCTGCAGATCGAGCACCGCAATTGGATCGATCCCAGAAAACGGCTCGTCCAGCAGAATGAATCTTGGGCTGATGCACAAGGCGCGGGCGATTTCTACCCGGCGCCGCTCTCCTCCGGACAGCGTGTACCCACGGTTCTGGCGGACATGCTCCAATCCCAACTGATCAATCAGCTTTTCCATCCTCTCGCGGCGCTCATGCCAGGACATGGGTTGCGCTTCCAGCACCGCGAGGATGTTCTCCTCAACTGTGAGCTTGCGGAACACCGAAGCTTCCTGAGGGAGGTAGCTGATGCCGTACTGCCGCGCCCGAAGATACATGGGGACGTCCGTAATGTCGTCCTCGTCAATCAGGACCCGTCCAGTGTCGGGGGGGATCAGGCCAACAATTGAGTAGAAGGTTGTCGTCTTGCCGGCGCCGTTAGGTCCAAGCAAACCAACAACTTCGCCCTGCTCTACGCGAAGAGTGACACCGTTTACAACCCGGCGACCGCGGTAGGACTTGCCGATTTCGTCGGTCGCCAGCGTGTGCATTTATCGTGCCACTCGCGTTTGTGTGACGGTGGGGGATGAGTCGTTCCCTTCCACCACGACCCTATCATCGTGTCTAAAGAAAGTCAACGAAACCCCGGTAATCTTGCCATGTTCGGCATCAAAAATGCTAGGCGGTCCACCGGTAAGAACGAATTTGTCGTCGCCGGCACTGTAGACCAGCCGATCCCCGTCCGCGCGACGGTCGGGTTGCGTGATCACGACCTGCCCCTCCGCCACGATCTTGTCGAGTTTTCCCGCTCCAGAGAGTGCTTGGGTCGCGCCGCTTTGGCCGCGAGCCTGGAGAAACGCGTCCATCTGCGCGGCTGTGATTGTCAGATCTGCTCCCCTGGCTACAACACTGCCGTCGAAGTGGGCCTTGCGCTCGTTATCCGTGTAGGTGAGGCGTGCGGAGGTGATAGCGACCGGTGTCGACTTTCCGGCCTTATCAGTTTGAACCAGGACGGTTGAGACCGGCTGAGCGGGCGAGCCGCGAGCGCTTTGTCCGTGGGCATCCATAGAGCGATGGTCGCGATCGAAATCGATCGACGGCGCTTCCACGATATTCGCGTCCTGCCAAAGCCGGGCGTTCCCGGTATAGAGGGCGACAGCCGGGGTGCCCTGCACAGTCATGGAACGAGCGGTTACGTGGATCGGGCTCGACGAGGACAACAGCGCGCCATCGGGTTGCGATTTCAGATTGCTGTAGGTACTCTTGACGTCGCCCTCGGCGAACGCGTCTCCCGTACTCCGATTCAAACGCATGGTGCGCGCCGTGGTCGTCATGCCGCCATCCACTACGCGCGGGGAGCCGGTGAGCAGCAAAACTTGGTCGGAAGGGGTATAGCGGGCGAGATCTCCCCATGCCTTGCGCTCTCCATCCGCATAGGTAACGCCTCCCTGTTGCACAATGGATTCGATGCCGCTGCCGGTTTGAAAGGAAGCATCCACGACTCGGCTGGTGCTGACCCGATCCGGCTGCCCGGGATTCTGGTTGACGATGCGGGCGTCGGGCGCGCCGTGGACGGAGGAGAGCTGTCCCAAGTCGTCGAAATGGGCTTCAAACTTTCCCGCAGTCACCAGGGTTTGCTGGCCAGCGCCGGACCCTCCGGGGCGGATGCCGATCTGCGCCGCACCGGAAGTTTCCGCCCGCGTGAGACGGCGTCCCTCCATAACAAAAAAATCGACAATCGCTGCCGTAAGCTCCAGATCCTGGGCCCGGGATGCATCGCCGGATGGCTTCTGATGCTGCGCCAGTTTCACATTCTCTTCCGCACGGACCTTGGCCAGGAGATTCTTTGCGGAAAAATCGAGCCGTACGTGGCCGGCATTGGCCCGTATCGGTTGCGCACCAACAGTCTCTGCCTGGACATTTCCGGAAAGAACCGCGGTTTTCAGCGCGCCTCCCCGCTCCGTCATGTTGAGTTCGAGTTGCTCGGCTCGCGCTTCCGCTCCAGTCGGACCGGCGGTCTGGACCAGTACGTTCCCTTGCGCCCGAACGCTGTCCAGCGTGTTGTCATTGCGCAGAAAGAGGGTGGCTTCGTCGGCCGCGCATCGCCGCCCACCACTTTGCACCAGAGGATGTTGGAGCACGACCCGGTGCGGATCCTTGGTGATGGTTCCGCGTGCCGCGGTTATGATTGCCGGACTGGCGCCGCCGAACACTAGATTGACCTGAGATTCCATGGTGAGCACATTGGTTCTGGCGAGATAGCTCATGCCCACCGCTGATCCGGCCGCTTGCACTACGCGAAACTCGACTTTCTCCTTGGTGTAGGCGTTGCCGGTCTTCTGATTGAAAACCAGTCCGCTGGTCTTGAGGTGGATGGGATTCTTGAGTTCCTTGGGTGGCGCCTGATCCGGGCTGGTCAAGCCTCCAGGGTTCGATTCCAGGTCAATCTGAACCGGACCTTGGGCGGTGACGTCGCCGGATTGCTGGTCGTATTCGAAGTCGGCGCCATAGATTTGGTCGAAGCGGCCGGAATCGCGGCCGTAGAGGGTAATCTCCACGTCATGCAATTCGGCGTGTCCTCCCTGCTTGAACTGGACTGCCTTGCTGGCCTGGATTCGGAACAGGGTGCGTCCTTGCTCGGACTTGGAGACCGTGAACCCGGTCGCACTTTGCTTGATTTCCAGGCCGATCTTCTCTGGCACTTGCTTCAGGGCGTTCTGCACCCGATGACGGGCGTAGAAATACACTCCCGCCACGACTAATACTGCGGCGATCGCAGTCGCGGCAAACCAGCGGCGCAGGCGGGCTATGGGGAGAGGCATCTGAAAACAGTGTAATTGGTAGGGGTGAGCAGCTGGTAGCGAGTAGCTAGGAGCTAGGAGCCAGTAGTCGCCGCCGTCTCCTTCTTCTCTTCCGTGTCCTCCGTGTCCTCCGTGGTTTTCTTTTCACTCTTGAAATCGCGGAGTGAGAGTTCCAAGCCCCCAAATTCGGGATGGTCGTTATGGTCGAGGGTGAAAGCGATCTCCATGACATCGCCAGGGAGAAGGTGCGCCTGCTCCATCCGTTCCGCCATACGCCAGCCGAGGGCATTGTAAGTGACGGATTTGCGCCAGTTCTCAGTTCTTGCTTCCCGGTTCTCGGAGCGGCGGCGAATGGCGGCTGAATCCGGGTGGCAGTTCGGCGTCACCCGCACGGCGGCGTCGCTAAGTTCCGCGCCCGAGTCCAAGTCCGAGTCTACGGGCCGAGGGTTCGAAGCCAATCTTAGTTTGACGTGCTTTTCTTTCAATATGCGCGGCGGCGTTGCTAGCCGGACATTGTAGGCCGCAAATACCGGTTCCGGATTGCGACTGCCGAACGGTTCGAGAAGCTGCAACGCACGAAACAACTCCGGCGTGATCTGGTCCAACGGCAACTCGCCAGCCAACTCAAGAACCGGTTCGAAATCCGAGAGGCTCAAGTGTTGGCGGGCATAAACATCCAGGCGAGAGCACAGCTCGGGTAACCGCGCAGCCGGCAAAGTGAATCCGACCGCGTGCGAGTGGCCGCCAAAGCGGGTGAACAGCTCCGAACACGACTCCAGCGCGTTCAACAAATGAAATGGCCGGATGGACCGGCCTGAGCCGTGCGCTTCCTCGCCATCGCGGGAGATCACCAGCGTGGGACGCCCGTAGCGCTCGACCACGCGGGTGGCTGTGATTCCGATCACCCCCCGGTGCCATCCCTCGCCATCAATCACCAGGCAGAAGGAATCCAGCAGCGCCGGCTCTTCGGCGAATCGGGCATCGATGGCATCGAGAATCCGGCGTTCTTCTTCTTGGCGGTCGGTGTTGAGCTTGTCAAGCTTGTTCGCGATCTCGCGAGCGCGGGCTGCATCCTTCACGCTGAAGAGTTCGATCACGTCGCGGGCCACATCCATGCGGCCCGCAGCGTTGATTCGCGGGGCAATGCGGAATGCGACTTCACCCGTGGTCAATGGACGCCCACCCACCTGCGCGACTTCCAGCAGCGCCTTGAGGCCTGGATTCACCGCCGAGCGCAGAGCCTCTAGGCCAAGCTTGGCGAAAACCCGGTTCTCGCCAGTCAGGGGCACGGTATCGGCAATGGTCGCAATCGCCACAATTTTCAAAAACGACTTGAGCAAAGATGCCTGGTCGCGATCCTTGAGCCGCCGCTCCATCAAAGCCTGCGCCAGCTTGAAAGCAACCCCGGCGCCGCAGAGCGCTTTGCAGGGATAATCGCAGCCCGGTTGATTCGGATTGAGGACAGCCAGGGCGGTGGGCATGCCGTTTTGGCCAGGCAGATGATGGTCAGTGACAATCAGGTCCACGCCCAAGCGCGCTGCAGTTTCCGCCGCCGCAAAGGCGCGGATGCCGGTATCTACGCTGATGATGAGATGAATGCCCGCGGCGGCCGCGCGCTCAATGACATCGCCGCGGAGGTCGTAGCCTTCTTTAATGCGGTGAGGAACGTGGAAATCCGCGGAGCCGCCGCACAGTTCGATCGCGGTTTTCAAAATCACAATCGCGGTCGTGCCGTCTACGTCGTAGTCGCCGTAGATCAGAATGCCTTCCTTGCGCTCGATGGCGGCCTCCAGACGGTCAACCGCAGCCTTCATACCAGTCATCAGATACGGCGAGTGCAGGTGGGAAAGCGAAGGATTCAGAAAGCGATCGGCGGCTTCAGCATCGGTAATACCACGCACGACGAGGAGGCGAGCGAGAGTGGAAGCGAGCTCGGGATAATTCAGACCGAGTTTGGAGCTGGAGCGTAGTTCGGCGCTGAGAAGTTCGATCTGATTGGCGTCAGCGCTTTTGAAAACCCATTTCATGAATTACGAGCAACATTGTAGCGCCGCCGTCTCGGCGGCCGTCCCCACATGGAACGAGACGGGCGGGGACGCCCGTCCTCCCATTAAGATCTACGGTTCGTCGTCTTGATCAGGCTCGTCGATGGGGAGGCCGGCGAAATCTTCCGCCATTTCTAGGATGCCCTGGTAACGCTCGTACCACGGAGTGGAGGCTTCGTACACCATCACCACGCCCTGATGCGCGAAGCCGAGTTGCACGAAACCGGTCTTGCCGACGTAAGTCCGCAGCCAGCGCGCATCCTCCAGGTCTTCATCGTTGCTGAACTCGGCGCTGCTCAGGCGCTGAATCATCGCATCGAGTTCCTCCCGTTCCAGCCGCCATGAATCCATGATCAGAAATGGCGCATCCGCCGCTTTCGCGAGTTCGACGAAATCCTTCCAGCCATCCGGATTGTCCTCTGACTTCCAGCTGACACACTGCACCTCTTCGTAATCAATGAACCCAGGGAAGCGGCGCAGGCCATGGCCCTCGATGAAGGCGATCATGTCGTCTTTAAGGCTGGCGAGATCATCAGGCAGCGGCGACATCGGGATATCAAGCATTGTATGCCGGATGCCAGCTATCAGGCTACAGCCGGCAAGACCAAGCACTCAGCATTCAGCACTCAGCACTTAGTCCTTCGCGACAGGCACAATGGCAGCTGCTTTTTTTCCAAGGTTGAGATCGTTCTCTTCGTCGAACTGATTGCTGAGTGCTGAGTGCTGTTGTGCTAGACTGTTTGTTTCACATCTCACATCCGATCCGCATCATGCTTCTTTCCAAAGAATATGTGAGCTATCTAGCCCGCGAAGTCACCAAAAAGCTCATAGCCGGCGAGTTCATCGAGACCAAGGCAATCGCCGCGGTCACGGAGAAGGTGCACGCTTCCATGCTTGAGGAGTTGTCGCTCGAGGACCGCATCAATGACGAAGTGCGCGTTATCCTGGAGGCCTATTCCGCCGAGATGCAGAAGACCGGCGCCAACTATCAGGAAATGTTTCGCAAGGTGAAGAACGAACTGGTGCGCAAGTACAAGGCGGTGTTGTGAGAGTCAGCCGCGACAAAGTCAATAAAGTGGCGCACGGGATCACGGACGCCCTGGCCGAGATGGACCAGCTGGATTTTGTGGAAGACCGGAATACGATCCGGCTGGAAGTGCGCAAGATCCTGGAAGAACTGCTCAACAAGGAAGAAAAAATCGATCAGGCCGCCCGGCAGAAGATCGAAAGCCAAAAACGCACCATCCTGGAAGGCAGCCAGGAGTGGGACATTCTGTACCGCAAGTACTATAACGAAGAAGTGAAGAAACTGGGGATGTAGACCGAGTTTCCTGAAAAAAAACCCGCGCCGCAGCGCGGGGCTGATACAGCGGGACGAAAGTTCAGGCCGCCGCTCTCCGCGTCACAATGCGCTGCAAACGCTGCCGGTATAGCTCGGCGCGGCGCATGATCTCCTTGTGCGGGTGACTCAGCATCCACTCCTGCCGCGGCGTGCGCCGGCGCTCGCGACGGCTGCCGACGTTGCCCCGGCTCATCATATTCGGCTGCTTCTGGGCGGTTTGCTGCTGCCAGCCACTGCCGGAGTTGACGTCGAACACTCCAATGTAGCCGCCCGGAAGCAATTGCAGTGGTCCCTGGATTTGTTTCGTCTGGTCGAACTGGGTTGAGCCCGGCGTGCGGAAGTTCTCGAACCAGGATGGGAAGACGAAGTCTGAGAGTTGGATGTTGTCGATCTGGTACCCGAGGTTGTCCGTCTCGCAGGCATCGCAGACTTCGTAGGCGTAGAGTATCCCGGTGCTTTGGTCGTTCTGCACAAACACCGTCAGGTTGATGTTGGGATCGGCCAGCATCTCCAGCAGTTCGTGGCTGGCCGTGACCGTCCACTGCGTGCCGTATTTCAAATCAGTCCCGGCGAATACTTTGCCGACCGGAAGCCCGTCGGGGGTGAGGTCGTGATATCCGAGGGCGCCCGCCTGATCGGAATCGTCAAGAATGGTTAGCCACCATGTGCCTGTCGGAGGCGTCGTACCAGTGGGAATGAAAGTAAGTTCAGCATCGACTCCCCAGGCAGGGCGGAAGTCGTTGGTCACTTGCTTCTGCAATGTGGCGACCACCGGATTAATCTCGTTGTCGGTTAATACGGTGCTGGCGTTGATGACGGAAATTTGAATTGGAGCTAGTTGAGGCATGTGCTTCTCCTTTCAAAGAGATTCGGAGAACGCGCAAGGGGAATTGCGTGACTCTGTGTTCTTGAGGATTACGCGGGCATTCGCTGAAGGCAAGGGATTTCGCTGGTATTTGCAATGGCTTTGCCCATTCTGGGCCAGAACGTAGACATTCGCAGCCTCTGACAGCTAGGACTCGGGGCTTTGACCCGTCACCAGCCGATGTGACAGGCTGCCTTCTGAACTTATTTTTCCAGCCTCAAACTTATGATCCTGCTGGTTCCCGGCCCCCTGCTGGCTGAAAAAGTGTGCATTTTCGCACTCTGGAGCAGTACCATTGTCACGGGTTCAAGTGACGTGTGTCACGGCGGAAGTGGGGCCGTAAGGACTTAAATGACTTGTTACCAGTTGTGCGCTTGGCACAGAGTTCCAAGCAGCAACACCCGCATCGAAAAAGCATTCTTACCTTGGAGGGTATAAACATGACTGTGATGACACCGCCCGGAATCAAGACTCCGGGTGATTACATTGAAGACGTAATGACCACCGTAAAGGCGAAGAACCCAGCCGAACCTGAGTTTCACCAGGCCGTGCTGGAAGTACTGGATTCTCTTCGTCTCGTGCTGCAGAAACATCCCGAGTATCGCTCGGCGAAGATTCTGGAGCGTATCACCGAACCTGAGCGCGTCCTGATGTTCCGCGTGCCCTGGTTTGACGATCGCGGAGAAATCCAAGTCAACCGCGGCTTCCGCATCGAGATGAACAGCGCCATCGGCCCCTACAAGGGCGGACTGCGTTTCCATCCGTCGGTGAACCTCGGCATTCTGAAGTTTTTGGCGTTCGAGCAGGTATTCAAGAATTCGCTCACCACGCTGCCCATGGGCGGCGGCAAGGGCGGATCGGATTTTGATCCCAAAGGCAAGAGCGACAACGAAGTCATGCGGTTCTGCCAGAGCTTCATGACTGAACTGTCGCGTCACATTGGGCCGGATACCGACGTTCCAGCGGGCGATATTGGCGTTGGCGGACGGGAGATCGGTTTCTTGTTTGGCCAATACAAGCGCCTGCGCAATGAGTTCACCGGCGTCCTGACCGGCAAGGGTCTGAACTGGGGCGGTTCGCTGATTCGTCCCGAAGCCACCGGATACGGCTGCGTGTATTTCGCCGCCGAAATGCTGAAGACCAAGAAAGACACGCTGGAAGGCAAGCTCTGCCTGGTTTCGGGCAGCGGCAACGTTTCCCAGTACACCATTGAAAAGCTGCTGGATCTGGGGGCGAAGCCGGTCACGGCATCCGACTCAGACGGCGTTATCTACGATCCAGATGGTATTGACCGCGAGAAGCTGGCCTGGATTCTGGAGCTGAAGAACGTGCGTCGTGGACGCATCCGCGAATTCGCGGACAAGTTCAAGAAGGCGATCTTCATGCCCACCGACATCAAGCTGGAACACAATCCGATCTGGAACATCAAGGCGGACTGCGCATTCCCAAGCGCCACGCAGAATGAGATCAAGGCGAAGGATGCCGCGAATCTCCTGAAGAATGGCGTGAAGCTGGTTGCCGAGGGCGCGAACATGCCAAGCACGCTCGAAGCCACCAAGATGTTCCTGGATGCGAAGATCCTGTATGGACCGGCCAAGGCTGCGAATGCTGGCGGCGTGGCAACATCCGGCCTCGAGATGTCCCAGAACAGCGCACGGCTGAGCTGGACGCGTGAGGAAGTAGATGATCGGCTGCACAAGATCATGATCGCCATCCACAAGAACTGCTTCGAAACGGCCGAGAAATACGGCACGCCGGGCAATCTGGTGAATGGAGCCAACATCGGCGGCTTCCTCAAGGTCGCCAATGCCATGCTGGATCAGGGACTGGTGTAGCAACGTGTAGGGCGGACACTCCTGTCCGCCTTTCTGTAGAGACGTTGCTTGCAACGTCTCCGGTATATGATGCGGGGTGGACAAGTTCCACCCCGCAAGTTTTTGGGGATGAATTGCACTGTCATCCTGAGCGCAGCATCTGCTTCGCGAAGCGAAGCAGATGCGGAGTCGAAGGACCCCTAGCAGCGTGGGTCAGGATGAATGTCGAAAGGCGTTTTCGCGAGGCTGCTGGGTGAAAATTCCCTGCGAGACCGGTGCCAAGGTTCAGAGCCACGGGGTCCTTCGACTGCGCGATCGTTCGCTTTGCGAACGATCACTTCGCTCAGCAGAGCTTGAGGGCGCCGGTGAATTCGTGAGAGAACACAGGTACTACGTCTACATCGTCGGCAGCCGCACAGGCACTCTTTACATTGGCATGACCAACAATCTTTACCGACGAGTATTGGACCACAAGAGCGGTGAGTTTGAAGGGTTTGCCAGCAACTACGGTTGCAATCGCCTCGTTTACTCCGAGAGCTTCGATGATGTTCGAAAGGCCATTGATCGCGAGAAGCAGTTGAAGGGTTGGCGGCGTGAGAAAAAGATCGCTCTAATTGAGTCGATGAATCCGAGATGGGCTGACCTGGCGGAGAAATGGGGAGCGCAAATGGCTTTTGCCGGCGAGTCGATTAAGAGTAGATAGTGTCATCCTGAGCGCAGCAAACGCTTCGCGAAGCGAAGCAGATGCGGAGTCGAAGGACCCCTGATCAGTGTAGGTCGAAATGAATGTAGCAAGGCGTTCTCACAAGGCTGCCAAGTGAGAATTCCCTGCGAGGCTGGTGCCAAGGCTCAGAGTTACGGGGTCCTTCGACTGCGTCATCGTGCGCTTCGCGCACGATCACTTCGCTCAGGATG
>Ga0209415_10005049_pt1 | contig 23902 bp, 23 predicted proteins | sample PeaSoiSIISIP2007_FD_187696 | JGI IMG/M metagenome (GOLD analysis project Ga0209415, IMG submission 187696) | Peat soil microbial communities from Weissenstadt, Germany - SII-SIP-2007 (SPAdes) (version 2) | ecosystem: Environmental > Terrestrial > Soil > Wetlands > Peat | place: Germany... | reverse complement strand
TCACCGCTCGCTGACGCTCGCGGTACCGACGGCGGCCGAGCCGCCGTCCACGATCCGCTCGAGAATCACGCTCCCCCATTTAGACTAGAGCAGCGCGGCGCCGATCACGCCCGCGCTGTCGCCAAGCGTGTGTTTGACGATGGCGGTGCGGAGCTCGTCGTTGAAGACCCACCGGAGGACGGCGGACGGGCCGCATGCGTAGAGGACGTCGAGGTTCGAGACGCCGCCGCCGAGGACGATTACGTCGGGATCGAGGATGTCGATGACTGTGGCAATCGCGCGGCCGAACGCCTCGACGAACGCGTCCATCGTGGCGTCTGCGTCTGCGTCTTCGCTCGTCCGCCCCGCGATCTCGGCGACCCCTCGGCTCACCCCGCTGCGCAGGGCGTAGGCGCGCTCGATGGCGGGGCCGCTCAGGAACTGCTCGACGCAGCCGCGGCGGCCGCAGTAGCACGGCAAGTCCGCCGCGGGGTCGAGCGCGACGTGGCCCCACTCGCCCGCGATCCCCTGCGCGCCATCCCACACGTGCAGGTCGTCGCCGGACCGGAGGACGACCCCACCACCGACGCCCGTGCCGAGGATGGCGCCGAACGACACGCGCGCCAGGCGGGACGCGCCGTACGTCGCCTCGGCGAGCGCGAAGCAGTTCGCGTCGTTCGCGAAGGCGAGCGGCCCGGGCGTGGACGCGGGGAACCTCGCCGCCAGCGCACGCGCGAGGTCCGCGCGAAACGGACGCCCGTTCAGGCACGTCGTGTTCGAGTTCTTGACGAGCGGCACCTGGGAGCGCGACCCGTCCTGCCGCCGGAACGTGACGTTCCCCGGCATCCCGACGCCGACCGGCGGCAGCCCGTCCAGCCCGGCCTCCCGGGCCACGTCGACGACGAGCTGCGCCGTCGCCTCGACGACGTGGTCGTAGCCCGCCTCGCGCCGGGTCTCGACGCGCCGCCGCGACAGTGTGTCGGGCTCGTCGTGACCTATGCGCAGGACGGCCCCCTCGATCTTCGTTCCCCCCAGATCGACGCCGAGCCGGATCGCCACTGCCAGTCACCTCACCATGCGCTCGAGCCGCTCGATGGCGCGCTCGAGTGTGGTCATGGGAGGCCCGAACGAGAAGCGGACGTGGTTCTTGAAGCGAGACGCCCGCCCCTGACGGCGCTTGCCGGGGTTCACGTCGAAGAACTCGCCCGGGACGACGATGATCTTCTCCTCGAGGCCGGCGCGGAAGAGGCCCATCCCGTCGTTCATCGGCGCCGGGAGCTGGTCGACGCTCCCCCAGACGTAGAATGTCCCATCCGGCGGGCGATCCACCCTTACCCCGATGCGCTCCAGGTTCGACAGGAGGAAGTCGCGCTTGAGCCGGAAGGCGGCCTGGATCGCCTTCGTCTCCGCGACGACGTGGTCCTCCGCGAGCAGCGGCACCGCCGCGCGCTGCAGCGGCTTGGTCCCGCCTCCGTCGAGGAACGAACCCGCGCTCGCCAGCGCCTCGACGATGTCCTTCGGCGCGAGGGTCCAGGTCACCCGCCAGCCGGGGTACCGCCAGTTCTTCGTGAAGCCGTCGAAAATGACCACCGGATCGCGTTCCACGTCCTCGACGTAGCGCGCCGCGCTCTCGACGGGGAGGCGTCCCGGCGGCGTCCGGTAGACGTAGTGCGAGTAGAACTCGTCGAGGAGCAGGGCGCAGTCGAGGTCGCGCGCCGTCGCCACCCAGCGCGCGAGCTCTTCGCCCTCGACGAGCTTGCCCGTCGGGTTGCACGGGTTGCTCATCAGGATGGCGCTGAAGCCGCGGCCGAGGATCTCGCGGCGGAGATCGTCCGCGCCGAACGCGTACCCGCGCTCGCCCTCAAGCAGGATCGGGATGGCCGTGAACGCCTTGAAGATGTCGAGGAGCTCCTCGTACGCCGTGTAGTCGGGCAGGAAGTGGCCGAGGTTGACGTGCCCGAGGCTCGCCGCCGCCCGGGTGAGCGCCGCGCGCCCGCCGCCCGAGATGCACACGTTCTCGGCGGAGTACTGCGACGGCATCCCGCGGCGGTAAAGGCTGTTGTAGAGCGACGCGATCGCCTCGCGCAGCTCCCACACCCCGGCGACCGGCGCATACTCCTGGTCGTCGAGCGCGATCTCGATGCGCCTGACGCGGGCCGGAGCGCCCGGGAGGTCCCCGGTCTCCGGCTGCCCCTGACCCAGGTTGCACCAGTCCGTGTCGGCCGGCGAGAACCCGCGCTTCTGCGCCTCGGTCGTGACGTAGATGACGCCCGTCCGCGGCACGGACCGGAAGGCGCTGTGTTCGTCGGACATCGTCGCCGTTAGGGTACCTTGCCGGCGTGCAGCGTGCCGAACGGCAAATCGACGCGGTCGTCGTGGGCGGCGGGATCGTAGGCCTGGCGACGGCGCGCGCGATCCTCGGCGCCCGCCCGGGAGCGTCCCTCGTCGTTCTGGAGAAGGAGCCGGAGCTCGCGGTGCACCAGACGGGCCGCAACAGCGGCGTCATTCACTCGGGCCTCTACTACAAGCCGGGATCCCTCAAGGCGCGGACGTGCGCTCGCGGGCGTTCGCTATTGGAACGCTTCTGCGAGGAGAACGGCGTGCCCTTCGAGCGATGTGGGAAGGTGGTCGTCGCCACCACCGCCGCGGAGGCTGCGCGTCTGGAGGAGGTCGAGCGCCGGGGACGCGCGAATGGCCTCACCGGCGTCCGCCGCATCTCGACGGACGAGCTGCACGAGCGCGAGCCGCACGTGGCCGGCGTGGCGGCGCTCTTCGTGCCCGAGACGGGGATCGTGGACTACCGGGAGGTGGCGGCGGCGTACGCACGCGAGATCGAGCACCGCGGCGGCGAGGTCCGAAAGAGCACGATGGTCACGGGCATCGTGAGGTCGGGCGAGCGCGTCATCGCCGAGTCCACCGCGGGCGACTTCGAGGCGCGCGTCCTCGTCGCCTGCGCGGGCCTCGGGAGCGACCGGGTGGCGAGGATGGCCGGGATGACGATCGACGTGACGATCGTCCCGTTCCGCGGCGAGTACTGGATGCTCGCGCCGGAAAGGGCTCACCTCGTGCGAAACCTCATCTACCCGGTTCCCGACCCTGCGTTCCCCTTCCTCGGCGTGCACTTCACCCGTCGCATCCAGGGCGGCATCGAGGCCGGCCCCAACGCCGTGCTCGCCCTCGCGCGCGAGGGCTACTCGCGCACGAGCTTCGACGTGCGCGACGCGCTCGAGATCGCCCGCTGGCCCGGCTTCTGGAAGATGGCGAGCAAGCACTGGCGCTCGGGGATTGCGGAGCAGTGGCGATCCCTCAGCCGCGTCGCCTTCGCCCGCGCGTGCGCCACGCTCGTCCCCGAGGTCACCGAGGCCGATCTCTCCCCGGGCGGCTCCGGCGTGCGCGCCCAGGCCCTCGCACGCGACGGCACCCTCGTCGACGACTTCGTCATCGAGGAGGCCAATCGGATGGTCCACGTCCTCAACGCTCCCTCCCCGGCCGCCACGGCGTCCCTCGCGATCGGCGAGGAGATCGCGGCCCGCGCGCTGCGCTGGCTGTAGCTAGGAGCCCGAAGGGCAACGCCTTACGGGCTGCTAGACCAGCGCGCCCGCCTTCTTCACGATGTCGCGCACCGCGTCCGGCGACACGCCCGCCGCGGAGCCGACGGCCTTCAGGACCTCGACCTCCGTCTTGTCGATCCCGTTCGACGCTCGCGCGACGACCGCCGCGAAGTACAGCCCCACCGGCGCCTGCCCCAGCCCCGCCAGCCGCTTGCCGACCGCCACGGCGCGCGCCGCCGCGCCCTCGATCTTCGCGCGCTCGGCGCACTCCTCCAGGAGCGTGTCGGCCTCCCACTCGACCACCGCGCCCTCGGAGAGGATCTCGATGGCACGCACCATCGTTTCCCGCTCCGTCGCGTCGACCTCTCCGTCTGCCAGCGACGCGAGGAATCCCGCCTCCACGGCGGCCGCGAACACCTCGCTCTGCCGCGGGACCTGCAGCTCCTTGCGGATGCTCGCGGCCTGGGCCTCGAGATCGGCGATGGCGGACTTCGGGTCGGACTGTTTCTTGGCCATCTGCTCCTCCGGTCGGATTTCTATTCCCGAGGGTATAGCGCGGTAGGATGCGCGTACATGCGAACCTCGCGCCGGCTCGCGCTTCGACTCGCCCTCGCCATTCCGATGGGGCAGCTCGCGCTCTGGGCCCCGGGGTGCAAGATCAACGGCGAGCGCCCCCGCGAGCTCGGCCCCCCCCCGCCCGCCGGCGTCTTCACGCACGGCCTCGACGGGGGAAAGCGCGGGATCGACGGCGGCGGCATGGTCCTCGTCCCCGCGATGCCCGAAGACTTCCCGAAAGACATCCCCCTCTACCCCGACTCGACGGTGGCGCTCGGCGGCCGGGTCACAGGCCCCGGGGGCAAGCCGTCCTGGTCGCTCACCGTGACGACCGCCGACCCGAAGGAGCAGGCGATCGCCCGCTACGCGGCCGTCCTGAAGGGATTCGAGAAGGGCGTCGACCTGGACATGGGCGACTCGGAGCTCTCCGTTTGGAAGAACGCCGAGTACGACATGATCCTCATGTACGGCACGTCGGTCGACGGAAAGACGACCGTCACGCTCAACGTCGCGTCGAAGTGATGCCGGGCCGTGCCTATTCCGCGGCGCCGTCGCCGGACGTCCCGCCGCCTTCCGCGGGTCCGGCTTCGCCCATGGGGAATCCTCCGTCGCGTGAGAAGCTCCCGTCGAAGTTGTACCCACCGTCGCGTGGCGTGTAGCAGATCATGAAGCCGGCCATCCCCCCGCACGTGGCTCCGCCGGAGCAGTCCGCCTGGGAGGCGCACAGCTCGAATCCCATCGCCGGGCATGGCCCCGCAGTGCACGATGCGTTGAAGCTGCGGCCACCGAACGTGCCGCAGCAGACCTCGGAGCTCTGGCACTGAGCGGGGCTCGTGCAGGCGATCTGGCTTCCACCGTCCGGGCACGAGTCGGCGCACGACTCGGTCAGGTTGAAGCCCCCCTCGCCCATGCTGACACAGCACACCTGCGGGGCGGCGCACGTCGTCATGCCGCACGGGATACCCCCGTCACTCGGAGCGCCTCCCGAGCTCGACGCGCCGGACGAGGAACTCCCGTCCTCCAGGGTTCCGCCGCCGCTGGTGGTGCCAGTGCCACCGCCGTCGGGGCTGGCCTTGTTCGACGTGGATCCACCGCACGCCGCCGCGAGCGCGACGCCGAACGAAACTGCAAAAAGGGCCCTGGTCCTGGTCATAGCGATGCCTCCCGCCTCGTGAGTGTGCCGGCGGCACCCGAACGGATCTATCCCGATTGCCTCTTTCGAGGCTAGCCAGACGTCCACGACGCTTTTTTGCGGTGTGACTGCACCCGGGGAGTCAGCGGTACGTGCGCACGAAGAAGTACGCGGTCATCCCCCAGGCCACCGCGAGCACGAGCGACCGCACGTCCTTCGGGTCGATGCGACGGGCGAAGGCCGCCCCCGCATAGCCCCCCGTGATTCCGCCGGCGATCATCACCACGCCGGGCGCCCAGTCGACGGCGCGGGCCACGATGAACGCGACGACGGCGACGCCGTTGATGAGCGTGCCGAGCAGAGTCTTCAGCGCGTTCATCCGGTGGATCTCGGACATGCCGAGCACCGACAGGATGGCGAGCATCACGATGCCGGCCCCACCGCCGAAGTACCCGCCGTAGACGGCGACGGCGAGCTGCGCGACGGTGGCCAGCCCGAGGGGCATTCGCGAGCCCCCGACGAGGCGCCTCGCCAGCCGACCGCCGAACGAGAAGAGCACCGTCGCGAAGAGGAGCAGCCAGGGAATGATCAGGACGAACGCGTGCTCCGATGTGCGAAGGAGGAGGACGGAGCCGGCCAGGCCGCCGGCGAGGCTGGCGATGCCGAGCGGGGGAAGCTCGCGCCGGACGTCGCGCAGCTCGCGCCGATAGGCCAGCGCGCTCGAGAGGCTCCCCGGCCAGAGCGCGATCGTGCTGGTCGCGTTCGCGCGGACCGCGGGGACGTGCGCGAAGAGGAGCGCGGGAAACGTGATGAAGCTGCCGCCGCCTGCGACCGAGTTGATCGCGCCGCCGAGGGTCGCGGAGACGAAGAGGAGGACACCCGTCCCGAGCGTCACGGCGTCACGTGGAGCGCGTGAAAAGCAGGAGCTTGTAGTCGGAAAGCGGCGCAAGCCAGGGCGACGCGTCGAGGAGGCGCTCGCCCGCGCGGAAGATCGGGCCGACGATCGCGCGGGGCAGATCGCGCACGCTGAGCACGAGGCGCAGCGGGACGAACCCCATGCGGTCGGCGTGCGAGAGCGAGAGGCCCGCCCGGTTCGCTGCGGCGATCCAGTCCTCGACGCCGAGGCGCAGGACGCGGCGCAGGAGCGGCGATCGGTGGATCGGCTCGAGGAGCAGCACCCGTCCACCCCGGCGGACGAGCCGCGCGACACTGGCGATCGCGAGATCGAGCGACGCCGCGTCCCGGCACGCGACCGACAGGCACCCGAGGACGATTGCGTCGTCGAACACGCCGGCGCCGATCGCGTCCAGCCCGGCGACGACGTCCCCCACCACGAAGCGCACGAGGCCGGAGGTCACCAGCGCCGTCGACTCGTTGCACGCGGCCTCGACGGTGGCCGGCGAGAAATCGACGCCGACGACCTTGCCCGCGCCGCGCTGCTCGGAGAGCCACCGCGAGATCCGCCCAGTTCCACACCCGACGTCGACGATGCGCCGGCCGCGGATGTCCCCGAGGGCGCGGGCGACGATCTCGCGCTGCCGCTCGTCCCACAGCTCGTTGAACACGTTGGACGGCCAGAGCGAGCGCGCCATCCCACGGCGCGCCGAGGCGCGCGCGTCCCAGTATGACGGCGCGCCGTAGATGGCGTCGCGTGCACGCCTCTCCCTGAAGAGCTGCCAAACGCCGGACGAGCCCGTTCCGTTCGTGCCTGTCGACGTCAAATCGCCGCCTCCTCGAGGGCCTCGCCCCGCGTCTCGATCCGCAAGCGCGAGAGCGCGGCGTCGGCCCGGGACGTCGCCTCGGCGCGCGTCGCGCCGTGCGCGAGGGCGTACGCCGCCCGCTTCGCGCTGTCGGTGAGCGGCAGGACGCGGCCGCCGACCGAAACGAACACCTCGGCGTCATCCACCCCGATCAGCGCGCGGGCCTCGTCGATGCCGCCCACCACGGTCACGTTGCCCGGCCGCGCCACGAGGAACTTCGCGATCGCGCCGCCGTGCACAGGCGACACGGGACCCTGCCGCTCGAGCGCCGAGCTGCCGAGCGCCACGCCGAGCACGCGGTCGTACAGATCGACCCCGCTCGCGAGACGGGTCACGTCCGCGTCGAAGCCGCCGCCGAGGCGGGCCGCCGTCTCGAAGAGAAAGCAGCCGCGTGGTCCGAGAGCGACCTGCGAGTAGCACGGCCCGCGCACGTGCCCGAGCGCCGCCGCCCCCCGCCGCGCCTCCTCGACGACACGCATTTCGTCGCTGGCCCGGAGCCCGGACGGATAGACCTCGGCGATCATGACGCCCAGCGGCCGCTTGCCCGGCACCGTGATCCGCTCCGTGACGCAATAGCTGACGAGGCGCCCGTCCTCGATCCAGCCGTTGACCGAGTATTCGTGCCCGTCGATCCACTCCTCGACGACGACGAGCGGGAGGCCGGCGCTCGCCGAGTGCGCGCGCGCCTCCTCGAACGCGGGCGCGAGCTCCGCTTCGCTCTCGACGCGGGCGACGCCCCGCTGCCCCCACCCGCGCGCCGGCTTGACGACGAGGGGGAAGCCCCGCTCCTCCGCGAGAGCCCGCGCATCCTGCAGCGTGCGGCAGCGCGCGAACGCCGGGACCGCCAGCCCCTCGGCCGCATAGGCGGCGCGCATCGCGTCCTTGTCCTGGCAGCGGCGCACGGTCTCGGGATCGGCGTAGAACGGTAGGCCCAGACGGGCGACGACGTACGCGGTGCTCTTGAGCGCGACCTCGCTCCCCGTCGTGGTCACGGCGCGCGCGCCCACGCGCCCGGCGAGCGCGCAGAGCCCATCCACGTCGCCCGTCGACACCTCGTGAAACTCGTCCGCCAGCGCCACCGCGATCGCGCGCGGGTTCATGTCCGCGCCGACGACGCGGAGGCCCATACGCTTCGCCGCGCGCACCAGGGAGAGCTGCGGGAACCCGCACCCCACGACGAGGATGGTCGTCACGACGGCCTCGCGCGTTCTTGCCGCACCTCTAGCCGATCGAAGTTCATCCGCTCGGCGACGTTGTACAGCGGGCGCGCCTGCGCCTGGACGTAGATGCGCGCGATGTATTCGCCGATGACGCTGGTCGCCACGAGCTGCACTCCACCGAGGATGACGACCGCCGCAAAGAGCGACGGCCAGCCCATGATGCCGTAGTTCCAAAGCAGCTTCCGCGCAATCACCCAGGCTCCGAGCCCGAACCCCACCAGGGAGAACACGAGGCCGAGCGTGCCGATGTAACGCAAGGGCTTGCTCGAGAACCCGACGATGAGGTCGAAGGTGTGGTTGACGAGCCTCGTCAGGTTGTAGTGCGTGACGCCGGCGTGCCTCGGCGCGTGCTTGACCTTGACCGTCCCGATTCGCGCCCCCGACCAGACGATCAGCGCGCTGAAGAACTTGCGCCGCTCGGGCATCGACGCCACGAGGCGCGCGATCGGCGCGCTCATCAGGCGGAACGTCGACACGTCCTCGGGCAGCTCGATCTCCATCATCGACCGCATCGCCCACTGCATCGTCCGCGACGCGAGGACGCGGTAGAGCGAGTCCTGCCGCCCCTCGCGCACGCCGTAGACGACGTCGAACCCCTCGTCGCGCTTCGCGATGAGCTTGGGGATCTCCTCGGGGGGATGCTGCAGATCGCCGTCCATCTGGATGAGCCAGCGTCCGGACGCGTTCAGGTAGAGCGCCTCGACGGCGGCCTCCTGCCCGTAGTTTCGCGTGAACCTCACGCCACGGACGCGTGCGTCGCGCGCGGCGAGTCCGCGAAGCAGATCCGGCGTGCGGTCGAACGACCCGTCGTCGACGAAGAGGAGCTCGAACGGGGCGCCGAGCGTTTCCATCGTCGCGAGGACGCGTGCAGCCAGCGCCTCGACGTTGCCCTCCTCGTTGAAGACCGGGACGACGACGCTGTAGGTGACCTCGGGGGCGGCGGAGGGCGTGCTCAGGCGTGACGAAGGTAGCAGGTCCCGCCGCGCCCGGGCCGCGCCACGGATCACGGGCGGGGGCCATGGGGTAAGATTGGACAGCGAGAATGCGACTCCTCGAACGCGTCGTCGAGAAGCCGAGGCAGTGCGCGTATCTCCCGGACCGGCTCGCGAGCCTCGAAGTCCGGGTGATGCTCGACGTGACCGGAGAGGAGATGGACGGCCTCCTCGAGCGCGGGTGGCGGCGCTTCGGCCCCGTGTACTTCCGTCCGGCGTGCGCTTCGTGCTCGGAGTGCGTGAGCCTGCGCGTCGTCGTCGACGCTTTCACGCCGAGCAAGAGCCAGCGGCGCGCGGCGCGGGCGGCGTCACGCCTGCGACGCGTCGTGGGCGCGCCGCGCGTGGACGAGGCGAGGCTCGCGCTGTACGCGAATTGGCACGGGAGCCGCGAGCTCGCGCGCGGCTGGGAGCCCAACCCGCAGACCGCGGAGCGCTACGCCCTGGAGTTCGCGTTCCCGCACCCCAGCGGGCGTGAGGCGGCGTTCTACGACGACGACGCAGGCGGACAGATCGTCGGGGTCGGCCTGTTCGACGAGACCCCGCGCGCGCTGTCGGCGGCGTTCTTCTACTACGATCCCGCGTACGCTCAGCTGTCGCTGGGTGCGGCAAACGTGCTGTCGCTCATCGACGACGCGCGCGCGAGCGGCCGGCGGTACGTGTATCTCGGATACAGGGTCGAAGGGTGCGCGTCCTTGGCATACAAGGGGAAGTTCCGCCCGCACGAGTTATTGCGTGGTTCGCCGGGCCTGGACGAGGCCGAGGCCGTGGACGAGCAAATGGGGGGAATGCGTGGGGAGTGGCGCCCCGCGCTTGCTTGACAGACACCCGGTCCCCGCGTAGTTTCCCGCGCCCCTCATGCCACCGGCGGAGTCCGAACCCCAAGCGGCTGCGAAGAGCCAGGCCCCGGCTCGCGCCCGTGCCCGGACGCCCCACAAGTCATTCGTGATGACGAAGGCGCAGGCCCAGTCCTCGCGCGCCTGGTGGGTGGTCGACGCGACGGACAAGCCCCTCGGCAGGCTCGCGAGCGAGGTCGCCCGGGTGCTCCGCGGCAAGCACAAGCCCGAGTACACCCCTCACGAGGACACGGGGGATTTCGTCATCGTCGTGAACGCCGGCAAGATCGCGCTCACGGGGGGCAAGCTCGACAAGAAGTTCTACTACCGGCACTCCGGCATCCCCGGCGGCTTCCAGGCCGAGAGCTACCGGCACGTCCTCGCGCGCGACCCCACGTTCCCCGTCGAGAAGGCCGTCCGCGGGATGCTCCCCAAGGGCGTCCTGGGCCGCGGCATGCTGACGAAGCTCAAGCTCTACGCGACACCCGACCATCCGCACTCGGCCCAGAAGCCCCTGCCGCTCCCGGTGGCGCTGAAGGTCGCGCCCGCGCCGAAGAGCTGACTTACACTCCCGAAGAGACCCCGCGAAATGCCTACCGCCGACACCCGCACGTACGCCACCGGCAAGCGCAAGACCGCCATCGCGCGCGTCTGGCTCAAGGCCGGAAGCGGCACGATCATCGTCAACGATCTCCCCGTCGACCAGTACTTCGAGCGGGAGACGTCGCGGATGGTCCTGCGGCAGGCGCTCGAGCTCATCGAGGCGCAGGATCAGTTCGACGTGTGGGCGACCTGCTCGGGCGGGGGCAAGGCGTCGCAGGCCGAGGCCATGCGCCACGGCATCGCGCGCGCGCTCATCACCCTCGACCCGGAGAAGCGCGGTGCGGTGAAGCGGGCGGGCTTCCTCACGCGCGACGCGCGGAAGAAGGAGCGCAAGAAGTACGGGCAGCCGGGCGCCCGCAAGCGCTTCCAGTACAGCAAGCGGTAGAGACCCCCCTTCGCCATGGCTCGCGTGAGGCTCGCCCAGTCGCTCCCGGCCTCGCTCCCAGCCATTGCGCTCGCGGCCGCGGGGCTCCTCGCCGCCGCGCCTCGCGCCCACGCGACGATCGTCGAGCGAGTCGTCGCCGTCATCGGCGAGAGGCCGGTGCTCTGGACGGATCTCCTGCGTCGGGCGGTCGCGGGGCGCGTGCAGATACGGCAGCAGACCCGCGACGCGAACGTCGTCATGGTCCAAGAGCAGGAGATGTACAAGGAGCTCCTCGAGCGGATGATCGACGACCGGCTCGAGGAGCAACAGGCCGACCGGGCGCATATCACCGTGGCGTCCGAGGAGATCGACCGCGCCCTCTCCAACATCGCGGCGCAGGCGCAGGCGCAGCAAGGGCGTCCGGTGACGGTGGCGGACGTGATGGCCGAAATCCGCCGCCGCGGGATGTCGGACCAGGACTTCCACGACGAGATCCGCCGGCAGATCCTCGAGGGCAAGCTCATCGAGCTCCGCGTGCGTCCACGCGTTCGCGTGACCGAGCAGGACGCCCACTCGACGTACACGCGATGGGTGGACGAGCTGAAGGAGCAGGAGCCGATGGACGTGCGCATCCTGGCCTTGCGCATCCTGCCGCAGTCGACCCAGGGGCAGGTTCAGGCGCGGATGACGCTGGCGGAGGAGCTCGCGCGGCGCGCGCGCTCGGGAGAGGACTTCTGCCAGCTCGTCTCGCAGTTCAGCGACGACATCCCCACCCGGACCACCTGCGGCTCCCACGGACCACAGCCGTTCGCGACGCTGCTTCCGGCGATCCAGAGCGCCGTGCGCGCGATGGGCGCGGGGGAGGTGTCGGACCCGATTTCGGTATTGATCGGACAGGAGCAGGCCATCCTCATTCTCATGCCGATGGGCAAGGCGCGCGTGCCGCCCTTCGCCGAGGTGAAGGACGAGATGACGCAGAAGGCTCTGATGGACAGCCTCGAGCGCGCGAAAAAGCAGTGGCTCCAGGAGCTGCGGCGAAACGTCTACATCGACGTCCGGCTCTGAGGGCGACGCGGAGGCCCTGACAACCGAGTCGTGGCGAGCGGACCACTGCGTTGGCACAACCCGCCATCCGACTTGGACGCTGCCCGGAACTGGGCTCTCTCTGCGATCGGCCATCGGGGTACGGGCCTTGCACTCGCGGCACGACGATGAGGAGCGTCTTTCTCGGGGTCGCGGTTTCAGTCGCGGTTATTGCCGGACGGGCGGGAAGCGCGGAGGCCCAGGATGCGCCTGCGCCTGGTGCGGCTCGGCCCACCGTCGAGGGCCATCTTCTTCGTCTGCCTTCCGCGCCTCCATTCGACATCGGGTGTGACGGACACGCTGTGGTTCAGGAGGGCAATCGCATCTTCATCGCGTGCGGCGCCGACGGTGTCGTTGAAATCGATGTGTCGAATCCGCTGTCTCCTCGCCGCGCTGGACGGATGCAGACGGCCACGGGAGAGGCGACGGGCCTCTTCGTGCGTGATGGGCGCGTTTGGGTCGAGATCGCCCACGTGGAGGCCAAGCCCGTGCGCGTGGAGGAAGGAGCGGCCGCGGAACCGAGCCAACCCCCTGCACCACCGGAGCCCGTCGCTCCTTCTCCGCCCGAGCCCGCGCCTCGGCGCAGCATCCTGGCGCCGCCGCGTCATGGAGGACTGTGGGAGCTCTCGGCCACGGCGGGAGGCTTCGTCAACCTCGGGCCCGTCGGAGGCGGAGCCTTCGGGTCGGCCTCCGTCGTCTACCGCTTCGACCTTCCGATCGTGATACGCGCGGAGCTCTCGCCCGCAGTCATCGGCTTCGAGAACAACGAGGTGACGACCACGACGCCGCAAGGCTTCACGACGAACAACGGCCAGACCGCAATGAGCTCCGCCTTTCTCGGCGCAGGGCAGGTGCTCGTCGGCCTCGACACCCAGTTCGTCGAGGTGGCGCTGGGCGCGGGCGGCTCCTCCGTGAACCCCGGGTACTCCTCTGGCCCAGGGCGTGCCCAGGGCGGGCCGTTGATTGTCGAGGAGGGGCGATTCGGAGCCCGGGACGGCCTCGCTGCCATCGTCGAAGTCTCCACGGTGGCTGCCAACAACCAGTTTCAGCTCGGGTACTTCGAGATGGACATCCAGGTGCCCATCTCGCAAAGGTTCCTCCTGGCCGCCCGGGGCGGCGGAGGCGGCGTCGGCCTCATCTTCGGCGACCTGGGCGCACGCTACCTCCTCGAAGGAGACGGCGGGCCCGACACCCTGGCGATCAGGGGCTTCTTCGGCGGCGCCGGGATCGATTACCAGTCCTGTGGGGACAATCCGACGGCCATCGGTTGCCGGTACATCAGCGTGGGTGGCCCCTCGATCGGCGGGGGAATCGAGTGGCGGCGCTAGGAGCCTAAGCCCTTCTCCGCGCTGGCCCCTTCGATAGGTGCGCCATCGCCTCGCCGAGGCCCTCGAGCGTGAGGTGGTACATGGGGAAGACCGCCGCGAGCATCTCGGCGGTGCCGCCTTTCCAGTAGCTCGGCGGCTCGGGGTTGAGCCACGCCGTCTTGTCGAAGTGGTCGGCCAGGAGCTGCATCCACCGCACGCCGGGCATCGACTCGCCCACGTCGTCCGTGCGGGTGCCGTACCAGTTGCCTCCGCCGAGGAGCTCCGACGGGTGCATCGCCGCGTCGCCCACGATCACGAGCTTCCACTCCTTCGTGCAATGCAAGAGGAGGTCGCGCACGGACACGCTGCTCCGGAATGACTCGGTCTCGTAGACCTTGCCGTAGATGCAGTTGTGGAAATAATGCGTCCTGAGCTCGCGGAAGTTCGACGCGCGCTTTGCAGCCGAGAAGATCTGGCTCACGAGCTCGGCGTACGGGTCCATCGACCCGCCCAGGTCCATCAGCAAGAGGACGCGCACGTTGGGCTTCTTCGGCGGCCGCATCACGATCTCGAGCTCGCCGCCATTGCGCGCTGTCTCGTCGATCGTCTCGTCGAGGTCGAGCTCGAGCTCGGCGCCCTCGCGCGCGAACGCGCGGAGCTTGCGCAGCGCGACCTCGATCTGGCGCACGTCGAGCACGATGTCCGAGCGGTACGCGCGGTAGGCGCGCGCGTCCGCGATCCCGACCGCGCTCTTCCCTCCGCCCATCGGGCCGACGCGAAGCCCCGTCGGGTGCATACCGTTGGCGCCGAACGGGCTCGTCCCGCCGGTCCCGATCCACCGGTTGCCCCCATCGTGCCGCTCTTTTTGCTCGCGCAGCCGCTCCTCGAAGAGCTTCAGGAGCTCATCGAGGCCGAGGTGCTGGAGCATCGCGAGCTCTTCGGGGGACAGGTCCTTCTTCATCTTGGGGTCGCGCAGCCACTCCTCGAGCTCCTTCACGAGATCCAGCGACTTCGCCTCGACCCCACGGAAGCAGGCGAGGAAGGCCTGGTCGAAGGCGTCGAGGCTGGATTCGTCGTGGACGCACAGGGCGCGGGCGACGTGGTAGAAGCCGTCGAGCGAGCTGTCGTGAAGGCCCATCCCGAGCGCCCGGGTCAGCGCCATCGCCTCCTGGAGGCCGACCTTGACCTTGCGCTTGCGGAGCTCGAAGAGAAACGGGACGAACATCGGCCGGGGTAGAGAGTAGCAAAAGTCTTAGAACCCCCAATCTCCACACGTGCGAGCAAGATCGACATGACCAAGGTCAAAGACAAGGTGGTGGCCGTCACGGGGGCGGCATCGGGGATCGGCCGGGCGCTGGCGAAGCGCCTCGCGGCCATGGGCGCCAGCGTTGCCCTCGCTGACGTGAACGAGACGGGCCTCTACGAGACGGCCGCGATGCTCGCCGGTTCGACCGGCAAGGTGACGACCCACGCCGTCGACGTCCGGAGCCAGATCGCCGTCGAGCGCTACGCGGCCGACGTCGAGCGCCAGCACGGCGGGGCCGACATCATCATCAACAACGCCGGCCTCACCGTGCGCGCCAGCATCGAGGAGATCTCGTACGAGGACTTCGAGCTCGTCATCGACGTGAACATGTGGGGCGTCATCTACGGGACGAAGGCATTCATGCCGCTCATGAGGAAAAGGCCCGAGGGGCACATCGTCAACATCTCGAGCATCAACGCGATGGTGCCGTTCGTGAGGAACGGGCCGTACAACATCTCCAAGTACGCCGTGCTCGCGCTCTCCGAGACGCTCATGCAGGAGCTCGCCGGGGAGCCCATCCACGTCACTTGCGTGCACCCCGGGGGAATCCGCACCAACATCGTGCGCAACTCGAAGGGCAGCGGCGCGGAGGACGCCGCCCTCTTCGACAGGATCGCGCGGACGAGCCCCGAGCAGGCGGCCGAGACGATCCTCTCCGGTGTCGAGAAGAACAAGGAGCAGGTCTTCGTCGGGATCGACGCGAAGGCCCTCGCGACGGCGAAGCGCCTCTTTCCTCGCTGGATCGTGCGGCGCACGGGCGCAGTGATGAGGCGCCTCGAGAAGAGGTGACGCGGCTCCCGCGCGCGCTACGATCGCGGGCATGGTCCTGCGCGCGCCGGAGGTCGACCTTCCCACCCAGGCGGCGATCGACAGGGCCAAGATCGAGCTCGAGCGGCGCCTCGGGCCGTCGAAGATCCTGACGGGTGTCGACGCGTGCGCGACATACGCAAGCGACGACAGCGACGTCGAAGGGCGCCCGCCGGACGCCGTCGTCGTCGCGACCAGCGCGGCGGACGTGGCCGTGACGCTCGCCGTGGCGGAGGCGTGCGACGTGCCGGTGACGCCACGCGCCGGAGGGACCGGCAGGACGGGAGGCGCCGTGCCGGTCGCCGGGGGGATCGTCCTGGCCACGCACGCCATCGCGCGGCTGAAGGAGATCGACCGCGCGAACCTCGTCGCCGTGGTCGAGCCGGGGCTCATCACGGGCGAGCTGCACGCAGCCGTCGAGCGCGAGGGGCTCTTCTACGCGCCCGATCCCAACTCGCTCGAGAGCTGCATGCTCGGGGGCAACATTGCCGAGAACGCCGGCGGCCCCCGGGCCTTCAAGTACGGGGTCACGCGCGACTGGGTGCTCGGGCTCGAGGTGGTCCTCGTCGGGGGAAGGACGCTTCGGACGGGCAAGCGCACCGTCAAGGGCGTCACGGGGTACGACGTGACCGCGCTGCTCGTCGGGAGCGAGGGGACGCTCGGCGTCTTCACGGAGGCCACGCTGCGCCTCGTGCCGAAGCCGCCTGCCATCGCGACGCTGCTCGCGCTCTTCTCGGACGTGCAGGCAGCGGCCGGCGCCGTCGGAGCGATCATCGGCGCCGGCGTCGTCCCGCGCTGCCTCGAGCTGCTCGACGCGGCCACGCTCGACGCCGTGCGTTCGGCGGGCGTCTCGATTGACCCGCGTGCCGGCGGCATGCTGCTCGTCGAGGTCGACGGCGAGGCGTCGGAGAGCGCACTGATGCGCGTGGGCGAGATCGCCAGCGCCGCCCCGGGCAGCGTCGACGTCCTCGTCGCGCAGGACGCCGCCCAGCGCGACCGTTTGTGGGCGGCGCGACGGATGCTCTCGAAGGCGACGCGCAAGCTCGCGCGTCACAAGCTGAGCGAGGACGTCGTCGTCCCGCGGACGCGCCTCGCCGAGCTGCTCGCGCGCGCCGACGCGATCGGCGCGGCGACAGGCGTGCGCGAGCTCGCGTATGGCCACGCCGGCGACGGCAACGTCCACGTCAACTTCCTCTGGAACGAGGACGCCGAGCGCCCGTCGGTCGATCGCGCCATCGGTCTCCTGATGCGCGCCACGATCGACCTCGGCGGCACGCTCACGGGCGAGCACGGGATCGGCGTGTCGAAGGCGCCGTACCTCGCGCTCGAGCAGAGCGATGACCTCATCGCGTTGCAGCGGGACATCAAGCGGGTGTTCGACCCGAAGGGGCTCCTCAATCCGGGGAAGATATTTCCTTCGGGGGGGCACAAGGCCTGCTGAGCTGCGAGGGCATGCGCCGGGACGGCTATCCGCCCTTCTTCGTCTCGAGCACTTCCCATCGGCGTACGAGGCGCGCGGCTTCGGAGCGCGCCGCCTCGAGCTCTGCCTTGAGGGGCGCGACCTCGTTTCCACGTGCGGCATAGAGCGACGGGTCCGCGAGCTTCGTCTCCAGGTCGCCGACCTTCCGCTCCGCACGGTCGACGTCCGCCAGGATCGTCTCGAGCTCCCGCTTCTCGGCGAACGTCAGGCCCGTGGAGACCGCCCTGGGCCGGGTGAGCGCGGCCGACGCGTCCTCCTTCGACCGAGCCGGCGAGGGTCCGGGCTCGCGCCGCGCCTTCTGGGCGAGGTAGTCGGAGTAGCCGCCCGCATAGCGGGTCACCGTCACCGGCCCGGCGCCGTCGCCAGGCTCGAACGCCAGCACCGACGTGGCGACGCGATCCAGGAAGGCCCGATCGTGCGTCACGACGAGGGCCGAGCTCCCGAAATCCGCGAGCATCCCCTCGAGCGCGGCGAGGGTCGGCAGATCGAGGTCGTTGGTCGGCTCGTCGAAGACGAGGAGATTCGCGCCCTCGCGCAGCACCTTGGCCAGCGCCACCCGCGCGCGCTCGCCACCTGACAGCGACCCGACCTTCTGCCGCTGCTTCTGCGCGTCGAAGAGGAACAGCTCCACGTAGCTCCGCAGGTCCATCTCCTCTCGCGCCTGCGCGCCAAGCCGGATGACCGTCCCGCCCTCGCCTCGCACCTCGTCGAAGATCGACCTGTCGTCGCTCAGGGTCGCGCGCGTCTGGTCCAGGTACGAGACCTTCGTGTTCTTGCCGACGACGATGGTCCCCGCGACGATCGCAGGCGTCGGTACCGGCACGCCGGCCGCCGCGAGGACGGCGCGCAGGAGCGTCGTCTTGCCGGCGCCGTTGGGGCCCACGATGCCGATGCGGTCTCCGGAGGTCACGATCAGATCGAACGGAGCGTTCAGCGGCGCAGCGCCCGGAGCCGGCGCCAGCCGCAGTCCATGCAGCTCGAGGACCGTCTTGCCCTGTCGCGCGCCCGACGCTGAAACCAGGGATACCTCGCCCGGACGGCCCGCCGTCGCCGGCCCTTGCGCCTCGAGCGCGTGCGCCCGCTGGATGCGCGCCTTCTGCTTCGTCCCGCGCGCCTTCGGTCCACGCGACAGCCATTCGCGCTCCCGGCGAAGCGCGTTCTGCCGGTTCTGCTCGACGCGCCCCTCGTGGGCAATGAGCTCCGCCTTCTTTTCGAGGTAGTCGCCGTAGCCGCCCTGGTACGCCGTGAGGCGCCCGCGCTCGAGCTCGACGATGCGATCCACGACGGCATCGAGGAAATAGCGGTCGTGCGTCACGACGACGATGGCCCCGCGGTAGTCCTTCGTGAAGTACTCCTCGAGCCATTCGACGGTGTCGGCGTCGAGGTGGTTGGTCGGCTCGTCGACGATCGCTACGTCCGGGCTCGCGACGAGCATCTGCGCGAGCGCGATGCGGCGCGTCTCGCCGCCACTGCGCACACCGCAGGGAGCATCGACGTCGCGCACCCCCAGCCTGTCGAGGAAGCCGAGCGCCTCGTGCCCGCGCTCCCAGCCGCCCAGGCGATGGATAGTGTCGTCGAGCGCTGCCTGCTCGCTCAGCAGCGCTTCATCGTGGTCGTCATGGGCCCGGAGCGCGAGTCGCTCGGTGACGGCGGCATGCCGTGCGGTCGCGTCGCTCCATGCCGCGAGCGCCTCCGCGACCACCGCGCGCGGTGTGGCGTCCGGGTCGAGCACGGGCTCTTGCGGGAGGTAGCGGACCGTGAGACCCCGACGGACGCTCACAGTGCCGCCGTCTGGGGTCTCCGCGCCGGCGAGCACTTTGGCCAGCGTGGACTTGCCGGCACCGTTGGCGCCGATGAGGCCGACCTTCTCGCCCCGGACGAGCGTGAAGCTGGCGTCTTCGAGGACGACCTGCGTCCCGAAGGCCTTCCGGATGTGCTGGGCGGTCAGAGCGACCGCATCCACTCTTCCACGTCGGTCCATGCGCGCCGCAGCTTCCCGCTCGTCACGAGGGCCATATGCCCGGGGGGGCGCGACCCGTCGTCCCGTCGATCGATGCGCACGAGGCGGTGCGGCCCCCCCGTTCGTGCGAGCAACTGCTCCCCGCATGCGGGAGCGCATTCGAGACGATCGCCGTCGCTCACCAGTCCCAGCACCGGGACCCGCACCCGCGCCAGCGACCCCAGGTAATCCGTACGGCCGTCGGCGCTCCCCCATATCCCCGTGCGCGCGAATCGCCCAAAGTCCTCGACGCACCCGAGCGCCTCGTCGTCGCTCCCGCGACCCAGGGCGCGCGCCGGGAACCGGCCGCTGCGTCGAGCCACGGCGAGGAACCCCGCCGTGATCGCGCGCTTGACCATCCACCGCCCTCGTGACGGCTCGAGCTCCGGGACCCACGGACTCGCGCCCACGCCCACGATCGCGTCCACGTCGATCGCCCCCATCGCCTGCGCGGCGAGCGCCACGTGACCTCCCAGCGAGTGCCCCACCACGACCAGCGGCAACTTCGACCGGGAGCGAGACCGCGCGAAGGCGCAGATCGACGGCATGTCACGCGTGACCAGATCGTCGTACCCATACGTCCCGCCCTCGTCGGCCGCCGGCCCGCTGTCGCCGTGCGTGCGGAAGTCGAACGCGATCACGCACCAGCCCTTGGCTGCGAAGAAGCGAGCCAAACCCGCGCCCGACGGACGGTCGAACTCCGTACGCCTCGCCATGAACGCGTGCGCGAGCACCGCGATGCCCACGGGCACCCCCGCCGCTTCGTAGACGTCCGTCCTGAGCGACCATCCGTCCTTCGTGCGGACCTCGATCTCCTCGACGCTCGCCGCCGCGCGCTTTCCTCGCGCGGCGGAAGCGATGTTCGCGCCGCCGATCGACATGCGGCCGATTCTGACACATCGCCCGCGCTTTGCCCCCGGATCACTCGAGCGGGAGCACCCAGACCACGTGGCCCACGCCGACGCCGAGCATCGCGGCCTCGGCTTCCCCGATCTCCGCTCCCGGCCGGTCCGCCTCGCCCGCGCCGGCGCGACCCTCGCGCGAGGCTTGCCACGGCGCAAGCGCCGCGCGAAAGAAGGGGCTCTCGGTGGACTCCACGGCGACGAGAGCGCGCGACCGAACCGGCTCGCGCGCGTCCTCCCCGAAGAGCTTCGTCACATGCGCCTCATGGGACCGCTTGACGAGGGTCACCTCGTCGGTCGCCGCGGTGAAGTGCGGGCCGCCGTCGAACGGATCGACACGCCACGCATAGTGGAAGCCGACGCGCCGGAGCATCCGCTCGACGCCCCGCGACTGCGCACCCACCTTGCCGATCACCGCCTGCGCGTCGTCGGGCAGGAGCGACGCGTAAATCGCGCCCTCCGGGAACAGGCCCTTGACGAACTCCTTGTTCTTCTTCGAGAGCCTGTCGGCCTCGGCATACGTCATGTCCGTGAACTTGCGGCCGAGGGCGTTCCATAGGTGCGATGTACCGTCGGCCTCGAGCGGCGGCAGCAGCTCGGCCAGGAGCTCGTCCCGGAACCACTCGCGGTGCATACGCACGTAGAGAAACCGGACGTACGAGATGAGAAGGCCGAGCCGCTCTGGCTTCTTCCTGTACTCCGGGGTCACGATGAGACCGCCGAGCTCGGTCGGGCCCGCGTACGAATAGCCGATCTTGAGCACGACGTGCCGGAAGTGGCGGTCGAGCGTCGCCGAGTAGCGCTCCTCCTCCGAGACGTCGACGTAGATGTAGGGGGCGTCGCGACGGCCGAGCTGGCCGACGATCATCGACGTGCCGACGACCCTGGCGCGGTCGACGTCGACGATGACGAAGACATATTCACGGCGTCTGGGGTCCTTTATCGCCCCGGAGAAGCTCTTCTGTGCGTGCTCGAGGATTGCGCGGATCTCGTCGCGGTCGTCGGGCAAATTGACGGTGTTCAGGTGGCGAGCCACCTCGAGGAGCTGGTCCTCGTCGGCAGGAACGGCCCCGCGGATCTCGTAGCCGCGTGTCATGACGGTTTCATGGTTTTGACTTTACTTCGCCGCCGGCGATGGCGTGCTTTTTGCGCTTCACGCAGGTGGTCCGGGCCGGTGCCCGTGTTAACGTGAACCTCGATGCGCCCGCGCGACGTAACGATCCCCCTTGCCTTGTGGATCTGCGCCGCGATTTGCGCGCACTTCTTCTTCGGCACGGGCGGCCTCGTCGTCGCCAAGGTTCACGACGACCGGTCCGAGATGTGGCAGCTCTCGCAGCAGGCCACCCGCCTCGCCCAGCGCGACGAGCAGACGTTCGAGGTCTCGCTGAGCGAGCCGGGCGAGGAGGCGAAGGATCAACCCACGCCGAAGCCCGAGGAGCCGAAGCCACCTCCGCCCCCCGTCGCGACGGACAAGACGCCGGAGAAGACGCCGCCGAAGACGCCGGACGTCAAGCCCAAGGAAGAGAAGACCACGGTCGTCGTGAAGAAGGACACCGAGGAGAAGAAGCCCAACGTCCTCCCGCAGGACCCGCTCAAGGACCGGCGCATCGCGGTGCGCCAGCACGTCAAGCCGAACCAGGATGACAACCCCACCGCTCACTTCATCGCCGACGAGGCGAACCACGTCGAAAAGGAGACGGTCGCCACGCAGACGTCGCACGATCGCGACGAGGAGCGGCCCACGCCGGGGGGCAACCATCCGGGCAGCGAGAAGCAGATGGGCGACAGCGACAAGACGCGCATCGCCGAGAACGAGGATCGCGCCGGGGTGAAGAACCGCGCCCCGGGCGAGCGCGGGACGGACTTCGACGTCATCCACGAGCCGAAGATCCCGAAGGCCGCCGCGGCCGGAGCGTCGGCTACCCAGCCGCAGCAGGCGCCGCAACGCGCCGCCACGAACGAGTCGAACCCTTCCCCTGCGGCGCAGGAGCAGCCCGCCCAGCCCACCGAGGCCGCCCCCGGCGGCGCCACGCCGGCGTCGCCCGACGTCGAGGCGGGGTCAGAAGGCGCCTGGAGCTTCAACCCGGCGCGCACGGGCGGCGCCACGGGGAACACGCCGCAGCCGCGCGCCGGAACGGCGGACGCGCGCTTGCCCGGTGGAAAGATGTGGTCGACGCCGGGTCTCGGACAGCCCTCGGCGCCCGGCACGATCAACATGAACCTGAACCAGGGACAGATCACGGCGATCGTCGGCATGGACAACCTGCGCAAGCTGCGCGAGGCCGACGGCGAGCGCAGGAGGAGCGAGCATCGCGGCTCGTGGATCGCGTCGAACTTCGACCGGTGGCGGAGCGCCATCGAGAACTACGTCTCGAGCGTGAAACCGGGCAACCAGACGGCGCTCAACACGGCCCAGTCGCCGTTCGCGACGTACCTGAACGGGATGCACAATCGCATCCACCCGATCTTCGCGGACAGTTTCCTCGAGTCCCTCGACGGCCTGCCCCCGACCCACCCGATGAACGACAAGCACCTGGTGGCGCGGCTCGAGATCGTCCTCTCCAAGGAGGGACATCTGAAGAAGATGGGCGTCGTCCGGACGAGCGGGATCACGGCGTTCGACGTCGCCGCGCTCGACGCGGTCGATCGCGCGCAGCCGTTCGGCCCCGCGCCGAGCGCCATCATCTCGGCGGACGGGAACGTGTACCTGCACTGGGAATTCCACCGCGACCAGATCTACGCGTGCTCGACGATGGGCGCGCGTCCGTTCATTCTCAACTCCCCTGCGCAGAACAACGGCGCGCCGGCCGCCCCGCCGTCAGCCCCGGCTCCGGCAGGTCCGACGCGCGAGCACGGCCCCCCGTCGAGCCCGAACGACGCACGCGAAGGCCTGCTGAGGCGCGTCGCGCTCCCCCCGACGTGACCCTTTGAGCTAAGCTCGCCGAGTCGCGCTAGCCCGCGCGAGCCCCGCTTTGACGACCCTCCCGACATCGGCGCCCGCGCTCTCGACCGGCTGGTTCTTGCGGGCATCTGCGTTCGTGGCCGTCGGCGCCGCGATCATGGGGCTCGTCGTCTCGCCCGGTCTGCACGGTAACTCGGGGGAGAGCGTCGTGCTCTGGACGGATCGCGCCTCGGCCGCCCTCGCTTACCTCCTCGCCGGCCTGCTCGCCGCGCTCCTCTTTCGCGGCACGGTCGAGCTCTTGAGGGCGGACGTGCCCGTCGGCGTCCGGGCCGGGCTCATCCTCGGCAGCGCGTCGGTGATGGGATTGACGCTGCTCGGCCTGCGCTTCGACTTCGTGAGGGACAGCGAAGCCGTCCGCGTCCCTCCTGCGCTGACCGTTCCAATGGCCGGAGCCGTCGCGGCGGTTGCGCTGCTCGCAGGGGCGTTCCTGGCGTCACGGGGGCCGCACACGCGCGCGACGGCGGGCGTCCTCCTCGCGTTCGGCCTCGCGGCCGGCGTTCGTCTGGGAGCCTGGGTGATCGCGACCCATGCGAGCGACCACGCGGACGTGCGCCTCTTCGACCTGAGCCGCGGGCTGGCGACAGCCGGGGTCGCCCTCGAAACGGCGGGGCAGCTCACTGCATTCATGTGGCTCGGAACGCGCAGCAGGGCCTTCGGCCAGCTCGGTGCGTTCGCGGCCCTCGTCGGCGCTTTCGTGGTGACGTGGGGCATCGCGAAAGGCGTGCACTCCGGGGCGGCGCTCTGGCAGGCCATGCTACACACGGCGCTCGCCGATGCGGCCGGGATCCCGCCGCCGTACCGGGTCGGCGCGCTGGCCACGTTCCTCGTGCCGGCGTCGATGTTGCTGGCGCTCGCCGTCGTCGGACAGCCGGGCCAGGTCGCGGCCATCGTCGCGACGATGGCTCTGGCGCTCATCTCCCGCGGGGCCTTCGACGTCCCCCTCCGCGCGCTGTGCGCCGCGGCAGCCGCCCAGTGGGCCGTACTGGCCGGCGTGGACGAGAAGGCCATGTGGCGGGACCTCATCGACCATCGCAGAGGCCATCGGCATCGTGTGGTTCCATGACTCG
>Ga0209415_10005048_pt1 | contig 23902 bp, 19 predicted proteins | sample PeaSoiSIISIP2007_FD_187696 | JGI IMG/M metagenome (GOLD analysis project Ga0209415, IMG submission 187696) | Peat soil microbial communities from Weissenstadt, Germany - SII-SIP-2007 (SPAdes) (version 2) | ecosystem: Environmental > Terrestrial > Soil > Wetlands > Peat | place: Germany... | reverse complement strand
CTTGTCGCCGCGCCGTTCGGGTGAACGGGCGCGATAAGAACGGCACATCTGTCTTAACCCGCTCACACGCAGCAGATGGGCAAGCCCTGCCGCCGCAATGGTGTTCGCGATGGCATTCGAGATGCAAAGCCTGGATTCCGGACTGGCCAGTAGGTTGTGACCGTTTTGGCGTAATTGCAGATTGCGAAGGTTCGCCCCTTCGTCCGGGAATGGTTCAGCGCGACGGACGGCACTAACGGCGCAACCTTCATTAGAGTGATCAGCGAGGAGAATCAGGACCGGCTTGAAGCCGAGGGCGGTCTGTGCATCCTGTACACGCATTTCGGCAAGTCTTTTGTCGAGAATCGTCGTATAAATCCGGAATTCGAACGGCTGATGAAGCGCCTCTCGCGCAAGAACGCCTGGTTTGTTCCGGTCTCCACGATTCTCGATTATCTTCGCGAAAAAAACGGCCCGTGCGTGATCACCCCCGCGCAACGTGCGCAAATCGAGTGGCGCTGGCTTTACGAGAAAGCGCTCCGCGGAACGTCGTAAACGTGGGAATTCGAATCGAGTCGTATACGGACGCCCACGTGGGCGCGGCGCGCGCGTTCAATGAACGTATCGCAGGCGCTTCCGATTTCGGTCTAGCCGAGCGCGTCCCGCGGACAGAGCCCGAGGGTTCCCCGATCCGGCATCACCACTATGTGGTCGTCGACGGCGATGCCATTCGCGGCGGATTCCTACTCGCGAGCTTCGGCGGATGGTTCGGCGACGGGCAAACGGCTCGCGTATTGAACTGCCGTGAACCGCTTTCCGAAGGGATCGCCGACCCGAAATACACGTTTTTGGCCATTCGCATGCTAAAACACATCCAGCAGCAAAGCCCATACATCTTCGCGTTGGGGATGGGATCGGAGAAAATGCCTTTTCCCCGACTGCTGCGGGGAGCCGGATGGACCATCTTGCCGGTTCCTTTTCTGTTCCGCGTATTTTCGGCCGGGCGATTCGCGCGCGAGCTTAGGCCGTTGCAGCGCAGTCCGGTGAGGCCGTTGGCGCAACTTGCCGCGTTCACCGGAGCAGCCAAGGCAGGCATGACGCTGCTGCACCTCCGCTCGCTGTCCGCACCGCTGGCAGCGCGCGGATGCACCATAGAAAAGGTCGAGGAATGGGGAAGTTGGGCGGATGACGTTTGGGGCCAATTTCGCCCAATGTGCTCATTCAGCGTGACGCGCGACCGGGAAACTCTTGCTTCGTTGTATCCGCTGGGGGATGGAAGAATCACCGCGTACCTGATTCGAAGAGGGGGTGAAGCGCTAGGCTGGGCTGCGACGATGAACACCGCCATGAGGAACCACAAGTACTTTGGGAATCTGCGCGTCGGCACGATCCTGGACTGTGTCGCGCCCGCGGATGGAATGAGGGCTTGCGCCGCACTCGCGACGAAGACGCTCGCCCGGCAAGGAGCGGATCTTGTGGTTACCAACCAGTCTCATGCCGAAATCGTAAAAGTATTCCGGAAAACGGGATTTCTGAGGGGGCCCTCCAATTACATTCTTGCGATGTCCAAGGGACTCAGCGAAATGATTTCCGGGCAGCCCCAAGGAAAAGACCGGATGCACTTCACGCGCGGGGATAGCGACGGACGCATCAATTTGTGATCCGGGCTATTGGCTGCGGCACGCGGGAGCCGGCCTTCTGGATCAGTTCAGGCATCGAAGGGGTATTTAGGGGGAGCGATGCCCCACTAAGGGGCTATGGCGTCAGGGGTACCTGACTCGCTACCATTGGAGCGTGGGTCGAATGCTATCCAATAAGCCCCTGCCGGCGCGGGTGGCGGCTGTTGCCACTGTTCCTGCTCCGCCGGTGAAGCCGATTCCGGTGGCGCGCCCCGTTCCGCCCGCGGCTCCCAAGACCCCGGCGCCGGAGGATCGGTTTGAAGAGCATCCGTTCCGCCGCTTTTTTCTCTACTGCGCCCTGGCGACTCTATTCGTGCAGCTCAGCGTGTTGCCGGAAGTGATCGCTTACGTTACGAATACAAACACATATATTCTCTATCTCGTAGCGCCTCCGGCGCTCGCCGGCGTGGTCCTGATGGGTGGGATCCGGCGGACCTTCCGCGCCAAAGCCTCGTATTTGTGGATGGCATTTTTTTTCTGGATGGTTCTCGCCATTCCGTTCAGTTCGTGGCGGGGTGGATCGACGCAGCGTGTCCTCGATTACGGAGAGCGGGCCATGATCTTCCTTTTCCTGACGGCAGGATTGGCCATGACATGGAAGGACATCCGGGCGACATTCTATACCATAGCCGCCGCCGCGGCCGTAAACCTGGCGACCGCCAAGCTGTTTATTGAGGACGTTAACGGGCGCGTCTCGCTGAAGGCCAGCGGCACCATCGGCAATTCCAACGATCTGGCGGCACACTTGTTGATGGTGCTGCCGTTTGTGTTGTTCCTGGTTGTGAGCCGAGGCAAACCTATCATTGTTCGCGTTGCCGGATTGGGTCTGATTGCATATGGACTTTGGGTGATCCTCGGGACAGCGTCTCGCGGCGCATTGGTAGCGCTGATTGTCGTGACGGCTTGCATGATGATTCGAGCGTCGCTGATGCAGCAAGTTGCGCTCCTCGTCATCGGAGTCCTGCTGACCGTCGGCGCGATAGCGGTATTGCCGGGTCAAACTCTCGCGCGCCTGGGGGCATTGTTTGGCGAAGAGCATAAGGAAGCGGATGAATCCGCGGACTCGCGATGGTATTTGTTCAAGAAAAGCGTCCAGTACACGGTTCAGCACCCGGTCTTTGGGGTGGGTCCGGATCAGTTCGCCAACTATGAAGGCACAACCAGCATAGCGGAAGGGCATAACGGAAATTGGCATGCGACCCACAACGCCTTTACGCAAATCTCATCCGAATGCGGCATTCCCGCCTTCCTATTTTTTGTGGGCGGCCTGGCCGCAGCGTGCTCCTCGGTCCTCCGAACGTATCGCAAGGCCAAGCGAGAAGGATATACCGAGATCGCGAACGCCTGCTTCTGCTATCTTTTGGCGATGGTGGGTTACCTGACTGCGCTGGTGTTTCTGGCCGAAGCATATTCGTTTAAACTGCCCGCGATGGTGGGATTGTCCGTGGCGCTCAGCCTTGCCGCAGCGCGGCAGATGAAGGCGCTCCCGGTGACGCACGCCACAATCCCTCCCATTCCCGCTCGACCTCAGCTCTCCCGGCAGAGAACGCTGTGAGTTCATGGCGTTCGCTTCTCCGGTAAGATTCACGGAGCCCCGCGAGTGATCGGGATTTTTCGGTTCCTGATACCGGCGAGAGTACTGACGCTTTTCATTTCCGAAGCGCTTCTCATTTTTGGCTGCTACGCGGCGGCAAGCTTTTATGCTTCCGATGTGCCCGGGTCCGTTTTCCTTTTCGAAACCGACTGGCTGCTGCTATTAATTCCGGTCGGCGTGATTCTGCTCGGATTCTACTTTACCGATCTGTATGCGGAGCTGCGCGCCCCCAGCCTAACCGTGCTGCTGCAGCAACTGAGCGTCGCCGTGGGATTCGCACTGGTGGCGGAGGCCCTTGTCAGCTATTTGGATCTGGATTTGGCATTGCCGGCGCGCATCGTGATTACAGGCAGCCTGCTGACGGTTGCGGCCGTATTGCTGTGGAGGCGCTTGTTTAGCGCCGCGATTCAAAGTGGCGTGGCCAGCCGGCGCTTGTTGTTTCTGGGCATGTCACCCAGCGTTGAACAGCTGTCCGAGCATCTCCGGCAGCATCCGGAGCTGGGGATGACACCCATGGGATACCTCGACGACGGCAATCCGGGGCCGGTCTCCACGAGCCTCCAAAGGGTGGGCTCGCGGAGCAGCTTGCTGCAGGGAATCGACGAGTATAAGCCAAGTTGGATCGTGGTTGCCAAACGCGAGCAAGTCGGACCGGAATGGGTCGACGAGTTTCTGAGGTTGCGCTTCGGGGGGATCGATGCCGCGGATGTGGCCGGCTTCTACGAAATCACTCGGGCGCGGCTGTGCCTGGCTGAGATGCGGCTTGGCGACCTGCTTTTCGGGGATAGCTTGCGGCCAAACCAGTTCAATGTAAATCTGCAATCGATGTATTCGATGCTGCTGGCTCTGGTGGTGACGCCGATCGTGCTCCCGCTGCTGGCGATTCTCGCGCTGCTGGTGAAAGCGGCGTCGCCGGGACCGGTGTTCGTGCGCGAAGAGCGCGCCGGCATGAATGGCGTACCGTTCACGATCCGCCGCTTTGGGGTGATGGATTCCGGCGGCGTCCCGCGGACCAGCCGGCTGGGCCGTTTTCTGGAGAGGTCCGGCTGGGCCGGTCTGCCCCTCCTCTGGAACATCCTGCGGGGCGAAATGACCTTCGTCGGTCCGCAGGCCGACCGGCCGGAATTCGCGGACCGGCTGAACCAAGCCGTGCCCTACAACATCCAGCGCACAGTTGTGAAGCCTGGCGTCACCGGGTGGGCGCAGGTCCATGATCTGGGCGACGACCCGATGCACGATGCATTGCGGCGGCTGGAGTACGACTTGTACTACATCAAGAATCTTTCGCCGTCCATCGACGTCTTCGTGCTCCTCCGCTCCTTAAGAGACCTTCTATCGTTCGGCATTTAACCCGCCGGTAGACCGCTTCCTATGGTCGCGGCTCTGTATGAAGCCACTTTCTGGTGATGCCGAAACGAGCCGCGACCAAGAGGAGCGGTTACCACCGCGGCCGCATTCTGCGCGATTCGTCGCTCCGCTTCTGGCCATAAAATGCGAGCGGCGCACGTGATCAAAATTATCTTTTCCGTTTCACTCCTCTCGCAAAACTTCCAGCGGCTTCTGCCTCAAGATCCGGAAACTCGCCAGCCAGCCCGAGACGTTCGCCAGTAGCGCGGTCCCGAGAATCGCGACGGCGGTGGCCACAACGTCGAAATGAGAACTGGCACCCAGCAGCCGCTTCAGCACCAGGCTCGAGAACGCGGCGGCCAGCAGCGCTCCCAGTAGCCCCGCGACACCGCCCAGGGTCAGGAACTCGATCGAGAAAACCCGCTGCACGCGCCGTTTGGTCGCGCCTAGCGTCTTCAGAATGACCACTTCGCGCACCCTGCGGAAACGCGTCCCTGCCACGCTCGCCGCCAGAATAATCGCGCCCGCCAGGATCGCGAATCCAGATAAGAAGCGGATCACCAACGCGATCTGATCCACCACTTGCTGCGCGATCGCCAGCGCGTCGGCGATGTTGACCACCGTTATGGTCGGAAACTTTTCGAACACCGCGCGTTGCAGCGGACCCACCGAGGACGGCTGCATCCTCACGCCGCCGTAATACACCACCGGCAGTCCGGCCAGCGCCTCCTGGTTGAACACGAACTCGGCCGAAGGAGTCGCGCGCATGGCGTCGACCCTATGGATCGCCACCACCCTCGCGCGAATCGTCTTGCCGCTCGCAATCAGCTCCAGCCGAGCTCCCACTTGAATCTCCAGCGTCTTGGCTGCCTCTTCCTCGACCGAGACCACCGGCTCTTGGGTTCCCTTGGCCCACCACGAGCCCTGAATCACGCTCACGTCCGAGGGCTGTTCCGCTTCCCAAGTCACCGAGCGTGTATTGGTGAAACGGCGTCTGACGCCGTCCACCTGGTGATCGGTTACCGGCACTCCGTCGATGCTCACCAGCCTCGCCGCCACGGCCGGACCCAGCACCGGTGCGCCCAATACCCCCTCCTGCTTCGCGATCAACTCTTTTAGCGGACCCGTCTGCGCCTCCGTCACGCCCACCAGGAATACGTTGGGCATCTCCGGTGGAGCGGTCGCGATGATCTCCTTCACCAGCGAGTTCTGCACCAGGTACACGGTCAGCGTGAACATCACGCCCAGCCCCAGCGCCACCAGAATCGCCTGCGCCTGATTGCCCTGCCGATATAAATTCGCGAGCCCCTGCCGCGTCAGCGCCGCGATCCTCCATGGAGGCCTTTTGACGAACAGGCGGAGGCCTTTCAGGAGAAGCGTTGCCACCACGGCCAGCAGCAGCAGGCTCACGCTCAGCGCGCCCGCGAAGTAACCGCCCACTCGCGGCGACTCCGCCAGCCAAGCCGCCAGTACTCCGATGCCCGCCAGAATCATGGCTCCGGCGGCCAGCGCCGGTTTGATCTCTTGCGCGCGCTTGGTCCAGGGCAGCTTCGCCTCCGGCATGTCGCGACGCAAAATCAGCGCCGGACGGATCTTGCGAATCGCCAGCAGCGGCGGTACAGTGAACAGTAGCGTGGTCAGAATCCCGGCCGCGATGCCCTGCGCCGCGGCTTCCACGTGCCAGCTTACCGGCGCATTAATCTGAAACAGTTTGTTGATCAGCGTGGGGAAGACCTCCTCCACGCCGCGCCCCACCAGTACGCCGCCCACTCCGCCGGCGAGCCCCAGCAGCAGCGTCTGCAAGGTATAAATGCGTATGATCTCGCCCGAAGTCGCCCCCAGCGATTTCATCACCGCGATGTGATCCATCTTCTGCTGCAGATGTGCGTGCATGGCCATGCCCACCCCGATTGCGCCCACGATCAGCGCGATCAGGCTCACCAGGCTCAGGAACACCGTGGCGCGATCCAAACCCGCCGTGATGATGGGATGGGATTGCCGGAAATCCGCCACGGTCGATTCCGGCAGCGCGCTCTTGATCGCCGCCCGCGCTTCTTCGACCGGCGGCGCGCCCGCATCCAGCTTGAACAGATACCGCTCCGCCGCGCGGCTCCCGATCTGCATCAGCCCGGTGCGCTCGAACGCCTCCCGCGACATCATCATGCGCAGCCCGATGTTCAGGCTCCCGGACATGCGGTCGGGCTCCGAGATCACGGCCGCTGCCACCCGGAAATTCTGCCCGCCCACGCGCACCTGCTGGCCCACCTTCACTCCCACGCGGATCAGCAGATCTTCTCCCGCGATCACCGAATCCGGCGTCAGCACCTGCTGCAGCGGCATGTCCGGATCCAGCTTCACCGTTCCGTAGTACGGATATTTCGACGGGTCCACGGCCTTGATGGAAACCAGCACCGGCGCGGCATCGGCACCAGCGGTGGGGGACGACGCCATCGACACAGTCTCCGTGATCAGCGTTCGCTCGACTCCCCGAGCCGACAGCGCGTCCAGCTCGGCGGTCTGCCCGGAATCCGCCAGCACAAACTGCCGCGCGGTCAGATCCGCCGCCATCACCGTCCGAGCCTCATGCGTCAGCATGCTTTCGAAGCTCTGGCTGAATCCTCGGACGCCGCTCAGCGCACCCACGCCCGCGGCCACGCCCAGCACCACGAACGTAAATTTCACCATCGACGAACGCGTTTCACGCCAGGCGATCCGCGCCGCGGTGCGCAGGGAAAGTTTCATGACCGGGACCTCATGACTGCAAAGCCCCCGCCGGCTCACGCATCTTATCGTCCACGATCCGGCCGTCCTTCAGCGTCACGATCCGGTCCGCCCGCGACGCCAGCGCCTGATCGTGCGTCACCAGCACCAGCGTCGTGCCCTCGTGCCGGTTCAAATCCAGCAGCAGTTCGAGAACGTGCTGCCCGTTGACGCTGTCCAGATTTCCGGTGGGCTCGTCCGCCATCAGAATGGGTGGCTTCACCATGAACGCCCGAGCCAGCGCCACCCGCTGCTGCTCGCCTCCCGAAAGCTGGACCGGATAATGATCCATGCGGTCGGCCAGGCCCACGCGCGTCAGCAGTTCCCGCGCCCTGGCTGCGCCGGAGTCGGCGTCGCGGCCCATCAGTTCATGTGGCAGAAGCACGTTCTCCTCCGCCGTCAACGTCGGAATCAATTGATAGCTCTGGAACACGAACCCGATCTTGCTCCCGCGCACCACCGCGAGCTCGTCTTCGCTCAAGCCGGTAATGTCGGCTCCGTCCAACACCACGCGGCCATCGGTCGCCGTGTCGAGCCCGGCCAACAATCCCAGCAGAGTGCTCTTGCCGCTGCCCGACGCTCCCATGATCGCCACGAACTGCCCTGCCGGCACATCCAAATTGATCCCCCGCAAAATCTCCACGCGATGCGTGCCTGTATCGATGATCTTGGTGAGGTTACTCGCTTCCAGAATCGCCATCTACTTTTATTATGCTGGTTCCAGTGAGGTTTCTTTCCGCGCTCCCACTGCTGGCTGTTCTGTGTTCCTGCTCCAGTAGCTCGAAGCCTCAAGCCCATGAGGCGCAACCACCACCGGCCGCCGCGCCCATGGCCGCGTCCGCACCGGCCCCAGCGCCCGCGGCGCAAGACACCCGCAAGGTGCTGGTGGTTTTCGGCGACAGCATTGCCGCCGGCTACGGCCTCGAACCCGGCCAGAGCTTTCCCGAAGATGTGCAGAAGGCGCTAGACGCCCAGGGCTACGCATGGCGCGTGGTCAATTTGGGCATCAGCGGCGACACCACGGAAGGCGGCGTCGCTCGGGTGGATTCTGCAACGTCTCTCAAACCCGCCATCGTGATCTTGGAGCTCGGCGGCAACGACGGACTGCGCGGTCTGCCACTGGCGGTCACGCGCCAGAACCTCGCCACCATGATCCAGGACTTTCAGAACGCCGGCGCGCGCGTCGTGCTGGCGGGAATGACCCTGCCGCCCAACTACGGAGCCGATTACATTCAGGGCTTCCAGAAAATTTACAAAGACCTCGCCGCGCAGTACCATCTTAGGCTGATCCCGTTCCTGCTGGCCGACATGATCACCCAGGACCTGCGCTACTTCCAGCGCGACGGCATCCACCCCACCGCCGCCGGCGCCGTCATTGTCTCGCAGACGGTTATGCGCACAGTCAAGCCCCTGCTCGGCCCCCCGGGAGTCCATCCTTCGCGCTAAATCCTGTGCCAAAAGATACATGGAACACATTGGCCCATGTGTTATCTTTTAGGAAACGGTTCCCGCGCCCGTCCCGGAGGTCTATTCTACCCAATGAAACAGTTTCTGTGCGCTGCCCTTGTCACCGCCAGTGCCTCGCTCGCATTGGCGCAAGTTACGATTAATCCATTGCCTACGCGGGAATTCGGGCAATCGACGCTCTTCAGTCCCATCGAATCCAACGCGCCGAACCTGGTCGAGGGCCGGGAGTTGTTCAGCCCCAGCGGCATCGCTTTCGATGCCAGCGTCACGCCTCCGCACGTCTATGTCGTCGATACCGGCAACAATCGGGTTCTGGGTTGGAGCAACGCCAACAGTCTTAGCCAGGGAAATTTCGCCGACCTGGTGATTGGACAACCCGATATGTTTTCGACATTTCCGGAGGGTCCCGGGTTCCCCCTGAGCACCGGATTGAATCTCCCCACTGGAATTGCCGTCGACTCGAGCGGGAATGTGTACGTCGCCGATTCCGGCAACAACCGCATTTTGCGCTTCAAGACCCCTTATAAGCAGCAGGCCGGCAATCTTATCGTAGATCTGGTGATCGGACAGAAGACCAGCAATTCAGGCAATTTGCAAAATCAGGGCCTGCAAAACCCCAGTGCCAACAGCCTGTCTCTGTATGTCACCGCCGCCGCGGGACAACCCCCGCTTCCCACCGGCCTGGCCCTGGATGGACCAGGCAACTTGTGGGTGGCCGATGTCGGGAATAACCGCGTGCTCGGTTTTCCACCCGCCAGCCTCGTGGCGAATACCCAACTGCCGGCCGCCAACGTGGTGCTCGGGCAGACCAGCTTCATCTCCAACGCGCTCCCCACCCAGTTTCCTCCGAATACCAATCCCCAGCTTGACCTGGCCTTCATAGTGAACCCCACCGGCGTGGCCCTCGACAGTCAAGGCAATCTGTACGTGGCGGATGGAGACGCCCGCGTGGTTCAGTATCTGGCGCCCTTCTCGATCGGCGAGAGCGGCTCCAAGGTGCTCGGTGTCCCGCCCACGCCGACTTCGCAAAATCCGAACCCGATCTATCCCACCGCTACGACGCTGGGTTCGCTCAATGCGGCCGGGAACGCCTTAAGCGGTTCTCCACAATGCGTTTTTACCGCCAGCGGCGTCGTCTTCGTCTGCGATTCACCCCAAAACCGGGTGGTTCTCTACAGCTCATTGACGGTTCCAACATCCGCCAACTCCCCGTTACAGAGCGGGGTCACGGGCCAACCGAGCAGCACCACCGGCAAAGCCAATCAAGGGCAGCTCAATCCCTCCAACGCGACTCTCTCCAACCCGGTCGCCGGCGCCATCAACCCCAGCAATGGCGAGATGTGGATTGTCGACCAGGGAAATAACCGCGTGGTCGCGTTTGCGAACCAGGGCGGCAGCGTCTACAGCACGGCGTCGCGAGTGCTCGGACAACTCGACTTTATCTATGGCACGGCAAACCTCATCGTAGGCAGCGAGATTTGGATCGGCGGCTATGGCGGCGGTGTGGCCATCGACAACAACTCCTCGCCGCCGCACCTTTATATCGCCGACAGCCTGAACAATCGCATACTTTGTTTCAACGACGCGCGCAACGTCGGGGTCGATGCGCTCCATACGCTGACCCAGAAAGCCGACCTTGTGATCGGCCAGTCCGATCTCTTGCACAGCACCATCAATTACCCGAATGGAGCGCAGGGACAGCCGTCGGCCGTCGGCCTGTTTCGCCCCGTCGGAGTGGCTGTGGATTCGAATGGAAATCTGTGGGTCGCCGACTCAGGCAATGGCCGCGCCGTGCGCTTCCCCGCGCCTTTTGCGCAGCCCTCCGGCTCCATGCCCACCGCCAACCTGGTTCTGGGGCAACCCGACTTCACCACCTCCAACCCGAACGTGAATCAATTCACCATGGACCAGCCTTTCGGGCTAACGATATTTTCGGACGGGGGCGCACCGGGCTCGGGCAGCCTGGCCGTCTCCGACGCCTTCAGCAATCGCATTCTGGTATTCACCCGGCCCTCCGGCGGCGACTTCACCAACGGCCAGGCGGCTGCGTTTGTCGTCGGCCAGACTACCTTTAACCAGAGCGGCACCGGCTCAACCAGCAGCCAGCTTAGTAGCCCCCGGCATATCGCCGTGGACAGCGGCGACCGCCTTTATGTCTGCGATAACAACAACAACCGCCTGATGGTGTTCTCCAAACCCACGGCCAACTCGCCTTCAGCCGCGCTCCTGGTTCCCGGCCTGAGCTCGCCTCAAGGTGTGATCGTGAGCTTCCTCACCGGCTTCAGCTGGGTAACCAGCACCGGCTCCAACGTGGTGTATCAGCTCCCGGAATTTGACACCTTGCAGAGCACCCAGACGCCAACTCAGGCGATTTCTTCCTACGGGCCGCTGGCTGTGACGCTGGACCCCTTCGACAATCTCATCGTGGCCGATTCGGCTAATCGCGTCACGTTTTACTTTGGGGAGTTCTTCTATCGCAACACGGCCAACTACTCCGCGGGCGTCGGCATTGGTTCATCTGCGGGCCCCACTCCTGGGATGCTGGTGGAGATCGCCCGCCTGGGCAGCGCCTTCAGTCTCACGCCTTCGTACACTGGCGCCGATGTCAACCTGGCTCCGCCATACCCGCCAGTCGAAAACAACGTTCAGGTCACGGTCAACGGCATCCCCGCGCCCATTTTCCGCATGGAGACGAATGCGATCTTCTTCGAGATCCCGAACGAAGCGCCTCAATCGGGTCCTGCCGATTTCGTCGTATCTAACCCCACCACCGGGCAGATCCTCGCGGCCGCGTCGTTCAATATGCAGTCCGCGTCACCGGGCCTGTTTACCACCAACAGCTCGGGTACCGGCCAAGTTGCGGCCACCACCTACGATTCGAAAGGCAACCCTCTCGGCACTTCCCCTTACGCCAACGGCCCCAGCAATCCCGTTCCGGCCGGCGGAATACTCACGCTGTGGCTCACCGGCTCAGGCTACGTTTCCGGTCTGCCCGCCGATGGCACCGCGCCGGGCGGGACCTTCAATACCCACAGCACCCCCACGGTTTACATCGGTGGTCAGCCGGCAACGGTGCTTGCCTCGGTAATCTCTCCGCAATACCCTGGGCTATGGCAGATCAATGTGGTGGTGCCGGCCAACACGCCTTCCAGCACGATTGCGCCCGTCAGCGTGGTCGTGCTTCTGGACGACTATAACAGCAATATCGGCGGAACACCCGGCCCGAATGGCGCTCCCGGCCCAGACCAGACGCTCACGGTGACCAATGGACTGATCACGACCATCTATGTGAAGTAAACCCCTACCGAGCCGCGACCAAAGGGAGCGGGCTTTCGGGCATTACTCCGGCTTGGCGGCGGTCCACCAGCCCTCGCGGGTGAACACCTTCAGATCGGGCTTGTTTACGGTTACCTTGATGGTGTGGTATCCGGCCTCGTTCTGGTCGTTGGGGCTATAGGTCAGGATGTACTGGTTGTGAAGCTCCTGGCCGATGTCGCTGACGGCCTGCTCCAGCTGCTTCTGCGAGTAAAACGGGAACTCGCGCCCACCCGTGTAACGCGAGTAAACCTCCAGCGGATTAGGCACGAAAATCGCCTTGGCGGCGATGAATATCTCCTCGAAGACCGGAGCCCAGTTCCCGTTATTGTTCAATTGCTGATCGAGCGTCGGCGTCATCACCTGGCCGTTGGGGAGGATTTGCCCGCCCGGAGGAATCGTGTTGGGCCGCGTGGGCTGGGGCGTCGCAGTCAACGACGTCAGGAGATGCGAAACGTCCATCGGGTAAATCACCACGTTGGCGAACTCGGCCGCCGTCAGCACGTCGCGTACGTGCAGACCGCTGCCCTGGTCCCGCGATTCGCTGATCAGGATGACGATCCGCTTGCGGTTCAGGGGCCGGTTCTTCAGCATGTTGATCGATGCCATGGTGGCGTCGTTCACCGCGCTGGTCGAGCTCCCGGCCTTCAGTACATAGAAACCCTGCTTATCCTTGCCACCGAAGGCCGCGTGGATCTTGTCCGGGTCTGAAGTGAAGCCGCCGGTCAAATCCTGCACGCGATGATCGAAGGCCACCACCGCGATTTCTCCGTCCTCTCCGATCACCAAGCCGTCGAACAGGCTGCCGATCTTGCGGATCTGCGGAAGAATATGCTCCATGTTCGAATTCGCCTGAATCGCGACCACCAGGGAAACCGGATGCGAGGCCATATCCTCGAAGATTTTCTGCGGTTTGCCGTTATCGAGAAGTGTGAAATCCAAGGCGTTGAGCCCCGTCACCGGACGATTGTCGCGATCCAGCACCGTCACCGGCGCCTGGACGGCCTTGACGCCGATCCTAAACGTCGCGTCGCCCTGATCCGCGCTGGCGCCTGCGTCGCTTGCCCCTGCCGTCGGCGGAGCCTGCTTCGCCGGTTCCTGCGCCAGCAACAGAACGACCGTCGCAAATCCAAGGAAAGTTAAGCCAATCGGCAATCTATGCATTCCGACTATTGAGATGCTGCGCTTAGGATTGTAGTTTCGCATCATGCTCCGTCCGTCCGTGTAAGAGATTGACTGCGTGAGGGATCAAGTCCATCACCGCTTCTAACGACTCTACCGCACCGCGAGGCGATCCGGGTAAGGTCAGGATCAGCGTGGCGCCCCGCGTATACGCACCGTTGCGGGAAAGCGAGGCCATGGGCGTCGAATTGCGCCCTTTCGCGCGCATCACTTCTCCAAATCCGGGTACTTCCCGCGTCGCCACCGACCGCGCAGCCTCCGGCGTGACGTCGCGCGGCCCCAAGCCAGTCCCGCCGGTCGACAAGATTACGTCGATCTCGACTGAATTCGCAAGGTCGGTAATTGCCGCCGCGATTTCACCCACTTCGTCGATCACGAGCTTGGTTCGAGCAATCTGCCATCCAAGTCGCGTAACCCGCTCCACCAGCGCCGGACCCGACAAATCCTCGCGCGTTCCCGCGACCACCGAATCGCTCACCGTAACCACCGCCACACGAATCATTTGTTCGATCTCCGATACGCCCCGCTCTTGCCGCCCGTCTTTTCAATGAGATACAGATCCTGAATCTCGATCCCCTTATCCAGCGCCTTGGTCATGTCATACACCGTCAGAGCCGCCACCGCAGCCGCCGTCAGCGCCTCCATCTCGACCCCCGTCTGCGCCGTTGTCGCCGAAGTCGCCGTAATGCGCACGCCGCGCGCTTCGACTTTCGCCGTCACATCGACATGCGTCAGCATCAGGGGATGGCACATCGGGATCAGATCGGAGGTCCGTTTGGCCGCCGATATTCCGGCGATGCGCGCCACTTCCAGCGGATCGCCCTTGGGATTCTGGGGCAGTTTTTTGAGCACACTGGGCCGGATGCGCACGAACGCGTGCGCCGTGGCGGAACGGCGCGTCTCCCGCTTTTCCGATACATCCACCATCTGCGCGCGGCCTTCCGTGTCGTAATGCGAAAGCTTCTTCATTTCATCAGCACGCGAATATCCTCGCCCTCTTCCCAGCTTTCCCGATCCGCCTCCGCCACCAGGAACGCATTCGCGCGAGCCAGCGCCGCCACGTCCCCCGATCCCTGCCACGCTTCGGGAGCAACCGTCGAGCCGTCCGGGCTCAGCCTCGCCGGAAGAAATCGCGTCAACCCCGGCTTGTGCCGAAACTTCGCGCTGAGCTTCGCGCGCAGCAGCGGCAGCGGAGCATCGCTGGCTCCGCCCAAGAGCTCTACCGCGGCTCTGGCGAACACCTCGAAAGTGACCATGGTCGATGCCGGATTTCCCGGCAGCCCAAAAAACTGCTTGCCCCTGGCAGAACCTTCCTTGATAAACCCATAAACCAGCGGCTGCCCCGGCTGAATCTTCACGCGATCAAAGAAAAACTCCGCGCCCAGATCGGCGAGGACCTTCTCGACGATGTCGTATTTCCCTGCCGAAACGCCGCCGGACAACAACAATAGATCCGCTTCCAATCCACGCTCGATCATGCTCCGCGTGGACTCGTAATTATCGCGCGCGATGGGAAGGATCTCCCGAACGCCGCCGGCGCGCTCCACCTGCGCCGCCAGCGACCACGCATTGGAATTGCGAATCTGAAATGGCTGCGGCCGCTCCCCGGCCTCGACGATCTCATCGCCGGTCGGCACAATCGCCACGCGCGGCTTGGGGAATACCTGCACGCATTCGTGCCCCACCATCGCCAGCAGCGCGATCTCCGCGAACCCCAGCCTCCGCCCTGCTTCGAGCACCACCGCGCCCGCGCGAGCCTCCACGCCCCGCGGACTGAAGTTGTCTCCGGGTAGAAGCGCGCGCCCGATTCGCACCCGATCGCCGGCCCTCTCCGTGTGCTCGACCATCACCACGGCGTCGGCGCCCTGAGGCAGCGGCGCGCCGGTCATGATCTCGACCGCTTCCCCCGTGCCGATCGCGCCGTCGAACACCTGTCCCGCGCGAACCTCGCCGATAATCTTCAGCTCCGCCGGCAAGTCGCCATGGAGATCCGTCGCCCGCACCGCAAATCCGTCGCGAACCGAGCGCGCAAACGGTGGATAGTCGCGATCCGCTGCGACGTCCTCGGCGATCACGCGCCCCGCGGCCGCGAGGGTGCGCAGCGGCTCCGCCCCAACACCCCGCCGGGCGTTGCCGAGCACGCACGCGCGAGCCTCCTCGAATGTCAGCGCCACCTCTTCAGCTTACATTCCTAGCCGCGGTCGCGGCGGAGGTAGACTGAAGTTGTGCCGGACGCGGAGATCCAGATCGTCTCGAACGAGGCCGGGGAACCGACCGCTGTGATCGTCCCGATTGCCCTATGGCGGGAGATTGCCTCGGAGCGCGAAACCGCATATCTCCTTAAGTCGGAGGCGATGAAGCAACGCCTGCTGGCTGCAGCGCAGCGCCAGGATGGACTCTCCTTAGAAGCTGTCCTCGAAAAACTTGGAGCTTGATCGCTCCGCGACGGTGGCGTTGGTGTCGGCCGCCCGGTTTCTGAGTGGAGTAGCGGCCGATGGCCGCGCTGACAGAGACAACAATGGATCCACTGAGTCACTTCGCGGAAGCAGGCTTCGCAGTAGGGGCCTTCGGCGCTGACGCTTCCGAAGGAATCGTCGCCAGGAAATCCTTCAATTCCGAGACCGAGATGGCCTCGCCTATCATAACTTGCACGGTTGTGTAGAACTCCTCTAACACCAATGCGACCGCCTCCTCGTTTGAAACACCTCTAGTGGTGCCGTCTGGAAGGGTCATGGTAAACGTCCCGCTCAACATCGCTCGCGGATGTTTCAGCCCATCGATCACGTTCGGGACGGTTTGGCTAAGAAGGCGCATTTTCCAGACTACAATGCCGACGACCTTGTTATCGCTAGAGAAGACCGGCCCTCCTGAGTTACCGGGGTTGAACGCACCGTTCACGATTATGTGCTTGATCGTTCTCTGCCCGGACTTTGTTTTCACATCCACCGCATTGAAGCCCGCCACGTAGCCCACGCTCAGGACCGGCGACGGGCCATTGTAAATCAACGGAAACCCCCAAGTCGTCACCTTGCTTTCCAAGCTCAGCGCCGCGTCTGAACCTAGTGTGAGACCACCTGAAAGTTTCTCCTTAGGATGCAGAACAGCTAGATCGCGATCTGGGTCGGGGTTGATGGCGGCAAAGTGGATCGTGGCACCAGTCGGAGCATAAGCCTCCATGTTGGTAGCCGTGCACCCGTTCACGACGTGTTCGTTTGTAATAATCAATCCGGAGTCGATCAGAAATCCTGTTCCCTTTTTCTGCGTGGCGGGACAGACCATCAAGAAGACCGACTTTATCCGGGTCTGCTGCGTCGCGCTCGCGGCGTCCAAGGTCCATTGCGTTGCCACGGGCACTCCGGAATTGGAATCAGAAGACACCTGGGCGAGCCCGACTAGTGCCGCTACAGCCGATGCTAGCCCCAGGCAGATAGAAGTTTTTGTTGTGAACATCGCGAGTAGCCTCACTCCTTCGTTATGCCGCGACCAGCAATCCCCTTTCACGATTCTTCTAAATTAAGCTCCGAGGAGACGGGAGTTCCAGGCCGTTGTAAGCGAACAGCGCAAGCATGTGGCCGAGCACATTACGACTTACAACGCACGATCACCCCAAAACCTCCACCCGCCGGATTGCCGACGCCCGCCCGGTCGCTTCATCCACTTCCACCACCACCCCGTGCAGCTCAGGACCGCCCCGAGCCGCTTCCATCCGCACCGGTAACTGCGTCAGGAATCGCTCCAGGATTAACTGCTTCTCCACCCCGATCACCGAATGATACGGTCCGGTCATGCCCGCGTCGGTCTGATACGCGGTGCCGCCGGGCAGAATGCGCGTGTCCGCGGTGGGCACGTGAGTGTGGGTCCCGATCATCGCTGAGACGCGCCCATCCAGGTGCCATCCCATGGCCATCTTCTCGCTGGTGAGCTCGGCGTGAAAATCCACGAATCGCACCTTCACCTCCGCCGGCAGCGCCGCCAGCAACGTGTTGGCCTTGCGAAACGGGCACTCGATGGTGGGCATATACACGCGCCCCTGAAGATTCAGCACCGCGCAGCGCACGCCATTGCGCGCTTCCACCAGCACGACTCCCGACCCCGGGAGTTCCTCCGCGTAGTTGGCGGGCCGCAGCAGCCGCGCGTGCTGGGGAAGATAATCGTAGATCTCGCGCTTGTCCCAGATATGGTTGCCGCTGGTCAGCACGTCCACGCCGTAGGCGAACAGCTCGTCGGCCAGCGGCGGAGTGATTCCGAAGCCGCCCGCGGCGTTCTCCCCGTTAGCGATCGTCAGGTGAATGCTCTCCGCGGCGACAATCGCCCGCAGGTGCCGCGCCACCAAGTTGCGTCCGGTGGACGCAAAGATGTCGCCGATAAAAAGAAGATTGGTAATTCCCCTACCCCGACTTGTCTAGCCCGCACAGGGCCGGCTCGGCCTCGCCGAAAATTCCGGAACCCGCGGACCTTTGCGCCGAGCCAAACTCCGTTGTGCGGGCGGTATCTCTAAAAGAAGTGGGAGCCCACCACCACGCCGCGCTAGCTTCCGTCATTTGACCCCGAACTTAACAGGGTGGAGTCCTCCGCGCACCTTCAGGCTTCTCCATGGCGGTTTCCCGCCGGAGCTTGCACACCGGCACGTAATCGAGCCGGACCCCATGACATTGACTGTTGGATCAATTTTTGGAAGCCGCTTGCGAACGCGGCAGGAAACGCTCCCATCTGATGATACCAGGACCTCAAACGGTTACAATGGAACTCTGGTACATTTCTGAACGTCCAACGGCCTTTGAGATGCATTCCATACTCGACGGGAGCTTGGATCGGGCTGCTAAGGAAAACAAAAGGAAGAGAATGAGGTTTTTCTGGGGTTTGGTGGGGTGTGCGCAATTGGGCACACTGTGGGCGCAGAGCTATGTGATTTCGACCGTGGCGGGAGGCACTCCCGCGCCGGCAGCCGCATCTGCTACCGGCGTCGCCGTGGGTTTGCCGGGCAGAATCGCAGTCGATCCTTCGGGGAATGTGTATTTTTCCGCCCTGAATTCGGTCTTCCGCCTGGGTGGGGGCGTCATGACCCGGGTTGCGGGAAACGGCCGGCCAGGCTATTCCGGCGATGGCGGACCCGCGCTCAGCGCCCAATTGAACACACCCCAGGGCCTGGCCATCGACTCGGCCGGCGACATTTATATCGCCGATATGCAAAACCAGGTGGTGCGCTACGTCTCGGGCTCCACGGGCATCATCACTACCGTTGCAGGCAACGGAACTCCAGGCAGCAACGGCGATTATGGGCCGCCGCTCCAGGCGCAGCTTAATTTGCCCACGGCGGTGGCGCTGGACGCCTCCAACAATCTGTACATCTGCGATTCCGCCAACAACACCATCCGTCTGGTGTCCAACGGCGTCATCACCCCCTACCTGGGCGATTACATCCCCGGCTATACCGGCGACACTACCGGCACCATCTCCATGAACGATCCGACCGACATCTTTTTCGATTCGGCCTGGAACTTGTGGATCGCCGATTATGGCAACGGAGCCATCCGCGAATACGGCACCAACGGAATTACCAGCACCGTGGTGGGCAATTCCACTGGTCAGAGCGTCGCCTACACGGAAGGCGGCTTTGCCAATGCCACGGTTCTGGCCGGGCCCCACAGCATGGTCGTGGACACGGCCGGCAACGTCTATGTCGCCGATGCGGACGATAACCGTATCCGCAAGGTGGCCACCGCCAACACGCTGGGTTCCACTGCCAAGATCGTCACGTTTGCCGGCACAGGCCCCTATGGCTTCGCCGGCGACGGGGGCGCGGCCCTCTCCGCCCAGCTCAATACTCCCAACGCCCTAGGCGTCGATCCGTCCGGCAACGTCTATTTCGTCGATCTGTTCAACTTCCGCGTCCGCGTGGTGAGCAGCTCCGGCACCATCAGCACGGTGGTGGGTAACGGAGCGTTTCGCTATGGCGGCGATGGTGGCCCGGCGCAAGGCGCATTGATGAACGGACCCTCGGCCGTCGCCGTCTCCCCCGTCTCGGGCGTCTCCATTTCCGACACCGGGAACCAGCGCGTCCGCCAGATCAACTCCTCCGGAATCATTTCGACCATCGCGGGAAATGGAACCCCCGGATTCGCCGGAGACGGCGGCGCCTCGTCTAGCGCGCAAGTCGCGTTCCCCGCGGGCATGGCTACGGACGCTTCCGGCAATCTCTACTTCGCCGATTCCGGGAATCAGCGCGTGCGCAAGATCGTTGGAGGGACCATCTCCACAGTGGCCGGGAACGGCACCGCCGGTTACTCCGGCGACGGCGGCCCGGCCCTCAACGCGACTCTCAATTCGCCCTCCGGCCTGGCCCTGGATAACGCCGGGAACCTGTACATCTCCGACTTCAGCAACAACGTGGTTCGCAAGGTGTCGGGTGGAGTTATTTCCACCATCGCGGGCAGCGGCTTGCAAGCCTACGCGGGCGACGGCGGCCCGGCCCTCTCAGCCGGCCTCAACGGTCCGTTGGGCCTGGCGCTCGACGCTTCCGGAAACCTCTACATCGCCGATTCGGGCAACCACGTGGTACGAATCGTCACTCCCGGCGGAGTCATCGGCACCTTCGCGGGTAATGGCGCTCTGGGCGATACAGGCGACGGAGGCTTGGCCGTGAACGCCCAGCTCGCCACTCCTTACGGCGTAGCCGTGGATGCAGCCGGGAACATCTACATCTCGGATTCCGGCGAGAGCCGTGTCCGCATGGTCACGCCCAGCGGGCTGATCGTTACCATTGCCGGCACCGGAACCGCGGGATATTCAGGCGACGGAGGCCCTGCCGCCAGTGCCCAGTTGGGTGCTGTCGCGGGGATCGCGCTCGACACCCAAGGCGACCTTTACATCGCCGATCAGAGCAACAACGTGATCCGCATGTTGCAATTGACTTCGCCGATCCCCTCGGCCGGCACGGTGGTTAACGCAGCCTCGAATCTGTCGGGGCCCGTGGCTCCCGGCGAATGGATCACCATCTTCGGCTCCGGTCTGGGGCCAACGACCCTCACCACTTCTCAGCCCGATCAATTCGGAAACACGCCCACGCAAGTGGCCGGCACAACGGTCTACTTTAGCGGAGTCCCCGCTCCCATTTTCTACTCCTGGTCGACACAAGCCGGCGTGGTCGTTCCCTATGAAACGATGCCGCCGAGCGCGACCCTCTCGGTCCAGTTCGGCACTCAGGTTTCGTTACAGCTTCCCGTCACCGTTGCCGCGTCCGCGCCGGGCCTGTTCACCGCGAACGGCTCAGGATTGGGACAAGCCATGGCGCTGAACCAGGTTTCTCAAACCTGGAACACTTCGTCGAGCCCGGTTCCCCAAGGCACCATTATTACGCTATACGCCACCGGCCAGGGCGAAGTAACGCCCACGGTTCCCGACGGAGCCCCCAACAATGCGGGCTTCGCCCATCCGGTGCTGCCGGTGACCGCGACCATCGGAGGCGTTTCCGCGGGCGTCGACTATGCCGGCGGCGACACCGGGCTGCCTCCAGGAATGATCCGCATCGACGTGGGCGTTCCCAACGGGGTGACCGGCAACGCCGTCCCCGTCGTGATCAAGATTGGCTCCGTATCCAGTCAGCCCGGCGTCACCATTGCGGTGAAGTAGGCAGCCGCTTACCGCTCACGCCGCGGATCTCGGGGGCGGAGCAGGGAAGCCTTTTGCTAGAGGGAAACATATTCTCGGCTACGAAAAGAGAACGATTCGTAATACGCCCCGCCTAGTTCGCTGTCGGCTTTTCGATGTGATCGATCACTACGAACTCTACCTGGTCCTTCTGCGGCTCCATCTTCAGCCCGAGCCTTTCAAACACAGTGAAGATCGTCGGTAAATCGGAAACGTCTGCTCCGTCCTGTTTTGTTCCGGGCGGCGGAGGCGTTGTTGCAACTTCCATGGGTAGCCATGGTGTCGTCTCGATCTTGTAGAGTCCTTTGATTCCAGTTTTGTCCAACAGTGGCCGGTCAGTCCACGCTTCCACAAAACTCACCAGGTCCGCCATATCCACTGCTCGTGCGTGCATGCCTCGCCCGCGGCCGCCGTTGAATCTGTGACAGACGACAGTGCCATCCCCAGTTGGGGGTCCGTCAGGTGTGGCAGGACAATTCTTTTCATCAATGTCGGCCTTCTCAAGTTTGGGGCCACCCTTGCCAACAACCAGTGCGTACACCGGCATCTCCTTCATCTCGCGGTGAACCACCAGCTTGAACCGGTCCGCCAGCAGCGCTTGAAGCATCGACCTCTCCCGATCAATGCGATCTTTGCTGGATAGTGTCGCTGGAAGGGCGTCCTCGGGGGCCCTTGCCTCAATATCGTAGACACTGTCCAGCGAGCCGATCCAGTCTGGCCCTCCCGACATCCTCGGCACGCCCTGAACGGAAAGGTCGTACGCAAGCGCGATGACATTTAGCAGAGGGGCACGCGAGGTGAATCGTCCCCCCGGCAGAAACTGCGGTCTCGCGAACTGCCTGTCTCCCGGCTGGTGCGGCTTCACCGAAGCAACCTCGAATTGAAAGCGTCCTGAAGACTGCGCCCGAATGGCCGGCGCATTCATGAGTCCGACCGCCATAGGCCCGGCCACTGCGAGCGCGCCTGCGCTGGCCAACAGCCATTTTTTCCCGTAGCTCAAGTTCGCCCCTATTCGATTTGCCATAATCGCCTCGATCCTTTTCTTTAGATTCGCTCGTGTCACTCCGGCCACGCGAGGCGGGCTCGATACCTGTCTGTTAGGGATTGACAGTGACTTTGAGTGCGTGCCGCTCCTCGACGAGGCGGTAAGTGCCGTCGGAATTCTTCTGCTCGTGAACCATTTTTAGGTCGGAGCAGCCGAGATCGGGGGCCTGCCAGAGAGTGATTTTGCGTCCGTCCTGCAACACGTCTCCTTCGTCGCGTGAAGGCAACAGGTGCTCGGTAACGGTCGTCTGGTAACCGAGGATGGTTTCATGGCCAACGACCGTGCCTACGTCCCGAGCTGTATCTTCATCAGGCCGGACCAATGGTTCAGCGAGTCGAATTCCATGATCCGGTACGTTCGAGCAGCCGGAGGCGACGAATTCTGCCCACCGATGCGGATCCACTGGGGGGAAGACCAAGGAATAAGCGGAATACGCGGCGTTGAAGGTTTGAATGGCGAACGCCTTCAGCGGATTACCCGTCTGCGACAGGATAATCTCGACGCCGTCGCGCATATAAGTAGTCATCCGGAGTTCGTGGACCGTGCCATCCCGCATAAAGGTGGTCGTATCTGTGTCCACTGTGTAGGGGATCTTTTGCGCCGGAACGACCAGTTCGACGGTTTTAGGGAGGGCGGCGGTGAGGACGAGGAGGAACGCGGCGAACCCGAAGGCGATGGTCCAGAAGGAGAGCCGAAAGCGGCGACGAGGTTTGGGCGTGAGTGTCGCATAGCCGGCGCGGGCGCGGCCGCGGAGGGACGGCGGCGGGTCGGGAGTACTCCAGGTGTTGAGGAGACTGTCGAGTTCCCTGTCGTTCATTTGGTGCTCCTTTGGGGCTGGGCATAAGCCGCCAGGGTTTCGCGAAGGCGGGCGCGGGCGCGTTCGAGGCGCAATTTGACGGCGCCGACTTCGATTTCCAGAATGCGTGCGATTTCGGCGAGGGGCAGTTGTTCGTAGTGGGCCAGGATGAGGGCTTCGCGCTGGGTGTCGGGCAATGTTCCTATGGCCTCAACTATGGCGTCCTGGACTTCGCTGGCGAGGAGATCGGATTCGGGCGAGCGGCCGTCGATAGGGTCGGGAGTGGGGTCGGCGGTTGAGGAGTTGCGGCGGCGCTTGAGCCATTGATTGCGGACGACGCCATATAGATAGGTGCGCACGGGGGTGCGCCGGGGGTCGTAGGAATTGCCGGGGCGTAGAATTTCGAGGAAGCATTCCTGAACGATATCCTCGGCGTCGGCGGAGGAGTTGGTGAGGCGGTACGCAAAACGGAAGAGAGCGGCGTGGTGGTCTTCGAAGAGTTGGAGGAACGCGTTTTCGCGCATCTGAATAGTATTACCGCGAAGGGCGGAAAGGAATCGGCCCTTTGGACCAAAAATTTATGGGCCACGGATGGACGCAGATGAACCAGTCATGGCCTCGCGCCGTTTATCACGAGTCGCGATGTAGATAGAATGAGACTGTTGTGGTTTGCTTCGCGCCGGGGTTGCATAAATGAGGAGGTATATGAAGCCGAAGAAGGAGACACAGAAGTCCGCCAAAAGCGCTACCGTGACCAACAAGGCGGCCACGGGATTCTCGGAGGAGGAACGCCTCGCGATGAAGGAGCGCGTCCAAGAGCTGAAGGCGGAAGCGCGCCGAGGCCCGCACGCGAAGAAGGCGGATGGGGAAGCTGACGTGCTCGCGAAGATTGCCGAGATGCCGGAACGAGATCGCGCCATGGCTGAGCGGCTGCATGCCATCGTCAAGGCCAGCGCGCCGGCCCTCTCGCCGAAAACCTGGTACGGGATGCCCGCCTATGCCAAGGACGGCAATGTCGTCTGCTTCTTCCAAAGCGCGCACAGGTTCAAGGCGAGATACGCGACGTTCGGCTTCAGCGACAAAGCGAACCT